>OCZT010004205.1_pt1 | contig 14584 bp, 12 predicted proteins | sample 1539031 | NCBI WGS metagenome assembly OCZT01 (sample SAMEA3539308, study PRJEB22396) | soil metagenome | biome: tundra; feature: field; material: soil | place: USA | collected 2010-05 | depth 0.15 m
CTTCGATGAGATCGAAAGGGAAGAAGGACTGGGTGCGCTGGATGAGGTAGGGCGGGATTACGATGGCAGCGAGAAGGCGTATCCAGGGGTAGAATCGCGTGCGCGCAGTCAGGCTGAGGATAACGAAGAGCAGCAGGGCGACCAACAGGATGTCGGTGATCTGCGCGTAACAGATGCGGGCGAGCGGCTGCGGCGTGTGCATGCGGACATCTGCGCCGCCGCCCAGGAGGTCGCCGTAGTTGCCGACCAGGATCAGCGACGCAAGTCCGACGCATTGGCAGAGTCTCTTCAGCATCCGACGATCTTTTCAAAGAGAAACAGGATGCGCCCGTTATTGAGTTCCTGCCTGTTGCGCGTGTTAAAGCTCCCGGTGCAGGCGGTGAGGAGATCGGCTTCGGTGAGGGAGCCGTAGAGGGAATCGCGGCCGCGCATCAGACTCTGGTACATGGGGTCCTGGACTGGCACCCATTCGATGACGAGGTGACGGCGCGTGAGACGGTGGCAGAGGGCGACGATGGAGGGCAGCGGTATCTGCTCCATCAGCAGGAGATGATGGATGACCGCGAGCATCAGCACGAGGTCGAATTTTGCTTCAAGGCGAGGGAGCAGGGCGATGGATTCGGCATTGTCCCAGCCGACGGCCGGGGTCGGGCGCGCGATGTCCGCGTGGATGGTCTGAATCGGGAGATTGTGCTGGCGGGCCATGCGGAAGAGGCGATCGGCGCAGGCCATGTCGCGTTCGAGGGCGACGACTTCTGCACCCATTTCGGCAGCGAGAGCGCTGAATTCTCCGGTGTTGGCGCCGATGTCGAGGACGCGCGCGGGCTGCGCTGTTTCGATCGTGCGACAGACCCAATCGAGCTTCTGCCGGCTTTCTTCGGGGGTGTAGTGAGTCAGCGTGTGCTGATACTCGCTCCAGTCGGAGGATGAGCTGGCCGGCAACGCTCGGCGGGTGCGCTGGCGGAGACTGGCCAGGGTGCGCTTGAGTACTTCGGTGGCGACTTCAGGATCGTAGATGCGCGAGGAAGATTTCTTTGCCGGGGCGTCGGCGTTCTTGCGGCGATCGAGCATGGTTGGCAGGGTGATGGGCCAGAAGGCCTGGCGCGCAAGGCGCTGGCTCCAGCCAAGGGCGGCGTAGCAGTCGGCGGGCTCGTATCCGTCGCGTTTGAAGAGGCTGAGGGAGAGCGGCCAACTGAGCATTCGGTTCATCAGCAAGGGCAGCAGGAAGGTGCGCACGTACTGTCCGTAGGCAAGCCAGATGGAAGATTTGGGATCGCGGCGTTCGAAGGAGAGGATATCGACAAAGATGGGACGGGTGCCGGTGAAGAGGACATTGAGCGGGGTGGCGTCCTTGAGGATCCAACCAGCGGCGAGCGCGTTGTTACAAAGGTTCAGGGTCAATTCGGCTGCGGCGAGCCATTGCGAGGGCGTCCATTCCCACGGGTAGGTGGGGATGGGGATCTTGGGATGGTGAAGACGAAGGCCCCCGTCGGAATCAGAGTTGTCGATTACGGCGTCGATGAGGTCCCCGCGTTGCTGCATGGTCCGGCAGAAGGGGGACTCGAGGAGATCAAGCACGGCGCTGCGCGCAGACGGGTCGATCCTGCGAATCACGAGGTTGTCTTCGAAGCTGAGCGAGCCAGCGGGATCGCGGAATGTGGCGCCGGGCAACGCAGAGGTCATGCGATTTCGCGCGACTCACCTGTCTTGTTCGTGATCGGCAGGATGACTGCTGGATCCACCTTCTTGCGCGTAAGAAAAGCGCGGATGCGGCGACGAACGTAGTAGGCGTACGCTGCCATCACCGAAGCGATCGACTGGAGTGCGATCAAGCCGGTGCCGGGATCGACATAGCCCCAGGCACGACGTTCGCTGCCCACAATCATGCAGAAGGTGATAAAGATGGCGAGCGAGAAAGAGATAAGTCGCTTCATTAAAAGCCTTTCTTTGGTTGAAAGGCCGCTTGATCGATCGCAGCGGCGCGTGACGGCTCAGACGGGGAGCGCCCGTAAATACTTCATTCTATGCAGAGACACCGGCTGGCGGAAAAAGTTGCTGGCGAGTGACACTTTGATGTTTGTGCTCGAAACACGCACTCAATATGAAGACGAATGGGAAGGCTCGGAAGATGCACGGTAGGGAAGATTTCTGGCTCTGGTGGGACGAGATGCACATTGCGATAGCAAGACGATCGCAAAAAGCGCGGCCCCGATCTCAGATGAGAGATAGGGGCCGGCAGGGTTGGCGGTCGTCTGGCTAGACGGCGGCGCGAGGCATCAATGGATTTTGTAGCTCAAGCCGATGGATAGGATGGGAAAGAAGCGCAGGTCGGTGAGGTCGTTCTGGATCTTGGTCTGTTCACTGGTAACGTCGGCTGTGGCGACCGGCCCGCAGTTCGAGTAGGTGACCCCGTTATAGGTGGTGCAGCCGTTTCCGGAGAAGTTATAAGCCACAGTGGGCTGGGAGAAAAACTGTACGCCGAGTTCGCTCTGGAAGGTGAAGCGGCCCTTCCTGGGCAGCATATTGCCGGTACCGATCGAGACGCGTCCGGCAGTCTTACCGCCGAAGTTGAAGGCCGCGGTGCCGCTCAGCGGCTTGCTGGGATCGCTGTAATATTTTGTGTTTCCAAGGGTGAAGCTGTTACCTGCGGGGACAGCGACGGTGGCGCTGAGATTGGTGAAGTTATAGACGGTCATGCCTCCGCTGAGGCGGAATCTGCCGCGGAAGGGGAAGAAATCGACCATGACGGCGGCGTTCTGGAATTTGAGGGAGCCATTTACATTGAGATTGTCTGACGTAGTAATTGTGCTGGGGGAGTAGGAGAAGAAGGAAGCTCCGCCACGCAGGTTGAGCCGTTGCGAAACCAGCGGGGTGGCAACATCGAAGCCGACGCCGGCGATGCCGAATTTGACGGCCGCGGCGATGCCGGAGAAGGGACGCGCGCCGCCCTCGGACGCCTGGGGAGCGGGAGCTTGCGTGGTAATCGAAGATTGCGCGGGCGAGTCGAAGGCTGAAGCGCTGGAGCTGGAAGAGCTGGCCGGGAGTTCGAGTTCTGCAATGAAGGCGGGCGCGGCTGTCGAGGACTGGTTTGCGGCCAGAGTGTTGGCCTGAGCGGACGCGACCAGGGGCGAGAGTGCCAGCGCAGAGGCGAGAGCGGCGAAGATCGGCAGAGACAGACGGCTCATGAGTTTTCTTCCTTTACTACATATTAGAGTTTCTTGAACATGTTCGGCGGCAGAGTTAGCCGGTGCTGAAGGGCTGTCTGCCGCAATGCAAGCGGGGTGGCCCGGGAAATATCGACGAAAGTGGTTACGACGAGCGGTCCATTTCGCGATGACCAGTCTCCTGCGATTATCGGTCTTCATCGGCTGAACGGATTGCAACTTTAGAATCACGTGAGTTAACTGCGGTGGGATGTTCCTGAGCGGATCGCCATGCAGTCCGCATCGTGCGCTCTTCTGGCGCATCTGACACTTAGGAAGCAGGTTGCGCAGAGCGGACCAACGGAGGGCGCTTGCATGGTGGCTGCGAATGCGAATGCGGTGGGTCCGACTGAGAGGGTGCGACGGCGGGTCGTCGTGCTCGGCGGCGGGTTCGCGGGGATCAATGCGGCGACGGCCCTGGCGAAGCTTCCCGTGGATGTGACGCTGGTCGACCGCAAGAACTACCACACGTTTCAGCCGCTGCTCTACCAGGTGGCGCTGGCGGTGTTGTCGCCGGCGGACATTGCGCAGCCGATACGGTCGATCCTGCGCGATCACGGCAACATCGAAGTGCTGATGGACGAGGCAGTGGGCTTCGACTTAGAGGAGTGGCAGGTGCGGCTGAAGACCGGCGCACTGCTGGTCTACGACTACCTGATTGTGGCGACGGGGTCGACCCACTCCTACTTTGGGCACGACGATTGGGCGAAGCTGGCGCCAGGGTTGAAGACGGTCGAAGATGCGACCGAGATACGCCGGCGCGTGCTGCTGGCGTTCGAACTGGCTGAGCGCCAGATGCTGGAAAAGGGAACGCATCCGCCGCTGAACTTTGTCATTGTGGGTGGCGGGCCGACTGGTGTGGAGCTGGCCGGAGCGATCTCGGACATCGCGCGGCTGTACATGCGCAACAACTTCCGCCACATCGACACGAAGCAGGCGAAGGTGCTGATTCTGGAAGGCTCGCCGCACATTCTCGCCATGTATCCCGAGGACTTGCAGCTCAAGGCGCGGAAGCAACTTGAAGCGCTGGGGGTGGAGTTGCGCACGGGGACGATTGTGACGGACGTGCAGCCGGGCTATGTGATGGTGGGGGACGAACGGATCGATGCGGTGGTGACGCTGTGGGCTGCGGGCGTGCAGGCTTCGCCACTGGGCAAGATGCTTGGCTTCGAGACCGACAGGAAGGGATGCGTGCTGGTGGATGAGCACCTGAACCCCAAGGGCCATCCGGAGATCTTTGTCTGCGGCGATCTGGCGCACGTCGAGCAGGACGGCAGGCAGGTGCCGGGAGTAGCGCAGCCGGCGATGCAGATGGGGGCGTATGCGGCGAAGCGGATTGGGATGTTGGTGGGGCTGGAGGCGGGGTCGGAGGGCTGTGCGTTGAAGGGATTTCACTACTTCGACAAGGGCGATATGGCGACGATCGGGCGCAAGGCAGCGGTGGCGAAGATCGAATGGCCGTTCAAGGCGCACTGGAGCGGCTTCATGGCGTGGCTCGCGTGGCTGATGGTGCACATCTTTTTCCTGATCGGATTCAGGAACCGGCTGGGGGTTTTCCGCCAGTGGGCGTGGACGTACCTGACGCTGCAGGATGGCGCGCGGCTGATTACAGGTTCGCAGGATCTGCCGGGGTGGAAGGATCAAGCCTAGTTGGTGATTGCGGGTTAGAATGACTCGCATGGAACCGACCGAGATGCAGGAGTTTTCCAAGCAGATGAAGGAGGGCGGGGAGGAGTCGCTGACGAGTATTTCGCTGGCGATCTCGATTCTCGCGGTGCTGGTGGCCCTGGTGACGGTGCTGGGGCATCGCACTCACACCGAGGCGGTGCTGATGCAGGGGAAGGCCGCCGACCAGTGGAATCTGTACGAGGCGAAGAAGATTCGTCAGGACAGTCTGGAGGTTGTGGTGGACCAGATGGCCTTGCAGCCGACGGTAGATGCGAAGGCGACGGCGGCCAAACTCGCGGAGTACAAGGGCCACATCGCGAAGTGGAGCGAAGACTTGAAAGAAGAATCGGACACCGCAAAGGAGTACGAGGCCGAAGTGAAGCGGGCGGAGGCGAAGGCGGTGCGGTTCGACATCGGCGAGGCGCTGCTGCAGATCTCGGTCGTGCTGTCGTCGATCACGCTCTTCACGCGGCGACGGAGCTTCTTTGCAGGCGGATTGTTGCTTGGCGCGATAGGGCTGGTAGTGGCCGCATCCGCGTGGCTGGTGTAACCAGCGCTGTGGGCTAGTGGAGCTGGTCGGGGATAACGGCGTACTGGATGAGCAGATCGAAGGGGACGATCTTGAGGGTGGCCTCGTGGGTGGCTTCCAGTACGACGGCGCAGGCGGCACCGGCCTTCTCGACCTGGAGCCAGCGGGCGGCGCAGACGCACCAACGGTCGCCGGGCTTGAGGCCGGGGAATCCGTGCTCGAGCATGGGTGTGGAGAGGTCGTTGCCCAGCGCCTTCGAAGCGGCGAGAAACGCCTGGTCGACGACGCAGCAGATGGTGTGAACGCCAAAGTCGTCGGGTCCGGTCTCGCAACATCCGGTGCGATAGAAGCCAGTCATTGGGGCGCAGCCACAGGTGGCGAGGGGCTGGCCGAGGACGTTGTTTCCGCGTGAAGTGATTTCGGTGGCCAAGGCTTAAGGCTATTAGATTGCGAGGGTTCGCGTCGGCCGTCGACGCGAATCGGCCGGAATCGTTTTGATGGGACTAAAATCGTTTTCGATGGGGTGAGCTAGTCTACCGAAATCAGGTCTCCCGGATGTTGATGGCAAGAGGGCCCGCGTTCGATCATTGCGGGCCATGCCAGATAGTTACCGGCGAATCTGGGCACGCGAGCGAGTCCGGTGACTTTTTTCGAGTTGCTACGTATTTGTCATGCAGATGCTGTTGCGATCCGCGGTACGCATGGGGCGGATGTCAATCGGGCCAGAAGGATCTCTAAGATATCGAAACCCGGCTCTATCGAAACTGGGCCGAATTCGGATATAGTCATAGCCTCTCAGTATGTAAGAGGCGTGGCAATTCTGCGAACGGATGTGGTCGGCCGGCAAAATTGGCTGGAGACGATTATGTGCGGGATGGGCCGGAAGTTTCTCTTGGGGGTTTTGATCGGGCTGCCCGTGATGGGCATTGCGGGCACGATGTACGCGCAAAACTTCGGCAGCCTGATTGTCAACCGTAAGAAGATCGTGCTGCAGCGCAAACTGCCGCCGACCGGGCACATCGAAGGTACCTCGTTCGACGTGGTGGTGACGGCGACGGGGTTCCAGCCAGACCTTCCGACAGACATGAAGTCAACGCTGGAGAGCCTGTTGATCCGCGACGACTCTCGCCTTCGCTCCGAGGAAGCGCATCCCGATACGGTAATCACTTGCCGCATCACCAGCTACGCCCAGCCGGCTCCGCAGCCCACGGTACAGCCGACGCTGACGCCAGGCGCGAAGGGCGGAATGCGGAACCAGACCATGTGGCGATACACGGGCGTGTTGACGGTGAGCTTCCAGGCGAAGGACCGCGCCGGACACTCGCTGGCGGCCGACAATGTCACCGCGAAGTTCGATCGGGAGTATACGGCTGCAGGTGCGCAGCAGGGCGTCACGCACGCGATTACCCATACCATGATTCACCTGACCAAAGGCGGGACCGATGACGATACACCGCCGAGCGCCGTTGAGTTGCACAACCGGCTCATCCAGGAGGCGGCACAGCAGATCGCCGCGCACCTGGTGAATACCACCGAGCAGGTGGATGTCTATCTCGCCAAGGGCGGTGGTCTTGACCAGGCCGACAAGCTGATGGAGGAGAAGCTGTGGACGCGGGCGCTCGAACAATTGGAGACGATGAAGCCATTTGCCTCGCCCGATGAGGATGCCTATCGGCTGTACGATCTGGGCGTGGTGAACGAGGCCCTTGCATACCAGTCGGAGGACCTGCAGAAGGCGCGCAAAGACCTGCAAGAGGCCTCCATCGACTATGGCAAGGCGATCGATGGGAAGCCGACCGAAAAGTACTTCCTTGAGCCGCAGAACCGCATCGACACAGCTCTGGCGCACTACAAGGTGCTGGGCGATCAGAAAGCGCCAGCGGAGTCCTCGGCGGCTGCAACGTCGACGCGGTCGGTTTCCACGTCCTCCACCACGACGAAGGCTGCGCCTGGTCCCGCTGCCGCGCCCTCGGACGCGCTGACCAACGAACAGGTGATCTCGATGGTGTCGGCCGGGATGGATGATGCGAACATCCTTGATACGATCCAGCATGCCAAGGCGGTGAACTTCGACCTGAGCGTGCAGGGGCAGGTAGACCTTTCCAAGAACAAGGTGTCTGGCCGTATCATTACGGCGATGAAGGCGCGGGCGCGGGCCCCCGCCACCCACCGGGTTGGAACGGGCGCCGGCAAGAGTGCCAGCTAGAGTAGTTACAGTATTGGGAATCAGGAATATACGGGCCCCGTGGTTGGATGCTGCAACGCAGAGGTTGGAGTAAACTCTTTTCTCGCGAGTGTGCCCTATGTGCAAGACGAGATCTGGAATTCTGCTGGTTCTCCTGCTTGGGATGACCGTAACCCACGGCGTAACGATGCATGCGCAAGGCTTCGGTGGCGCGTTCCAAAGCAAGAAGATTGTCCTGGTGCGCAAGCTTCCGCCGACCGGCCACATCGATGGCTCGTCGATCACCGTTAACGTGACCGGGCCGGGCATACCGGGAGACGTCAGCGCGGTTCTGAAGTCGACGATCGAGAGTCTGCTGGTTGCCAACGATCCCCGTCTGCGGACCGTTTCTCCGCCAGAGCGTCCTGATGCGGTGATCAACTGCCAGATTACGACGTACGCCCAGCCGCCGCCGCAGATCACGCAACAGCAAGGCCTCAGCTTCGGCAAGAAGCCTGCACCAACGCAGCCGATGACGCACGTGACCGGCTTGATGGCCGCGAACTTCAATGCGCAGGATGTTCGCGGGAACAGATCGATTGCGGCGAACACAGTGACGGCGAAGTTCGATCAGGAGTTCGTGGTACCTCCGCCCGCGGCCGCGACCGCGAACAAGCCGCCATCCCTGTCGAGCATTCTCGCGTCGCACATTCCGAAGGTGCCGACGACCACGCAGGGTTCGAGGCCCTCGGACGATCCGGACAAGCCGCCGACGCCAGTGGAACTAAAGAATTGGCTGATTCAGAGTACGGCGCTCGATATCGTATCGCTCCTGGTGAATACCTCTGAGCAGGTTCAGGTCAATCTGGCAGTCGGTGGAGGGCTGGACGACGCGGACAAGCTGATGGAACAGAAGCTGTGGACGCGCGCGCTCGAACAACTGGAGACGATGACGCCCTTCGCCCAGCCCGAGCAGGATGCCTATCGGCTGTACGACATTGGAGTAGCGAACGAAGCGCTTGGGTATCAGGCAGAGGATGTGACCAAGGCGCGGAAGTACCTGCAGGAGGCGTCCATCGACTATGGCAAGGCGATCGACGCCAAGCCGACGGAGAAGAATTTCCTGCAGCCGCAGACGCGCATCGATACCGCGCTCGCCCACTATAAGACCCTGGGAGACCGGATGGCGGCGAGCGCGCAGCATGCGACTGCGGCAGCGAGCGCTCCGGCCGCGGATGCGTTGACCAACGCGGACGTGATTTCGATGGTCGGCGCCAAACTGGACGAGGCCAATATTATCGATACGATCAAGACTTCCGCTGCGGTGAATTTCGATCTCAGCGCGAAAGGCCAGATCGATCTCGCAAAAGGCAACGTGAATGGTCGCATTATCGCTGCAATGAAACTGAAGGCGCGAGGACAGTAGTAGAACTGCATTTCCACCGTGTGCGAGTAGGAACGGAGTGCGTCTTCCATGAGGATGAAACCTTCACCGGCAAACCGGCGTTTGACGGCGATTGCGCTGATGATCGCGCTCGCCTTCTTCGCCGGCGTCCCGAGCGCAAAGGCGCAGGGGCGATGCGGCGCGGGCGTGGACCTGGTGGTGCAGGCGCTTGAAAAGATGCGGGCGGACTCGAGCGCGTCGGAACTTGGCGACGCCGATCAGCTACTGAAGCGCGCCGCTGAACTCTGCGGCGAGTTGGGCGATGCGTGGTACTACCGCTCGCTGGTGGAGCGCAAGCTGGGACACGCGGCGCTCGCCGACTTTGCGATGCGCCAGGCGCAGAAGTTTCCTTCAGACGCGAGCGGGGAGCAAGCGAATCCGTTTGTGTTGGCCACTCCGGTTCTTACGGCCAGCACCCGCGCGGTGACCGGTCCGGCCGCGGCCAGGCCGGGCGCCAACTCTGGACCTCCCGGACAACGCTGGGCGCTGATCGTTGGGATCGGCAGTTTCACAGACCCGAACATCGAGCCGCTGAAGTACACGGCGAACGATGCGCAGAGCTTCCAGGACGCGCTGCTGGACCCGAAGATCGGCAACTTCCCGCCCGACCACGTGCGCAGCCTGTTGAATGATCAGGCGACGACGAAGAACATCAAAATGCAGCTCAACTGGCTGGCGCGAAGCGCAGGCCCCGACGATGTGGTGGTGGTGTACGTGGCGACCCACGGGTCGTCCCGCGACCTGGACACGGTGGGGGTGAACTACATCATCACGCACGATACGGAGATTGGCGCGAACATCGATCCCGACAGCCTGTACGCGACGGCGCTGCCCATGGTGGACATTGCAAACGCAATCGCCACGCGAGTGAAGGCGGGGCGCGCGGCGATCTTCCTCGACACCTGCTACAGCGGCAACGCGGCGATCAAGGACAATAAGCTGATCGCGCCCGGCATCAAGAATGCCGCGCCCTCCGCGCAGATGCTCAACCACATCAAGCAGGGATCCGGGCGCATGGTCTTTGCGGCCAGCGGGACCGAGCAGGAGTCGCTCGAGAGCGACACGCTACAGCACGGCTTTTTCACCTATTACCTGGTGCAGGCACTTCGCCAGGAGGGTGGATCGACGCCGCTGAGCAAGATCTTCGACTACACGCAGCAGCATGTCAGCCAAACGGTGGCGACCGAGTTCAAACAATACAATCTGCAGCAGACTCCGGTGATGAGCCGGAGCCAGGACGACACGGACTTTGCACTTGGACTGGCGCCGGGCTCATCGGCTGGTGCAGGGTTATGAGCTCAGCCTCCCAATCCGATCCGCACCCTGTGGAGCATTGGGCGATGCGCAGGCTGCGCCAGTTCTGGCTCGTGATTCCGCTGGTCGCCATCCTGTTCGCGCTGATGATGTCGGACCTTGGCGACTTCATGGGCTACTCCCCGTTTACTTCTACGGAGTGTTCACTCAGCGATATCGATCAGAGCAGCATCTCGGCCAAGATGTATATGCCAATCGCCAAATGGGCGCTTCGCTATACGCCGACCCCGAGCGTTGCGATCGTCTACATCGATCCTGCGCACGACCCGCCGGATCTGCTCACCAACGTTTGCGCCTCGCGCGCCTTCCTCGCCCGGCTGATCCCCGATCTGAATGCACTCTCCGCTCACGTCATCGTCATCGACAAGTACTACTCCGCCAACGCGTGCGCCGAACCCGACAAGAACGCGGCGTTCATCTCCGCGATGGAAAGCAGCAAGATTCCCATCGTCGTCGGACAGCAAACGCACGCGCTGGCCGGTGGCTCGGATGCATCCGGCTGCCTTGCCCCGACCAAGCGGATCGAGTTCAGCAGCACCTCAAAGGTTCTCTACGGCCTCACCCGCATCGACAACAACGACCTCAAGATTCCTCTCCGCTTTGCTGTCTTTGCTGACCCTGCGGACAGCGCTACCAACGTATCCGTCTCCCAGCCCGTCGGGTCCAACCCACCACCCGCACCCAAACAGTTGCCTGACGCAAGCGGCGATTCCCTCTCTCTGGTCGCGGCCAAGGTCGTCGACCCGAACATCGAATCCAATCCCACTCTGCGGAAGTTGCTCGCCGCGAATCCGGTCATCGACCCCTACACCACCTTCCTCAACCTGCCCAACATCACCGCCCTGACCGCCTTGTGCAGCGCCGAGTCCTCCCCGCGCGCCGATATCGACGGGCAGCCCGGCGACGAACTGTGCAAGCCGTGGGTCCGCGACCCCGACAATCTGAACGGCAAGCAGCTAAGCCTCGCCGGCAAGATCGTCGTCATCGGAGACCTCTCCGACCAGGACATGAAGCCGTTCCCATCCGACCTGGCTCCATTTCCGTCGGGAAAGAGGCCGGGTGTCTTCCTCCATGCGAATTACGTGCAGGCCCTGCTCGACCACCGGTTCCTCCTGGAGATTCCGATGGCCGTAACCATGGGGATTTTGGTGCTGTATGTGTTCATCGTCTATTGTCTATACTGGGCGCACGACGAGGATGGCCGGCCTCGACTGAACGCGGAGCAGGCCGGACTCTGGAGCCTGGCAGCGCTTGTTTGCATCGTGTTGTTGAGCTTTCTCGCGCTGGTTACGATGAGCTATTTCACGCCGTTGTGGGCGCTCTGGGGTGCGGGAGTCTTCATGGTCTTTCGCTATCTTGAAGCGACCGGGCATCACCGCAGTCAGCACTTGATGGGGCATCTCGCGCGCCATCACCACGCCGCAGCGCATCCGGCGGAAGCAACCGCGTCCGCGCAGAACGATCCGGGCGAGATAAAGCATTCATGAGAGCAACGACGGAGGGAACCATGGACCGTATCGCCGACCGTATAGCCAAGGCCACTCGGAGCTGCGCGCTGGGACTCGCAATCGCCGGCAGCGTAAGCCTGGCCGGGGCGCAGGCATCCGCGCAGGGTGCGGGCAGCACGCCGCCACCACCGCCTAAGCCAGCCACTCCAACGAACTTTTCCGGATGCGTGCAGAAGGCGCCCGGCGCCGCCACCACCCTCGTCATCAGCACTCCGACAGCGTGCGCCCGTCTGACGGGGAACGCCTCCGCCGACAAGCTCGCCGGCCACCAGGTCGAGCTGACCGGGATACTGACGCCGCGAACCTCATCCGCCGCCGCGTCGATCCAGGTCGACTCCGTCGTCAACGTAGGCCAGAGCTGTACCGAGGTCTGCCCGCTCAGGCCGCCGGGCACGCGCGGTTTGCATCCGCCCAGCAGCGGCGCGGTCCCAGGCAGCGAGGGCGGAACTCCCGGAGCAGCGCCTACGCCCCCACCGCAGTAGTAGGTTAGCCCTTCAACACGCCGGACTCCGCAGCCTCCAACATCGGCTACCGTTGCGTCGTAAACTTGTAGCGCAGTTTTGCGGGGGCATTTACCTATGAGCGAACAGGAAACCAACACCACCACCCGGCGCACCTTCCTCACCAAAGCGGCAGGCGCGGCACTGGCGACAGCGCTTCCGTCCGCGGCCCAGAATGCAGCGCCGCCCAAGGCCGCAGCGGCTGGAAAATCCGCCGCCGTCAGCAAGCGTAAACGTCCGCTCAATGTGCTCTTCTTCATGTCCGACGACATGCGCCCCGAGCTAGCCAGCTACAACAGCCGCTTCAACGTGCATAGTCCGAACATCGATGCATTGGGTGCGCAGGGCGTCCGCTTCGACCGCAACTACTGCCAGTTTCCGCTGTGCAATCCTTCACGCTCCTCTCTCTTCACCGGCCATCTGCCGCGCGAGACCGGCATTCTCGGCAACGGCGCCGCGGTGGTCAAGGCGCATCCGGAGTGGATCACGCTGCCGCATCTCTTCCGCGAGCACGGATACACGGCGCTGCGCAGCGGCAAGCTCTTCCACGCCGGGCTTGACGACCCGCAGGCGTGGACTATATTCGATGGCGACGTGGAGTCGATGCACCCGACGACTATTGGCACGAAGATGGACCTCCCGCGCGTGCAGATTCCGATGCCGAACGGCGTATTGCCTCCTCTGCCTCAGGACAACGCGCGCGCAGAGCACTCCGACGAGATACTCGTGCTCGACGGGAATGGCGAAGGTGCGGGCGATTACCTCGTCGCCGATCTCGCGATCAAGTTCTTGCAGCAGGTCGCCGCAGACCCGGACAAGCCCTTCTTTGTGGGCTGCGGATTCTCCAAGCCGCATAGTCCGCCGCAGGCTCCGCAGCGCTTCTTCGACATGTACGACCCCGCGAAGATCCAGCTTCCGCCGGACTTCGCGGCGTGGCCGACGGTGCCTCCAGGCTTCCCCAAGGCCGCGATCCGCCCGCGCAATGCCGATCTTTTCATCGGGCGCGGCGCGTCGGAATCCGAGGCGAAGCAGGTGATCCGCGCGTATCTCGCGTCCATCTCGTGGGCCGATTGGAACCTGGGCCGCGTGGTTGCGGAACTTGAGCGGTTGAAGCTGCGCGACAACACTGTCATCGTCTTCGTCGCCGACCACGGATACCAGCTCGGCGAGAAGGGCAAGTGGTCGAAGGCGGGGTCGCTCTTCGAGGGCGGCACGCGCGTTCCGCTGATCATCGACATGCCCGGCGCGAAAGGTAATGGCCGTGCCTGCACGCGCATGGTTCAGTCGCTCGACATCTATCGAACCTTGTGCGAGTTGGCGAGTCTCGATGTTCCGGCTGGCGTCGAGGGGACCAGTCTTGTGCCGCTGCTGCAGGATCCGCGCGGCGCGAAGTGGGACTCGCCTGCGTACAGCATCTGGAGCGAGGACGGCAGGACGATCCATGGGACTGCGGTGCGCACGGAGCAGTGGCGCTACGCGGAGTACGGCAAGGACGCGGCGAATGGGGCGATGCTGTTCGACGTTCACGCCGACCCGATGGAGTTGACCAACCTTGCCGACGATCCGAAGCACGCTGCGACACGCGCGGAGTTGTCAAAGCTGGTGAATGCTTACAGCTATCCGGCGTGATCGCCAACCTGACTCGGTGAGGGCTGTGCGACCCGCAGCGCGACGACCTGGTCCAGGATGCGGTCCGCCATCTCGCGCTTGGGCATCTCGGGGATGTCGATCGCGTGCTCGCGAGTGATGAAGGTTGCGGCGTTGAGGTCGGAATCGAAGCCGATGCCGAGCTGCGAGACGTCGTTCAGCACGATGGCGTCGGCGCCTTTGGCCAAGAGCTTTTCGCGGGCCCGGCTGATGCTCGAGCCGGTCTCAGCCGCGAACGCGATCACCAGCGTGCCCGGCCGATTCGCTTCGACAACTCCGCGCACGATATCCGAGGTTGGCTCGAGGTCGAGGTGCAGACTGCCTTCGCGGCGCAGCTTTTCGGGGGCGATGGCAGGCATACGGAAGTCGGCTACTGCCGCTGCGCCGACGACTACTGTCGCGACTGGCAGATGCTCCATCACCGCGACGCGCATCTCTTCGGCGCTGGTGACAGGAACGAAGGCACAACGCTCAGGGGGCGAGAGGGAAGTTGGTGCGGATACGAGAATGACCTCCGCGCCACGCTGCCGGGCGGCCTCTGCAATTGCGTAACCCATCTTGCCGCTGGAACGATTGCCGAGGAAGCGCACGGGATCGATCGCCTCGC
>OCZT010004206.1_pt1 | contig 14583 bp, 12 predicted proteins | sample 1539031 | NCBI WGS metagenome assembly OCZT01 (sample SAMEA3539308, study PRJEB22396) | soil metagenome | biome: tundra; feature: field; material: soil | place: USA | collected 2010-05 | depth 0.15 m
AAAGGCCATACCGAAGGATTGTTCGACTGCAACCACGGAGTCTCAATAGATACGCGTTACGACCAGCCGCTGATGCTGATCTGCGACCGCGAAAACCGCAGGCTCTGCCACTTCGATTTTGACGGGAAGTTCGTCCGCACCGTCACTCAGCATCTGCGCCGCCCGTGCCAAATCAGCTTCCATGGCGACTTTGCCGTGATCTCTGAACTCGAAGGCCGTGTCACCATCCTCGACAAGGACAACACCCCGGTTGCATTCCTCGGCGACAACCCGCAAAAGACCCAGTGGGCAAACTACACCGTCCAACCGGGCGACATCACCCGGGCATCCTTCAGCGCGGCCCATGGTGTTCACATCGACAAGAACGCCAACATCTATGTGTCGGACTGGAATCACGTTGGCCGCGTGACCAAGCTGGCCAGGATAACCGCGTAGCTGTGCTGTTCCGAGCCGTTTGCGCTATCCTTTCGTGGTAGCGCAAACGGGGGAACAATGACGCGCATCTCGAAGTCTCTAATTCTCATTGCTTCAATCGCATTCACATCGGCAGCAATACCCTGTAGATATGCACTCGCCGAGAACCAGCCGGAATTGCTGACCCCCAAGGCGCCGCCCGCGCCGCGCCTCCACGGGCCGACAATATACGGCGTGAGGCCGGGCCATCCCTTTCTGTATCGAATTCCCTGCACCGGTGTCCGCCCCATCCATTTCGTAGCCAAGGGCCTTCCACGGTCACTCAAGCTGGATGAGAGTTCGGGAATCATTTCCGGCAAGACCCCTGATACCCGCCGCGAATACGAAGTGACGCTCCAGGCCACCAACAGCATGGGAAAAGACACCCGGCCGTTCAAGATCGTGGCGCGCGACACCATTGGTCTCACACCGCAGATGGGTTGGAACGATTGGTACACGCATTACGAGCACATTTCTGACAGCGATATTCGCAAGGCAGCTGACGCCATGATCGCATCCGGGATGGCGGACTACGGTTACCAGTTCGTCGACATTGACGACGCGTGGCAACGGAAGCCCAACTCCACAGACGAAGTGATTGGGAAGCCCGTGCGCGATGCGGATGGCAACATCCTTCCAAATAGGCGATTCCCGCACATGGCCGGATTGGTAGAGTACATACATTCGCTGGGACTAAAGGCCGGAATCTATACCTCGCCTGGCCCAACTACTTGTGGAGGAGCCGAGGGGAGTTATAAGCATGAAGAAGCCGACGCCCGTCAGTATGCCAAATGGGGCTTCGACTTATTGAAGTACGACATGTGCAGTTACGAAAACCTGATGAAGAAAAAGAGCCAGGCAGAATACCAGGAGCCTTACATACAGATGGGCACGATTCTCAAGAGCCTGGATCAGGATGTTGTCTTTAACCTGTGCCAGTACGGTAAAGCCGATGTTTGGAAATGGGGACGCCAGATTGGTGGCAACTCCTGGCGCACAACTGATGATGTGGGAGTTGCGCCGAACAGTATTCTGCCTGGTTTCTATTTCGTCGGCTTTGCCAATGCGACTCTGGATTCCTCCGCCGGGCCGGGCGGCTGGAACGATCCCGACTATATCCTGATTGGCACGGTGGGCGATGCAAATAATATCGAACAGCCAGCCAAGCCGACTGATCTGACGCCCGACGAGCAATACAGCTACATGTCAATGTGGTCGCTTATGGCCTCGCCGCTCTTCTTTTCAGGCGACATGACCAAACTCGACGCCTTCACACTGAATATCCTGTGTAACTCAGAAGTAATCGATATCGACCAGGATCCTTTGGGCAAGCAGGGACTGATCGTCCATAAGTCGGCACAGGAACTTATCCTGGCCAAGCAGCTTGAGGACGGATCGCTCGCAGTGGGGTTATTCAACCTGACTGAAGAGCCCTCGTCGATATCCGTGAATTGGAAAGACCTGGCGAGAACTGGCCGGCAGACCGTGCGTGACCTGTGGCGTCAGAAAGACATCGGCATTTACGACAACAGCTTCGAGTCCCGCGTGCAGCCGCATGGCGTCGTCATGGTGCGGTTTATCAACGTAAAAAAATAGCGTGGAAAAAATCGCAGCCTCAACCGGATCCTTCCGCGTCTTATCTCCACCGGAATATCCGCAACGAGACGGAACCAAGTGAGCAGTCAGCGGCCTTGTTTGGCCCCGGAATAGACCAGGAAGCCTCCACCTACGATGGCAACGATGCCCAGAATGGGAGGCACTGGCAGAGTGTGGTGCTCTGTTCTGTCGATCTGGATTGCACCCAAATCCACTGCCTTCTTTTGGCTCGTGTAAGAGAATCCCCCGTAGATAAGAGCTACAACGCCGGCGATAATTAGCAGTATTCCTGCGATCTTCATAGTTACACCCGTTCTCTCATCCTTGATATGGCAACGCTTCCCATCATCGGCTGGAACATGGGGCTTATGTAACAAAAGGCCTTCTGTAACTTCCGGGCGGATTGTTTGCCCCCCCTCCTCCGTTCAGGCCACTGAACTGGTAGAGGTGTCAGCAGGTAGAATTATCCACCGACTCTAATCTACGCAACATTCCAATCCGTTCTCTGTATCAAACGGACCACAACCCGCATCAGACCATGCTTTTGCCGCCAGGGGAGTCGTCGTCCTGGATCTGAAGTCCCGAGCGGGTGGAGGCGAGAACATCCCTGACGCATTTGTAAGTGTGTTGGTTTTGGGGTTGAACTCTTGAGTGCGGTCAGTGGTAACTGTTTGATCCGGCCTATCTCCACCGGAATATCCGCAACGAGACGGAGAAAGCTGCGACCAGCCAGGCCAGCAATATTCCCACGGGAACTGCCAACTGCCCCAGGTTCATGCCTTGCAGCATGTTGCCACGCATGGCGTCGATCGCGGCCGTCAGAGGCAACGCGCGGACCAGCGGCTGAATGGCAACCGGAAAGCGGGAGGCCGAAAAGAAGACGCCGGAGAGAATCCACATGGGAAGCATCACCAGGTTCATCAGGCCCGATGCGACCTCCATGTTCTTTGCGCGCGAGGCAACCAGCAGCCCCAGGGCAGAGAAGGCCAGCGAAGTGATCACGCAAAGGAATCCCAGCTGCCACAGTGAGCCGCGAAACGGCACGCCAAACACCAGCCGCGCGAACCCTAGAAAGACCGCCACCTCGATTACAAGCATGGCCAGCCGCGAAAGAATGAACGACACAAGAAACTGCCAGCGCGGCATAGGTGAGGCCACGAGCCGTTTGAGCAGTTTCTTCTGCCGGGCCTCGACAATAGAGAACCCGAGCCCCCACATCGCCGACCCCATCAGGTTCATCCCCAGCAGTCCTGGAATCACAAAATCTATGTAGCGCGAACCGGCTTCGTGCACCAATTCGTTCTGCGCGTGGATTGCCTCTCGTTGGCCGGCTGCGGCCTGAATCGCGCGATCGGCCAACATGCGCGCCGTGCGCGCATCGGGATTGGTGTCGTCATATTTGTAAGTGACTCCGCCTGGCTCCTGAATGGCCAGCAACAGCGCGCTCCCCGTCGCCAACGCCCTCGATCCTGCAGCTTCGTCCATTACGGAAGCAGACAATCCTTTGTCCGCGTCCAGGGCCTGGGCCAGTTGAGAAGTAGTTGCGCCCACCTGCAGCACATCCGCCGGGCGGTTGCGGAATGCGATGCCCAGTCCAATGGCCAACAGAATGGGAAATACGAAGATCCAGAAGATAGCCTCCGGCTCGCGCAGAATCAGGCGGAACCGAACTACGGTGAGTTCATACAGGCTGCTAAGTCGGAGCCTATTCATCGCGCAGATTCCTCCCCGTCAGGCGAACAAACACATCTTCGAGAGTCGCCGAGTGAGTACGGAATTCGCTCAGATGCAGTCCATGGCCGGTGAGTGCGGCAAAGATGCGCGGCACGGCGGTATGCAACTCGCTCACCGAGAGCTGATGCAGTCCAGCGTCAACGCGATGCGACTGGATTCCCGGAATTGCCTTAAGCAGGGCCACGTCCACCACGCCTTGACCCGTTTCGTGGCCGGCAACGGCAAACTCCACAATGTGTTCTGCGCCCACTGAAGAGATGAGTCGCTGCGGAGTTCCCTCCGCAATGATGCGCCCGTGATCCATGATGGCAACACGGTCGCAGAGCCGCTCAGCCTCTTCCATGTAGTGAGTGGTCAGGATGATGGTGCGCCCGGCCTGCTTCAATTGGTCCACCAGATCCCAGAGATGGCGGCGAGCCTGCGGATCCAGGCCAGTCGTTGGCTCGTCCAGAAACAGCAACTCCGGGTCGCCGACCAATGCGCAAGCCATCGCCAGCCGCTGCTTTTGCCCGCCTGAAAGTGTTCCAATCCGGGCCCCGCTTTTCTCTTCGAGTTGGGCTGTCCGAATCGACTCTTCGACTGAGATGCCTTGGTGATAAAAGCTGCGAAACAACCGCAGCGTCTCTCCAACCGTCAGCTTGTCAGGGAACTGAGTCTCCTGCAACTGAACGCCGATGCGCTGCCGTAACTGCTTTCCTCCGCTGCGCCAGTCCAGTCCCAGCAGTTGCACCTCTCCGGCGTCCGGTTCGGTAAGCCCCTCGCATATCTCGATGGTCGTAGTCTTGCCCGCGCCGTTCGGCCCCAGCAGGCCGAAACACTCGCCCCGTGCGACCTCAAGGTCAATGCCATCCACCGCCACCACGTCGGCAAATGCCTTGCGCAAGCCACGGAGCACGAGCGAGGGGACACGGCCGCCTGTTTGCAATGCGGGATCGGACGCGGGATGCGCAGCGGTTCGTGCACTCGTCAAGATCTTCTCCCCCTCGCCCCAAGACTAAGGCGAAACGGTGGCCGCCAGCAAGCCGCATCGAATAACTATCTGTAGACCTCCGGGATGAAGTTCTGCTCCTGGATCGGCGGGCGCACGTATTTCGTCTTTTCGAGCTTGGGCAGAACCAAGGTTTCCGGTGTCAGGTCGCGATACACAAACTGTGAAAGAAAATGCCGGATCACGTTGAGCCGGGCACATTTCTTGTTTTCAGCGTTGACCACGTACCACGGCACTTGCTTGGTATCGGTAACCGCGAACATCTCGTCCTTGGCGCGGGAGTAATCCGCCCAGTGCTTGCGCGATTCCAGATCCATCGGGCTGAGTTTCCAGCGCTTGGTCACGTTCTTCATGCGATCCTGAAAACGCCGCTCCTGCTCCTCGTCGCTCACTGAGAACCAATACTTGATCAGCCGGATTCCCGAGCGCACCAGCATGCGCTCAAACTCCGGGCAGCTCTGCATGAACTCGAGGTACTGCGCCTCGGTGCAGAAACCCATCACGCGTTCAACGCCGGCGCGGTTGTACCAACTGCGGTCAAAGAGCACGATCTCTCCGGCCGCCGGCAAATGGGTCACATATCTCTGGAAGTACCATTGCGACTGCTCGCGCTCAGTAGGCGTGCCCAGCGCCACGACCCGGCAAACGCGCGGATTGAGAGACTCGGTAATGCGCTTGATGGCGCCTCCCTTGCCAGCCGCGTCACGGCCTTCAAACAGGACGACAACGCAGTTTTTCGCTGCGGACCCATTCCTGGAGCTTCACAAGTTCAATTTGCAGCCGGCGCAACTCGCGCTCGTAGTCGATATCCTTCCCCAGCTTTAGAGCCTTTCCATTGACACGCGGGCAGGTCTCCGCCCTTCATGTTCGCTGACGTAGGTGCTGCAAACGGCGCAATTGCCAGCGGTGCTACCTTTTCTTTGTCTTTCATTGGTCTTCCTCCAACCATGGCGATGGGCCGCTCGATGTTTTTCGAGGTGGTGTTGTTCAGGCCCCGACTCCGCCATGGTGCTTATCGGCTCATTCCCGACGCAGCAACAATAATAACCCCGGGAAACGCAAGCAGGCAGAGATAGATGTTCCCGCCGCGCGAAAAGGGGAAGACGAGAGCCAAGTTATAATGAGCAGATGTTTGCCGCGTTTGCTTGTAAGGCGCCCGCTGGTTTTACGCGCGCGTCGCGGGGTTCAAGGAGAACGGAACTTGCCCACAATTGTGATTCCTCGCGATCTGGACGCTGTGCTCGACGACGCCTGGCAGGCTGCGCGCAATGTTCCCGGATTCCTCATGGAAGGCGAGGCCCGCCTGCTTGGAACAATCGCGGCATGCGTGCCGGCCAACGGCGTGATCGTTGAGATTGGCAGTTTCAAAGGCAAGTCGACCGTGATGCTCGGCAAGGTGGCCGCGCATTACGGACTTGGCCCGATTGTGGCCATCGATCCGCACAACTTCAACTCCGCCGAGCTTCAGGATTACAAGTCCGATGCGGAAGCTACGTCGTTTAAGGATTTTCTAAGCAACATCGAGACGGCGGGCGTGGCCAGCAATATCGAGGTGCACCGTGCATTCTCGAAGGACGTTGCAAGTGCATGGAATCGTCCGATCCGGTTTTTGTGGATTGATGGCGACCACAGTTACCAGGGCGCCAAGACCGACTTCGACGGATTCTTCCCTTACGTGACTCCTCTCGGCGTGGTGGCACTGCACGACTCCCTTCACGAGTTCTCCGGCCCCATCCGCGTCTTTGTCGAAGACATTCTCCAATCGAATAAATTTGGCGCCGCAGGCTTCGTTCACTCCATTGCGTGGTCGCAGTTCAGGCCCGCAGACGGTGCCCGCTTTGCGAATCACCGCGCCAGACTCGCCCAGGTAGCCGCCCCGCTTATCCCCTTCGTAAAGGACGACAAGAAACTTCGCGGCCTCTCCAAACTTCACTTCAAGCTCCGCCGCTCCCGCGTCCCGCGCAAAGCCTTGATGCCAAGTGAGTGGGCGTCCCTCGTGAACGGTTCAGACAATGGCTAATCCTGCCATGACGCCAAATCGAAGCTTCTGTCCGTCCCACCAATCCCGGGTGCCCCATCCTTTTCGCGCTCTTTGCGAAAAGGGTGGGAAACCGCCAATCCCAACCGGCCCCATTCACCCAACTGAATCTATCTAACTCTCCACTTCGTCGAAAGCGTAGCCAACTTCTGATCCATCGTTGCTTCCGGCTTCTGCGCAGCCTTTTCGCGCTTTGGAACTGCCCGTACCGCCGGCGTCGAAAGCGCCTTGATTGACAGCGCAATCCGCTTAGCCTTCATATCCACGCTTAGCACCTTCACCTTGACAATCTGCCCGGTCTTCACCGCCTCCGACGGTTCCTTGATATAGCAGTTCGATAACTCACTGATATGCACAAGCCCGTCCTGGTGCACTCCGATATCGACAAACGCGCCGAACTTCGTAACATTGGTGATTACGCCCTCAAGCACCATCCCCGGTTCCACGTCCGCCATCTCGCGCACCGCGTCGTGAAAAACCGGAGCCACAAACTTGTCGCGCGGATCGCGTCCCGGCTTCCGTAACTCGGCCAGAATATCGTTCACCGTGTAAGCCCCTGCCGAAAGTTGCTTTGGATCCACGCGTTCAAGAAGCTGTGGCTCCCGGATAATCTCTTCCACCGACGAGTGCAGCAACCCCGCAATCTGCTCTACCACCGTGTACGACTCCGGATGAACCGCCGTCATATCCAGAGGATTGTCGCCATTCCGGATGCGCAGAAAACCCGCCGCCTGTTCGTAAGTCTTGGGTCCGATCCCCGGCACCTGAAGCACCTGCGCCCGCGAGCGGAAGCTGCCCTTCTCATTGCGATGGCTCACGATATTCAGCGCCGTGCGCTCCGTGATTCCCGCCACGAATCGCAGCAGCGTCCAAGACGAAGTGTTCAGGTCCACACCCACCTTATTCACGCAACTCTCGATCACCGTCTCCAGCGACTCCTGCAGTTGCCGCTGATCAACGTCATGCTGATACTGGCCCACGCCGATGGACTTAGGATCGACCTTCACCAGTTCAGACAGCGGATCCTGCAAACGGCGCGCGATGGAGATGGCGCCACGAACCGTCAAATCGAGATCCGGAAACTCCTGCCGTGCAACTGCGGAAGCCGAGTAAACGCTGGCCCCCGATTCGCTCACCGTCACTGAGAAGATGCTCTCAATGCCCTTCTCCCGCAAAAACTCGCGCACAAATGCATCGGTCTCGCGCGACGCCGTCCCGTTGCCGATTGCGATCGCCCGCACGTTATGCTTCCGCAGAAGTCCTTCGAGCTTGGGAGTAGCTTCCGCGTTGCCCAGTTTCGAAGTGTGCAGGTAGAGTACGTCGTGCGCCAGCAACTTTCCGGTCTCATCCACCACCGCGACTTTGCATCCCGTGCGCAATCCCGGGTCGATGCCCAGCACGGAGATAGGTCCGGCAGGCGGGGCCAGCAGCAGGTTGTAGAGATTGTCGCGAAAGACGCGGATCGCCTCCGTGTCCGACCTGCGCTTCAACTCCAGCCGAATTTCACCTTGAATCGACGAGTTAAGCAAGCGCTTCCATGCGTCGTCGATTGCCAATTCAAGTTGTCGCGTCCAGTCACCTTGCTGCCTCAGCACATGGCGCTGAATAATGGCGACAGCCCGCTCTGCCTCCACCTCAATAAGGAAGTAGAGCACGTTCTCGCCTTCGCCGCGCCTCATAGCCAGCATCCGGTGCGATGGAATTGTCTTCACCGGCTCCGTGTACTCGTAGTACATCTTGAACTTTTCCTGCTCGTCCACCGCGTCCGTGACCTTGCGGCTCACCACCACTCCTTCATCGAAGACAAGCTGGCGCAGCGTCTTGCGCACGTCGGCGTCTTCGCTGATCCACTCGGCAACAATGTGCCGCGCGCCCTCAAGCGCCTCGTCCACCGTGGCCACGCCCAATTCGGCGTTCACGAAAGTAGCGGCAAAAGTGTACAGCGGTTGTGCGGCATTCTCTTGCGCCCGAAGATATTGCGCCAGCGGCTCCAGCCCCTTTTCACGCGCAATCGTGGCCTTGGTGCGGCGCTTCGGCTTGTACGGCAGATACAGGTCTTCGAGTTCGCCCTTGTCGAGCGTGGCCTCAATGCGCGCCTTCAACTCGTCGGTGAGCTTGCCTTGTTCCGCAATGGATGCGAGGATGGTTTCGCGCCGATCCATCAGCTCGCGGAAATAAGCCAACTTCTCTTCGATGTCGCGAATCTGCACTTCGTCCAGGTTGCCGGTGGCCTCCTTGCGATAGCGTGCGATGAACGGCACAGTCCCGCCATCGTCGAGCAACTCAATCACTGAGACCACGCCGCGAAGAGGAAGGCCGAGTTCCTTTACGATATGAAGAAGAATTTCAGGGGAGAGATTTTTTGTTTCTTTCATGGGCGGTATTGCTTCATGTTACACGCCGCCCCTGAGGAAATGTCGCTTTTCGATATTGTGAAGATCTAGACGAATTCGAATGCACGGCGATTATAGTCGGCGGTCACCCATCCTTTCCGCAGTCGGAGCGGAAAGGATGGGCGCGGCGTCGATTGCATGAGCCAGCTAAGCCGTTTGAATCTTCAGCGCGATGCCGATATCGGAGATCTTCTCCGCGGGCATCTCCACCTGCAGCGCCGATTCATCCTGCCTCCATTTCAAGTCGCCCTTGTGGCCAAGCAACTCCACCTGCAGAATCTTCCCCGGAGCCTGCGCGCTCGCAAGACCAAGCGCGTTCACCACCGCATTCTTTTCCGGCGTCCCCATCACAAACGCATAAACAGCGCCACCCTTCGTCGTGAAGCGCACGTCCTCCGCGGTCAGGTCCTTCTGCTTGTCCTCGTTGAAGTTGCCGGCCTCAATCTTGACCTTGGTCGAAGGGCCCTCGCCGTAGATCTTCCAGGGACGCGAGCCATAGATGCCATCGCTGTTCACCGCCATCCATGCGGTGATTCCCTCGAGCACCGTCCTCTCCTCAAAGTCCAGTTCGCCGGAGTTAGGCAGCGGGAAGTTGAGCAGAAGGTTGCCGTTCTTGCTCACAATATCCACCAGCAGATCGATTACTTTCTTCGCTGACTTGTACTTTTCGCCCCGGTTGTAATGCCACTGGCCGATGCAGGTATCTGTCTGCCACGGGTTGACCGAGATGCCGTCAGCCACGCCGCGCTCATGATCCAACAGGCACGTGCCGATCGCGCAGTCAGTCCCCTCCTTGCTCGTGTACACCGCCTCGGTCCCACCGCCATGTAGCTGCGCGCTCACGTTGTACAAGTGCGAAACGACTTTCATTCCATACTCTTCGAAGGGCAGGTGCCCGTCGGTGTAGAGAAAGTCGGGCTGATACTTGTCGATCAGATCCGTCATCCGGTCGAGATAGTGCTGCTTCCACGACTGAGGAATGCCGTCGTCATTCCAATCGAGCCTATCGACAAAGCGGGCGCAATCGGCATCGTGATAGAGGTCGGCGAATTTCGGATCGACGCCGTCGTAAGATACTCCCGCCAGCGGCCCCGTCTTGTCAGCTCCATGGCTCGTCGCCCACCACTTATAACTGATCCATAAATGCTCGCTGACTCCAAAGCGCAGGCCGTTCTTCTGTGCGGCCTTCTGCCACGTGCCCACGATATCTCTCTTCGGCCCCATGTTCGCAGCATTCCACCGCGTGTGCTTCGAGTTCCATAAGTCAAAGTTATCGTGATGCACGCCCATGCTCACAAAGTACTTGGCGCCGGCCTTCTTGTAGAGACCCATCAAATGTTCCGGATCCCACTTGGCAGCCTTCCAGTTATCCACCAGGTCCTTGTAACCAACCTTGGTTGGATGGCCGTAAGTCTCCACGTGGTACCGGTATTGGTCCGACCCCTGCATATACATGTTGCGCGCATACCAGTCGCCGGCCTCGACTGCCGATTGCGGACCCCAGTGCGACCAGATGCCGAACTTGGCATCGCGAAACCAGTCCGGAATCCGGTACCCCGCGAGAGACGTCCTTGTCGCAACGAAGTTGCCGCCCTGAGCCTGGGCACGTGCGAACCTTGAGAGCGCAAGGGCGGAACATGCGCCGCCCATCCATTGGAGTAACTCACGCCTGTTCCATGCCATTGCGGTTTTCCTTTCACTGTTTCTTTTGCGGGAAGCGTGAAGAATACCGTACCCTGTTTGAGCCTGGTTCTGTTGTATCCCACCCTTTCGCGATGAAACAAGTGAAAGGATGGGGCACCCGAAATGTGCAGTTACTTCGAATCTGCTATTTGGATTGCGTGGCGTAGCCGGTCTTCGGCCTCGGCGCTCCAGTAGCCGCAGTCGAGTTCGAAAAAGACGGATGTGTACGGAATCGTCATATTTGTTTTGATGATCAGAATGCAGAAAATCTCGGCGGATTTATCCAGCTTCGCGATGATCTGCTCATGGGGAATCTCAAGAACGCGAGCCCCATAAAGCACCGCTTCCAATTGCCGCCGGTAGTCTTCGATTCCGGACGCATCGTTTTCCGCAACAAATCCAAGTTCACGATCAGTGTAAACATTGGCGCGGACGTGTTTCGCAGCAGCAATCTTGTCCAGAACTCGCCGCACAACGGGAACCTGATCCTCACCCGCTGCAATTGTCTCAATGCCGGGCTTGGATTGCGCCGGATAGGCCGAGTCGGCCACCACAATCCAGTTGCGATGGCCGTACAGCGGCAGAAGAGCATTGAGTTTCCGCTCCCAATCGGGCTGAGTAGACGGTGTAACTCCAGTCATGAGTTTCCTCTCTTGCTACCCGTTATTTCAACTCTTCATCGGCGCAAACGGCAACCTTGCCGCACTTGCCCGAGGCCATCAGCGCATACGCCTCAGACGCGCGGTCAAGGGGAAATCTGTGCGTGATGATATCGGCCGGATGCAGATTCCAGCGGACCAGGCGCTCGACCAACTCTTCCATCAGCCATGTGGTGGTAACCCACGATCCGTACACCGTCTTCTGATCGAAGATGAGATCTTTCGACGCATCGAACTCGACGGCGCCGCCCATACCGAGCAAGACGATCTTGCCCCACTTGCGGGTGGCGCCGATGGCTGTAGTTCGCGCCGGAGACTTGGCCGAACACTCTATCGCACGCTCAACGCCCATTCCGCCGGTCAGTTCCCTCACCTGGGCAACATTGTCCGGTCCCGAGGTCAGCACTGCGTCGCAGTAGCCAAGATCGATGGCCATCTTCATGCGCTCTTGAACGACATCAATGCCAATGATCTTCTTGGCGCCGAGTTTGCGACAGAGCGCGGCCGTGGCCAGGCCCACCGGACCAAGGCCCGTGACCAGCACCGCGTGATTGCCGTTGATGCCGATCTTTTCCAGCCCCTCATAGACAGTGCCGAACCCGCAGGCCACCTGCGCGCCGTCCGCGTATGAAAGCTCGTCGGGAAGTGCGATCAGGTCCTTCTCTTCGGCCAGCATGTACTCGGCCATGCCGCCATCGCGCTGCCAGCCGTAAGCGCGGCGGTATTCCGCGCTGGTGCAGGAGATCATGTAACCGCGCCGGCAATCGTTGCACACGCCGCAGCCGGAGATGTGATAGACGGTGACGCGGTCGCCAAGTTTGAAACGGCGGCAACCCGGACCGGCCTGGACGATTTGGCCACAGGGCTCATGGCCGGCAACCACGCCCTGGTAGCCTTCAGGACCTTTGCCCAGGTGCTCGTGATAGATGGCGCGAATGTCAGAGCCACAGATGGTAGATGCCTTGATGCGAAGCAGAACTTCTCCGTGGCCAGGTGTGGGCACGGGCACGGTGCGCATTTCAACGGTCGAGTTGCCGGGCAGGAACGCCGCGGTCATCGTCTTCTTGATCTCTTGCATTTCTCTCGTCTCCACTTCCCTGTTCGCCTTCAACCGCTCTAGGGAACCTCTGAATAAGTCGTCGCCTTGAAAGGGCGCGGCTTTAGCCGCGCCGCAAGTGCACCAAAATGAGTGTGGGCTTTAGCCGCTGAGGGAAAGCCGGCTCAAGTCTCGACCTTGATCAGAATCTCCCTACGCCGGTGTGATTTCGCCGTTCATGTCCCAGAGAGCCTCCCAGGTCTGTCCATCCTTCCATAGAAAGACTTGTCCCTTGATCAGCCGGCAATTGCGGTCGAGTTTCCCAATTGCCTGCATCTCCTCGGCGCTGAGCGGATCGTGCGTAACGCATTCCAGATTGTCGCGGTAGTGATTCACTGAGAACGGAATCGGCGTTTGTCCGCGCTGCACAGCCCACTTGATGCAGACTGCTGCAGGGTTTACTCCGTGCCGTTTGGCAATCTCGATGATGACCGGGTCTTCGGTGGGCGCCGTATCTTCCGGCGTGCGGTCGCGCTCCGGGCGGCCCGGTGAGCCAAGCGGGCAGTACCCAATAGGCTGGATACCATTCTCCAGGACGTACTTGAACAACTCCGGCTGCTGGAAGTGCGGATGCAGTTCCATCTCGTTGATCGCCGGCTTGATGCGCGCGTCGTGAAGCACCAACTTCAGCTTCGGGATGGTCATGTTCGAGGTGCCGATCTGCCGCACCAGTCCCATGTCCACCAACTCCTCCATCTTGCGCCAGGTCTTCATGTAGTTCTCATGGATATAAGGCTTGGCGCCCGCGCTGCGGGAGGTGACATCGCATCCCGGCGGATGGAAGTTGGGGAAAGGCCAGTGCACGAGGTAAAGATCGAGATACTCCAGGCGCAGATCGGCTAGCGACTTGCAGCATTGCGGAATTACATCGCCCTCGGCATGCTTGTCGTTCCACAGTTTTGAGGTGACCCAAAGCTCCTCGCGCTTGATGCCGCTACGCTGGACCGCTTCAAGCGCACCGCCAACCTCAGCCTCATTGCCATACACTGAGGCGCAATCAAAGTGCCGGTATCCAACCGCCGCCGCGCCCTTCACTGCTTCGGCAACCTGGGCAGGCGAAACGCGATCGGAGCCAAATGTGCCTAACCCGACAGCGGGCATCTTTGCGCCGGTGTAGAGCTTTCTTTGCGGAATCGCTTTTGGATCGACGGAGGCTACTCCTGGACCGGCTGCCGTGGTCATGGCTGCTCCTTCAATTGAAAACGTTATCAAATTATTCGACATACGAAGGATAAGAGGCTGCACTACCCATGTCAATAAGCGCATCAGGCCCCATAAAACGGGATGAAAGCGGCCTTATCCTGCCCCGTCCCGGAACTGCCCGGGGCCAATTCAACAGCGCCAGATTCACGCCCCGGCACGAACCAGCACGCAGGTGATATTGTCGCTGCCGCCCGCTCTCTTGGCGCCGTTCACCAGCCGCGTGCACAGCTCGTCCAGCGGCAGATCGCTGCCAAGCACAGATTCAATCCGCGCATCCGGCAATTCGCGGGTCAAGCCGTCCGAGCACAGCAGGAACAGATCGCCGGGCTCTGCTTCCAGCGCAAAAATGTCCGGCGTAACCCGGCCTTGTGTGCCAAGCGCTCTCGTAATCACATTCCTCAGCGACGATCTCTGGGCCTCGGCGGGTGTCATGCGGCCCATCCGTACCTGCTCGTCCACCAGCGAGTGGTCGAGCGTGATTTGATGCAGGTGGAGATTGCGCATCCGGTAACAGCGGCTGTCGCCAACATTGATAACCCACACCCGGCGATCTTCCGCCAGCAGGGCCACCAGCGTGGTGCCCATGCCGCTCAGGCTAACGTTCCGCTGCGAGCGCGAAAAGATTACTTCGTTCGCAGCATAGACTGCCTGTTCCGCGGCCTGCTGCGGATCCACCTTTGGATCGCGGCTCGTCAGCAGCTTCATCACCTCGTCCACCGCCAGCGAACAGGCAGTCTATG
>OCZT010004207.1_pt1 | contig 14581 bp, 16 predicted proteins | sample 1539031 | NCBI WGS metagenome assembly OCZT01 (sample SAMEA3539308, study PRJEB22396) | soil metagenome | biome: tundra; feature: field; material: soil | place: USA | collected 2010-05 | depth 0.15 m
CTTTGAGCGCAGCGTGTCCAGGCTGGTCACCTGGTGCATCCCTCTACGCGAGCGTCCTCTCGGAAGGTCCCTCGGATTGGCTGGCTACAATTTCCTATACGTTATCAAGCCGGACTTGCATCACGAGTACCCCAACGCCTAGCCAGTCATGTCTCCACTGCCGCCGGCTGCGTGGCGAGTCCTCACACGGACCGCACCCCCGCAACCGATCCAGCGAACCGAGCCCACCTGCCATGAAATGCCGACGCGGGTGGCACGTCAAGGGCCAGGCGGCACGCCTTTCAGGGGGTGCTCAAGTGGTTGGGCCGCTGGCTCTACGGGGTCCCGCACGGATAATAGGTCATGTTCCGGCTACGCCAAAGGGGCATGATTAGTGCTAACCGATCTATCGCTCTGGTTGCCAAAGAATCTCGTCGACGGACAGGCGGCCTGAACGAGCGACGTCGCTGCGCGGGACGCAGTGCATCATCGGCGCCTGGCAGCACGATTCACTTTAGTGATCGAGACTCGCAATGCCGTACTTGGCCAGGATCTTTCCGTAGGTTCCGTCCCGCTGCATCGATTCAAGGACCTTGGCTATCGCCGCACGAAGATCCGGCTTGCCCTGGAGAAGGACGATAGATTCGGTGTCAACAGTCATCGTGACGCCCTTGACTTGGGCCAAAGTGTCTCCGTGTTGCTGCAACTCGTAACCAGCAAGGGCAGAATCTGCCAGAAACGCGTCGACGTCGCCGCTCAGCACTGCCGAAACAGCGTCGGAATCGCTGACGAAGCCTCGGGCCTGTATGGCGGTGTGCCCGCTCTGAATACATGCATCGGAGAGCCCTCTCCCGCTGTATGAGCCAACGCCGATGATGCTTGCTTCTTCGTCAGACCCCTTCATGACAGCGATCCCGCGTCCACACAGATCGTTCTGGACTGCGATTGCGGCCGGATTGTCTTTGCGAAGCAGGACGATCTGACTCACCTGAAGGTAGGCGATGAGGTCAAAGCCCTTCGCTGTGTCGCTCGAGTCTCGTATCCCAGCAACCGCGATATCGCAATTGCCAGCGTTGACGGCGTTTCTGATATCGGCCATCCCGATGTTCTCTACCTTCAGCGTAAGACCAAGGCGAGTAGCCATCTCACGCGAAATGTCGATGTCGGACCCCAAGGGCACGCCACCGTTGATCATGTCTTGCGGCGGACGACTTAGGTCAGAACAGACCGTGAGAAAGCCCGACGCGACCAGCGTCCCGGTCTGGACGGTCGCGACCGGAGTCATCGTGGGAGTTGGGTCGGGCAGCCGCAGAGTCGGCGTGCATGCTCCGGCAGATGCCGTCATTGCGATGATGGCGATCGACCTGGCGAACCGATTGAGCATGGTGGCGCCTCCTAGGCTGAGCAACGGAACGGTATTCAAAGACCGAGTCGACAGAATTGGGATGGGTTGATGGCGAAGCCAGCCTGGGTGCTACCTCCAGGCTGGCTTCGCTGCCGGATCTACTGAGTGAGATCGACTTTGTCGCCGCTGGACGCGTCGATCGGGACGACGATTCCTGGGTCCCCAGCGGAGCCACTCACGGGAACGAGCCACACCAACTTCTGGTGCCCGGCTTTGTCCCAGGAAACGATGAGTTGCGGGGTCTTGGCCGAGCCACCACCCAACTGGCTAACCGCAGCCGATGCGGCATCTCTTGCGCTGAGCTTCGGCGTCCCGGGGTCCTGGAAGGGTCGCCTGACGTCGACGAACGAGAAGACCTGGCCAGTCCCAGCGTCGACCTCGACCATGCGATAGTCGGGCAGCACAATGTCGCCCTTGGTCCGCGTGAAGATCACCGTGTAGCCTGGCGTCCCGGCCCCGGTGGAATTCCGCACCTCAATCGAGAGGCCGTCGACCGGGCTACCCACCGCCGACAAGTAATCGATCGCAATCCGCTTGGCCTGATCCTCGCTGGTTACGGCAGTGACTCCGGAGGGCGGAGGAACGGGAAGGGAGAGGGATGCGACGTGTCCATCGGACACATCGACCATGGCGGTCACTCCATCTCCGGAAAAGACGTGAACACGAATGCCCGGTCGATCCTTGGTTCCTTGGTATTTCACGTCCCGTCGGTCGGGCGGAAGAAGGCGCTGGAGTTTGGCCTTTGCTTCGTCCGACGAGACAATGACGTTCTTATGCGGATCATAATTCGGCGCGCCCATAACCGAGGGGGCCATCATCAGCGCGCCACCAATGACGAGAACGGCCAAGCCGATGGCCAGACAAATGAGTCGCTTCATCTTTCCCCCTAAGACCCGTAAGACGCGGGCGTCAGCTTCGTGCTGCCACCCTGGATGAACGGACCGGAGAAGCCCCAGGTGTCATTGAATCCGAGCCACCAGAAGAAGACGTTGTTGTATCCGTCGCTTGCCGAGTCAGTCACGGATTTTCCGTTCTTCAGTCCGTGAAAGAAGCTGTCCGTCCATAGATCGGCGGCGTTAGGCGTGAAGTAGATCTCGTGAGTGAAGCCGATCGCGGACTTAACCCCCTGATCTCCGATGGCCTCCTTGACTAGGTTGCCGTCCCATGGTGATCCTTTAGCCCCATCGTTTCCCGTGTTGCAGCCGATGAACGCCATCAGCTTCATCTTCGAGAGTTGGTGATAGGGCATGTCATACATATACGCCTTGGGGCCCTTGCTGAAGTCCGGCGAGACACCAACGTTACGGTTGGCCACCACGGCACCGATGGTTGAGGAAGACGGGCCGCCGGTGGCGCCGCTCTCGATGGTGATCTGGCCCGCCATCGCGTGACCAAAGGCCACCCAGACGGCGTCGGACTGCGCCCAGCCCGAGCTCAGGGCCTGCGTAGCGGTGGTGTTGTTGTTGTCGTCGAATGTCCAGTAGCCCATCTGCTTGAGATATGCCACCGCCGTGTCAGCATCCCCTCGAGGGTCGATACCGGCCCACATCGGGCCACTCATGATGTCAGCCCAAGGTGGGGACTGCACAGTGGTGGCCGCAGCTGGCGCGGGAAAGAGAAATGCGAACAGCAGCAGGACAGCCACAGCCATCCGCCGCCTTCGAAGCCGCGCGCTGATCAAGGATTACCCCTTTCTGAAGAACATGGATCGCAGATCAGCTTGGGCCCGCTGCAACTCAGCCAGATGGCGTGCGCAGCAACCCCCGAGTGACCCCTCGGATCCCCAGGCCGTCAGTCTCTCCAGCATATCATCCGCTCGGACGTGCTATATCTCGCAGAGGACAATCGCTGCCGCTATTGGGCCACGCTGGATCCGTCGTGCGCGATGACTACCAAACCGCCAAGAGGGCTGTAGCCCACCTTGTTATCGTCCTGGCACTGGGCAGGCAGGAAGCAAGAGCCACGATCGGCTTGTGATCCTCGCTCACGGTCGGAGATAGGCCAGATGCAGGCTCCATGTTGACCGCAGGATCGACTGAGCAGGCATCGGCCAGTGGTGAGCCTGCTGGCGGTCGCCCGTGACATCGCAAACCTTTGCCAGTTTTCCCTAAAGGCAACACTCGGAAGGGCCAGCCTCACCCATCGCGTTCATCCAAGCAACGCCGCCTTGACGCGAGCGGTCGAAATCGTCGCCGAGGCGAATGGCTTCGCGGTGGTGAAAGGCATCGATGTCGGCGCCGTCATCCGCTTGCCGTCGCCGCCGGGATCATGATCGAAGCCGCTGACCTGACTTTCGGCTACCGTCGCGGCCAGCCGGTGGTCGCCGGTTGGAGCGCCTCGATCGCCGCAGGCGAGATCGCCGCTATCGTCGGCCCGTCCGGGTGCGGCAAGTCCACGCTGCTCTATGTACTCGGAACCCTCGTGCGGCCGTGGTCGGGCAGCCTGAGCCTTGGCGGCTCCAGAGTCGAGCGCCTGGGCGATGGAGCGCGGTCGGATATCCGCTCCGGGCTCATCGGGTTTGTCTTCCAGGACGCAATTCTTGATCCGCGGCGCTCCATCCTCGACAACGTCCTGGAAGGCGCGATCTATCGCGGCGACTCACGCGGAGCTGCCATCGAGCGCGCCAAGCTATTGCTCGACAAGCTCGACGTGGGTGTCGAGGGCAAACGGCGAGCCAACGACCTGTCAGGCGGACAAGCGCAGCGGGTGGCGTTGTGTCGCGCTCTCCTGGGCAATCCCGCACTCATCCTGGCCGACGAGCCGACTGGCAATCTGGACCGAGCCAACGCCGAGGTTGTTGAGGCCACTTTGTTTGAGCAGGCTCGCGCGGGCTCGACCGTGGTCGTGGTGACTCACGACGAGACCCTGGCCGCGCGGTGTGACCGGACCTTCAGGCTATGAATCGGTCGTGGTGGCGACTCCTGCCTGAATCCGCTCGCATTGCCTCCACTACGCGAGTCGTGTCTGGCCTCGTACTCCTTCTCGCGATCGTCGTCCCGGCTCTGGTTCTTGGGACCGCAGGCCGGAGTGTCGAGTCTCAGGCCGCGATCATGGGTCGGATCGACGAGAGCGGAACAACGGTCATGACACTCATCGGCACCGGACCCGGCGCCGTTATCCCGGCTGCGGCCGTTGATCGGATCGCTCGCCTCAGCGGGGTCGCTTGGGTCGTCGGCCTCGGGCCCGTTTCCGACGTTCGTACTCGGGGCACAGGTGGAGGCCCAACGCCGGCTCGTGCATACCGGGCCGTCAGGGCCCCGGTGCGGTTTGGCGCGAGCGAGAGTGGCACGGGCGCCTTCGTGTCGAAGGCGAGCGCGGCTAGAGTCGGCCTCGCCGGCGCCTATTCGGTTCTTGACCCCGATGCAATCCCGGTCGTCGGATGGTTCGAGGCAGCCGATCCGTTGACCGATCTCAATTCATTCGTCCTCACCCCAAGCCTCGACGACAGCCTGCTCCTCGACCGGATCATCGTGGCTGCGAGCGATGCCGGATGGGTCGATTCGATCGCGGGCAACCTCGCCTCGATGGCCGGACTCGGAACGAGCACGGACGTCACTGTGCAGCGCAGTCAGAGTCTTCTCGATGCCCGAAGCGCGGTTGCCGACGAAGTAGCGCGACGCGACCGTGAGCTTGTCCTCGTAATCCTCGCTGCAGCAACCGCCCTGGCCAGCATCGTCGTGTTTACCGGAACCATCGCCAGTCGGCGGGACTTCGGCCGGCGCCGAGCCCTGGGCGCTTCGCAGCGGCAACTCACGATCCTGGTGATGCTTACGACCCTGTGGCCTTCGCTTGTCGGCGGAGCCCTCGGGACTGCGGTGGGCAGTGCCTATCTCGGGTCGATGCTCGGCCATTTGCCTGATTGGCGGTTCCCGGTGTCGGTGGGGGTCCTGACGGTCATCGCGCTCGTGTGTTCGTCGGCACTGCCGGCCGCCGTGGCTGCCACACGGGATCCGCTCCGGGTCCTGCGAGTTCCGTGAGGCGGAACTGCACGAGGTCGCCAGTCCCCTCTCCGCCAGGGAGCCACCTCAATCGCAACTCGGTGCGTCCGGGCTGTCCTCTGACGACTACGCCACGTTCGCCCTCGCTCCAGTATCTGGAACTATCTCGTAGATCAGTTGAAAAGCATGGGCGCCACTCCAGTGGCGACGTCGACTACGCCACCTCGACGACCCGCCCGGCAGCCGGCATGATCGCGTACATCAGTTGGAAAGTGTGGCCGCTACTCCTCTCGCCCCGACCACTCAGGTAGGTTTAGCCTACCCGTCGCGGACTCTCAGCCCGCCTGAGCCGCCAGCCGCACCGCTTCGCCCAAGTCCAGCCGTCCCTCGTAGAGAGCCCGGCCCACGACGGCGCCCACGCAACCGGCACCACGCACCGCCGCGATATCCGCCAGCGACGAAACCCCGGCCGAAGCCACAATATCGCCGCGACCCAATGCCACCATCTGCGCCAGTAGCTCCAGATTGGGTCCGTTCAGCAGCCCGTCCCGCTCGATGGCCGTGACGATGAAGGTTCGCGCGCCACGGTCCGCCAGCGCGGCGAGGGCCTCCGAGACCGGCACGCCGGCCGCGCCCGGCACCCAGCCCTGGCCCACGGCCATTCCGTCGCGCACGTCCAGCGCAATGCCGATCCGCTCGGCGCCGAAACGCGAAATCAGCCGCTCCACGAACGCCGGATCCCGCAGAGCCGCCGTTCCCACTACCGCCCGAGCCGCGCCCACGCCCAACACGGCCGCCACGGCTTCCTCATCACGCAACCCGCCTGCCACTTCGCAGGCGATTCGGTCCCCCACCGCCTCAACGATCCGCGAAACCGCGTCCACCTGGCGCCTGCTCCCGTGGCGGGCTCCATCTAGGTCCACAACGTGGATCCACTTCGCCCCGGCGGCCGCAAACCCCCGCGCCACCTCGGCCGGATCCGTTCCGTACACAGTTTCGCGCGCAAAGTCGCCCTCGGAGAGACGCACCACTTGCCCGCCGCGCAGGTCGATCGCGGGCAGAAGCTGGAAGCCGCTGGGTATCGTTGGTTGCGATCGTTGTAGCATGCTACTATGCTACTACATCAGTAAGGTCGGCCGGCGCACGAACGCGCCACGGCCGCACGAATTACGAGGAACAACGATGAGCGCGATGGATGTCTGGCGCAACGAGGCCGTCGGCGAGCTATTCGAGGCGATGCTTCGGCTCGAAAGCGGCGACGAGGCGTCGGCCTTCTTCCGCGACCTCTGCACGCTCGGCGAACTGCATGACATGGCCCAGCGCTGGGCCGTGGTGAGACTCCTGGACGCCGGCATGCACTATGCCGAGATCTCGAGCCGCACCGGCGCCAGCACGGCCACGATCACCCGCATCGCCCAGTGGCTCCACCACGGCGAGGGCGGTTACACCAAAGCACTTGAGCGGCTCCACGCCGCCAACCCGAATCCGACAGCCAATCCCACGACTGGAGAGAAGACCAAATGACGACTCGCCGCCTGCGCCTGGCAATCCCGAACAAAGGCCGGCTGGTCGAGCCCACCGTCAGGCTGCTGCGCGATGCAGGTCTCGTCTTCGAAGTCGGCGAACGAGCGCTCGTGGCCCGCGTCCAGAACTTCGACCTGGACATCCTCTTTGTGCGCACGAATGACATCGTCGAATTCGTGAGCGACGGCGTCGCCGAGTTGGGCATCACCGGCCTGGACTTGGTCGCCGAGTCGCAGTCGGATGTCATGGAGCTGCGCAAGCTCGGCTACGGCCGCTGCCGCCTGACGATCGCCGTCCCCAACGACTCGAACTACCAGAAGGCCGAAGACCTGGCCGGCCTCCGTGTCGCGACGTCTCACATGGGTCTGACCAAGCGCTTCTTCGAGGCCCGAAACATCAAGGTGGACGTCATCCCAGTCTCCGGCGCCGCCGAAGTTGCCCCCAGGCTCGGCCTGGCAGAGGCAATCGTGGACCTCGTCTCTACCGGTTCCACGATGGTCGTCAACGGCCTCCGTCCGATCGAGGAAGTCTTCGCCTCGGAAGCCGTCCTCTTGGCCAATGCCTCTGCCCAGAAGCTACACGGCTCGGTCTTCGATGCCATTCAGACGATGCTCACGGCAACTCTGGCGGCGCGCGATCGCAAGTACCTGATGATGAACGCGCCGGTCGGCAAGGCCGCCGAGCTGGAAGGGCTCCTGCCGGGCCTCGAGTCGCCGTCGGTGATCCCGCTGGCCCACGAGGGCATGATCGCGATCCACGCCGTCGTTGAAGCCGACGCGGTCTGGTCGCTGCTGCCCAAGCTCAAGGCCGCCGGCGCCTCCGGCATCCTCATCCTCCCCATCGAGAAGCTCGTGCCGTGACAACGCCCATCGTCAACCTTCGCCGCTTGGATATTTCCAAAGCCCAGACCGACGCCGCCGTTGCGGCCGAAATCAAGGGCCTCTTTCGACGCGGCGCCGTTCCGGACCCCAAGGTTCGGGAGATTGCCCGCGCCATCCTGGCTGAGGTCAAGGCCGGTGGCGACGCTGCAGTCCGCGCGACCAATACCCGCTTCGGTGGTGGCCGCGCCAACGGTGAGCTGCTCGTCTCCAAGGCGGAGATGGAAGCGGCCCGCGACGCCCTCCCGCCGCGCATCCGGGCCGGCCTCGAGCAGATGATCGAGAACATCCGCCGCTTCGCCGAAACGGAACTGCCGCAGACCCGCACTACCACGATCGTTCCCGGCGTAGAAATCGAGCGGCGCTGGGTCCCGCTCTCTCGTGTCGGCGTGTATGCGCCGGGCGGTTCCGCGGCCTATCCCAGCTCGCTGTTGATGGGCGTCGTCCCGGCCAAGGTCGCCGGTGTGGAGACGATCGTCGTCGCCTCGCCCGCGGATGCGGACGGGAACCTAAACGCGACGCTCCTCGGCGCCGCCGGACTGGTCGGCGTGGACGTGCTTATAGTCGCTGGTGGCGCGCAGGCCGTCGGTGCGCTGGCGTATGGCCTGCCGGAAGCCGGTGTGGAGCCGGTCGATCGAATCGTCGGTCCCGGAAACGCCTTCGTGACCGCGGCCAAGCTGGAAGTCTTCGGCGAGTGCGGCATCGACCTGCCCGCCGGACCTTCCGAAGTGATGGTCGTCGCCGAGGGCACCGCCGATCCGGCTCACGTCGCCTCGGACCTTATGAGCCAGGCGGAACACGGCCCCGACTCCCCTGCCCTGCTGGTCACGTGGGACGCGGCTTTCGCGGCGCGCGTGGAAGTTGAGTTGGGGCGCCAGCTCGAGACGGCCGCCCGCCGGGCCATCCTGGAGCGATCCCTGGCCGCGGGCGCGCTCGTCGTTCTGGCGCCGAGCCGTGCCGCCGCGCTGGACTTTGTGAACGGCTACGCCCCGGAACACCTCTCCGTTGTCGTGGACGACGTAGAAGAGGCCGTGGCCAAGCTGCGTAATGCCGGCTCGCTCTTCGTGGGCCCGTACGCCCCGGAATCCGCCGGCGACTATGCCTCCGGCGCCAACCACGTCCTTCCGACCGGCGGCCTGGCCCGCTCTTGCGGCGCCCTCTCCACGGAGAGCTACGGCAAGTTCATCCAGGTCCAGCGGATCACCCGCGACGGCCTGGCCGCGATCCGTGACGCGGTCGAGGCGATCTCCGAGGCCGAAGGTCTGATCGCCCACAAGCGAGCCGTCGAACTGCGTTTCGAGGGTGAGGAATGAGCGCGCCCGTGACGCAACTCCCCACATACGACTGGGAACCAACGTCCGACTCCCTGGCGGCCAAGTACGGCTTGCCGCGCGAGGCGATCGTGCGGTTTGACGTGAATACCTCGCCGCTGGCGCCCGATCTTCGCGATGTGCTGGCGGGCGAGTTCTTCCCCGGTCTCTCGGAATACCCGCCGAGCGACTACGCGGCCCTCGCAGCTGCCGCTGCCAGGGCCTACGGCGTGGCGCCGCAGGAGATTCTGCCCACTGCCGGTGCCGATGAAGCGCTGGATCTCACCGCGCGCGGCTTCCTGCGCGAGGGTTCCGTCGCGATTGCCGCGGTGCCCACGTACTCGATGTACCGAATCGTGACCGAGCAGCGTGGCGCAACCTTCCTCGGTGTGCCGCGACTGGCGGCCGCCCAGGGGTTCAGCCTCGACATTCCGGCGATGGCCGACGCCGCCCGAACGGCGGACGTCGTCTGGCTCTGCGAGCCCAACAACCCAACGGGCCTGGCCGAGCCGGGCGATCGAATCCTCGAATTCCTCGACCGCTTGGCCGCCGAGGCTGTGGCCGACGGCCGTGGGGCACCGGCAGTCGTCGTCGACGAGGCCTACATCGAGTTCACCGGCAATTCGCTTCTACCGTTGCGCGACCGATATCCGCGCCTCGTCGTCATCAGGACGCTGAGCAAGGCCCACGCCCTCGCAGGAGCGCGCGTCGGTTTCGCCGTGGCTCGCCCGGAGATCCTGGCCCCGATCATGTCGTTCCGCGCTCCGGCTTCGGTCTCAACCGTCTCCGCCGCGCTCGCAACGGCATCATTGAGCCGTCCGGAACTGGCCGCCGCCAACGTCGCCCGCATCTCGGAGCAACGCGACCGCCTCACCGCAGATCTCAAGGCGCTCGGCTGGAGCCCGTACCCGAGCCAGGTGAACTTCATCCTGATCCGTTTCAGTTCGCCGGCCGCAGCGGAAGCCGCGGCAGAGGCCCTGCTCAAGAAGGGTCTCGTACCGCGAACATTCGGTGCCGGCCACCCATTCACAGACTGCATCCGGCTGACCGTTCGGTCCGCCGCGGAAAACGACCGCCTTATCGAAGCCGCCAGGGGGATCCCCGCATGAACTCAATCGGAACCGTCGTCGCCTCCGGCCCGCGCTGGGCGACAGTCACGCGCTCCACCAAGGAAACGCAGATCACGGTCACGCTCAAGCTGGACGGCACGGGCGAGACCAAAATCGAGACCGGCGTCGGCTTCTTCGATCACCTGCTCAACTCGATGGCTCACCACGCCCTCTTCGACCTCGATGTCGAAGCGGCCGGCGATCTCGTGATCGACGAACACCACACGGTTGAGGATGTGTCGCTGGTTCTGGGCGCGGCGTTTGCCCAAGCACTCGGCGATCGCTTCGGCATCACGCGCTTCGGCGACTTCGCCGTGCCGATGGACGAGGCGGTCGCCACTTGCGTCGTGGACGTGGGCGGCCGGCCGTATGCCGTCGTGGACCTGCCGTTCAAGGGCAAGCGCGCCGGCAAGATGCCGCTCGAGCTGATCGAACACGCCCTTGAGTCGCTGGCGCGCGCCGGCGGTATCACGCTGAACATCAAAGGGCGGGGCCGCAACGATCACCACCTGGCCGAGGCCGCCTTCAAGGCGCTCGGCAAGTCGCTGTGTGCGGCCGTCACGGTGGATCCGCGGCGGCAGGGACCGGCATCGACAAAGGGCGCGCTCGGATGACCGGAGCCGTCAAGGTGGCCGTCGTGGACTACGGCGCCGCAAACATGGTCAGCATCACCAAGGCCCTGGCAGCGGTTGGGGCGGAAGTGAGCGTGGCCGAGGATGCGGCCGGTCTCGTTGGCGTGGACGCCATCGTCGTGCCCGGAGTGGGTGCGGCCGGTTCCGCGATGGACCACCTTCGGGAACGTGGATTGATTGAGCCGTTGCGCGATTGGGTTCGCTCGGGTCGGCCGTGTCTCGGTATCTGTCTCGGCTTTCAGATCCTGTTCGACGCCAGTGATGAGGGCGACGTTGAGACTCTGGGCCTGCTTGCCGGGCGAACCGTCGAGCTGGTCGATGCGCCGACACTGCCGCACATCGGCTGGAACTCGGTGAACTTCGTTCGGCAGCACCCGCTGCTCGACGGGGTTCCGGACGGCGCGTACTTCTACTTCGTGCACACGTACGCGCCGTCGCCGACGGACGAGAGCGTGGTCCTGGCCCGCACGACGCACGGCCGGCCATTCGTCAGCGCCGTGGCCCAGGGCTCGCTATTCGGCATGCAGTTCCACCCGGAAAAGTCGTCCGAGGCGGGATTGCGGGTGTTGGCGAATTTCGTCGGGCTCGTAGCTGAGTCTGTGGCCGCGCGTGGCATCGGTGGCGCCGGCGGCCCCGCGACTGGCGCCAGCGAACTCGGGACGTCCGGAGGGCTCACCTGATGCTCGCCCGCCGTGTCATCCCCTGCCTCGACGTGGACAAGGGCCGCGTTGTCAAGGGCACCAAGTTCCTCAATCTCACCGATGAAGGCGATCCCGCCGAGCTGGCCGAGCGCTACGCCCACGAAGGCGCCGACGAGATCGTGTTCCTGGACATCACCGCCGCTCACGAGCGCCGCGGGACGATGCTGGAGGTTGTCCGCCGGACTGCTTCCCGCGCCTTTGTGCCGCTCACCGTCGGCGGCGGCGTGCGGAGCGTCGAGGAGATGCGCGACGTTCTTCGGGCGGGCGCGGACAAGGTTTCGTTCAATACCGCGGCCGTAGCCGGCCCGGAGCTTCTGACGGCGTGCGCGGAGCGCTTCGGCAGTCAGGCCGTGGTTTGCGCCATCGATGCGCGGCGGTTGCCGCGCGAAGAAGGCGCCGAGCTTCGCTGGGAAGTCGTCACTCACGGCGGGCGCCGAACCACCGGCCTGGACGCGATCGAATGGGCGATGAAGGCCGTTTCGATGGGCGCGGGCGAGCTGCTCGTGACCTCGATGGACCGAGATGGAACTCGCAGCGGCTTCGATACGGAGCTTCTGGCACAGATCGCGACACGCGTGCGTGTCCCCGTGATCGCCTCGGGCGGAGCGGCCGGGCCCGACGATTTCGTCACTGCAGTTCGAGACGGCAAGGCCGACGCGGTGCTTGCGGCCTCCATCTTCCACCGTCGGATGTTTTCGATAGCCGAAGTCAAGGCAGCCATGGCGGGGGCCGGTTTGCCCGTCCGCCGGATCGAGGAGAGCGGCGCATGAGTGGCAAGCAGTTCATCGGAGAAGATGTCGCCTGGGGTCCATCCGGACTGGTTCCGGGGGTCGTTCAGGATGCCGCCGACGGCCGTGTCCTGATGGTCGCCTACGTGGACGCCGAGGCGCTGGCCGCCACTCTGGCGAGCGGTGATGTCCACTTCCACTCCCGCTCCCGCGACCGGCTGTGGCGTAAGGGTGAGTCGAGCGGCAACGTTTTGCGACTCGTCGACATCTCTATCGATTGCGATGGCGACGCGCTCCTGTTCCAGGTGGACCCGACGGGACCGACTTGCCATCGCAATACGCGCAGTTGCTTTGATGCGGCCGATGCGGTGGATGCGCCGGTCTCAGTTGCGGGAGCCGCCGTCGCGACCGCTTCCGCTAGCCCCGTGGCGTCGCCGCCCGCCGCCGACCAGGACTTCGCCTGGCTGGAGACCCTCTGGACCACAATCGACACGCGCGCGACTGCCGACCCGACGGCCTCCTACACTGCCCGACTGGTTGCCGGAGGCGTCGATGCGCCTGCCCGAAAGGTCACTGAGGAAGCCACCGAAGTCCTGATGGCCGCCAAGGACGACGCCGTGGCACCGCCCGACGCTCGCGCCAAGACCCGCGACGACCTGACCGGGGAAGTCGCGGATCTGCTGTACCACACGCTGGTGCTGCTACGGGAACGGGGACTTCCGCCGGCCGCCGTGATCGCGCGATTGCGCGAGCGCCACAAGGCCTAGCCTCGTCCCAGCCTACTAGGCGCCGTCAGCCCATCGAGGTAGTCTCGCGCTCACTCGGGCCTGCCATATCGGTCTCAGAAGTGCGTAGTCGGTCCGCCCACCGGGGGTTCATCCGCCATACCAGGGCCCCGACGCCTATCCGAGCCAGAAGTCCGTGGACCACGCGGAACGCCAGATACACCACCAATATTTCCGACATGGTCGGTGACTCCGCCCGATGCGCGATGGCTAGGGCCGCAGACAGCCACGGCGATCGCAACGGCAGGACGAATGTCGCGTAGAAGAATTGCGATGCCGGCCAGAGCGACGGAACAGCCAGCCAGCCGGCGTCGCGGCGGTTCATCAGCGCCAGAAGCACGATCAGGACGGCCGCAACTGCCCACAGCCCCGGCTCGCGCGCGGCCGACCAGCCGCCCTGGGTCGTTTCCACGAGCCACTTGTCCGTGGCCGAAAAGTCGGCCCGATACATCGACCAGAGCGGCCAGAACAGGACGATCGAGGCGATGCCGGCGGCGCATAGAATCGCCAGAGCCCGCCACTGCCTGAGCGCGACCATCGGTATCAGCGCGTAGGCCTTCATCGGCGCCGCAAGCGCCTGCAACCAGTTGGAGCCGGCGAGCAGCAGGGCCAAGCACACGACCTGCGGGTTCGCCACAAGGATGCCCTGCATCATCGGTGGGAAGAGGACCCACCAGAACGGCAGGTGCAGTCGTCGGAGCGTGTAGAAGGCGGCCGCGATGGTGAGGGCCATCCAGGCGACGACGAAGATCGACTCCGGTATCCATACGAACGGCACGAAGGCCAGCACGGTCGGCGGCGGGCCGGTAAAGAGGAAGTGGACCTGGGTGCTACCAGGCGGCCAGGTATTGGTCGAGGTATAGGCCGTCCATGGATCGCCGCCGTGCACGAACAGGGCCGCGGCACGGTAATAGAGCCGCCCGTCAATTCCGACCGTGTCCAGATGGGCGGGCCAAGCCGTGAATGCGCCCGCAATTGACGACCAGCCCCAATAGGCGAACCAGACGAACAACACGACGGGCGCCATCCGTCGTGCCGCCACGACGCAGCGGCGCCAATCAAACCCCGTCCAGGAAAGCCCCGAGGCAACGACGGCAACGCCGCAGAAGCAGAGTGGCAATAGGAGCCAGAACAATCGCAACCCTCGGGTGTCGCACCGCCTCTCAGGGGCGCCGCCTGGCAGATCCTACGCCAATGACCTGGGTTCTCGGGGCACCCGGGCGACTCGGGACGCTCGGGCGACTCGGGGCACTCGGGCGACTCGGGACGCTCGGGTGCCGCGGGCGCGGGGCGGGCGCCGGGCCGCGCCTCGGTGGCCGCGGCTCAGGGCACTCGGGCGACTGGCACCGCTCTTGCAAACCCCGGCGAGGCCCGACCAGGCGGGCTACCCCACGGCTTCACCGTTTTGGCACCCGCCCGTTTCTGCGGCTCCGGGCGCAACGCGCGGCCGCGAGACCCGAGCGCCCGGACGGAACCGCCGATCTTGCGGAATGCAACCACCAGTTGCGCGGCGCACGAGATTCGACCGATTCGGCCTCCGCTGAGCGGCAAATCGACCTTCGGAACGCTCCGGGCGACCTGAACCACGCTCA
>OCZT010004209.1_pt1 | contig 14580 bp, 14 predicted proteins | sample 1539031 | NCBI WGS metagenome assembly OCZT01 (sample SAMEA3539308, study PRJEB22396) | soil metagenome | biome: tundra; feature: field; material: soil | place: USA | collected 2010-05 | depth 0.15 m
GAGCTGAAACTCCCTGTCGCAGTACGTTATATCTTTCCGCATGCACCGCAACGCCCGGTCACCATCAACGGCGGGTTTGTGATGCGTGCATGGTATGACATCGCCAGCCAAAGCATAGATGCGCAACAGGATGCGGCAGGGATCCGTGCCTCGCAAATTGCTGTCGAAGCACTGATCGCGCAGGAAATGGCACGCGGCATTTCACCGGGCAACATGTTTCTAGCGGGATTTTCTCAGGGCGGGGCAATCGCGCTGCATACCGCATTGCGCCAGACCGCCCCGCTGGGTGGAGTGCTGGCACTCTCCACTTATTTGCCGTTGGCGGACAGTGCTGTGCGCGAGGTGCTGGCAAGCACCAGGGCAACCCCCATTTTTATGGCGCACGGACGCAGCGACCCGGTCATACCCTATGCATTGGGAGCTGTTTCAAGAGATGCGTTGCTGAAATTCGGCTATGCAGTGGAATGGCATGAATACGCCATGCAACACTCGGTGTGTGAGGAAGAACTTCGTGATATCGAGGCTTGGCTGACACGTCGAATGAAGCAGGCGCATTAATGAATTGCCCCTACCATGGGTTCCGTACGCGACCCAGGCTATTGAACGGGTAGTTGCATCCGACCTGCATCTGCTGCCGAACTTGGGATTAATCAATTCACTTCTTCGGAATCGACTTCCTGCTCAATAAGTTTGAATTTTGCCAAATCATAATCAAGGCCTTTTTCCTGCAATCCGCTGGGAATCAGCAAATAATTTTTCCCGTCCAGCTGAATTTTCAAGCTGCGATTGGCGGAGAATGTATCGGCCTTCATCAACAATAACTGAGCCACGCCGGATAACTCACCCTGTTTTGCATAAAGCCAAAGCGCCGCTTGGCCGTCTTCGAGTTCGCTGCCGTTCCGGTTCAGGAACACACCGGCAACCTGGTTGGCCAGAATTTCCGCGCCCGCGTGCAGTTGGTCCGCATCATCGCGCAACAACCGCCGCACCACTGCCACACCCCAATGTGACACACCCTCCGGCTGTATCCCAAGCAAACTGCCGATGCCTATGCTACCGCTTCCGGTGGGCAAAGCGCCGCTAAATCCGCCGACACTGATCTCCTTGGTTACCCAATGTGCCGGATCTTCTTCGTTGTACTGCAGCCCTGCATTACTGTGCTCGACCACTTTGTCAAAGCCGTTGATCACGTTCAATGTGACATTGGCCGCGTGTCGCGGATTGCGTCGCACGGGAGGCGCGATCAAATAATCCAATAAATACTGAACAGCTTCACTAACTATTTCAGCTTCATAGTTTCCGCCCAGATTGATCTCATCCGGAACAATATTTTTTTTCAGCACTTTCATCAAGTCTTCCAGCTTGGCTTGCATCGTTTGCATGCTGACGAAGCGCATGGCTGGATGCGTGGTGGCCTCCATGTTGATGCGCGTCGGTTTAGCTGGGTGATTTAAATCGAAATAGAGCCGACTGTGTCCGCTTAGCTGTGCGTGTATGTCGATGGTCGAGCAATACTGTTCCACGATGCGCTCGGTCAGATGCATATACAGCGGGCTCAAGGCAAGAAGCCCCCTGTCGTACCATACCAACAGGCGCCCCACCTCACATTTCACCGACGTGCTGCCAATCATGCCGGGATACAGGCTGACCGGCGTATCGAGATATTGCAGTTGTTCGGCATGTTTGTAGAGTTGGGCGAGATTAGCCCAAATCGTGTTATCGACCTGACCATAGCGGGCACAAACATATTTCAACTGGCAAATCATGGCATGCACTGCGCGGGCAGTCAGCAACGGTACTTGTGCCTTGATGGTATTGCTGCCTTTTTCAGCGTTGCAATAACGATTGAACACCGTGTAATAAGCGTTGGCGGTATGGCGAGAAAAATTGCCCAGCACCAACCACAAGCGATTTTCCTGGAATTTGTTTATCTCAAACGGCGTAAAATACTCGCGCACCAATTTTCGCGCGTAAGGCTGCGCAGCCTCGTCAATCAGGCGCAACACGGCAAACTGGTGATCAAGCTTGAAGTCGGTATGCTCCGACACCGACTCTATCCACTCGGTTAACTCCATGAGCGACTTATACGCGTCATTCTTCGGCAAGTTTTCCAACAACGCTTGCGCAGACTTGATATCCGCCAAGGGATGATCAGATTTTTTTCCAAATATTCCCGATAACATTCGCCGCCCCTTAAACCAATTGACTCCACCCATGGCAATATAACCACAAAATGCATCCAATGAACAGATGCTAAAAGGACGAACTTGATTCCCTGGCTATCCGATGACACCCCTTTCCCGCCTGTCGAGCGTGCCCTAAGTTCGCCTAATGGTTTGTTGGCGGCGGGCGGCGATCTATCCGTACCGCGTCTGCTGGAAGCCTACCGCAGCGGAATATTCCCGTGGTTCAATCCCGGCGAGCCCGTACTGTGGTGGAGTCCGAATCCGCGCATGGTGCTGATCCCGGGCGAATTCAAGACCTCGCGCTCGCTCGCCAAAATGTTGCACAACAGCGTCCATGAAGTGCGCAATGATACTGTTTTTGAACAGGTGATGCGTAGTTGCGCCGCTCCGCGCGACAAAAACCGAAACGGCCATCCCGGCACTTGGATAGACGAAGACATGATTACCGCGTATTGCGCACTGCATCGGCTGGGCTACGCGCATTCCGTGGAAACCTGGATGGACGGCAAGTTGGTCGGTGGTTTGTATGGTGTCAGCATCGGACGCATGTTCTACGGCGAATCCATGTTTAGTGACGTCAGCAACGCCTCGAAGATCGCGCTGGCGCATCTCGCCAGGCAACTTGAACGCTGGCAGTTTGGCATGATCGATTGCCAGATGAACACGCCCCATCTCGCCACACTCGGCGCACGCGAAATTCCGCGCGGCGAATTTATCGCTCGACTGCAAGAATTGATACACTGTACGCCGATAGACGAAAAACTTTTGTCCGGGCACCCGACTGACTGGCAATTTGACCCCGATCTTTTTACATGAGCCTGCTAAACGACATCCCGCTATCCGCGCTGCATTTTTATCTGACCGCGCCCTATCCGTGCAGCTATCTGCCCGATCTGCAAGCGCGCTCGCAAGTTGCCACGCCCGCATTGCTGATCAGCACGCCGGTGTATTCAGAACTGGTGCAACGCGGCTTTCGGCGCAGCGGGTCCTACACTTATCGGCCGCATTGCGATAATTGTCGCGCCTGTGTCCCGCTGCGCATATTGGCAAAACAATTCACGGCAAGTCGCTCGCAGCGGCGCGCCTGGAAGCAACACGCGCATCTCGAGGCTACGCTGCACCCGTTGCAAGACAATGCCGAATATTACGACCTCTATCAACGCTATCAGCGCGCACGCCACAAAGACGGCGGCATGGACAATGACGACCGCGAGTCGTATCAAAACTTTCTGCTGAAAAGTCATGTCGATTCGCTGCTGGTGGAATTTCGCGAGCAGGGCGTGCTGCGCATGGTCAGCGTGATCGACTTGCTCAGCGACGGTCTGTCCTCGGTGTACACCTTCTACGAGCCGGATTTGCTGCATGCCCGCCTCGGGGTTTACAACGTGTTGTGGCAAATCGAGCTGTGTCGCAAACTCGATCTGGATTTCGTCTATCTGGGCTACTGGATAAAACACAGCCGCAAGATGGCTTACAAGACACAATACCAACCCGCGCAAGGCTTGCTGGACAGCACTTGGCAGTCACTCGACAGGCCTGTGTCCTGATGAAACCACTAGCCATTCGACTAGGCAATCAGCCAGAGAGCTTTGGGCCGGGCACCCGAAAGACGATAGCCAAGTCGCTGGTTATGAGCGCAGTCGAAGGAGAATCAGCATGAAGACACGTTTAGGCATTTTCATATTTTCGCTAGTTTTATTACCACTGGCTGGATTGCTCTTGAGCGGCAAGGAATGGAGCGAACTCTCAGCCGGCATCCCGGTCGCGGCCGAGAATATCGCCGCGATATTGCTCACCACACTGATGTTGCTGGGCTATGTCTTGCTCACCAATCACATGATCATAAGGCGTACTGGCAACAGCCCGATGAATATTCAGCGCAACTACTTCTTGTGGATGGCCGCAGCGAGCGCCATGCTCGGTTGGCTGCTGGCTTACCTGAATCTGTTCACAGCAAGTTGGCCGACAGAACAAGGCAACCCCGCCGTGCAGCTATTGCTCTACACCCCGTTATTCGCCTTGCTGGCACCCGCAGTGCTCAGCACCCGCGCCTTGCTCGGCGCGTTTCCAGGACTGCTCAAACGCTTGGCGCGCGGCATTCCCTTGCCGATGCCCAGCGGCGAAACGCTCGCCTTCAGCCTCATGCCTATCGCCGCGCTAGGTCTGCTGGGTGGTGCGGTATGGCCCGCGCAATTATTCTGGCTGCTGTGGATCGCACCACTGTTACTGTTGGTCGCGCTGCAACTGCTGTGGCACGAAAGCACGATTTTTTCCGGTCTCAAATCCGGTGATTGGGGGCGCGTGATTTGCGCCGCGCTGGCTGGAATTATCGTAGGCAACCTCACCGCGATCAGCTATCAAGCGAATGGTGGCAAACTGATCAGCAATCTGCCCAATCCGCTGTTTGCGCAACTCGGCTATGCTGTATTCGGCTTGTTGTGCCTGCAACTCGGTGATGTCGTCGCAGAAAACTGGCGCGGTAAAAAACGCAGCAAACTGTTCCAACAAAAGAAAAAATTCCCGATCCCTGTTGTCGTCAAGCCGGCCGCCATTAAGAAGCACTAACCATGTACCGACTGCTCCGTCCCGCGCTGTTCCAGCTTGACCCGGAAACCGCCCACCATCTCACTCTTGGCGGTCTGCAAACCGCGTATTCATTGGGCTTGAGCGGCATCATCGCGCCGCGTCCGCCAAACAATCCGCGCACCGTGATGGGGCTTACTTTCCCCAACCCGGTCGGGCTAGCCGCCGGACTCGACAAGAATGGCGACTGCATAGATGGTTTTGCGGCACTCGGTTTTGGCTTCATCGAGATCGGCACCATCACCCCGCAGCCCCAGCCCGGCAACCCCAAGCCGCGCCTGTTCCGCCTGCCGCAAGCCAACGCCATCATCAACCGCATGGGCTTCAATAATGATGGCGTGGACAAGCTGATCGAGAACGTGCAGAGCGCTGACTATCGCGGCATATTGGGCATCAACATCGGCAAAAATGCCGGCACGTCGATGGAAAATGCGGCGGACGATTATCTGATTTGCCTGCGCAAAGTGTACACCCACGCCAGCTACGTCGCCGTCAACATCTCCTCGCCCAACACCAGGAATCTGCGCCAACTGCAGGACGAGGACGCTCTCAACCATCTGCTGACACAACTTAAGGCCGAACAGCAAAAGCTCGCCGATACGCATGGCAAATATGTGCCCATCGTTTTGAAGATCGCACCGGATATGGAAGTCGGGCAAGTCGCACAAATCGCGCGGCTGCTGATGCAACATCGCATCGACGGCGTGATTGCCACCAACACCACGCTGTCGCGCGAGGGCGTTGAAAACCTGCCGCATGGTGAAGAAAGCGGCGGTCTGAGCGGCGCACCAGTGCGCGGCAAATCCACTGCCGTGATCCGTCAGCTTGCTGCTGAACTGCAAGGCGCGTTGCCCATCATCGGTGTGGGTGGCATTTTGAGCGGCTTGGACGCTGCCGAAAAAATCCACGCCGGCGCAGCATTGGTACAGATACACAGCGGTTTGATTTATCGCGGTCCGGCGCTGGTAGCAGAAAGCTGCGCGGCAATCCGCGCTATCAAATGATTCACATGAAATGGGTTGAAGGTGAAGGTTGCTTTTCTTTTAATATTAGCATATTCTAATATACATGAATTACAGATGGGGTAAGCGTAATGAACAAATCCTGGATTTATTGTCTATTGCTGCTGAGTGCAGCAACTGCTCACGCAGGCGCAACAGAGTTAGGCAATCCACTGTCCAGCAAGCTGGACATTGAGTTGACACAGCCGCTTGCCGTCGCGCCGGTTCAATATCGCGAGGTGGAGCAGACATACAGCGTCGAAGGCCTGGTGGAGGCGACGCGCCAATCCACCGTGTCGGCGCAAATTGGCGGGCGCATCAAAGAAATCAATTTTGATGTTGGCAGCCGCGTCAACAAAGGGCAGGTAATTTTACGAATTGATGAGCGCGAAACCGCGCAAGCCTTGGCGGGCAGTAACGCGCAAGTGTTACAGGCGCAGGCCACGATGCAGAACGCCAAAGCGACTTATGAACGCTCCAGACAATTATTCGAGCAAAAGTTTATCAGCCAAGCGGCCTTGGATAAGGCACAGGCCGATTACCAAGTGGCGAGGGCGCAAGCCGCAGCCAGCGAGGCGGGTGCGGGTCAAGCCAGCCTTGCGCATGGTTATAGTGCCGTAGTGGCGCCGTATAGCGGGGTCGTCGCGGCACGTCTGGTGGAAGTGGGTGAGATGGTTATGCCGGGCAAACCAATGATGGTCGGCTTTGACCCTGCAGAAATGCGCGTGGTGGTGAGTGTGCCGCAGTATAAGTTGCCGGACATCGGCACGCACCCAAAGGTCATGGTGGAGGTGCCCTCCTTGAGCCGCTGGGTCAAGGCGGCGTCAGCCACGGTGCTGCCTCTCGCCGATGCGCGCACTCACAGCACGCTAGTGCGCGTGAATTTGCCGGCCAATGAGGCTGGGGTGTATCCGGGAATGTTCGTGCGCGCGCATTTTGTGGTGGGTAAAGCCAGTAGATTAGTGATACCAGCCAGCGCGGTGCTGCATCGCAGCGAGGTGGTGGCGGTGTATGTTGTCGATGAAAAAGGCGGGGTGAAGTTACGCCAGGTGCGATTGGGCGAAGCAACCGCTGATGGCGCAGTAGAAGTGCTGGCAGGACTGAATCCCGGTGAGCAAGTGGCCCTGGATCCGATCAAGGCGGGCATTAAACAGTAATTTTAGGGAGCCTCTAAAAATCCACATTTCTTCCAACTGCTGCGTTGCGTAAAAAATTTCTTGCTTGCATATTCAGACATATGCGGCGCGGCGAAATTTTTCCCGCGCCTTGCATTTGGGCGAACTCTGAATTTTTAGAGGTTCCCTCAAGGATTGAAGACCAAGGCTTGGGGTTCTAACTCAAGCTTCAGTCCTGGAATTTCACCTCTATCATTGGGATTTGGAAAAGGCATGGGTATTTCAGGACGTATCGCTAAATATTTTTTGCACTCGCAAATGACCCCGCTGCTGGCACTGGTTGCTGTGCTGCTGGGTACCTTTGCGGTGTTGGTGACGCCGCGCGAAGAAGAACCGCAGATCAATGTAACCATGGCGAACGTGCTGATCGCCTATCCAGGCGCCTCCGCCAAGGATGTGGCCCAAACCGTGGCATCTCCGGCCGAGCAGGTGTTGTCGCAAATCGCCGGAGTGGACCATGTCTTTTCGGTGGCACAGCCTGGTATGGCGATCATTACCGTGCAGTTCAAAGTCGGCGAACAGCATGTGCCATCGCTGGTCAAGTTGTATGACGTGCTGAATTCCCATGCGGATTGGTTGCCGCCCACCTTAGGTGTATTGCCCCCTATCATCAAAGCCAAAGGCATAGACGATGTGCCGGTGGTCGCGCTGACGCTGTGGCGCGAGCAAGCGGCAGGAGGCGGCATTGAGCTGACACAGGTGGCACATGCCATCGAAACGGAATTGAAGCGCGTCCCGGGAACACGCGAAGTCACTACGCTGGGCGCGACCCAGCGCATGGTGCGGGTGTTGCTCAACCCGGAAAGCCTGAATGCCTTTCAGCTCACTATGCAGGACGTGCGCGCGGCTTTGCAATCCGCTAACGTGTCGCAGAACGCCGGCAATCTGGTGCAGAACAATCGCGAAGTATTGGTGCAAACCGGCAGTTTCCTGAGCAATGCCAATGAAGTGAAACAGCTGGTGATCGGTGTGTCCGACGGCAGGCCGGTGTTTTTGCGCGATGTCGCCGAAGTGCAGGATGGCGCGGATCAGCCGAGCAGTTATGTGTGGCTGGGAACAGGCCCCGCAGCAGCTGACAAGCAAATCAAGGCAAAGGGGGAATTCACCGCAGTGACGCTGGCGATCACCAAGAAGCCGGGCGCGAATGCGGTGGAAATCGCCGAGCAGTTGCTGGCGCGCGTGGATGAATTGAAGGACAGCGTCATTCCCGCCGATGTGCAGGTCAGCACCACGCGCAACTATGGCGAAACCGCAAACGACAAGGCGATGAAGCTGATCAAAAAGCTGTTGTTCGCCACGGTTGCCGTGGTTGCGCTGGTATGGTTTGCCATGGGACGGCGCGAGGCTTTCGTGGTCGGCATCGCCGTGATGTTGACGCTGGCAACGACCCTGTTCGCATCATGGGCGTATGGATTCACGCTGAATCGCGTGTCGCTGTTCGCGCTGATTTTCTCCATCGGTATTCTGGTGGATGACGCAATCGTGGTGGTGGAGAACATCCATCGCCGCCGCGCCCTGGCAAGCCATCAGCCGTTGTCGGAAATCATTCCGGAAGCGGTGGACGAAGTAGGCAGCCCGACGATACTCGCTACCCTTACGGTGATTGCCGCATTGTTGCCGATGGCCTTCGTCAGCGGACTGATGGGGCCGTATATGAGCCCGATCCCGATCAATGCCAGCATGGGCATGCTGATCTCGCTGGCAGTGGCGTTCGTCATCACACCCTGGCTGGTGCTGCGCTTTGCGGGTGCACATCACGAGGTGCTGCAAGATGAACGCGATACCAGAATCCATCGCTTCTTCCGCGATCGTTTAAGTCCGTTTCTGAATGGCGTGCACGGCAAACCGGCGCGGCGCAAATTGTGGCTGGCCATATTGGGCGGACTGCTGCTGGCCGTGTCGCTGGGTGTGGTGAAATTGGTGATTCTGAAAATGTTGCCGTTCGACAACAAGTCGGAATTTCAAATTGTGGTGGATATGCCTGCCGGTACACCGTTGGAACAGACCGGTGCAGTGCTGCATGAAATCAGCGGCTATCTGGCAACCGTACCGGAAGTCACCGATTATGAGGCCTACGCCGGCACGGCTTCGCCGATCAATTTCAATGGCCTGGTGCGTCAATACTATTTGCGCAGTGCCGCCGAGCAGGGCGATATCCAGGTCAACTTGCGCGACAAACATCATCGCAGCCGCAGCAGCCATGAGATTGCCAGTGCCGCGCTGGAGCCGATGCAAAAAATCGCCAAGACCTGGGGCGCGAATGTGAAGATCGTAGAGGTGCCGCCCGGTCCGCCGGTGATGTCACCCATTGTCGCGGAAATATACGGGCCGGATTATGAAGGCGCGCGCAAAGTGGCGGGCAAGGTGCGCGAGCAATTCGGCAAAACTGCGGACATCGTCGGCATCGACGATAGCGTGACCGAACCTGCGCCCAAATTGCTGTTGCAGGTATTGCAGAGCAAGGCAGCATTGCTTGGCGTTGCACCGCGCGAAATCGTGGATATGATTGGTGTCGCATTGTCCGGTCAGGATGTCGCCTCGTTGCACGATGCCGACACGAAATATGCCCCGCCATTGCGCATCGGCCTGCCCGCCGAACGGCGCAGCCGCATCGATGAAGTGCTGAAACTCAAAGTTAGAGCTCGCGACGGTGTGCTGGTGCCGCTTTCCGAGGTGGTGCAAGTGGTTACCATGCAGCGCGATTACCCGATCTACCACAAGGATTTGCTGCCGGTGGTGTATGTATTCGGCGACATGGCGGGCAAGCTGGACAGCCCGCTGTACGGCATGTTCGGCATCAACAGCAAAGTGAGCAACATACCACTGGAGCAAGGCGGAAAACTGGAGAGCTATTTCTTCAAGCAGCCCAGCGATCCTTATGCGGGTTATGCGCTGAAGTGGGACGGTGAATGGCAGGTGACCTTCGAGACTTTCCGCGACATGGGCATCGCTTACGGCGTGGGCCTGTTGCTGATTTACCTGCTGGTGGTGGCGCAGTTCAAGTCCTACCTCGTGCCGCTGATCATCATGGCCCCGATCCCGCTCACCATTATCGGCGTAATGCCGGGACACGCCCTGTTGGGCAGCCAGTTCACCGCGACTTCGATGATAGGCATGATCGCCTTGGCGGGCATCATCGTGCGCAATTCGATACTGCTGGTGGACTTCATCAACATGCAAATTCGCGATGGAGTGAATCCGCAGCACGCAGTGATTGCGGCAGCGAGTGCCCGTGCCAAACCGATTGTTTTGACCGGCCTGGCAGCCATGCTGGGCGCGCTGTTTATACTGGATGATCCGATTTTCAATGGCTTGGCAATTTCATTGATATTTGGGATTCTGGTTTCCACCGTGTTGACGCTGGTGGTCATACCGGTGCTGTATTACGCCACCCTGTACAAAAAATTCCAGTAAAATCAGTTTTACTCAACTATAGGAGCTTCAAAGCATGCACGCAGAACGCATAGTTCGTATTGTCGCCAGTTCTTTCATTTTGCTGTCATTAGCGCTGGGAATAGAAGCCAGCCCAATAGTTGCGGGCAAATACTTTTTATTCCTCACCGCCTGCGTTGGTCTGAATCTGTTCCAAAGCGGTTTCACCAAGATATGTCCTCTTAATAATATTCTCGCAAAAATTGGTATCAAAAACGGTTCGTGCTAAATAATAAGCTGCAGCCGATCCGGCTGTCCGATATTACGTGTATTACGTGGGCTCACGTCAGTTTGATCCTGGTCGGACTGATGTGGGTTTTTCCCTTTCTGCATTACCGCCATGAAAATCCGCTGACTTCGTTTGATCAGGAGTGGTGGAGCGCCATGCTGGGCTTGCTTGCACTTACTCTTTTGACCGCGCGCGAATTCTGGCAGCAACCTGAAATTCCGCGTATCGCGCAATTGCCTGCCGCGTTGATCGCCGTGGTGCTGTTGCAATTGGTTTTGAGTAAGGTGGCCTATTTCGATCAGGCATTGCTGTATGCCTTGTATTTTCTGTTCGCGGCATTGCTGATGGTGCTTGGGGCCAGGTTGCGCGATTGCTTCGGCCTGATAAGACTGGCGCAGGTGCTGGCGATTTTTCTGTTGATCGGCGCGGCACTCAGCGCGGTGATCGGTGTGCTGCAACATTTCCACTGGCACACGCTGCTGGATTCGGTGATTACGCCGAAAATTTCGTCCTTTTTGTACGGCAATATCGCGCAACACAATCACTTTGCCAATTACATTGCGATGGGTTTGATATCGCTGGGCTTGCTGTTTCAACAAGGCAAGCTGAAGACGGTCTATGCGGTGGTACTGGCTGCGTTATTGCTGTTCGTGATGACGCTGAGCGGTTCAAAAAGCTCTTGGCTGTATCTGCTGATGATGAGTGGTTTGGCATGGTGGTGGGCGCGGCGTGATGCGGCGTTGCGACCGTTGTTGAAATATAGCCTGTCATTGATCGCTGGATTTGGACTGATGCATTTGGTCGTGCAGCTACCCTTCATGGCGGGAGTTGACAGCACCAATACCGTGCAGCGGTTGTCTGATGTGTTGAATAATGATGCCGGTGCATCCAGTACCGTTTGGATGAAATTCTATATGTGGCACGAGGCGTGGCTGATGTTCACGCAATCGCCGTGGCTGGGGGTAGGCTTCGGGCAATTTGCCTGGCATCATTTTCAGTTGTTGCCGGTGTTGCGAGCAAATTACATTTTTGGTCTTTATAACAATGCGCACAACCTGATATTTCAACTCGCTGCGGAAGCGGGCTTAGGTGGATTGCTGGCGTTATTTGGATCGCTGGGAATTTGGTTTTATGGCCTAAGACGCGCGACGCTGAGTGCGGCGCATTGGTGGGGTTATGCCGTGTTGGGCGTGCTGGCCATCCACAGTCTGCTCGAGTATCCATTGTGGTACACCTACTTCGTCGCAATCGCAGCGATTCTGTTAGGCGCATTCGACGAAACACGTTACCGCCTGGAGTTGCGTAATGTCGGGCGGTTTTCGTTGGTGATGATTTTGCTGTTGGGCTTGCTATTGCTGATACAGTTGCGCAGCGGTTATGTGCAACTGAAAGATATCTTGGCGATACGCCCTGTTTCCGGCAATGTCGCCGAAGCCTTTCAGCGCACCCGTGATGGCTTGGTTGCGGTGCATGGCGGGTCGCTGCTATCGCCTTATGCCGAATTGTATATCCTCTTAGACACTGAGGTGAATGCTGATCACATCAAACAAAAGCTCGCGCTGGGCTCCAATGTAATGCACTTTGCGCCAATTGCCCCGGTGGTTTACCGGCAAGCATTTTTTCTGGCACAGGACGGCCAGTTGGCGCAGGCTAAACAGCTATTGGAGCAGGCCATTTGGTCGTATCCGGGCAATGTCAATGCGCATCAACTGCTAGTGAGTTTGGCGGAGAAAGACCCCGCGCATTTTTCGGCTCTGTTAGAATTCGCTGCCCAAAAAGAACAGGAGCATGCCCGTGCAGTTCGTCAGTAATAATATCCTCCCTATTTTCATCGCCGTGTTTAGTGGCATCATGTTGTTGTGGTCGTTGTTTGGAAATCGTTTTCGCGGTATCAAGGAAGTGAATTCAGCGGCTGCCTTGCAACTCATCAATCACAAGAATGGCATCGTATTGGATGTGCGTGAGCCGAGCGAATACGAAGCCGGGCATGTTTTGAATTCCAGGTTGATTCCCTTGGGCAAGCTTAAAGAGCGCATGGGCGAACTGGAAAAGCACAAGGATCAGCCCATCGTGGTGGTGTGTCGCAGCGGCAATCGCTCCGGTACGGCTTGTTTTTTGTTGGGTAAGCAAGGTTTTGCCCAAGTTTACAATTTGGCGGGCGGTATGCAGGCCTGGCAAAAAAACAATTTGCCGCTGGAAAAATAAGCATGGCAAAAATATTGATGTATAGCACTGCCGTGTGCCCTTATTGCGTTCGTGCCGAGCAGTTGCTGAAGCGCAAAGGTGTGCAGGAGATTGAGAAGATACGTGTCGATTTACAACCCGAATTGCGCATCGCGATGATGAAAAAAACCGGACGGCGCACCGTACCGCAAATTTATATCAACGGTGTATATGTTGGCGGCTATGATGATCTTGCATCACTCGATCACGCCGGTGGACTGGACGAACTTTTGGCAAAATCCGGATTTTAGTAATGGGTACCTCTAATAATATTTTAAGGGAAACAACATGACCGGAGCAGCACAAGAGAATAAGCAGCCCATATTCAACATGGACAAAATCTATGTGAAAGATCTTTCGCTGGAAATCCCGCACGCGCCGAAAATTTTTATGGGGCGAGACAATCCGCAAATCGATATTCAGTTGCACACCCAGGCCGGTTCTGTTGAAGAAGGCCTGTTTGAGGTGGTAGTGACGGCTACTGTTACTGCCAAGATCGGCGAAAAGATAATGTTCCTGATCGAGGTTAAGCAGGCGGGCATTTTCCAGATACGCAATGTGCCGACCGATGAATTGGAGCCGATTCTGGCGGTGATGTGCCCGAACATTTTGTTTCCATATTTGCGCGAGGTTGTTTCTGATGTGGCGGTTCGTGGCGGTTTCGCGCCGGTGCTGCTGAACCCGATAAACTTTGATGCGCTCTACCAACAACAGAAACAGCAGCAGGCTCAGGCCGCCACATCAACAACTACTCACTAATGGGAACCTAATGAAACCGCTTGGTTCCACGCATTGGGTTGCTCTGTTGGTGCTGCTTTTTGGCGCGAGTGCGGTCCAAGCGGTGGAGTATGTGTCAGTCAGCGAAAGCAACGCGATACTTTATGACGCGCCTTCGATCAAGGCGAAAAAGCTATTCGTGGTGAATCGTTATATGCCTTTCGAGCAAATCGTCACGCTGGACAGCTGGGTCAAGGTGCGTGACCGTTCCGGCGGCTTGTATTGGGTGGAAAAGCGCGTGTTGAGCAACAAACGTTATGTGTTCGCACTGTTGCCGCTGCTGGATGTGCGCGCAGAGCCCGATTCTGGTTCGCCGCGATTGTTTCAGGTGCGCCGGCAAGTGGCATTGGAACGCATTGAATCAACCGGTACAGGCTGGATCAAGGTGCGTCATCAAGATGGAAATGTAGGTTATGTGCGTAGCACCGAGGTATGGGGCGGCTGACCATGAATATGGAAAAAGCACACGCCACAGAGGACACAGAGGACACCGAGATAAACCGGCACCCTGTGCGGGTAGAGCGGCATCTCACCCGATGGGTGAAACAGGAAGCATCGCAAAACTTGCGCATTCTCTATGCCCTCTGTGGCCACTTCGCCCTTCGATACCTCAGGAGCCTCAGGACAGGCTTGAGCTGCGTATTTTAGAGGTGCCCTTAAGATGAATATCACGATCATCGGCGCGGGAGCATGGGGAACCGCACTTGCCATCAGTCTGGCGGCCAGCCATCGCGTTACGCTGTGGGCACGCGATGCTGCGCAAATCGAAGCGATGCGAGTCACGCGTTACAACCAACACTACCTTCCTGATATTTTGCTTCCTGCCAATCTTAAATTAAGCTCGGATTTCTCCGCCGCATTGGCGGATGCCGAATTGGTAATTATCGCCGTCCCAACAGCCGCATTGCGCCCTACTTTGCATCAGCTTGTACAATTGCCGCGCCGTTACAACGTGGTGTGGGTGTGCAAGGGTT
>OCZT010004210.1_pt1 | contig 14579 bp, 16 predicted proteins | sample 1539031 | NCBI WGS metagenome assembly OCZT01 (sample SAMEA3539308, study PRJEB22396) | soil metagenome | biome: tundra; feature: field; material: soil | place: USA | collected 2010-05 | depth 0.15 m
CCAGTCAGTTTGGCGTGTGGGATCCACCGGCCTGGCGGTGGGTCGCGAGAACGGGCGCGGGCGACGAGGTGAATATGAGTATCGCTGGCCATGTTTCGCGCGCCATTCTATCGCACTATTCTCACGTGCGGATGGAGGCGAGGCGGCGTGCCCCAGAGCACCGGTAACTTTCGCGTGACGGTTGTCGCTTGCACGCAGTTCGAAGCCAAACCTCCCGTGTCATGGAACCGTGATCGTAAAGGTCCCGGTCACATCTTGCGGAAAAGTATAGCTTGCCGGAGGGAAAGGAATCACGGTGTTGCTGTCCGTCTGGCCTGAAATATAGTAGGTCCCCGGAGCTAACGTGATCGTTTCTGAACCGTGCGGTGCCAAAGATATAGAGTAGGTTACTGGGCCACTGAAGGAGATCCGCCAACTGAAACTAGAATTGTTCGTGATGGTCAATGTCGGGGCTAAACCGACCGTCCCGGTCCGCCTCAATGTGATCGGAAGTGACGAGGGCGTGGTCGAAAGCCGATCAATTGCCTCTCGCTGTATCCGACGAGCCACCTGGTCCTCGTAGTTCATAACAGAAGCCAATAGGGTCGGATCGCAGGGCCCCAATTTGCCCTTGTTCTCGGTCAGCGTCACCTGGACACATTGCTCCGGGCCACTGAGCCGGATGTTTTCATGAACGGCGATTCTCCCTGCCCGAAGATCGAGATGAGCGGCGCCCTCGGGCAGACCCACCGGGATGCCAACATAACCTACCTCATCGGTCCGAAATGCCCACTCTCGACGAGCGTTGCGAGCGGACGGTAGCGGTTTAGCGAGCGACTTCACAACAAGTCCGACTTCGGGGACTGGTTTCCCTTGGCTTCCCGTCACAAGAATCGACAGTTTCGTGACCGCTCCCTCCGCGGCTAGCAGCGAGGATATACATGTCAATCCTAGCAGGGAAGCCGCGCGGAAAACGATCATGGTAGCGATTGTACCACCGCGGTGGGATTCACGGCAATGGCCTTGAGTGCAGAACCTGGTTGCGGTAAGTGGTCTGGTCGAATTCTCGGCCTGCCGAGCAGATCGTCATCAAGAGCGGACAATCCACCGTCAAAGGCGTTGTTTTACGTCCATCCTAGTTGACCGCCGTGTGCTTCGTCCCCAAGCCTCCTGAACCCCCAGATGTCAAATACATCGAGGCGTTCGCACGCAACGCTGAACACGGGAATAGGGAAGCGTGCAGATGATGGGGTGTGCTTACCAGGGGCAGCGTGGAATCCCCCCTCTGACAGTTCCCAAGCGGCCTGCTGGTTCCGAAAGGCGGCTACCAAAGGAGACCACGAGGCGGCTCACGCATTGAGACAAACTTCGCGAAAGGGTCCACTAAAAGTCTGGGCAGGTGCCGTACGGTACCCGGTCCGATATACTTCGCTCTTGTCCTGGGCGGCGGCACGACAACCGCCGCACCCTGATAACGTAGCTCTCTGAGTCGGGCGCGGGCGACGAGGTGTTCGACGTCACTATGGCAGAACTCGAGTCCCAGCGAACGAACTCGTTACTTGGTATTGGTCGATATAGACCGAGTCGATCTTGAGAGTATCGCCTTGAACGACTACCTTGTAGGTTATTCCACTTTCTGAGATCTGATAGATTCCCGGGGCGAGCTGCGTCAGTTTTTCATTCGGCCACGAAGGGGATTGCGGTGCGCACGTCGATGGCGGCCCCGACCACGTCAAGGAGGCCCTGTCCCACGTCGATTGTTGCTGACAATGATAGTCCATCTGAAGGAGTGGTGTGACAGTAAGCGTTCCTCTGGACCAATACTTCGGGAGGTTCCGATTAGTAACCGTGACCTTCCACCGTCCGATAACGTCCTGGCCGATCGGAACAACTCCCACTGTCGGAACAATTGCTTCACCGGGAGGCGCCGATGATGTGGGAGGCGCGGGCAGCAGGGGTTTATAGGAACCTGGCGGTCCTTGTGGGCTCGTAGCGGCGAGTTGCCCGTTGCTGTCGCGCTGCAATTTCACCGAATGGCTGCTGGAACCTTCCATCAGGAGTGCTTCCCATACGTTCTTCGGAACGACGGCAGCCGCCATGGCGGATAGGCCGACAAGGCCGATGACCCACTTCCTGCGCCGATTGTTATTGGCCATATGGCACAAGTCCTCCTGTAAGAGATAACCGCGGATTCATACACTGCGTGGCTTTCATTGCTTCTTACCTGGATAGAATCCGGATTCTCCGGGATCACCTTTGCGCTCGTGAATCTGTTGACCATGCTGCTGCAAAAGGCTGTTGTAGCCGTTGATGTCACCGTTTTGAATAGCTCGAAGCCGCTCACGTTGGAGAGCCGCAGCATCGAGTCCATCGGAGGTCTGCGGTTGTGAAACAGGTGCCGAGCCGCCAGTATTACTGGGGAGACCGATCAGAGACGTGTAGTCGTCCGTTGTTTGGTCGTCTACGTCGTGTGCTGCGGTCCCCGCTGATGTGGCCGGTGCAGCATTGAGCTTGTGCAAGATCATCATCCGCGCCTGTTCTTCGGGGCCGGGTGTCCAGAATCGCCCGAGATTGGGTGGCATGCCTGGGTAGGATCCGCCCCGAGTGAGAATCTCGCGTTGGACATTTGACATGTAGGCGGCCTTCGCGGCATCAATGTGAAAGACTTCTAACGCAGAAAGAATGGGGGGGGCAAAAATCGATATCGCAATTGCGATCAGCACCACGCCCGTGATTATTACTGCTCCAACACCAAGCTCCGCGGCTGCCAAAGCGCTAATCTCGACCCCTTCTTCTGCTCCAGGGATTAAGAAGGCTTCAGCTCCCCATTTCTCTCCCCAGAGTGTTCGGACCAATGACCTCTTGCCAAGTTCTTCAAGCGCGTCGGCCAAACCTGGAAAACGCCTGATGAGAGGCTGGAGCACCTGGCGGCCAAGGAGGCGGAGTATCTCTTTCCACAGCAGAAGTCCGCGGAGTGCTTCTTGCCAAAGCTGTGCGAGGTAGCGAATTATGGCCCAAAGCATAGTCGTCCTTCCCGAGAACGTCCGGCTAGCCCGCCGTTCACCAGAAGCATACCACCGCGCTTCAGATCACGGGAAGGCGACGAAGTCCGGTTTTGACAAGGAAGGAGACAAGCCGGCCACAGCCAGTGTCGGGCCCTATCCGCGCCGTCGCCTCTTCATCTGCGTCAGGTCTTGCGCGCGGCTAAGTCCCGTATTTGCTCGGCTGTTAAGCGAAGAGTTGTAGGCTCGAGTCCTACCTGAGGAGCCAATTTAAGTCCTTTGGTCTCAACGTATCCCCCACTGAACACGCCAGTTGCCGGACTGCGCCCAAGCCACGGCCATTTTAAATCTTTACCCATCCTTACCCGAATTTACCCAAACGTGCACGGTGGAGTTTCCCCAGTTTCCCCTCAGTGGGGCGCAAATGGACAGCGAACTTGCACTGGAAACCGCGCGCCGGCCGAGGGCCACGCGGCTGACCGCGCGTGCAAGCCTCCGCAGTAGCGTGATTCCCACGCGGACATCCCCAGGTGTATGCTGGATTCAGGAGTTCCAGGTACGAAAGCCCTACTTATTGGCGCGGCCGCGCGCTCGTTGATCGGTCTCGCCATATTGGGGTTCTGCTCGCTAATCAGCATTTCGTGTAGTACCAAAGAAGTCGGCACGCCCACGTATTCACAGACTGCCGCAAAGCTATTTCCGATTTCTCGAAACTCAAAGTGGGGCTTCATCGACCGCGAGGGGAAACTAGTGATTTCTCCTCAGTTCGATGCGGTACGCGACCCTCTGATGCCCAGTGAATCCGTATTCTCAGAAGGGCTTGCCGCTGTGTGTGTGGGGAAATGCAATTGGGTCTACCCGGACGGGAAGACTCCAGATACCCTGGGCGGTCAGTTCATGCACAAGCGTTTCGAAGGCAAATGGGGTTATATCGACAGCACGGGTCAGATGGTGATTAGTCCCCAGTTCACCAATGCAGGCAGGTTTGTCTGTGGACGCGCCTCGGCTACCACCGACGAAGAGTGGCTTGACGCACTCAGCGATGTTCGCTCTGGTTACATCGATCAAACCGGCCATTTCGTAATCCACCCCCAGTTTGATTCGGCTCAGGATTTCGGCAGGGAGTCCAAACTCGCCGTGGCTTGCCTCGGCAGCGGCGACAATGCCCGTTGCGGTTACATAGATGTAGCCGGCAGATTCGTCATCAACCCCCAATTCTGGAGTGCATGGGACTTCAACGGCAGCATTGCGCGAGTCTACCAGACGAAAAATGCGGAGCCATCGTATATTTCCAGAACAGGACAGTTACTATGGAAGGGCGACGAGCGGACTAAGGACGGCACGCCATAAAAACTCCAGTTGCCGGGCCACGCCCGAGCAGTACCCATCCTTACCCGAATTTACCCAAACGTGGACGGCGGAGTTCCGCCAGTTTCCCCCCAGTCCTCCCCAATGCTCGGCGGGCAACTGGCACAGGAACCACTTTCCGAGTGGCGTGATCCGACCAGAGCCAGGCGCCACTTGCTCGAAGCCCGTATGTCGGGAGTTGGGCGTGCAGACTCCGACAGATTTGGCGACTACGCATCCCGATCTCTCAACGTCGCGGGCGTTTTGCCGCTAAAACGATCATGACAGGGAAAAGTTCAGGAAGGCGCATTCGGTTGACGTGACACCAGGGATTCGAGTCGGCAGAGATCAACGACATTGATGATGTTCACGCTGTCCATTACGATCTTCGGCATCATGTCGATTACCGAATACAGAGAGCGCCTCACAGCCCTTCCCGACCTCTTGCCCAATTCACAGCGGTGCTTGCGCAACTCGTAAGCGAGCAGATCCGCGGCCTGCAATTGGATAATTCCTTTGCGGGTCGAACCGTCCGCGGTTCGCAAGTTGCGGCTTGGTTCGAACCTTGCCGAAGGGAGCGTAGTAGCAATGTTGAGTGCCTTGGTCAAGCCGGCTCTACCGGCTCCGTCCTCGAAAACATACCCCACGTCTTTCCTCGGAACCTGGCTGCGCGCCCACAAATCGACTTGGGCTACACACGCACGCCCTGCAAGCGCGTATGTCGTCTGAATGTTTTCACGAAGGTTAAATCTCCTGTCGATCTGATTAAACAACTCGTCATTGGAGTAGCACGCTAGCCAGTGATCGGTGTGATCCTTAATGATGCTGATCATGTCCTCCATGAATCGGCGCCTAGTCCCGTCGTTCGCCTTACCTGCCCACTTTGAAAACGGCCCCTTTGATTGCGAGTACAACTTCATGTGCAGGTAGGGGACATCGTACTTCGCCAAGACGATCCTCCAGTCCCATTCGAACTGTTCCCATTGAGCTGTTGATGAGACCCATCCGGCGACAACAGTGAATCCGTCCTTCCTGTCGCCGGCTTCGTCCATGTAACAAGAAAGCATTTCAGGGGACCTCGCTTACGGAACAGAAGAATCTAACACCCTGCAATGATCAAAGAAAGGAATCGCGAGAGCGGGCGCTCTCGCATTTAATGCTGCTTATGCTCCGTGCGCCCGCCCGCACTGTTCCTTCTGCCGGATTCGCAGGGAAAAGACTCTGCGGGACTGCTGCGAAGACACACGCCCTTCAATGGCAGCGGCGAACGGCACCACGTAAACGTGTTCTGACCAGACCGGCACCCTGGGAAGCCCCGGGCGAATCGTCGCCCACTCGGAAACTGGCCAATCGGCGATTTAGGAACCCAGACGACGAGCCGAGGGCCCCAACCCGTGAGACCTCTCGGAGCCTCCGGAAGGCATCGGTCGGTTTTCTGATGCAGGCATCGCGCCAGATCGCGCGGGCAGCTAAAATGCCAGATCGCCATGCCCCAAGCCACCGACAAGATTCTCCCGTGCCCGGAACTCCGCGACATCCTTCTCCCGGCGTTCATGCCGTGCCCCGGCTTCCAGCGTCCTTGCGACTCGATGCGATGGCTGCCGCAGGCCGGTCACGTCCCGAGGGGCTTCTGCGGCGCGACCGGAACAGCGGCCAGTGTACGGCTGGTGCTGGTCGTCGCAGAACCAGGCGATCCGCACGACGCGGAGGCGTATGGACCCGCCGCGCCGCCGGAGGAACTGTTCGAGAGCGTCTGCCGGTACGTCTACGGATGCTTCAAGAACGGCAAGGATCAGTTCCATCGCAACGTTCGCGCGATCCTGAATGATTGCTGGCCGGATCTGTCCTTCGACGAGCAACTTCGTCGGACATGGATTACGGAATCGGTCTTGTGTTCCGCGAGCGCGGAATGCGGCCCGGTGCCGCCGGCGGTGCACCGGACCTGCGTAGATCTCTACCTCGCGCGTGAACTAGCCGTCGTGCCGAACGCCGTCGTCGTCGCCGTGGGCGGCAAGGCGCACGAGCGAATGCGGCGACTGCCGCGTCCATTTCTCCGCGTCGGTTCGGTAGCACCACCTGGCTGCAACCAACGGCAGGTTCGAGAGTCATGGAACGCTGTTGCCGCAGCGGTCCGCGCCGCAGGACGATAGGATCGAGCAGGGGAGGGATCCCGCCGTGTGGCAATCAGGACGCGGCCGCCACGGCCCCGTCGCGTCCTGTCGCCCGAGGGCCGCGCGCGGATCGTTGCGGCGACGAAGCGGCGCTGGGCCAAGGCGCGGCGGTTGAAGAGGGCGAAAGTGTAGAGTTTCGGCGGCACGGGCGAGTCTGACAGGCCGGAAGCTCTGGTTGCCGTGCAGCACGGTTCCGCCAGACTGACGTGAGCGGCGTTCCACAGGAGGAATCCCGCGGAAGGCCATGGAACGTCCGGCAGTACTTTGGGAATGCCGTGGTGCACCGCCAGGATTCTGGTTGGCGGGCATGCCCATGCAACGCTCGGTGCGCCAAATCCACCGGGCACTAGAATCGCTATAGCGGTCTCGAGTGAGGAACGGAAGCAGCGGTTGGGCTGGATTGCCGACGTTGAATTCTCCGCGTATACTGTGCAATGAGATGCGGAACGAAGGTCAACAGCAGCAACCACCTCGCCCGGAGCCTTCGAAGTCGCCCGTTCAGCCGGAACCGAGGCCAGCGCAGCCGCCCACGATTCCTGAACAGCGACCAGATTGGTTCAGAAGGAATGACCCTCCCGGTCCCCTTAAGAAATAAGTAGAATGCTAATCGATAGGGCGGCGAGAGACAGTAGCAGTTCAACGTGCCCGAGAAGGTGCGCTTTTCGGGCAATGCGTTTTACGTGTTCCTGGCGAGTCACAAGCAGGGAGATCACGTGATATCGCTTGAGCTTCTGGACATCTTCCCATAGTCCCTCTCTGAACCAGTCCGCGTCGCTAGGAGCCGGCCACACCGTGGTTTTCAACGCGAGTCCTGCCAACAGTGTTGAAAAGAATGCTGCGGCTGTGCCAATCGCAAGGGCGGTTTCTTGGAGTGTTCCAAGGGGCGCAGACCTGGAGTGTTGCAACAAGATTGAAGCAAGAGCGGCTATCGACCACCCGAGCATGCTGGTTAGCTTCCGGTCCAGTTCTGAGCCACGTTGAAGGCATTCAGAAAACAGGATAGCTCCGAATCTGTAGAGTTCGTCTACCACGTCGTCTGGAGTTGTCGGGCTGTGGACCTTAAGCTCGATCTCCTCGACGTCGATTGAGTGGATTATCTGCTTTTTGAAGAGCATCTTTCTTCCCGCCCTAGTTATGGTACTTCTCTTTTCCGACCTACGCGGAGATTACACCCGTGAAGTCCCCGTCACGTCAACTGGACGCGTCCAGCCCAAACCGTAAATGTGCGCCAACCGAGGCGCGCCAATTCCCGACCGGGCTGGCGTACCCTGTTGGCCAGAAGGCTCTCATCCCGGTCCGATACAATGGGCGTTGCCGCCGTCCATGATTGCGTCCCGATGCCTCTGACCGTCTTCGACTGCAAGGGAATCTCCGCTACCCGACGGGGGCGCATCGAGGCTGCCGTTGAGGCCGGCGGAAAGCGCGCCGCTCAGCCGTATGAAGGCTGGATCGCCGCGGACCCCTTCCGGGGCGGCGTCCGTGTGCTCATCACCGGGCCACAGGGCTTCGAAAGAACGGTAACGTTCGCCCTCGACGAAGCCACGGCGACGATCACGGAGCGGGTCCGGGAGACCATCGAAGACTGACGGTGTCGATCCCCCGCGCCTTCTGATGCGTTGCGCCAGTCGGGTCGGGGCCTTCATGGCCGCAGACCTGGGCGATCCACACACATCCCACGTTCGCCAGCATCCGGCATCGTAGCGCTCCGGCTCCGAAATGACGCCGACTGTTCTGCCTGCCTGCACGGACAGGCATAACACCGCCCAGCCCGCCGCGTCTCGCAGCTACGCCGCATCTCTTTGAAAACGCGCCGAATAGAGATCGCCACCTTTCTGCGGAAATGCCTTGACCGTTGTCGGCTTCAGAGTGATGAATGGTCATGCAAGGAGACCAGCAGATGGCAACGAGACGCAGCCTAAGGAGCACCCCAAAGAACGCGACGCCTGGCTTCGCGATCAAGATCGAGGACGACACGGAACTCGGCCTCGCGATCCTGGTGGCCGAGTTCGCGGATGGGTCCTACCAGCCAATCGCGGTGGTGGTCAGCATCAACGAGGCGAAGGAGATCGCCGAGGGGAACATGCGCTGCCGGATGCGCGAGCTGGAACGCGGCGGCGAGCCGGCCTGCCCGGAATGCTACCAGGTCTGGGCCCAGGGACTGGGCGGCGAGTACGCCACCGCGAAGGAGATCAGCGCCGTCTAGCCAGACCGGCAGCCCCGCCCGCGCCCGCCCGGACAGGCGGGCTTGCCGGCGTGAAGGAGCAGAACGATGTACTACAGCATAGACAAAGCCAACGACATCACGGCGCACGCGAGCGCGCCCGCCGCCCAGGACGGAACGATCCTGTTTGCGACCGAGAAGCAGTTCGTCAAGGCCTCCGCCGAGTGGCCGATCAGCAGGTTCGTCGAGGTCTGGAACAGCTTCGCCGGTGCCCCGCCCTTCGGCGACCTGAAGCCTGTCAAGAAGTTCGAGAACCGCGCCAAGGCTACCGCGCGCATCTGGGCGGCGATCCAGAAGCTGCAACCCGCGCCCGAAGCGCCCACGCCGGAGCCCCAGGCGGCCCCCAAATCCGCGAAGAAGGCCAAGGCGGCCAAGGTTGCCAAGGCGGCAACCGACGCGCCCACGACCGCCCCGGACGCCAAGACGCCGCGCGAGGGGACCGCCAAGGCTCGGGTGATCGCGATGCTGCAACGGAAGGGCGGCGCCACACTGCAGGAGATTGTGGCCGAGACGGGCTGGCAGAAGCACACCGTCAGGGGCTTCATCAGCACCCTCCCCAAGAAGACCGGGATCGAGATCACCAGCACCCGGCGCGAGGGCGACCAGGCGCGCGTCTACGAAGCCGCGAAGTAGCATCGCAGCAAGGCAGCCGCCAGGCGCAATCCTGGCGGCTTTTGCCGTTCATGGTGGGTTCGACGGGAGACGTGCGCAGCAGGGCGATGGGGGTGAAACCATGTTTACCGGCCTGAACCACCAACCCAAGCTTCCCAGATGGGAACTTGGCACCCATTTCCAGCTTGCGGAGGAACTGTCATCCATAATACCTGCGAAAATATACCCGTGAGATCTCGACAAGAGGACGGCGATGAAGTCCCACACCGTACAGAGGAAGCTCCTTGAGCAATTCGCTTACGATGATCCGGCGACTCGCTTGAAGCGCCTCTGGCGGTATCAGAAAGGGCAGCCTCCGTACGGTCGCGCGGCCCCAAAGACGGCAACGCGGTGGGACGAGCACTTTGCCGACCCGGCGAACTCTACCTAGGAGACAGAGCTTGAGGAGCGGCTGAAGCGGGAGTTCGAGGACCCAGTGAACCAGTTCATCGACATGATCGGGTAGCACTTGCTGCGGGGGCGCGAGTTGAGGATCAGACAGGTTGGGCATTCAAAGGAAAGCGCGGAGTCGAGCGATCAACGCCGACCAAAGCGGCCCGATCTCATTCCAGTTCGCGGCTGTGGTGACGACCGCTGAAAGGGCTGCAACGAACGTAAGGAAGAGAACGGCCCATTGCAGTCTGTATGTAAGTGCCATGTTCCGTACGAACAAGTGGTCAGAATAACTGTTGATCATCAGGTCAATATGATCCCGAGCAAGGCCTATCTGACGCTCGATTCCTTGTAAAAGATCGGTGAGAAGGCCGTGTGTTTGGTCGTCCCCGCGGTCGTTCAACACCTGCGAAAGATCCTTAGCGCCGTCATTCAGTAGGTTCTGATCGTGCGTGAATTCTACTCCTGCTCTCTTGATCAGGATCGAATGGCGGGCCACTTGCCTGCTGAGATCGACATCGGGGCCGAGCCGGGGAAGAATTTGGTGCCGCTGTAGGGTCCTGTAGACGGTATGCCGGGCTTTCCCTACATCAAGACAGATTGAGTCCACGAACTCCCATAAGCTAAGGATGGAGATCGCGGACGTGAGAAAACCGGAGATCGTCACATACTGCCTCTCCCCGGACATGCCGTCAGCAAGACAGAAGAGTTTGTACGGCACCTCATGCTTACTCGGGCTAAAGCCGCTCAAAGTGAGCACTGTGTTCGAGCTCTCGTAACATTTCCATGGATAGAACTCAAACCCCATCGATTGCCACCAGCCCCTTGCGGACTCTTTCCATCGCTGGAAGTCTACACCAGACGGTCCGGTGCCAGTCAGTATGTAAACCTCGACGGCAGGCAATCTTGGCGCATTCCTTGATCTCCGGGTGAAATGTCCCTTCACAAAGGGGCGAAGGCAGCGTTCGGCTGCGCAGCGGACTTGGTCGAGATGCGAAAGAATTGACTCAACCGCAATTTGCCCGGACGTGGTAGTCGAGCTTGCGAATCTTCTGGCGCTCATCGGCATCATGGGCCAGAACCGAACCTCCGGCAGGTTCTTGGTTTGCTGAGTGAGGGCTAGTGCATCCGTCGCCTCCTGATCAAACTGTAGATAAAGGGCTAGCGCAAATAGGGACGGAAGGGGCCTGAATAGTGTAACCTCAACCGACTTGACCCCTCTCGGCAGGGTCGGCATCACCTCCGTTTGGAGGGTGGCCCCCGCCAAGTTGCTGAGTCGTGGAGTTGAGCGTTGGCCCGCTGGAACGAGGGTTCCCAGTCTGGACCAGCCACCACTTCGGATCTCTTCAGCCGAGTTGATGAATTGGTTATACGAGCTCCGAAAGAAGGTGGTCCGCGGAAAAAGGCGTTTGATGCAGCGCTCAAGGTCCTCGAAGTCTTCGATGGAGAACATTTCAAATAGGCAGCATCCTTCGTAGCGGAAGGCCGTGCCTGCCGGAGGCCTGCTGCGGACATGCTCTCGGCTGGTTGCTTCACGATTATCCCGCCGAATGGTTTGGAGCAGTTGAACCGGCCCTCCATTGAAGGGCGGCAGCATCTCCGCAATATCAAGGGAGAAGCCGCCGACGGCTTTGCGCAGCGGATCTAGCTGGCGACGCAGCCACTCCCTGCAGTCAATCATCGTGGTTCGCATCTAGACCGTCCGAAACCTGCAGCCCCGCCGCGCGCCGGTGCCAAGAAACTCCATGAATCATCTTAAACCCAGTTGGGATTAAGCCGGCTGAGCGCGACGTGCTCGCGTCCGAAGAATTCCGCTCGCCGAGGGCAAACCAAGACACAGAATCCCGGCCGGGTCCACAAACGGCGTTCTGGGAGATCACTTCTCGGGGAGGTCCCGTCGTCATCAACTGGCCTCAAAACAATTCCCGTGGAGATCCAGGCGCGCTTCGTCGCTACGGTCCCTTTCCTGCCCAGCCCTTCACGATCTCCCGCTCTTTCAGCGTCACGGTGATCGCTGGCGATTCCTGCGGGCTAGGACTTGACCAGGCGAAGCACCAGACTAACCAGGCCAATCGCCGTCGCAACAAATGCCAAAGCGAACGCCCAATTCGCGCTCGATTGCGAAGCCTTGCCGAGCAGTTCCGCGCGGGACTCTCGCAAGGCGCGGAGATCGGATTCCACCAGTTTTTGGTAGGCGTCATGCTCCACGCGGGTAAAGAACTGGCCTGCCTGGTCCTTGAGGGCGGCCCGGAACTCGTTCATCGTTTCTAGGCGTTTGCTCATTTCCTCGCGAAACTGCTCGGTGAATCTTTCGAGCAACTCTTGTTCCCGCAAATGCGCACACCATCGGATATCCGATTGTTCCTTACAGCTTTGGACCTCTTTCTGAAGGACCCGCAAAACCGTGGTGTTTTGAGATTCCTGCGAAGTAGCTGCCGCCATCACGCGACCTCCTCGCCCGCCACAACTGGCAGGTACTTCGCAACAAGAATATGCGATTTCATCATGCTGCTCCTTGTTGAGGTTCAGTCGAGAACAGCGCATCGACCAGTGGTTGCAGCCATCGGCGATCCGCATTGGCTGTGTACGAGTCCCAGGTCTGGAGGGCGGCTTTGATGCGGGCCGTCTCCAAATCGGAGAATTCGAGATCTTGGGGTGGAATCGAGAGCGCGGGATTCCACACCGTCCGCTCCGTCCCGTTCACCATCTCGCGCTTCAGTTCGATGAGCTTCTCCTCGTCGGCGTCGAGCGCGAGGCGATCCTGGATTGCCCAAATCGCGCGAATAGATCCCACGTCTGCCCGCTGCGCGCCCAAGAGCGCGTGCAGGTTCAGACGCTGGGTGTGATCCAGCGTGAACTTCATTCGATTTGTCCTTTCGGGGGATTACGGATTCGAGTAGAGGAGGATGTAGCCCGCCGTCGCTCCGGCTGGGTTCTTCACTTTGAGCACGCCAGACCAGCCACTCGGGCTGGTCGCGCCCATCAGTTCCGCCAGGCGGTAACCGTTGCCAGATCCGCCCGCGATGATGAGTTCGCCGGTGCCGGTGACCTCAAGCAGCCTGTGGTCGGCGAGATTCGAGCCAGGACCGCAGATCCGGAGCGGCGACTCCGAGTTGTCCTTGGCGGCGATCACGGTCGCGCCGCACGCAACTCCGGCCGCGACCAGCGCAGTCTGCGACGCCCACGTGCGGGCGTACCCGCTCTTCGGATCGTTGCCCTGCTGCAGGCATGCGCCCCACAGGTAGATGGCACCGGCAGTCCAGTTGTCGCCGTTGCCGGCGAACTGGCGCACGACGATCCAGAGTCCCGTCTGCCCGCCCGCCAGCGTGCCGGTGATCTTGAACCGCTGCCAGGCGGTCGTGAGCGTGATGCTCGTGGGGCCGGCGAGGTAGCCGGCATAGGCGTTGTCCACGATGGCGATGGACACCTGCTTCGTTCCGGACGCGACCTTGGCCCAGACGTAGAACGTGTACTGGCCCCCGGAGACAAGGCCGGCAACCTGCTGTTGGATGATCGGCGTCGCGGTCACCGCCGTGATGGTGTCCGCGGTCGTGTTGCCATCCGGCGCGGCGACGGCGTTCGCGGTGGCCGAGCACGACCCGCCGTTCTTGTCCCAGGTCGCGACGGTGAAGTCCTCGGAGTACTTCGCCATGTTCTCGAAGGGACCGCCCACCGTTTGGAACGCGCCGCACTCGAACGACTGGAAGTGGGAGTCGAGGTATGCCCACTGATTGTTGGCGGCCACGTAGCCGAATGACGCGCCTGCGGAGGAGTCCCGCAGAACCAGGGTGCTCGCCGTCGCACTGGCAGTCCCGGACGTCTGCGCGTTGTCGAGGGTGCCACTGACGATGTCCGTTGCAGCGTGGGTGTGGGCGGCGTTCGCCTTGGCCGCGCTGCTGCCGTTCACCAGGACGCAGTCCGTGGCAGTCCCGGCTGCGCCGTCCAGTTGGCCGGAGGAGTTGATTACCGCCGCCTTGGATACGGCCCACGCGGTGCCCTTCACGGGGCGGTTCGTCAGATCGGTCGCTAGACTGGTCACATCCGATTCGGCGTGCGTGTGCGCCGGGAGGTCGCCGGCCAGCAGCGTGTCCCATGCCGAAAGTGCGGACACCGTACCGGTCCCGGTCTGCCGCAGGAACTTCCGGGTCGCGGTGGTATTCCCCGCGAGGCGCGCCCAGGCGGGCGTGCTGTTGGCCGCGATCAGGTCGCCCAGGGCCGGCGAGTCGGCCACCGTGTCGGGATGCGTCGCGGAGAGCAGGTTGTGCGTGGTCGCGCCGCTTGCAGCAGCCACCGTAACGCTCACGCGGTCGTTGCCCGCATCGTCCGCGACCGTCAACGTTACGTTCGCCCCTTCGATCAGGTTCACCGCCCGGCGCGTCCCAATGGTTGTGCCCGCCTTCTGGATCGTGAACGGCAGCGCCCCGGAAACGATGTCGGTTGCCACATGGGTGTGGGCGGGGAGGTCGCCAGAAACCAACGCCGTGCCGCCTGTGACGCGCCCCTTGGCGTCCACGGTGACCTTTGGGTACGTCCCTGCCACCACGCCCGTCGCCGCCAACGAGGCCACTCCTGCCGCCACAGCAAGCCCGCCGACCGGGTCCACCTGGACGATGCCCTTGCTGGTGGTCGTGGCGTCCGGGTAGGAGAACGCGCCGAACGTCTGGCCCGCCGCGAAATCGATGATGGCGTCCATCGCCAGGTGGTTGCTGGCGTTCAAAGCCACCCCGAGGTCGCCCGAGTTGTCGGCCTTTCGCCACTTCACCGCGCCGAGGTTGGGGAGGCGTACCAGGCCTGTGGCCGCCTTGTTTCCGGACC
>OCZT010004211.1_pt1 | contig 14578 bp, 15 predicted proteins | sample 1539031 | NCBI WGS metagenome assembly OCZT01 (sample SAMEA3539308, study PRJEB22396) | soil metagenome | biome: tundra; feature: field; material: soil | place: USA | collected 2010-05 | depth 0.15 m
GAACCAGTGCATTCGAGACCACCTGATCCCCGGGTTTCAAACCGGAGACGATTTCCTGGAGGTTGCCGGGCAGCATGAGGCCGCCGACCACTTCGAGCCTGCGGAAACGCCCGTTTTCGGCGGCAACGTAAACCCAATCGCGATCGTGAAGGTGAAGAACGGCCGTGGCGGGAACGGTGGCGCGCACTTCCTGCGAGGCTCCGTGGAAGATTGCGGTGACGAACATGCCGACGCGCAAAATTCCTGGGTTGGGGCTCGGATTCGGGACTTCGAGGCGCACCTTGGCGGTGCGAATTGCCGGGTCGAGAACCGGAGCGATGTTGCTGATGCGGCCTTTGAGAACGCGATTGGGATAGGCGGCGAGATGAATATCAGCATATTCGCCCATGCGGATATTCGGCATGTCATTTTCGAAGACGTCGCAAACGATCCAGACGACGGAGAGATCGGCGATGGTGAACAGGTTGGGCGAATTGTCGAGCGTTTTCACGCCTCCCGCGATGGCGATGTTCTGTTCGATAATCACACCGGAAACCGGCGCGACGACATCGACGATGCCGGTGGGACGATTGGTGTCGCTGCCGAGGACATGGAGGCGCTCGGTGGTCGTTTCGACATCGACCGCCGCGTTATTCTCGGCGTTCTGCGCGACTTCAAGATCCTTCTGGGCGATGGCTCCTTTTTCGAAAAGAATCTTGGAGCGGTCGAGTTGGACCTTCGTCAACTGCTCATTCACCACGGCCTTGCGGTAATCGGAAAATGCGCTGGAGATATCGGAGCTTCGGACCTTGAACAGCAACTGGCCCTTCTTCACCTCGTCGCCGATGCGGGCGTTAATTTCGACCACGCGGCCGGAGGCGAGGGAAATTACCGGCACGGTGCGCGAGACGTCGGGATTCACGACGCCGGTGACGTTCAGCTCGGGTGCCGCGCTGTGTTTGCCGGCGGTCGCCAGGGGGAACTGGTCGGGATGATCGACCTTGACCAGATTCGCGTCGCCTTCCTTCTCGACTTTCGCCGCAGGAGGCGCCTCCGCCGCTGGATTGGCTGCCTCCTCCTTCTTGCCACATGCGGCGAGCATGAGGGCCAGGACGGCGACTGCCGCAAACTCGCGTGTCATCGCTCGTCTCATTGCACGACCTCTTTCCCCACGGCGAGATTCAACTGGTTCGCGGCACTCAGGAAGGAACCCACCAGATTCAGATAATTCAGTTGAATACTCCGGTAATCGCTCTGCGCGTTCAGAAAATCGAGCAAGGAAGCGGCGCCGTGCTGGTAAGAAAACGCGATGGTGTCGCGGACTTTCAGGGCGCGGGCCAGATAACTGGCTTGGTACGGCTGCAATAGGGTTAAGGAACCCATCAACGTCACGTAGGCGGAGTTGACATCGCCGAACACCTGGGCCTGCGCGGCGTCGCGCAGCCGTTCGTTACGGGTGATATCGATTTGGGTGCGCAACTTCTCGCCCTGATTCCTGTCGAAGATGCGCACCGGAATCGTCACGCTTAAGCCGACGTAGAGGGGGTCGCCATTCTGACGGCCGAAGTCGATGCCGAAGGTCGGATCGGTGGACCCGTTGGCTTCGGCGAGCTTGTGATCGGTCTGCGCCTTGTCGACGGCTTCGATCGCGGCGCGTAAATCGGGGCGGGTGGCGAGCGCGATCGTGTGAAACTCGTCGAGCTGCAGAATGTTGGCGGTAAAGTCGAACGGTCCGGTAATATCGAACTGATCCACCGCCGTCCGGTCGTTCAACATCTGGAGCAGCATGATCTTCGCTGTCCGCAGGTTCACGGTGGCGTTCTGAATGTCGGACAGATACTGAATACGCTGCAATTCCAGGCGATCCATGTCGACTTCGGCGATGTCTCCGGCCTTGAAGCGGATGCGATTTACTTCGAGCAGCTTGTCGTAGTATTCGAGATTCTCTTTCGCCAGCGCCAGGACGGCTTTGGCCTGCAGGGTTTGCACGAAGGCGTTTCGCAGCGTGTAGGTCAAGGTGCGGCGCAGATCCTCCTGCGTGGATTGCGCGATGGCGGTAGCTTTTTCGGCGCTTTCCTTGCGCAAGGGGCGCTTATTCATGCGCTCGTAGAGATAGCTGGCGGCGATGCCCGGCTGGAGGCTGGTGAACGGGCGGTATGGATTCGGAGTGAAGGGGTCTAACTGATCCAGGCTGACCGTCAGATCGGGGTTCGGCCGCAGAAACGCGGTGATTTCGTTGGCCTTCGATTCGTCGATGTTCAACTGGCCGGCGCGCAGCGTGGGATTGGCGGCCTCGAATTTCTGTTGCACCCGCTGCCAGGTCAATGGCTGCTGCGCGGTAGCGCGCTGTCCCAGCAGGCAGAGCAGTCCCGCGAAGGCGATCGAGTTAATAAAAATTCGATGGATCATGATTGCGAACGAGGGCTCTACGAGGGCTCATTTCATGGTAAGACATCGGGAATAAGAAAACCGTTAAAAAGCCATCAGATTTCCAAAAGACAGAGTGCTTCTATCTTTGGATATGGGAGCCAACCTATCTTTTGGTCAGAATGGCGTTTGTTAACATGAAACAAGCGTGTTGAGCTACTTTTTTCAAGGCAGGCCCGGAGTCATGCTCTCTCGCGCGATCGCCCTCATCGCGCTGATCGCGGTGGTGGACTGGCGCGTCGAAACCAACGTGTCGCTGGGTTTCCTGTATCTGTTCCCGATGCTGATGGTGGGCGTGTCGCTCAACCGCTGGCAGATCGGAATTGCCGCCGCCCTCTGCACGTTCCTGGTGGAAGCATTCGACCCGTTTCCGTTCGCCCCGTGGGAGAGTATTCCGCGCGAAATCCTTGTCTTCGCGGCATTTTTCGGCGCGGGGTTGTTTGTGTACGAGTCCAACAAGAATCGCGCGCTGACGCAGAAGCACGTTGTCGATCTTGAAAACGAAATGGAGCTGCGGCGCGACGCGGAAGAGCAGTTGCGCGTCCTGGTCGATAGCAGTCCGGCGGCGATCTTCACGCTGGACGCGCAGGGCACGGTGCTGCTGGCGAACGAATCGGCGCATCATATGCTCGACGTGGATCCGGGAAAACTGCCCGGGTCGCGCATCGGGAACTATTTGCCGGCGCTGGCCAGCGTTCCGCCGTTTTCTTCCGGCACGCAGTTGTTCCGAACGGAGATGGAATGTCCGGGGCGGCGCTACACGGGCGAAGTGTTTCTGGCCAACATCTGGTTCTCGACGTATCGCACGCGCTCCGGACCGCGCCTGGCCGCGGTCGTCGTCGACGTGTCGGAAGACTTGCGGAACCGCGAAGAATCCAGCCTGCGGCAATTCATGGCCGGTTCGCGCATCGTGGTCGCCACCGTGTGCCATGAGATTCGCAACCTGTGCGGAGCGATCGGCGTGGTGAATGCGAACCTGGGCCGGAACGCCGCACTGGCTGGGAGCGAAGATTACCGCGCCCTGGCGACGCTGGTCTCCGGCCTGGAGCGGATCGCGTCGCTCGAACTGCGGCAGAGCGCGACGGAAGCGGCCGATGGCATCGATCTGCTGGCACTCCTCGACGAACTGCATATTGTCGTCGAGCCTCCGCTGCGAGATTCCGGCATCGAATTGCGATGGAGTCTTCCCACTTCCCTGCCCCTGGTCTGGGCGGATCGACACACGCTGTTGCAGGTTTTTCTCAATCTGACGAAGAACAGCGCGCGCGCGATGGAAACGTCGCAAGCGAAAGTTCTCACGATCGCGGCCTCTGTCGAAACGGGCCGCGTGCTGGTGCGAGTCGAGGATACGGGGACCGGGGTGCCCGCGCCGGAGCGCCTCTTCCAGCCGTTCCAACCGGGCGCGGAATCGACCGGACTGGGCCTCTATGTCTCGCGGGCCCTGGTGCGCGGATTTCGCGGGGACCTGATATATGTTCCGCGCGCGGCCGGCTGCTGTTTTACAATTTCGTTGACGGTTGTCGCCGAAACGGGCGATCAGAAAAAGAATGCAGAACATACGCCTGTTATTGCTGGACGACCACACGCTGTTCCGGGAGAGCTTGAGCAGGCTGCTCGACGCCGAGCCTGATTTCGAAATGGTGGCCGACTGCCCGTCTGTCGAGAAGGCGATCGAGATTCTTCAAAGCCGCGCGGTGGACCTGGTTCTTCTGGACTACGATCTGGGCCCGCAACGCGCTCCCGATTTTCTGGATCGCGCCCGCGCGCTGGGCCTGGCGCCGCGGGTATTGATGGTGACCGCGGGCATCACGCCATCGGAGTCGGTGCAGATTTTAAACGGTGGGGCGTCCGGCATATTTCTGAAGCACAGTTCGCCCGCGCTGCTGGGAGAAGCCATCCGCCGGGTCCACGGCGGCGAGACGTGGGTGGACCAGCGATGCCTGCGGGAAATCGTGCAGGTGGCGTCGCAGCCCGAGGGACGCCCGGCGAGCAAGGATTTCACCGACCGCGAACGAGCGGTTCTGCGCGGCGTGTTCGAAGGCCTGAGCAATAAAGAGATCGGCGCGCGGCTGGAGATATCGGAAAGTTCGGTGAAGGCGGCGTTGCAGCAGCTATTTCACAAAACGGGAGTGCGGACGCGCAGCCAACTGGTACGAATCGCGCTGGAGCAGTTCGCCGGACAATGGAGCAAATGAGTTTTCGCGGCACGATCGTCCTCATTCTCGCAACAGTTCTTGTGTTAAGCGCTGCGGTGCAAAAAGGCAAGAAGAAATCCGACGAGGAGCCTGTCACTCAGACGTTGCCGCTGTTGAAAGATCCGCCCAGCGCGGTCGCGGCGGAAACGGCGCGGCTGGCGTTTCAAGTGTCTCCCCTTTCGAACAAGGGTTTGCTGTCGCAACAGGTGCGCGACGCGCTGAAGGCTCTGTTGCGCGACACGCACGGCGCAACCATCGTAAAATTACGCGCGTTTGTCGCCGGGTCGGGCGACATGAGGCGTGTTTCCACCATCGTCAGCGAGACGTTTACGGAACGCAAACTGGCACTGCCCGCGGTGTCGACGATCGAGGTCGGAGCGCTGCCCATGGAGGGCGCGCAGGTCGTCATCGAGAGCATCGCGGTCGATAAGAGGACTCTGAATCCGAACGGTGTGGCGTTCTACTCGGCTCAGCCGGTGAAGCAGTTGCATCCCATGGCTGGAGCTTTAAAAGCGACGTGTTTCTTAAGTTCGCTCGACGACTTGGCGAAGGTGAAAGCGGCTGTGTCCGCCGCCTTTTCCGGAGCGGCGGTCAATTTCGTGCAGTCGCAGCGACTGGGATTCGAGCCGGCCGATGTCTGCGAATCGGCGGTGAGACTCGACGCGCCGCCCGCACAGCCTGTGGTGATCGGGAACGGCGCGGCACAGGTGAACGCGCCGAAAATCGTGCTGACCGGGACTCAAATGGCCTTCCGCGACACCGACGCCGATCTGCGGCTGGCGTTCGAGCGATTGCGTAAGGCGCTGGAACCGTTCGGCGTGACTTATAAAGAGGTGTTCTGGGCGAGCGCCTATCCACTCACCCGTCCTGTCGAGCAAAAAGTGCGCGCGATGCAACAGGAATTCTTCAATCACGCAAAACCACCGGCCGGTACATTGCTGCTGTTCGAAGGACTTCCATCGCTCGATGCAACCATGGCGATCGATGTGATCGCGGCGGCAAAGTAGATTCTCTGCTTAATTTGCGGACGGCTTCTCGGCGTGGTCGATGACGAGGATCTCTACCGGTCCCTTTGTCGCTTCCAACCTGAGGCCCGCTTGCTCCTGGAAAGCCCTGAAAAGCCCGGGACCGGTGGCCGCCGTGAAGGGACCGGGCGCTTCGGCATTTACTTCATAGTCCAGCGTAAAGTCGTATCTATCCTTGAGCCCGGTTCGATCGAGCACAGGACGGAGCAGGCGCCGCGGCTCCAGAACGTTTCCATGATCTGCAGTTCGAGTTTAGTCAGTTTCGGGAGTAGCATAACTATCTGACACAGCCCTCCTACTATCACTTTAGTCAGATTACAAGAACTTTTTTGTGATGCTAAAATGCATCACATGAAGAGAGCCTCGGTTCGCGATCTACGCTACGACTTCCCGAAGGTGGAAAAAATGCTCGCCGAGGGGGAACCAATCGAGATTACCAAGCGGAACCAAGTCATCGGGACGCTAACGCCCGTCACCGGTGAGAGGAAGGTCGTTTTTCCGGATTTCATGGCGCGGCTCAAGAAGATTTATGGCGACAAAGTGCTAAAGGTTAGCGGGCGCCGAGGTTGTGCGCTGGGATCGGGATCGCTAGAGTGAACGCGTACGCCGATACAAGCGTGCTAATTTCGCTGTACACCCGGGACGACAATTCCGAGGAGGCGCTGGCTTTATTTCTCGACCAGGAACATCTTGTTCCGGTGACGCCTTTTGGTGAGGCGGAGTTCGTCAACACGATTGAATTGCTGGTTTTTCGCAAGGACATCAATGCGTCCCAAGCGGCTAGAACGCTGCTCGATTTTCAGAAGGACCTCAGCGCCGGACAATACCTCGAAAGCCGTCCGGTTCCAGGCAACTCCTGGGAGCGCGCGCATATTCTCTCGCGTCGGTATACGAGCCAATTGGGAACCAGAGGCATGGACGCGATTCACGTCGCCATCGCGCTCGAACTCGGCGTCCAGGCTTTCTATACCTTCGACAAAGATCAAGCCAAGCTCGCCAAACGCGCCGGACTCACCGTCCGCCCGAGGCGCTGACACCTCCAATTTGATAGACTTGTTTTTTCAGTGGAAACGAAAGGAAGGTCGGCAATGAGTACTCCTCAAGACGACTCGAAGAAGAAGCGCAAGAGCGCATTTTCGCGGCGCGGATTTTTGCAGGGCCTCGGCGCGGGGACGGGCGTGCTCTCCACCGGCATCCTGGTCGAAGAAGAAGCGCAGGCCTCTCCGGCGACACCCGTCAGCGGACCCGACGCCGTCGCCATCACTCTCGACATCAACGGCAAGAGCTACAAGGCCACCGTCGAGCCCCGCACGACGCTGCTCGACACCTTGCGCAATCAGCTCGATCTGACGGGCGCCAAGCGCGTCTGCGATCGCGGCACGTGCGGCGCCTGCACCGTGATCGTCGACAAAAAGGTGATGTACAGTTGCACGATGCTCGCCGTCGACGCGCAGGGCAAAAAGATCGAGACCATCGAGGGCCTGGCGCCCGAAGGCAAGCTGCATCCGGTGTCGCAGGCCTTCTGGGATCATGACGCGCAGCAGTGCGGCTACTGCACGCCCGGATTCGTCATGGCGTCGAAAGGCTTTTTGGATCGCAATCCAAACCCCAGCTATGAGCAGGTGAAGACCGGACTCGGCGGCAACTTGTGCCGCTGCGGAACCTACGTCGGCGTTCGCAAAGCCGTGTTGCAGGCGGCAAAGAACATGGGAGGGAAAAATGCCTAATTACAGTTGGCCGGAAATGGACAAGCGGCGCGTGATGGGCAAACCCATTAAGCGCCTGGATGGCCCGGTGAAGTCGAGCGGACGGGCCAAGTACAACTCCGACGTGCATCCGCAAGGCATGCTGTGGGCAACGCTGGTGACTTCTCCGCACGCCCATGCGCGCGTCACCAGTATCGATCTGTCGCCCGCGGAAAAAATGCCGGGCGTCACCGCGGTTCGCGCCATCAAGAAGGCCGGCGACGAAGTGCAGTGGGCGGGCACGGAGATCGCCTCCGTCGCCGCCATCAATGAGGAAATCGCGCGCGACGCGGCCCGCGCCGTCATTGTGAAGTATGAAGTCCTGCCGCATCTCGTGAAGGAGCAGGATCTGGCGATCGCGGGCGCGCGCGCCAAACCGGCCGGCGAACAGGTGGAAGGCGATCCCGATCAGGCCTTCAAGGATGCCGATGTGATCGTCGAAGGCGAATACGGGGTCCCCGTCGTCACCCACTGCTGCCTGGAATCGCACGGAACCATCGTCCAGTGGAACGGCAACCATGTCGAGGTCTGGCCCTCGACGCAAAATGTCTCCGGTATCGCGGCGCAGTATGGGAAAGTCCTGAACGTGCCGGCGAACAATTTCCACGTCCACATGGATTACATGGGAGGCGGATTCGGAAGCAAGTTCCCGGCGGACCTGTGGGATGTGGAAGCAGCCCACCTATCGCAGGCAAGTGGCGGCAAGCCGGTGAAGATGTTCCTCGATCGCGAAACGGAGCTGACCATCGCCGGCGTCCGTCCCTCGGTCTACGCGAAAGTGAAGGTCGGCGCGAAGAAGGACGGCACGTTCACGGTGTGGGAGTCGAAAACCTGGGCCACCGGCGGATTCGCGCCGGCAGGCTTGAATGCCGACCTGTTCCCCTACGTCTACCGCAAGGTGAAAAACCGGCGCATTAATCACATCGGTGTGTCGCTGAACGCGGGCGGCGCCCGTGCGTGGCGCGCGCCGAATCATCCGCAGATTTCGTTGGTCTCCTGCTCCGCGCTGGACGATCTGGCGGCAAAGTGCGGCATGGATTCGCTACACTTTTTCCTCAAGAACGTCGATCTGACCAACAAGCCCGACGTTTACAAGTCGCAGCTTGAAAAAGCCGCTGAAATGATCGAATGGTCGAAGTATGGCCACACGCGGCCCGACCTGACGAAAGGTCCGATCAAGCGCGGCCTCGGCATCGGCGTCAATTTCTGGGGCGGACTGGGCCACGACAGCCAGTGCCGCGTGATCATTCAATCCGACGGCAGCATCTCGGTGGAGCTGGGCAGTCAGGACCTGGGCACGGCGACGCGCACCATGATCGCGATGGTCGCGGCGGAAACCTTCGGCCTCGAAATCGGACAGGTTTCCATCGGCCTTGGCGACTCGAATTTCCCTCCGTCGGGCGGATCGGGCGGTTCGACGACCATCGGCGGCGTTTCCGTTTCGACGCGCAAAGCCGCTGTCAACGCGCTCGGAAAGATTTTCGATCTGCTCTCGCCCATCATGGGCGTTCCGGCCGATCAGCTCGAAGCGGTTGACGGACGCATACAGCCGAAAGGCAGTCCCGACAAGGGCATGAGCTGGAAGCAGGCCTGCGCCAAGCTCGGCACGCAGACCATTTCGGAGATGGGCGAGAATCTTTCGCGCAACGCTCCGAAAGAGGGGCTGATCAATCAGGGCGTCTCCGGCGTGCAGATGGCCGACGTCAGCGTCGATACCGAAACCGGCATCGTGAAAATGAATCGCATGGTCGCGGTGCAGGATTGCGGATTGATCGTGAATCCGCGCACCGCCGAAAGCCAGGTGCTGGGCGCGTGCATCATGAGCACCTGCTCCGCGCTGTTTGAAGAACGCATCATGGATCAGCAGACGGGCCGCGTGCTGAACGCCGACATGGAGTTTTACAAATTGTCGGGTATCGGCGACATCGGCGAAATTCTGGTTCACATGGATATCTCGCCGGAACACGACAAGCGAGGCATCATCGGCCTCGGCGAACCGCCGGCTATCGGCGGCATGGCGGCCATCTCGAACGCCGTCGCCAATGCCATCGGCGTCCGCGTAGGCACTCTGCCTCTGACGCCGAATCGTGTGCTCGCCGCGTTAAGTAACGGGAGGAACGCATAAATGGAACGCTTCGAATACACCAGCCCCAAAACGGTGAAGGACGCGACGGCGATGCTCGGCGCAAACTGGAACGACGCGCAGGTTCTCGCCGGCGGCACCGACCTTATCAGCATGATGAAGGATTTCGTCACCTCGCCCAAGCGCGTGGTGAATATCAAAGGCATTTCGGAACTCGGCGGCATTTCGAAAACCTCGGCGGGCCTGCGCATCGGCGCGGCTGTCACGCTCGATGAACTGTCTCTGAACCAGCTCGTCCGAACTGAGTTCCCTTCCCTGGTCACAGCGGCGCTAGGCGTGTCCAGCCCACAGATCCGCAACATGGGAACGGTCGGCGGCGACCTCTGCCAGCGTCCTCGCTGCTGGTATTTCCGCAACGGCCACGGCCTGCTCGCCATGCAGGATGGCAAGAGCCTGGTGCCTGACGGCGAGAATCGCTATCACTCGATTTTCGGCGGCGGACCGGCATATTTCGTCAGTGCATCGAGCCTCGGACCCGCGCTGTCCGCGCTCGGCGCGCATGTGAAGATCGTTTCGCCTTCGGGCGCACGAACCGTCGCGGCCGAAAAATTCTTCCTGATCCCCAAAACCGGAAACGATCGCGAGATCGATCTGCATCCGAACGAGATCGTCACCGAGATCGTGATTCCATCCTCCTCCGCGTCGATGAAAAATGCGACTTATGAAGTCCGTCAAAAGGAGGCGCTCGACTGGCCCTTGGCAACGGCCTCCGTCGCTCTAAAAATGAGCGGCGGCAAAGTGGCCAGTGCCCGCATCGTAATGGGCCACGTCGCGCCGACCCCGTGGGCAGCATCGGCGGCCGAAAAATCCCTCGCTGGCAAATCCATCGACGAAGCGTCTGCGGAGCACGCAGCGGCGGAGGCCGTTCAAGGGGCCCAGCCGCTCAGCCAGAACGGATACAAGGTGCAACTGGCGAAGGTCGCCGTCAAGCGCGCCCTGCTGGCGGCGGCCGGAAAGGCGTAACAATGGAGTTCGCCAGTTCCGCCCGCATCGACGAAGATCGCTGCCAGTGGCTGCGCTGGAAAGGCATGTTCGTGTTGTCGGAAAGCACTATCCCCCACTCCGGCGACCGCCTCTTCTGGTGCCACAAATCGCAGCAGTGTATCGGTCCCGATTCAAAGCTCGCCGACGACTACGAGTGCAACGAGACTCGCGGTTGTTATGAGGCTCTGTAGCGCCGTCTTTCTGGCGCTGGCCGCCCATTGCATCGCGCAATCGGCCGATATGCTTGCCGCCCACAACGCTGTGCGGTCACGCCTCAAAATCCCTCCCGTGAGATGGTCCGCTAGACTCGCCGATCGGGCACAGGGGTGGGCCGACAGGCTGCTCGTCGAAAAACGATTCTCCCACTCTCGGGATTCTGCTTACGGAGAGAACCTGTTCGAGATCGTTGGCGCGCCGGCGTCACCCGCACAAGTGGTCCACGCCTGGGATTCCGAATCCCAGTACTACGACTACGCCTCGAACAAATGCCGAAAAGTCTGCGGCCACTACACGCAAATCGTCTGGGCAACAACCAAAGAGGTCGGATGCGGAGTCGCCCGAGATTCCAAACGCGAAGTCTGGGTCTGCAATTACGACCCTCCCGGCAACTGGACCGGCAAGCGTCCTTATTGATCCTAAATCCGCTAATCTAAGAAACTGCTCTCTTGAGGCCAACATGAAAATAGTTCTCCTGATCGCAACCACCACTCTTCTCTCCGCCGCCGACTCCGACGCCGTGCTCTCTCACGTCGCCGCCCATGCCGAGCGCTTCGGGCAAGTCTCCCGCCAGATCTGGGAAGCCGCCGAGCTCGGTTTTCATGAAACGAAGAGTTCCGCTCTCCTCCAACAGGAACTTAAGGCCAACGGCTTTCAAGTCGAAGCCGGCGTCGCGCAAATGCCCACTGCGTTCACCGCGACCTTCGGCACCGGCAAACCGGTCATCGTCATCATGGGCGAATTCGACGCCCTGCCCGGCCTCTCGCAAAAGGACGTGCCCACGCTCACGCCCGTCCAGGCCGGTGCGCCCGGCCATGGTTGCGGCCACAATCTCCTGGGCTCCGCCTCCGCCCTCGCCGCAGTCGCAATTAAAGAAGAGATGCAGGCCAAGGGTCTCAAAGGAACCCTCCGCTACTACGGCACTCCGGCCGAAGAAGGAGGCGGCGGCAAGATCTATATGATCCACGCCGGCCTGTTCAAGGACGTCGACGCCGTCCTCGCCTGGCATCCTGGCGATTCCAATCGCGTCAGCATGAGTTCCCTGCTCGCCAACAACGGAGGCCGCTTCAAGTTCTACGGCGTGGCCTCGCATGCCGCCGCCGCGCCCGACCGGGGGCGCTCCGCGCTCGACGGCGTCATGATCTTCCTCCAGTCCGTCGAATTCCTCCGCGAGCACGTCCCTCAGGAAACGCGGATTCACTACATCATCACCAACGGAGGCAGTGCGCCCAACATCGTCCCCGCCTTCGCCGAAGCCAACCTCATCGCCCGCAATCCCGACGCCCAGGTCCTCGATGGAATCTGGCGGCGCATCATGGATTGCGCCCGCGCCGGCGCCCTGGCATCGGGCACGCGCATGGAGTTCGAGCAGGGCACCAACTACTCGAACGTCCTGCCCAACGACACTCTGACCGAAGTGTTGGGCCGAGCCATGATCAAATCCGGCGGCTACGAATACACGCCCGCGGAAAGCACGTTCGCCGTCGAATTGCAGAAGACGCTGGCCGGGCCCGTCCGCTCACCCGGACCCGAAAAAGTGAAAGCCGATATGTCGGAAGGCGTCGGCTCCGCCTCCAGCGACGCGGGCGACGTAAGCTGGGTCGTGCCCACCGCGCAATTCACCGCCGCGACGTTCGTGCCCGGCGTCTCCGCCCACACCTGGCAAGCCGCGGCCTGCGCCGGAACCAGCATCGGACGGAAAGGAATGGTGGTGGCCGCCCGCACGCTCGCCTTGGGAGGCGTCGAATTGTTCCAGAATCCAGCGGAGCTCAAAGCCGCCCGCGACGCCTTCGAAAAACGTCTCGATGGCCGAAAGTGGACCACGCGCATCCCAGCCGAAGGCAAGCCGCCGATGGACTACGCGACAAAATAATGTACTGTTCCTATTGCGCCGGGGTTCTCGATCCCACCCAGCCCGTGTGCCCCAAGTGCGGACGCCCGGTCGAAGCCGCGCCCGCGCCTGCACCACCCGCCGTCGTCAACGACAAAGAGCGTTCGTTGGCGGTGATCCTGTTGCTGATTTCCTCGGGTATCAGCCTTCTCTCGTTCGGCGTTCTCTTCCGCGTGCCTGGCCTGCTGACGCGTTTCCCGGCCTCGTTTTTCTTCGGGCTCGTATTCGTAATCGGTATCTGGCAGCGGCAGGCCTGGGCCAGGATCGCCACTGTTCTGTTACTTGTCTGGGGTATCGCCAATTTGTTAATCAGCATTCCCCGCATCGGAGGGTCGGTCGCGTTTGCGCCGAGCCTGTTTGTTCCGATTCTGGTGGACGTCTTGCGCGTGTGCGCCGTGTACCTGTTATTCAAGCCCGAAAGCAACGCGTGGTATCGAAAAACCACCTTGTAATTAAATCACTTGGCGTTTTCACCCACGCGGGGCGAAAAACCGACAACCTCGGTCCTTTGAAAATTCGGACCCTTTTGTGGGGCAGGCTGGCAGCCTGCGGCGGTTGGTAACCCGCCTGGCCGCGTGCAAATACCTTCGCGCGTTAAGCTTGATAGCACATGGCACTCGTCAAGAACCTCGACGAAGCTCACTTTATGAACGTAGATCTCGACATCCACTCGCGGTCGAACCTCGAGCCGCTCGTTGCCACTTTGGGCAAGAACGTACATGTGTTGTACGTCGGACGCGTGAGGCGGCACTATGAGGCGCACCTTGAGCTTTATCGGATTACCCAAACCGCGGACTCCACCATCCGCGGCTTCTGCGCGCTCATTCGAAAACTGTCGAAAGCCGAACGAAAACGTGGGACGACGCCACAATCCGCGAATTTAACGTCGGCATTCAGGCGCAAATGAAACCTCTCACTTTCGAAATCACGATCGCCGAGTCGACCGTCAAGGAAGCTTCGGAAGTGAACGCACGTATCGGTTTTACCATCTATTCACCGGCAATGAAGACCCTCAACCAAGGCTCTCTGCTATCATCAACCAAGGAGCGTTCCTGCTAGGTTGGTGACGGTCTTCAAAAATTGATCCAATGCTCAATGTCATGGAGTCCTGCTCGATTTCGCATCGGTGAGCCAGCTCCGGTGGGGCAGCCTGCCATGGAGACGCCTGATGGTGCGCGGGGGATTCCCCCCTTGTTGTCTGGGGTCAAATGACGGAGACTGGGACGGCTGTGTGGTGCGCTCCTACCTTATAAGTAAACCTTTTGACAAATTTACTCTTTATCGGCGATATTTTCGCCTCGCCTGGCCGCCATATCGTCGCCCGCCATTTGAAGGAAATCGTCGCCTCCGAAAAAATCGACATTTCCATCGCCAACGCTGAAAACTCCGCCGGAGGCTTCGGCATTACGCCCCAGCTTGCCGATGAACTGTTCGGCTACGGCCTCGACGTGCTCACCAGCGGCAATCATATCTGGGACAAACGCGAGATTTACGATTATTTCGCCCGCCAGCCGCGCCTGTTGCGTCCGGCCAATTACGTAGCGGAGCTGCCCGGCGCCGGTATCGTTGTCCTCGAGGCCCGCAATGGAGTCGATTGCGCGATTATCAATCTCCAAGGCCGCGCCTACATGCCCACCACCGATTGCCCGTTTCGAAAAGCCGACGCCCTGCTCAACGAACTGCGGCCCGAAGTGAAGGTAAAATTCGTCGATTTTCACGCCGAGCTGACCAGCGAAAAAGTCGCCATGGGCTGGTATCTGGACGGGCGCGTTTCGGCGATGGTCGGCACGCATACGCACATTCCGACTGCGGACACGCGCATTCTGCCCGGAGGCACTGGGTATCAGACCGACGTCGGCATGACCGGTCCTTACAACGGCGTCATCGGCGTCGACAAGGACATCATCGTGCAAAAATTTCTGACGCAGATGCCGGTGCGGATGGAAGCCGCCCGCCACGGCGCGGAACTGCAT
>OCZT010004212.1_pt1 | contig 14577 bp, 17 predicted proteins | sample 1539031 | NCBI WGS metagenome assembly OCZT01 (sample SAMEA3539308, study PRJEB22396) | soil metagenome | biome: tundra; feature: field; material: soil | place: USA | collected 2010-05 | depth 0.15 m
GCGGTGTCTGGGTGTACTACCGGGCGCGGACCGAGGCGCTAGCTAGCCTGGGAGCACTGATCGGTTACCCAGGGGATCACAGTCCCTGACGTCCCGGAGGTCATCTAACGGATGCAGATTGAGCCCATGACAGCCGCGCACTCGGACGCGGTGCTGGCGATCTATCAGGCAGGCATCGACGAGGGCAACGCGACCTTCGAGACCCAGGCTCCGGGCTGGGCGGAGTTCAGCGCCGCCAAGCTGCGCGGGCACAGCTACGTGGCAGTCGTCGCGGGCGAGGTCCTGGGCTGGGTCGCGGTGTCTGCCGTGTCTGATCGCTGCGTCTGCGCCGGAGTGGTCGAGCATTCCGTGTACGTGCACCCCGGCGCCAGAGGGCGGGGCGTCGGCCGCACTCTGCTGGACGCCCTCATTGCCTCCACCGAGGCCGCCGGGATCTGGACTATCCAATCCGGGATTTTCCCCGAGAACGCCGCCAGCGCAGCCCTCCACAAGGCCACCGGTTTCCGCGTCGTCGGAACCCGGGAGCGCGTCGGCCAGCATCACGGGCACTGGCGTGACGTCCTGCTCATCGAGCGACGAAGCCCGGCGATCGGATGAGCTCACCACCCGAGGGGGTGCGGGCTCTCCTGTGCGCGGAGATCGATCTGCTTCGGCAGGTCGTCGACGGTCTCGGCGACGCCGAGTTGATAGCCGCGACTGGTTGCGCCGGCTGGCGGGCCGCGGACCTCGTCGTTCATCTACGTCTCGGCGCCGAGGCGGTCCTGGTCGGGCTGGCTTCGCCGACCGGGGAACCAGTGGACCGAAACTACGTTTCCTACTGGCGCGAGTCCAGTGTTCGGTTAAGGCACGTGTCACGGCGCTGGGGCTCCTGGTTGCCGCCCCGCGTAGCGGGGATCACCCTGCAGGGCGTCCAGCCGGCGGGCGAGGGCTCCGGCGGTGGATTCGCCGATCAGGGTGCGGGACCTGGATGGCTGTTTGGGCAGTGCCCACCACTGGCCGGTCCAGGGTCCGAACCAGGTGTGCCATGCGGCATACTGCACGGCCAGCGTGGCCGCGTCCGCGCTGGTGGCTGGCTGGGGTGACAGCGGCAGGCTGGCATCGGCAGCGACAGCGGCCTCGGTGGGGTGGAACTCAGCCCAGACGACCCGGCCGCGGTGATCGCCGTCGGCACCGCAGCTAGCCGACAGCCGCTCAAGGATGTCGAGCCCGCGGTCGGCCTCTCCCATCAGGTTCGAGCCCGGCTCGCGGCGGAACGGGGCGGTTGGGGCGCCGCCGTCGCCCACCGCGACGCGCGCGGTGCGTCCCTCCCAGCTCACCTCGGTGGCGAAGAAACCGTCGCGGCCGCTTGCGGTGTGCCGGATCGCGTTCGTCGCGAGTTCCGCGGCGCAGAGCACGATGTCATCGCAGTCGGGATGGTCGGCCAGCAGTTCGGCGACGAACCTGCGGACCTCGCGGACCTGATCTTCCTTCCCGGGAAAGACCTTGCGCCACCTCACGGAACTCCCCGGCGGGACACCGGGCCCAGCCGCCGGCCGACCGGGCTACCCGCGAGCCTCGGATCTGAGACCGGTCGTAGCCCCGCGACAAGCAGCTCCATGGACGGATCATCCTCCTTCCATGCCGGCCAGGGGCGGCCTGTGCCGATTCTGGCCCCCCTGGGAGGCCTGGCATGGCCTGGCCGGTTTCCCGGGGTCAGGAGGAAGCAGTCATATACTCATCGGCCGAACTCGCGCAGAAGCTGGGGCAGTTGCGGCGGAAAGAACGGCTCGCCGGCGGATTCGAGTTCTTCCGGGCTCCACCAGCCGTAGCCGTCGACTGTCTCCTTCTCGATGTCATCCAGATCGTCCAGCGACACCGGGCCGTGGCCGACCCGGAGCAGGAAATAGGTCTCGGCCTGCCGGTACTGAGTCCCATCGAAACTGAACTCAATCTCCCGGTGCCACACCGGATCGCCCAGGCTTTCCGGCTGGGCTGCTATCCCGGTCTCTTCCCGCAACTCGCGGCTGGCGGCTTGGGCTGCGTCTTCGCCGGCGTCGATGCCGCCGCCCACCGTGATCCAGAACGGATGCGCGGGGTCGGCTGGATCGAACCCGTGCAAGAGCAGGACCCGGCCGTCCTGATCGATGACGAGCACCCGCGCGGCACGGCGGTCTTTAGCACTGTCGTTGCTCACGCCGGGACACTGTATCTGGCCACCGATGAAGCATCGGGAGGAGATCCGGCGGTGGCTACGCCGAGCTGCCCGCCCCGGCCACCACGACGCTGACGTTCAGGGTCTGGACCGGCTTCGAGCAGGTCGGCGACGTGAAGCTGAGGTAGATCGGCGTCGTCTGGTTCGGCGGGAAGATCTGCAGGTAGTGCGCCGCGACCATTCCGCACTTAGCCGGGGGGAAGTTGCCCGCGTCCACGATTTGCAGCAGCGCGTTGGCCACCGCCCCAGGCGCGAGCGTGACCAGGGTCCGCGGGGTGATCTTGCTCTCGGCGGCGGCGAGGCCGATCTGCTTGACGGGCGTCCCGCCGGCCAGCGAGACGCCGGGGTAACCGTAGAGGGTGCAGGTGACGTTGCCGATGTTCGTGAAGTCGATCACGGTGTAGACGCTGCCCGCGGTGCCCTGGGAGATTCCGATCTTGGCTTTGAGGGAGCGGGTCGGGCACGCGGCGGGTCCGGCTGCCGCGGCCGGTGTCGCAGCGGGGGTGGTGCTGGCCGCCGCGGTGCTGGCCGACGGGGCAGGGCTGGCTGTCGTCGCTGTGGTGGCCGGCGCGGCGGAAGGGCTGGAGGTGCCGCAGGCCGCGGCGAGCGCCGCAACGCAGGTGAGCGCTGCTCCGGCGATCGCTTGCCGGGCTGTACGTGGGGATGCAGTCATCGCGAGTGTGTCTTTCTGCCCAAGGGCGGCTCCGCGAGCCGTGTGACAGATATGACGTCGGCCGGGGCATCGTGGTTGGCCCGGCGGGCATTGGTAATGTCACAGTTTCGCCACGGCAGTCGGGCGGCAGTCATCCGCGCCGAGCACGAGCAGGCCGGGCACCGTCCTCGCATACCGGGCATACGGGCAACTCTGGCCTTAATTTCGGCAGTCGCCCTCGTAGTCGTTGATAACGGCGCCGGTGATCGGTGGCGCGCTGTTAGGCGGGTGGGTCAGGCTGACGTGGTCGCGTGCTCGCCGCGCGCGGGAACCTCGGAGTCGGCCCAGCACCGGACGATGTCGCGCATCGAAAGCAGCCCCGTCACCTCGTTGCCCTCGACGACCACGAGGTGCCGGAAACCGGCCTGCACCATGGTCTCGGCCGCGCGCTGAAGGGTCCAGCCAGGTGTCGCGAACACGACGTGCTCGGTACGGTGCTGGGCGGCGACCTCAGTGTCCGGGTCCTGGCCGGCGCCGATCGAGTCGAGGATGTCCCGCTCGGTCAGGATGCCGATCCCGGCGTGCTCGGAGTCAATCACCACCGCGGCGCCCACCCGGCGGGCCGACATCAGCCGCGCTGCCTCGCGCAACGTGTGCGCTGGCCCGATAGTCAGCACGAGCCTGGACATGCCTTCCTGAACCTTCATGATCGATCACTCCCAGCGGCGCTGCTTGAGATGACGCTTCCGGCCGTAGCGGCGGGACCGGATGCGGCGGCGGTCGCTACGAAGCTGAGGTTGTGCCTTTGTGACAGCTCGTCATCTACAGCATCTGTGATACCGCGCCTGAGGGCAACCCCCCCGGGTGGTTCAGGCCCCGGGCCCGGCGAGATGGCCGAGCACCTCGTCGTGGAAGCGCCCGTTGGTACACACGGCGCTACCGCCTTGCGGGGTGGCGTTCCCGGCCAGGTCGGTGAAGATGCCGCCGGCTTCCTCCACGATCACCTGCAGGGCCGCGAGATCCCACAGCGAGACGGTGGGCTCGGCTGAAATGTCCACGGACCCCTCGGCGACCAGGACGTGCGACCAGAAGTCCCCGTAGGCCCGGGTACGCCAGACGGAGCGGGTGAGCCCGAGGAAACCCTGCAGCCGGCCCTGTTCCTCCCAGCCGGACAGGCTGGAGTACGAGAAGGAGGCATCCTCGATCTTCGCGACCTCGGAGACGCGGCAGGGGCTCGCCTTGGTCAGCCCGCGGCCCGTCCACGCGCCGCCGCCGCGTGCCGCCCACCATCGACGGGTGAGGGTGGGCGCGGACACGACGCCGACCATTACGTCATCGCCATCCATCAGCGCGATCAGGGTGGCCCACACCGGAACGCCGCGCACGTAGTTCTTGGTGCCGTCGATCGGATCGATCACCCAGCACCGCGGCCCCTTGCCGACCCGGCCGAATTCCTCGCCGTGTATCGCGTCCCGGGGGCGCGCCCGGCGCAGCACGTTCCGCAGCGACTCCTCGGTCGCACGATCTGCGTCGGTCACGGGGGTGAGGTCAGGCTTGGTCTCCACGCGCAGGTCAAGCGCCCGGAACCGGCGCGTGGTGATGTCGTCCGCGGCGTCCGCGAGGACGTGGGCGAACCGCAGATCGTCGGACCATTCGCTGGTGGCCTGGTCAGCGCGCTGTGACATTGATCCGGGAGCCTATCTGGGGAACCTGCGACGTGCACGCGGTGCCCCCGCTGGCACAACCTCCATGGCGGCAGACGCTGTGGTCAGCTTGTCGGAGATCTCGTGCCGGTAGACGACCTTTAGCACATTCGCGCATTTGTGACCACCGGCGGCGAGCGTCGGCCCGGCCGGCGAACCTTTCCGGCTGCGGGACCGTTCCGACGATGACAGCATTGAGGCAGGCCGTGGCCGTGCGGCCCGGGAGAAGAGGCAGTGATCATGAAGAAGGGCCTGCTCATCGGCGTAGGCGCGCTGATCGCGCTGGTGGGAATCGTCTTTATGCTGCAGGGCCTGGGCGCTATCGGCGGAAGCGCCATGTCAGGCAGCACCTTCTGGGCCGTGGCCGGTCCAGTGATCGCGCTGGTGGGCCTGGCCGTAGCCGGCATTGGCCTGCGCCGCCGCTCCGTCTCCTGACGGCCCGGGCCCGGGGGAGGACTTCGAAGCGCGGCCGCTGCGTCATACGGTCGGCCCCAGGCAGCACGGGGATGGCGTCATACGGTCGGCCCTCGGCAGCACGGGATCAGGCGGACTCGTCGCCTTCCTTGCTGCGCAGCAGCCGCCGCAGCGAGTCCAGCCGCGTCACCAGCCGGGCGTCGCCGCCCTGGTCCCGCACCCAGTCGTCGAGCGCGCAGTCGGGCTCGAGGTGGGTGCACCCGCGCGGGCAGGCGGCCGTCCCCGGGGCCAGGTCGGGGAACGCGCGGACCACCCGGTCGGGTGACACGTGAGCCAGGCCGAATCCGCGCAGCCCGGGCGTGTCGATCAGCCATCCGCCGCCCGGCAGCCGGAGCGCGACCGCGGACGAGGACGTGTGCCGGCCGCGGCCGGTGACCGGGCTGACCGTTCCCACCGCCCGGTCGGCTCCCGGGATCAGGGCATTGACCAGGGTGGACTTGCCTACGCCCGAGTGGCCGACCATCACGCTGACCTGGTCGGTGAGCACTTCGCGGAGCGGGTCGAGGCTGTCGTCCGTGAGTGGCCGCCCGAGGACCACGTGCGCGGTGCCCAGCGGCCCGTAGACGGCGAGGATGGAGTCCGGGGACGCCAGGTCGGCCTTGGTCAGGCAGAGCAGCGGGCTGAGCCCCGCGTCGTACGCGGCGACGAGGAACCGGTCGATGAGCCGCGGCCGGGGCGGCGGATCGGCCAGCGCGGTGACGATGACAAGCTGGTTCGCGTTGGCCACGACGATGCGTTCCACCGGGTCGGTGTCGTCGGCGGAGCGCCGCAGCACCGATGTGCGCGGTTCCACCCGGACCACCCGGGCCAGCGTGCCGGGCGCGCCGGTGATGTCCCCGGCCAGCGCGACCTGGTCGCCGACCACGACACTGTGCCGTCCGAGCTCGCGGGCTGTCATCGCGGTGACCACCCGGTCACCGACGACGCAGCCGTACCGTCCCCGGTCGACGGTGGCCACGAATCCTTCGACCGCGCTTTCGTGCGCCGGCCTGACCCGGGTGCGCGGGCGTGAGCCCCGTCCGGGCCGGACCCGCACGTCGTCCTCGTCCATGCCGGCGTGGCCAGGCCGCCGGCTCAGGGTGCGCTCTCCTGCGTGGCCAGCATGGCCGCCCACAGCCCGGTGAACTCGGGGAAGGTCTTCCCGACGGTGGCCGCGTTCTCCACCTCGACGCCGGGCACGGCGAGGCCGAGCACGGCCGCGGCCATCACCAGCCGGTGGTCGTCGTAGCTGGCGAACACGCCCCGGGCGCGCAGCGGGCGCGGCCTGATCTCCAGCCCGTCGGCGAGTTCCGTGACCGAGCCGCCCAGGGCGTTGATCTCCCGGGCCAGGGCGGCGAGCCGGTCAGTCTCCTGCAGCCGCTGGTGCCCGATCCCAGTGATCACCGACGGTGAGTCCGCGAGCGCCGCCAGCGCGGTCAGGACCGGGGAGATCTCGCTCACGTCGCTCAGATCGGCGGTGATCCCGCGGATGGCGCCCGTCCCGGTGACGGCCAGGCCGCCGGGCGTGAGCTCGCACGCCGCGCCCATCCTGGCGAACATGTCCAGGATCAGCCCGGCCGGCTGGGACGTGCTGGCCGGCCAGTCACCGATGGTGACGGTGCCACCGGTGACCAGGGCGGCAGCCAGGAACGGCGCAGAATTAACCAGATCAGGCTCAACGGCAATGGTGTGGCTGCCGACGACCCCCGGGCGGACGAACCAGGTATCCGGGAGTTCACCGTCGCCGGGGCTCCCGCCGGCGGCGTGCTGCGTTTCCGTCTCGACCTCGGCCCCCGCGTCGCGCAGCATCTGCACCGTCATGGCGATGTGCGGGGCGGACGGGGCGCGCGGGCCCCGGTGCCGGATCTCCACGCCCTTGTCGTAACGGGGCGCTGAGAGCAGCAGCCCGGACACGAACTGGGACGAGGCGGACGCGTCCACGGTGACCACGCCGCCGGCCAGCGACCCGGTGCCGCGCACGGTGAAGGGGACGGCGCCGCGGCCCTCGTCGTCGATCACGGCTCCGATCTCACGCAGACCGTCGATGATCGGGCCGATCGGGCGCTGCGAGGCCCGCGCGTCGCCGTGAAACTCCACGGTGGCCGTGGTCAGTGCCGCGACCGGGGGCACGAAACGCATGACCGTGCCCGCGTTCCCCACGTTCACCCGCGCGTCCGTGGTGGTCCGGCCCGGCGAGACCCGCCACCCCGCGGGGGAGTCCTCGACGCTGGCGCCGAGCGCGGTGAGCGCGCCGGCCATCAGGAGCGTGTCCCTGGCCCGGAGCGGATTGGTAATCATGCCGGGGCCGTCCGCCAGAGCGGCGAGCACCAGGGCGCGATTGGTCATGGACTTGGAACCTGGCAGCCGCACGCTCGCCCGCACCGGGCCGGCCGCCACGGGTGCCTGCCAGTGCTGCGGCGGTCCGCTGTCAGCTTCCCGCGTGCCGTTCATGCTGTGAGCGTAGTCCGTGCCGGTCACGGCGCCGCCGAGGACTGGAACTCCGTAAGGCGGGAATGACCAAGGTTCGCGGCAAGCCAGGCGGGAGCGGGCGCCAGGTTTGGCCATGCACGATCGTGGTTATGAATGGGCACATTCTGTAATTCGGCTGATCTGTGCTACCCAGGGTCTGTGCCACTCAAGGTCTGGGCCACTCCAGCCGCGAAGATGAGGACAGGATAACGACATGTGTGGCCGGTACGCGTCTGCGCGAAAGCGCCCGGAACTCCTTGAGGAGTTCCGGGTGGAGCGCGACCGCGTCACCGAGTCGCTGCCGCCGGATTACAACGTGGCTCCCACGAAACCCGTCTATGCGGTGGTCGCCCGGCCGGAAAAGCCGGAAAGCGGTGCGGATGGGCCCGGCGAGGCGAAGTCCGGCGAGGCGAAGTCCGGCGAGGCCCAGCCGAGCGTAGGGGAAACGAGCGCCGCGGCACCGCCGGACGCTGGCGCGGTCCGCGAACTCCGGGTTGTCCGGTGGGGGCTCGTGCCGTTCTGGGCCAAGGATGTCTCGATCGGCAGCCGCCTGATCAACGCGCGGGCCGAGACGGTGAGCACGAAGCCCGCCTTCCGCCGGGCATTCGCCCGGCGGCGGTGCCTGCTCCCGGCGGACGGCTTCTACGAGTGGCAGGCGCCGGGCGACGGCCCGGCCGGAGATGCCGCCCGTCCCCGCAAGCAGCCGTACTTCATCCATCGGGCCGACGGTGGCGTGCTCGCGTTCGCGGGCATCTACGAACTCTGGCGGGACAAGGACGCGGCCGACGACGACCCGGACGCATGGCTCTGGACGGCCGCGATCATCACCACCCAGGCCCCTGACGACCTCGGCCGGATTCACGACCGGACGCCCATGGTGATCGAGCCCGCCCGATGGGCGGAGTGGCTCGATCCGCAGCAGGCAGACGAGGCCGCCCTGCACGCGCTGCTGGCTCCCGCCGTGGCGGGCGCACTCAGTTCCTACCCGGTCTCCACAGAGGTCAACTCGGTGAAGCACAACGGCCCCGGGCTGATCGAGCCGGCGGATCCCGATCCTGAGCCCGCCGGGACGCCACCCGCGTCCCGCCGGGCCACGGCTGGGAAAGGCAGCGACGCCGAGCAGAGCACCGCTGGCAAGTTGTTCTGAGAGACCCCTGCAGCGCGGCCGGCCAGGCCGGTTCAGTGCGCTGCCGGAGCCATGACGAGAGGAGGGATGGCCCTGTGGACACCGCTACGGCAGGCAAGCGCCTGGAACAGGCTCGCGACGAACTGGACAGGTCCATCGCGGTGCTGCGGGGGGAGAAGCCGGACGGGATCGTGGCCGACGCGCCGCAGGATCCGGCGGACGCGGGCACCAGGCTGTCGGAGGCCGACCGCACCGAGGCCGTGCTCGCCTCGGCTGGCTCCCAGCGTGCCCAGGTGCTGAACGCACTGCAGCGCATCCAGGAGGGCACCTACGGGACCTGCGTGGACTGCCGGGCGCTCATCCCGGAAGGGCGGCTGGAGGCGCGGCCGGAGGCGTCCCGCTGCGTCGGCTGCCAGTCGAAGCGTGACCGCCGCCACTAGGAACTTCGTCAGGTTCTCACCCCGGGCCCGGCTTGCGGGCCGCGGCCAGCAGGTAGATACCGAACGACTCGTCGCCGTCGATGTCGTCGGCAACCGCGCCGAGCTCGGCCCGGATCAGGCGGGTGATGGACCGCGGATCTCTGCGCAGGACGTGGTCCACCGTGGACGGGGACAGCACCGTCCGCGGCCTGATCCAGCGGACCTCAAGCCCGGCCTCGGTCAGCAGGTCATTGAGATGCTGGATGCCGAAGCAGCGCGTGATGGTGCCATCCGGCCACGGGATGAGGACGACCTCGGCTTGTGGCAGGTCGGTCAGCTGGGCCCAGTGGTGCTGCTCGGCCAGGATCGCCATGCCGAGGACGAGCGAGTCCACGCAGGCGAAGAGCTGGCCGCCGGGCCGCAGCACCCGGGTGATCTCGGCCGCGACGTCCTCAGCCACCAGGTGCCGGGACAGCACGCCATCATCGGCGATCACGCCGTCCACGGATCCGTCGGCGAGGAACGACAGGTTCCCGGAATCGGCCATGACTGTGGCGATCCGGCCGCGACCCACACGCGCGTGGATCATCGCGGGGAATTCCGGGGGCGCCGCCGTGACCCGCAGCACGACGTGCCCCGCCGCGGCCGCCTGGATCGCCCCGGGCGATCGCGATCCGGAGATATCGACCAGAAGCTGGCTGCTGCGCGGCAGCCACGCGCCGAGTTGCGCCGCCGCCACGGCCCGCTGGAACCGCCAGTAGGCGGTCAGTGGGCCTGACCCGAGGACGGCAAGAGGACTGGTCGTACTCGTCGCACTGGTCACACTGGCCGCCACCGTGACTCCATCCACCGCGGGCTGCGCGCGCCGCGCCGGCCGCCCGTCACAGTGACGGGAACGAAGCGTCGGTGCGACGGCAGGTGCCCGCGCAGTCCTTACCGGACATCTTCCCCCCTCACTGCCCTATCCTCACCTCACCTAACGGCGAGGACGCGCTCCTCATCCGGCGCCCGCGCCGCGGAAATGACGGAATGAAGCAGCTGAGCCGCATGTTGCACACACCGTGGTCGAAGCCAAGAGCCCCCCGAGGGCGAGCGCACCAACGATGGCTCGCTTTAAGCCGGGTGAACCCGGGGATGTATCCTCCCGCCCATACGGTCGACGCCAGCGGCCGGTGACGGAGATCTCCGAGGGGGTGGGTCAGGTACCAGAGACACTCGAGGAACGAACCGAGCGCTTCGAGCATGATGTGCTGCCTTACCTGGATCAGCTCTACTCGGCCGGGATGCGGATGACCCGCAATCCGTCGGACGCCGAAGACCTGGTGCAGGAGACGTTCGCCAAGGCGTACGCGTCGTTCCACCAGTTCCAGCCCGGCACGAACCTGAAGGCCTGGCTTTTCCGGATCCTCACCAACACGTTCATCAACACCTACCGTAAGAAGCAGCGGGAGCCGCAGCGGTCAGGTGCGGAGGAAGTCGAAGACTGGCAGCTGGCCAGGGCCGCGTCGCACACGTCCTCCGGACTGAAATCAGCCGAGGCGGAGGCGCTGGAGCGGCTGCCCGATTCCGATGTCAAGCGTGCCCTGCAGGCTCTCCCCGAGGAGTTCCGCATCGCGGTCTACCTGGCCGACGTGGAAGGCTTCGCGTACAAGGAGATCGCCGACATCATGGCCACGCCGATCGGCACGGTGATGTCGCGACTGCATCGCGGGCGCAGGCAATTGCGCGAGCTGCTTCAGGACTACGCGGCCGAGCGCGGCCTGGTGAGGGCGGCTTCGGCCACCGGACCCGAGTCGTCGCCCGAGGGCCAGGAGCCGGGGAGGGACGCGACATGAGCTGCGGAAAGCCTCATGAGGTGCCCTGTACTGAGGTACTTGAGCGGGTCTACTCCTACCTCGACGGCGAAGCCGACGAGGCGGCGTGCGCGAAGATCCGCCAGCATCTCGACGAGTGCGGTCCATGCCTGCGCGAATACGGCCTGGAGGAGGCGGTGAAACGCCTCGTGCATAAGCACTGCGGCCATGACGCAGCGCCGGGCGAACTGCGCATCAAGGTGCTCACCCGCATCCGGCAGGTCCGGGCGACCCTGGAAATCACCGAAATCACCGAAATCACCGAAATCTCCGCCGACTAAGGCCGCGCGGGTAGGGCGCTGGATCGGGAAGCGGCGCGAGCCCAGCAGTCCTATCCGCGCGGGCTCTAAATACGGCCGGATCAGCGCACCGCAGTAGGGCGCGAAAGGCCTCCAGGTCAGCGATAGTGCATGACTATTTCGACTACTGTCTGCATTTAGTCGATTACTTAACGGCGATGGCAGTTTTTTGGGGGCTACGCGGATCGGGGTTATGGGCGTTACCCTAAGTGTCGAGTAAAGCGCCAAGCGTATGACTGCGAGGGGGGGTCCTTGGATAGGCTCTCGCGCGCCGCGTGGCTCTACATGACCGCTGTCCTGGCCACCGCCGCCATCGTGCTGGCCCGTTCGATCTACCTCCGGCAGCCGCTGGGCACCGGCATCGGCCCATGGGTCACCAAGCTGCTGGTGCTGGCGATCCTCTTCCTGGTGTGCGACTCGACACCGACCACCCTCACCTCGCGCCGTTCGGCGTGGTCGCCAAGCTCATCGGCTACCCTCGCCGCGGTGGTGATGCTGGGCCCGCTCGGCGCGGCGCTGGTCGGCGCCACCTCCCTGCTGAGCTTGCGCCGCGGGGTCTACCTGGCCCAGCGGGCGTTCAACGCGGCCATGTACACGCTCAGCGCCTTCGCGGCCGGCCGTATCTACCTGGCGCTGGGCGGCGCGGTGGGCGTGCCGCACAGAGCGTCCTTCCCGATGATCATCGCGCCCTTCGCGGCCGCGGCGGCGGTACACGTCATCGTCAACCACGGCCTGCTCTCGGGCATGCTGCTGCTGCTTCCGCCGCCGGAGTCAGCCCGCCGGGCCCGGCTCGACGTGCACCTGCCGATGCTGCTCGCCGCGGATCCGGGGTATGCGACGCTGGGCCTGCTGATCGCCGCGCTGTGGAGCCTGGTCGGCATCTTCGCGGCGGTCCTCGTGCTGATCCCGCTGTTCGTGGCCCGCTGGGCCATCGGACAGTTCGCCGCCCAGGAGCGTGCCTACGCCGCGACCATGGCCGCACTCTGCCAGGCCGTCGAGACCAAGGACTTCTATACCCGCGGCCACAGCGAGCGGGTGTCCAAGGGAGCGGCGATGCTCGCCCGCCAGGTCGGCATGCACGCGGAACGGGTCGAGGCCATCCGGTACGCCGGCATGCTGCACGACGTGGGGAAGCTCGGCGTGCCCACCAAGGTCCTGCAGAAGACGGGCCCGCTGACCGAAGAGGAACTGGCCGCCATCCAGCTTCATCCGATGCGCGGCCTTGAGATCGTCCGGCAGATCGGGTTCCTGGAGGAAGCGCTGGCCGGCATCATGCATCACCACGAGCGGATGGACGGCAAGGGCTACCCGCTCGGCCTGGCCGCCGGCGAGATCCCCGAATTCGCGCGGGTCATCGCGGTGGCCGACGCCTTCGACTCGATGACCTCGACCCGTGCGTACCGGGGCGCCCGGAAGATCGACGAAGCGATCGCCGAGCTGCGTAAGTGGTCGGGCAGCCAGTTCGACCCGGTGCTCGTCGACGCGTTTGTCAGCGCACTGGAGCGGGAGGGCTGGGATCGCCCGCGTACGCCCGCGGTGGTGCCGCCCGGATTCGCGGGCGGGATGACCGCGCAGGACCATGACGACCCGACCGCGCCTCTCCGGGTGGTCGAGAGCTTCTGACCGGCGGGGGGACATGACAACAACACAGCAGCGCCAGGTGCGCCAGCCATCGTGGCAGTCCGTGGACTCAGGCCAGCTGCTCCTGGTCGCTGCCGCGGGCATGCTCGCCGTCGCGGCCGTGGCGCATACCGCCGCCGTCGGGCTGACGCAAGCGCGCGACGCGGTGGCGTTCGGTGCCCTCATCGCCTTCGGCGAGCTGCTCAGGCTTTCGCTGCCCGGCGACCGGGAGGCCGCCCCGATCGGCAGCGCGGGGGCGCTCGGCTACGCCCTCGTCCTGCAGATCGGGCTCGCTCAGGCGCACCAGTCCGCCATGCAGGTCGTCGCCGTCACGGCGGTCGGGATGACCGTGGGCGCACTGCCGCACCTGGCGGCCGGCCGCCCGGCCGGTGTGACCGGGATGGCGTCGAGGCTTCTCGCGGTGGCGTTCGTGGCCGCGGCGTTCCGGCCGGTCTCCGACCTGACGATGCTCGGCCAGAACGTCTGGGTGGCCATGGCGGTGATGGCCGGGCTGATCGTGGCCGGCTGGTTCGCGGAATGCGTGATCAGGGCGCTGATCAGGGCAGACGCGTTGCGGGCCAAGTTCAAGGTGGCGCTGGTCGACGAGGTTCGCGTGCAGTGGCAGCTGGGCGCGGCGGTGGGCGCGTCAGCGATGCTCATCGCCCTCGCGGCCGACGAGATGGGGCTGGTGGCGCTGGCCATCCTCATCGCCCCGCTGCTGGTAACCCAGGTCGCATTCCGCCGGTACGCCGGGATCCGCTCCACCTACCTGCAGACCGTCCGGGCCCTGGCCCGGGTCACCGAGGTCGGCGGGTATGTGGAAGACGGCCACTCCCGCCGGGTCGGCAGGCTCGCCGTGGCGGTCGGCCGGGAACTCGGCATGCATGAGCCCGACCTGCTCGAGCTCGAGTACGCCGCGCTCATGCACGACATCGGCCAGCTGTCGCTGACCGACCCGATCCCCGGCGGCGCCACCGTGCTCGTCTCACCCGAGGACCAGCGGCGGATCGCCGAACTGGGCGCGGGCGTCATCCAGCAGGCCGGTGTGCTGGACCGCGTCGCCGAGATCGTGCGCTGCCAGGACCGTCCCTGGCGGGGCACGGAGTCAGGCGGCACGGGCCCAGGGCCGCCGACCGGCAGCCGGATCATCCGGGCCGCGAACGCCTTCGACGACCTGGTGGGCGGGTCCACCGACCGGGACCGGAGTGCGGCAGCGCTGGAACGGCTCCGCCTGGATACCGCCGCGCAGTACGACCCGAAGGTCGTCGAGGCCTTGAGCAAGGTCACCGGCCGGCGGTGCCCGGGGCGCATGTAGGCTTCGGCCGTGTTCGAGTCCGTCCTGGTCGCCAACCGCGGTGAGATCGCCAGGCGTGTGATCACCACCGCGCACCGGATGGGCATCGAGGTGATCGCCGTCTACTCCGAGGCCGATGCCGAACTGCCGTACGTCCAGGAAGCGGACCAGGCGGTGCTGCTCGGCCCGCCGCCGCCCGCCCGCAGCTACCTTGACGTCGGCGCCGTCCTGGCCGCGGCCCGCGAGACCGGGGCCCAGGCCGTCCATCCCGGCTACGGCTTCCTGTCCGAGAACCCGGAGTTCGCGAGGCAGGTCGCCGCGGACGGCCTGATCTGGATCGGGCCGCCCCCTTCGGCCATGGAGCAGATGGGCGACAAAATCAACGCGAGGAACCTGATGGAGCAGGCGGGCGTGCCGGTCGCGGCGGGGACGGCCAGCCCGGTGGCCGACGCCCACGAAGCGGCCGCGCAGGCCCGGCGGATCGGCCACCCGGTCATG
>OCZT010004213.1_pt1 | contig 14576 bp, 15 predicted proteins | sample 1539031 | NCBI WGS metagenome assembly OCZT01 (sample SAMEA3539308, study PRJEB22396) | soil metagenome | biome: tundra; feature: field; material: soil | place: USA | collected 2010-05 | depth 0.15 m
CGGTGGCCCGCGCCCAGCCGGTGGGCCGGTGGGCCGGTGGGCCGTGCCCAGCCGGTGGGCCGGTGGCTCGGTGGCTCGGTGGCTCGGTGGCTCGGTGGCCCGGTGCCCAGCCGGTGGGCATAAACGACAAGGGTGGCCGGCAACGGGGCTCCAGCGTGTCTGCGTGGCCCGGATTCACTGTCAGGTTCGACCGTGGCCGTCCTGCGGGGACTCTGCTCGGTCGAACGTGCCCGCCGCATGGGCATGCTTGATTGGCCTGAACTCGTCGAGGGCGTCGAATCATCCGATGTGCCCACCGGGTGGGCATCGGGGCGGGCTTAGGCTTCGAACGGTCGCACATGCACATCGACCTGGGCAGAATTGCTCCGGTTCGGTAGGAGCGATTACGGCGATTACGGCGATTACGGCGATTACGGCGATTACGGCGATAGCGAAGAGATCGTCTCGAACTCCGCGGTCGCTTCGCTTGTCTACTATCTGACGGCTGCCGCGGACTTGCCGTGCGCGCGACCGGCGACTGTGGGGGGCTCATGAACGAGGTTCCGGAGTTCGAGTTGATCTCGGGCTCGCGCAGGATTGGCGAGATCGGCCGCAGAGTGGGCAGTCGGATGCCGCGTCAGGTATGGCCATTCGTTGTCGTGGCCGGGCTCCAGTGGTTCGTCTAGCTCGCGGCCGCCGGTCTCCACTTGACCCGGGCTGGAATTGATTCTCGCCGCAAACTACGCCTGCTGGGCTCTGCTGCTCGGCCGCCGTCATCGTCGGCTACCCGACCGTGTGGCAATCGGCACGCGGGATCCTGGTCGGTGTGATCGCATGGTCGACCGTGGGGCTAGCGTCGCGTTGCACTAATCCGCAGCCGGTTCGTGGACCATCGAGCGCTCTCCGGCGTCCGGCCGTCAAGGGGCCAGACACTTCCGAATCGCGACGCTAGTGGGCTCTCTCGTCTGTGTTCATCTGCGTGGAGAGCCCACTCTCCTTGAGTCTGGGCCCCGGCGCCTGTGGTTTCGACCAAACCTCAAAGGCATTGCGACGTGGGCCTCTCTGGGTGGCGTGGCCCTGCTGCTGATCGCGTTCCTGCTCGGCGGACCCGGCGTTTCCGGCGGACTCGGCGCTCCCGGGCGAAGCTACTCGCCTAATCCGCGGAGACGGTTGCCCCGAGCAGGATCCGGTGGAGCTCGCCTTCACACTCGGTTCGGCCGATGCCGATGACCTTGTCGCCGAGCTGCAGTTCCGTGTCGGAGCGGACCGAAAGGGCTCGCTCGTTGCGGATGACCGCGAAAATGGAGCAGCCGTCCGGGAGTTCCAGGTCGCCGGCCATCCGGCCGAGAACTGGAGAGCCTTCGCGCAGCTGAGCCTCGACGAGTTCCAGCTCGCCGCCGCCCAGCACCGCAAGGTGAAGCAGTTCATGGACCGGAATGTCCGCCTCGATGGAGCCCAGGATCATGCGCGTCGGCGAAACGATCTCGTCGACGCCCAGGTGCTTAAAGAGCCCCTCGTTCTTGGGGTTGTTCACGCGGGCGATGGTTCGCGGCACGTCGAAGTGGTGCTTGGCCATCTGGCAGATGACGAGGTTGTCCTCGTCGTCGCCCGTGACCGCAGCCACGATGTCCGCCCGGTTTGCGCCGGCCTGGCCGAGGTACTTGCCCTCGCAGCCGTCATGGGGGATGACGATTGAGCCGATCTCCTCGGTGATCTGGGTGGCGCGAATCCGGTCGCGCTCCATCAGGGCGACTTCATGACCCGCAGCGATGAGCTCACGGGCAAGGAAGTAGCCGACCTTGCCGCCGCCTACGACGATGACAAACATGCCGACCTCCTACCCGCGCTCAGCCGCGCGGTCGGCGGAAGCCGAGCCGAGAGGCCCGAGCAGCATCCGCCGCACTTGATATGACAGCTCTCCGGTTTGCCGTTGGCCCGGCGATGGCCGGAGTGTCGATGCCCTCGGCAGAGGGGTGGGGATGCTCGTGGCCGGGTGTTTCCGGGGCCTCGATGCCGGGGCCGGTCTTCATCGGCAGGTTCAGGTAGCCCGCGACTGAGTCGACCATGAGGTTGGTTCGGCAGAGCGTTGCGATGCCCAGTTCTGCGTAGGCGGCGGCTCGCACCGGGTCGTTGATCTTGGCGATTACCTGAGCCACGCCGAGAGACTCGGTGGCAACCTGGGCCGCCATGACGTTGCGGTTGTCGCCTTCGGTTAGGGCCAGGAAGATGCCTGCGCCTTCCGCCCCGGAGCGTCTGAGCACGTCCACATCAGTGCCGTCGCCGCGGACCGCGGTGCCTTTGAACGTCTCCGGAAGGCGGTCGAAGGCAGAGGTCTTGATGTCGAAGATGACGACCTCGTGCCCGTCCGCGTCGAGGTTCTCGGCCAGCGTCGAACCAACGCGGCCGCATCCCACGATCACGATCTTCATTGAGACTCCTCGCCCATCGGCTGACGCACCACCCACACTGCGCAGGGGGCGTTCTTCAATGCATAGGGAACGGCCCGCCCGACCGCGAAATCACCGCCGAAGCGGGTCTTGTATGGCAGGCCGAGTATCAGCATATCTGCGTCGCGCGCTGCGGCTTCATCCACGAGGGCGGCTCCGACGTCCCGAGCCTGCACCAGGACCGACTCCAGCTTGCAGTGCATGGCCTCGGCGATACCTTCCGCCGCGTCGAGGACTCTCTGGGCTTCTTCCGAACGCTCCGCCACGTCCGCATCGAGCGGCTGGGTCCAGTCGAGCTCGACGACATGGACGGCGATCAGTTCGGCGTGGCAGGGTCGGCCAATCTCGATGGCCATTCGGACGATGGCATCGTCGCTGGGCCCACCGCTGAGGGCAATGACGGCCCGTTTGAATACGGGCACATTCGCCGCGTGCACCGGACCTCCGTTTATCGTGACAGGCGGCGGGCTACGGCCGCGTACGAGCAGGAACGATACCACCGGCCCGCAGGAAGGTAGGGGCCGAAGGTAAGGAGGGCGGCGTCCGCAGCCTAGTGGGACGTCCGGTCTTTCGGCCCGCCGAATCGGCCGTTCGGCCCGGCTGGGCGCGGGTTAGCCCGCCAGATCGATTGCGCGGCGCCTGATGGCGGGCAGATGCGGCGCCCGGGCCTGCCAGACCGAGTCTGCCCACCGCCCTACCGACGGTTAGTCGCCGTCGAGCGCGGCGGTGAGCACGTCCAGGACCGCCAGCGGCCCGATGGATGCCGAGGGCTCCGGCCACGGAGAGGCGGCGCCGGCCACGGAGAGGCGGCTCCGGCCACGAGCGCCTCGAATCGAGCGCGGTAGGGCCCGACGGCCAAGTCATCGGCCTACGCTCAGGCGTCGGGCCAGGCTGTGTGGCAGCCCGGCCTCCGCCATCGCGGTTTGCGTGGCCTCGATGTCGTACTCGGCGCGATGCCACGAGACGTACCCGGAATCTGTGTCGATGACCATGTAGCTGGCTCGGGCGTCACCATCCCGCGGTTGGCCGACGCTGCCTGGGTTGAGGATGGCCCGTTTGTCCCCGAACCGCAGCCGGGTGCGTGACGTAACCGGCACCATCTGCATCACTCCGCGGGTCGCTCGAAAGGCCATCGCGACATGCGTATGGCCGACCAGGCAGAACTGGGTGTCGAAGTAGGGCACGTTCCGGCTGGCGACAGCCGCCGAGTTCATGTATTCCCAGATGGGATTGCTGGGGCTGCCGTGGGCGAGGGTGACGCTCATGCCTTCTGGCTTGGTGAGTTCCGGAAGCTCCGCGAGGTACTTGCGGGTGGGTTCGTCGATGTGGGCGCGGGTCCATTGCATGGCAAGGTAGCCGTCCGGGTTGAACAGCTCGATGCTCTTGCTGCCGCCGCCGGCATCGTCGTGATTGCCGCGGACCCAGATGGCGCCGGCGCCGCGCAGCCGATCCACTACTGCCTGCGGCTGCGGCCCGTACCCCACGGCGTCGCCGAGGTGCCAGATGGCATCGACCGATCCCACGGCTGACAGCACGGCCTCCAGCGCTGCCAGGTTTCCATGAACGTCCGACAGGACAACGATCCGCACGACGGGCCCTAGAGCGGCTGGCGGCGGCGGACCGCCGGGTCTCGGGGGAACTGAGGCGGTGTTTCGGCGATCTTCTCGATCACCGCCAGAACGTGGTCCTCCAGGCCGGGGACCGTGACGGCCTCGAGCCGGACGACGCGGCCGCCGACGCGGTGGAGTGCCATGCCGGCCTTCTCGAGTTCTTCCTCGGCCGGGCGCCGCTTCCAGGCAATCAGCAGGCCGCCGACCATGAGCAGCGGGAGGGCCAATTCGACCAATTCGCTCATTCCGGTGACTGCCCGGGCCGTGACCGCCTGCCATTGGCCGCGGTGATGCGGGTCCGCAGCCAGGGTTTCTGCCCGGGTCGCGGCGACGCGCACGTGGTCGTGGATGCCGAGACACTCGGCTGCAGTGGCAAGGAACCGCGCCTTCTTGCCCACCGACTCAACGAGCAGGGCCCGCCGTGCCGGAAGAGCGACGGCCAGCGGGAGGCCGGGATAGCCGCCGCCGCTGCCGAGGTCCAGGAATTCCTCGATCCCCGCCCGCCGCATGAATGGAATCGCGGTCAGGCTGTCCAGAACGTGTTGCAGCGCAATAGGGCCGGGTTCGCGGATGCCGCTGAGGTTGATCGCCTGGTTCCAGGCCATCAACAGGCGGGCGTGGTCGCCGATGGCCTCGAGTTGGGCCGGAGTGACTCCGCCCTCCAATTGATCGCCAAGAGCCTCCGTCAGCCCCGCGGCGATCGTGGCGTTATACGCCTCCGGCAACTCGTCCAGGTCGTTAACGCACGTCGGGAGCGGAACACGACCAGGAGGTGGGGTCATCTGTGGACTCCCGTTCCTCATGTTCGCGCCGCTCCCGGCGTAGGCTCTTCTCGCACCCGGCGTCCCTCGGTCTTCCCGCGTTGGTTCAGTTGACGGCCTGGTCTCCCCGGCCCTTCGCTAACGCGGTTACCCATTAAGACGGTCCGCTACAGCAGTGCGGATGCGGAGAGTAGGTGCCGGCACCTGGCTCGTCAACGAGGTTTTCCACGAAAATAGGCCGTTCTTCCACGAAAGTGGATAACTCCCTACTTCGTCCTACGTACGTGGACGACCGTCCGCGACGTTGCGTTTGCAGAAGCGTCATGTCCGCGGCGTGCGTACGGGCTTACCCAGCGTCCGCCGCACCACATCCAGAACCTCCTCGATGCAGCGCTCTGCATCGCCCTTCTCGGCGGCGGAGCGGACGCAACCCTGGACGTGGTCTTCCAGTATCAGAAGCGCCACCGAGTCCACGGCGGCCCGCAGAGCCGCCGTCTGCTGGAGGATGTCGATGCAGTATTCCTTGCGCTCGATCATCCGCTCGATGCCTCGAGCCTGGCCTTCGATACGGCGCAGGCGGCGAACGAGGATGGCCTGGTCGCGGGAATAGGAGCGGCGGAAAGTGGAGTCCAGTTCGATTCCGTTGGCGCCGGCCTCGAGCCCGTCGACAGTCGCGACCGCGGACTTCTCTGCCGCTGTCTTCGCTGCCTCTTCCTGTCCTGCCAACTCGCCCTCGTTTCGTGGCCGCGCGGTGGGCCGATCCGACTCGTGGAGTTGCGGCCGCTCGGATAATACCCCCGGGGAGTATTTGAAGCAACGCCGGCGCGTGTTCAGAGGCCTCCCGGAATCCGCCGAGCGGATAGACTTGTATGGTGCAAACGCGAGAGTTCCTGAGCATGGTTCGGGTCGCGTGACGGACGGGGCGATGAGCCACGGCCCGCGCCACGGCTATTCCTTCGCGCATGCGAGTGAGGCGGAATTCGCCCGCATCCTGGATTTCTACCAGGTGCCCTTTGAATACGAGCCCAGCGTCTTCCCGATCCTCTGGGATCTGGACGGCAATGTCCTGGAGAGCTTCGCGCCGGACTTCTTCCTGCCGGACATGGAGTTGTTCATCGAGTTGACCACGCTCCAGCAGAAACTCGTACGCAAGAAGAATCGCAAGGTCCGTCGTCTCCGCGAGCTGTATCCCAGCCTCAAAATCAAGCTCTTTTACTCCCGTGATTTCCGGGCCTTGATGCTCAAGTACGGGCGGTCCGCGCTCGTCTCCGAGTTGAGCGGTACTCTGGGGCAGGTGATGCCGCGGCCCGACGCCGACGATCCCAGCGAGACGGAAGGCCGACTCGATGGTTTGGATCGGGCAGGTGTCACACCCGAAGGCGCCGGTACCGCGGCGCCCGGATCCGGCGCCGATCTTCGTCTTCGCAACGAACGCCCGTCTCGAGCCGCCCGCCGTCGGGCAGCGCGGAGGGCCGCCGAGGCTGCCGCTCATGCGTCCGCCAACTGACCATAGAGGTATCGATGAAGCCTTCCCAGGACCTGGTTTCGGATATTGCCGAGGTCTTGCTGACCGAGGAACAGATAGCGGCCAAGGTGATCGAACTCGGGCAGACGATCAGCCGGGACTATGACGGGCGCGAGTTGACTCTGGTCAGTGTTCTCAAGGGGTCGCTGCCGTTTATGGCGGACCTGATGCGGCGCATCGTCCTGCCGCTCCGGATAGATCTCATGGAGGTCTCCAGCTACGGCACCTCCACCGAGTCATCCGGGCTGGTCCGGATCCTCAAGGATCTGAGCGCCCCCATCGAGGGCCGGGACGTGCTGCTCGTCGAGGACATCATCGACACCGGCCTGACCCTCAACTACCTGATCCGCTACCTCAAGGGCAAAAACCCCCGCTCGATCAAGATCTGCACTCTGCTGGACAAGCCGGCCCGGCGCCTGGTAGAGATTCCCCTCGATTACGTAGGCTTCGAGATCCCGGACGCCTTCGTTGTGGGTTATGGTCTCGACTTCGGCGAGGTCTACCGGAATCTCCGTTTTGTGGGGGTGCTTCGCCCCGAAATGTACGAGTCCTAAGGAACCAGACGATGAATCACACATCGGCCACACGCGGCCACTGGATCGTTGCCCTGGGCGCCATCGTCGTCGTTGGGTCGACGTTTCTCCAGTGGTGGCAGGTCGGCGGCGGCCCGCTCGAGTTGCCGCAGACCTCCGGCATGGGCATCTCGGACGGTCGCACGTTCCTCATGTTCCTGATCGGTGTCATCACGCTGCTGCTGGTAACGCTGCCATTCGCGTCCGATGGACCCGTCTCCATCGATCATCCGCTGACGTACCTGGGGCTCTTCCTGGCCGCACTCGCCACATATATCTGGCGGGCCGTTGAGCTCGTCACCCACTCGCCTGCGTCGCTCCTGCCCGTGCCGCCGCAGCGCGGGTTCGGCTTCTGGCTGGCGGCAATCGGCCTGGCCATCTTGTCGCGTGGCGTCTTCGAAGTCTATGAAGAGCGCCGGCGCCGCCTCTACTAGCTGACGCCTCCGCGGCGCCTGGGACTGCGCTCGTCGGACCGAGCGGACTTTGACGAGTGCGGTCGGCTCGCCCGCCGTTCCCATATGGCGAGACTCCGGCACTGCGGTTGACGCTGTTGCTCTATAGTTATCCGCAGGCGATCCGAATGCATTTGCACGGTCGTCTATTCACCCGAGGTGTGGCCGTCGAGAGGGAAGCCGCTCGCCACCCCGAGAGCACCGGCACGGCGGCAAACGGCCGTCCGCCATTCTGGCTATAGCGACTATGCGATCGCTCTCTCGTCTTGAGGTTCGTCTTTCGAGTGGAGTACCTGGTCAGGCCAGCCCGCATCACCGACGTCGATCGGTTGTACGCGTTGTTCGCGGAAAAGGATGCTGTGCCCGGTGGCGACTCCCCGCTCGACGCGATCAGCCTGCTACGCCAACTCGTCTACCTACCAGCGGCAAGTGTCGTTCTGGTAGAAGGCAATCATCAGATCCTCGGTGGGGCAGTACTCGGATTGCGGCCGTCGGTCAAGTCCGGCGGCTACGTTGGAACGATCGACGTGCTCGTGGTCGGAAAGGTTCCTGAAGACGAGAAGATCGCCGATCTGCTCATCGAAGAGATGCTGCACTCGGCACGAAGAAAGGCCTGTACATCGGTAGAAGTCATGTTGACGCCGGACGCCGAGTACCTCTCGAACTGGCATGTTCATGGCTTCGCCAAATCGGGCATCAACATCTACACAACGGCGGTTGCAGTCAGGGCATTGACCGGCCGTTGAAGAATCAGCCCAGGTAGCCGAGCAGGAGCCAGTTGCGGCTGGCATATTGAGCGCTGGCACCAGAGGGTCACACGACCGACGACGGGGTCGCCGATCGGCACATCAAGGAGTTCATAAGTGAGCAAGAACGTTGCGGTCTTCGTAGACGTAGCCAACATCTTCTACGCAGCGAAGGCAGCAGGCGCAGACATCGACTACGTCACGCTTCTCAAGGCCGCAGTGGCCGGGCGTGACTTCGTCCGAGCCTACGCATACACGGGTCTGGACCCGGAGAACGAGAACCAGCGCAACTTCCATTCCTTCCTCGCCCGCCACGGCTACAAGGTCGTGAGCAAGGACATCCGCAAGTACGGCGACGGCAAGGTCAAGGCCAACCTCGACATCGAGCTGGTCGTCGACATGATGAAGACGGCTCGAAACCTGGATGTCGCAATCGTCGTCAGCGGCGACGGCGACTTCGCCCCGGCCATCCGCGCAGTCCAGGAAATGGGCGTGCGCGTCGAAGTCATCAGCTTCCGGGGCAACACCAGCTCGGACCTGATGGAAGTCGCCGACGTCTTCTACGACATTACCGCTATCGCCAAGGTGGACCACGAGTCCTCTCGATCGGGACGGCGCGTCTCCAACGACGACCAGGATCTCTCCATGACGGAAGTCCCGGACAAGCAGACCGAGGGTCGTGGCGGACGCCGCGGACGCGGTGGCCGGGATCGGTTTGGTCGCGATGGGCGCCTCGATCGTGTCGAGCCGGCGGACGAAGGCGTTGCCGCCGAAAGCAGACCGGCCAGATCTTCCGGGCGTGGCCTTGGTAGCCGCTCCGGCATCGCCGCCGCTGCAGCCGGCGCAGGCGCAGGAGTTGCGCCTCGAGCCGGTGGCCGCCTGATCGCCCTCCCGGGCGAGAAGCTATCCCGCGCCGCGATGGCCGCGCAGGCCGCCGCCGAAAGCGAGCCCAACGAAGGCGAGCCGCTCGACGAGACGGCTGCCGAAATAGTCGAAGGTGCCGAGGGCGAAGGTGCCGAAGGTATTGAGGGCACCGAAGCCGGACATCGCCGCCGCCGTCGTGGCGGACGCGGACGCGGCCGGTCCCAGTTTGCCGGTGAGGCCGGCGAGGCCGGTGAAGGCGCCGAAGGCGAACCCCTCGAAGCCGAAGCAGGTCTTCCGGCGCCGGTGCCGGCGCCGCGGCCTAACCAGTTCGGGTCTGTCTGGGACTCCCAGATCGGCATGGACAGCCGTCCATCCCGCCTGGCGCCCATCGCGCAGGAAGAAGACGATTTCGCCGAGCCGGAGATTCCGGAATACCTCCTGGCGGAACGACGCCGCAACGCCGCAGGGCGTGGCGGTCGGCCTCAGGGTGGTGGTGGACGCGGCGGCGCGCGAAGCGCCTACGCCTCGGCCATGGATCGGGAGCGATACGGAACGCGCGGCACGTCGTCGCGCTATCCGGAGCCGGCTCGCCAGATGCCGTCCCAGTCGCAGCCGCCGCGTCGACGAGATGATCGCCCGGTGCGCCAGCCTCAGCCGCAGCAGCGCCGCGGTGGCGTGGTCATGCCGCGGATGGGTCGGGACTCTTCCGAGCCGTGGAGCGAGGTTCCGCCGGAGCTCGAGGAGCTTCTGCGAGCCCAGCTCTCCACGAAGCTGAGCCGCCCGGCCGAGACGGAGACCGGCCGTGCGCCCGAGGCCGTTTCGGCCGAGGCGAGCCATGCGGTCGAGGTCAAGGCCAAGCCCGCTCCTCGCAGCCGCCGCAAGCCGGCCGCGGCCGAAGCGGCCGCCGAGGGCGTGTTCATCGAGACCTTCACGCTGGACAGTGTCAGCGAAGCTCCGGTCGAGAAGGCCAAGCCTGCTCCTCGCAGCCGACGCAAGCCGGCCGAAGCGAGTGCCGAGCCCGCCGTCGCAGGCGAAGCCGCCCCGTCCGCCTCAGCCGCCCCGTCCGCCGAAGGCGCCGAGCCCGCCGCTCCCAAGAAGCGCGCTCCCGCCCGACGCAAGTCGGCCGCAGCCGCTCAAGCCCCCGTCGAGGGTGGCGAGCCGACCGGCGAGTAGCCGCCGGCTCAGTCCGCACACGCCGTGAAGAACGCCGCAACGCGCGGCCAACCGCGCGCCCTGGCCGAGGTCGATTCGATGATCCTCGGTCGGGCGCCGCATGCCGTCCTGTTTACAGGGCTGGGTTCTGTCGGCAAGACGACTCTGGCGATGGATTTGGCCGCGGGTCTTCTGTGTAACGATCCTGATCCGGGCGCCCGGCCCTGCCGCGATTGTCGTGGCTGCCGCCAGGTTGCTTCGGGCAACCACCCGGATCTGCATCGCCTTGCGCCCGAGGGGCCCGGTGGGCAGATCCGCATCGGCAAGGCCTCCGATCCGGAGCAGGGCACAGTCCGCCACATCATCGGCGAGCTGTCGCTGCTGCCGGTTGAGGGTGGCGCGCGGGTCGTGGTCATAGAGCAGGCTCATCGCCTCAATGACGATGCCCAGAACGCACTACTCAAGATGCTCGAGGAGCCGCCCGCCGGCGTGACGATCGTCCTCTGCGCCGACGACGAGGAATGCCTGCTGCCTACCGTTCGGTCGCGATGCGTTCGCGTTCGTCTGGGCGCTGTCGGCGGCCGTGAAATCGAGAACTGGCTGAGCGAACTGGCGGTTGCCGACCCTCCTCGGGCAGCCCGATTGGCTCGACTGGCCGACGGCCGGCCGGGTCTGGCGCTGGCGTACGCCCACTCGGCCGACGCCGAGCGACTTCGCGGCGAGATCGCGCGCGGCATCGTGGACATGCTCTCCCAGGGCCGGCAGCCGCGGCTGGCCGCGGTCCGGGAACTGATGAAGTCGGCAGGCGCGCTGGACGGGGCCCTGGACGAGTGGCGCCGAGCGGCCGCGGCCGGGGCCGGGGCCGCGGAAGGTGGGGCCGTGGCGGCGGGTCGTGGCAAGAAGGGGAAGCGCGCTAAGGCCGTGGCCGTCGTGGGTCCGGAGGATGCGCCCCGCGATGGTATCGCCGCCGCTCCCGGTGACGAAGCCGCCGCTCCCAAGCTGGCCGCCGCGGATCGACGGGCGGCCGCGAACACACTGGTTGAGATCTGGTCGTCCGTGGGGCGTGATCTGGCCGTGGCTCGCGCCGGTGGCATCCGGCAGCTGCACGAAATGGCGCTTGTGGACGATGTCAGGGCCGTCGCTCCCTCCGTCTCCGTCGCGACGCTCCAGCTCTTCCTGGAGCAACTCGGCAAGGTGGCCACGCAACTCGATGAGAACGTGAATCCGGAACTGGCGCTGGACGTCTTGGCGCTGAGCTGGCCCCGCGTGGACGGCGCTGCGGCTCGATGACGCCGCCGGAGATGGCCCGCCTGGATGCGCGAGTCAAGGGGCGTGTCCACGGCGTCGGCTTCCGCTACTTCGTTATCTCCAACGCAGAACGCCTCGGCCTCACCGGCTGGGTCTCCAACGAGCAAGACGGCACCGTCCGTTGCGTCGCCGAAGGCCCGCGGGCGGACCTGGAGATCCTGCTGGCGCAGCTCCACGAAGGCCCGTCCTCAGCAATCGTGGAATACGTGGCCGAGGATTGGCTGACCTACACCGGCCACTGGGGCACGTTCGGCATCAGATCGTCGGGACATCGCGGGGACTAGGGTGGTGTGTGGTCGGCTCCACTCCTCTCGCCCCGACCATAACCAGCTCATCAGCACGAAATGCCTCCGCGAGGCCCCTGCGGAGCGCTGCTGGCGTTGGCTCCACGTGCATCGTGTTGAGCCCCAGGACTTCCACCGACTCGAAACTGGCTCCTCGCTTACTCCAGCCTTCTAGGTCGGACGCTCCGGCGAACCTGCGGCCACGACTGGGCGCCCTCCCTCTTCCCGCCATATCGAGCCCTATGCCGGGGTGCCCTCGGAAGGTCCCTCGGGGCCTGGTTACAATTTCCTATACGTTATCAAGGACGTGCTTTGAGCTTGAGAGTCCGGTAGGCGACGACTTTGAACGATCTACGGGGTCTTTCCATCTAACCTTCATTCACCGCAGAGTGGAGTTCGGATGGTAGAGGCGAACTTGGCAGCAACCGCGGACCTAGACGAAGTCTTTCGCGGCCGGCTGCTGGCCTGGTCGCGCAACGCGCGAGCCCTGGCAACCTGGATGTTGCGAGATGCCGACTCGGGCGATGACGCCGTCCAGGAGGCGGCGCTGCTCGGCTGGGAGAAGCGCCGGACTCTGCGGAACCCCGAGCAAGTCGACGCGTGGCTCAATCAAATCCTCGTCAACGTCTGCCGAGGGGAACTGAGGCGCCGCTCCCGGCGGAACGTCACGCTCGTTGAGGCGGGGACGCTGGCAGGCCATGACGACGCTTCAGCGCAACGCGACGAGATAGCAATGGCGATGGGGTGTCTCGATCCGGAAGAACAGATCGTCGTTGCACTCCGTTTCGGGCGCGACCTTTCGATACCGCAGATCGCGGCGCACACGGGCCTCCGCGAAGGGACCGTCAAGTCGCGCCTGCACCATGCCCTCGAGCACCTGAGAGCTGCCCTCGCGGTGCAGCAGAAAGCCATGAAGGCGGACCGATGAGCGACCCGATCGAGACTCGCCTGTACGAGTACTTCGGCCGGCTCCGACCGAATCCCGGTTTTGCGGCGGACGCCCGCCTCGTCGCGGCCCTGGATCTGGCCTCCGCCCGACCAACGCGACTCCACGTCATGGATGGTTCGGTCGCGTCCGCGCTCCCCGGCGGGGCCCGGCGTTTGGCACTGCTGGCCGCGGCGGCTGTCGCGATCGTGGCCTTTGTCGGCACGTTCGGCGTTTGGACGTTGCATTCCGGTCCGGTGGGCGTCTCGCCCTCCCCGTCCGGCAATGGCTCGGCTTCGCCATTCGGCACACCGTCCGCGAGTCCAACGCCAACCCCAACGCCTACTCCAACCCCAACTCCGACCCAACCGCCCGGCCCCATCTCCGTCGCACCGTCACCAGGCTGGATGACCCAAGCGCGCGACAATGCCGCGACGGCGCTCCTGCTCGATGGGCGTGTCCTGATCATCGGCGGCTCAGGCGGCGACCCGGGTATGAACGAGGATCTTGCCTCGGCCGAACTATTCGATCCGAAGACGAAGAGATTCACCGCCACCGGTCCCATGTACCAGACTCAGGGCCGATATGCCACCGCCACGACGCTCCTCGATGGGCGTGTCCTGGTCGTCGGCGGCACCGACATGTCGGGCATGACGCCGTCCACGGATGCGGAGTTGTACGACCCCTCCACGGGCCGGTTCAGCGAGACCGGCCGGACGCTCGTATCGCCCTGGTATCACACCGCCACCAGGCTCAAGGACGGCAGAGTGCTCGTCATCTCAGGCGACGGTCTCAACCTCGGCGCCGGCTCCGCTACCCAGATCTATGATCCGGCGACCGGGAAGTTCACGCGAAGTCCGGACATGACCACGGTTGTCTACCCGGATGTCGCCCTCCTGCTGACCGACGGCCGTGTTCTCGTCGTGGGCAATCGAGGGGAGCCGGGTGGAGGAGGAGGCCCCGCTGCTGCAGAACTGTACGGCCCGGCCTCGAACGCGTTCAGCCCGACCGGCGCGCTGGTTTCCCCACCCGAATCGGTCGCCGGGACGGTCCTGGCGGACGGCCGAGTCTGCATCGCCGGCGGCGGCCTTATCCAGATGTACGACCCCGGCACCGGCCGGTTCACCAGAGCCGGCACGCTCTCCTTCGCAACAACACCCCAGGCGGTGATTGCGCTAAAGAATGGTCGCGTCCTGGTGACCTTCTTGAACGACAACAACCGAACCCACTCGGCACAGGTCTTCAACCCGGCCACCGGCAAGTCGGTGGTCACCGGCCAGATGGTCGTCAAAGGCCTGCTCATGTACACGACAACCCTCTTGCTCGACGGTCGCGTGCTCATCGCCGGCTCCGGCTACTACGACGAGCCCAACGTGGGAGCGCTGTTCGATCCGAGCACGAATACGTTCGTGGGTACGGATAAGTAGAGGGAGTGGCCTCGGCCCGACTTCGGCACGCTGCCGGGTCGAGAGCGAAGGCTGCGTGAGAGTCTCATAGAGTCCAGGTCACGCCGTTGTCGTGTGTCTCGATCTTGATCTTGTAATGGAAATTGTTACGAGCCCAGGCTTCGAGCGGGTCCTTCGGCCGGAGAACGATTGAGCGCCTGCTCCTGTAACGCGGTTGCAATTCATGACAACGCGGTTGTAGTTCGGATCTCGGGGCGCCCGGTGGGCCAGCAGCCCAGCCGGGTGACCGCGGACTCCGAGGTCGGTGACAGGTTGGATTCGGAGCCAGTCATGCCACATCCAACGCGTCCGATGAAGGACGGGCGAGGCGGTTGACGGTCAGGCAGAGCGCACCGAGCGCAGCGGCGGCCTGGCGCCGCCCATAGTCACGAGGACGCGGCCCCGGCAAAGGCGTGGAATCCATATCCCCGATGAGCGGGTTAGCTTAGGTCCCACTCCTCTCGCCCCGACCATTCACGTAGGTTGTGTCTACCCGCTCTCCCATT
>OCZT010004214.1_pt1 | contig 14570 bp, 17 predicted proteins | sample 1539031 | NCBI WGS metagenome assembly OCZT01 (sample SAMEA3539308, study PRJEB22396) | soil metagenome | biome: tundra; feature: field; material: soil | place: USA | collected 2010-05 | depth 0.15 m
GGCTGCGTTTTTTGCAGACGGGGTGGTTCTCTAAAACGTCGCCCGCGAATCAACACGAATGACGCGAATGAGGATATCTTACTTTTTCCCTTTTTCACTTTTTCCCTTTTTCCCTTTCCCTTTTTTGATTCCAAGTGCAAGAGAGCTAGAATAGTCGCACAGCTATCGAGTCTCTGACCTGATCGGACGAGTGGCAGGAGCTTTTCGTCAGATGTTGCGCGGCGTAAAGACGGTTTACGAAAGGGACCGCTTTTAACCAGATCGCTTCGTTAATGAGGGATCAATGGGACGTAGAACGGCAAACGCACTTCGCCTAACTAACAAAACCGCGGTAATAACTTTTCTCTTTTGTGCATTGCTCGCGCATTACACGGCTCTCGCGCGAGATCCTGACTCTAAGCTTGTCCCGACACCTCTTACGGCCGAAGACCTGATGGAGCGAAGCCGTGCGATGTACCAGTCGCTCGGTTCATATTCCGATGCGGGGACGATCGACCGCGAGTTTGGCTACACCAGCTCGCCATCGCGCGAGCGGCATTCGTTTTCAACCTGGTTTCAAAGAGCCCCGCGACACTTTTTATTCGATTTCAAAAAGTACGGCGGTGACGAGTACGTGATCTGGGGCGATCCGGGTGCTTTTTACACCTGGTGGAAGACGACGCTGGTCAAAACCGATTATCCCAATCCGAACAATGTAGGTGCGTTTTCCGGCACGGACGTGCTGACATCCTCATCCGCCGCAAAGGTCCCGACGCTGCTCTATGCCAAGGGCGCCCTGCCAAGCGACTTTACCAATTTTTCGGATGCGGTCGTCGAGGGAACGGATGATATCGGTGGACATCGGTGCAGCCGCCTCGCTGGCACTGCCTCCGACGTTTACAGCGCTACCGGGCACGAGGTAAACCAACGCAAGATGACCATCTGGATAGACGCCGAGTCGCTGCTGATCCGCAAAGTCATCGAAGAATGGAAACCGCTGCCCAATCAGGTATCGCGAACAACGACCAGCTATGAACCCCAGGCAAACCCAAAGATCGATGAAAACCGGTTTAGGTTTGTGCCGCCAAAATGATCCGAATCTTTGGAACTCACGACCGGGAATCAGGAGCACATATGAGGCCATTAAAAAGAAACTTCACGATCGCCGCGGCGGCCGTCGCGGTTGTTTCATTGGGGACAGGGGTAGTCGCCTATCATTCCCATGGGCAGACGAGCCCTGCAGGCGACAACGATGTAACCGTTTGCATCGGTGCCGACTCGGTGCTTCGCGTCCCGGCCGCGGGTATTTGTCCGAATGGAAGTACGCTGGTCAAGTTAGCGGGACCCGATCTCGAAAAACCCGACCCTCCGGACGACGAGACACCCGGAGGAGCAAAGAAACCCGGAGAGTCATATGAGGACCAGCTCGCCGATCTCGAGAATCAGATAAAGAAGATCGAATCGGCTCTGTTCGAAGTTGTCGACCAGAACGGAAAGGTGATGTTTCGTGTCACTTCGGATAGCGTCCGTCTCTATAACGAGGACGGAAGGGGAGTCGCGGCCATGGTGGCGAGCCCCGAAGGAGGACATTTCACCAGTTGGTCGGCCGATCGCAAGATAACGGCTACCATTGGCGCGGACCGAGATCGCGTCGGTTTTCAACTATTCGAAGGGAATATGCCGAGCCTCAGTCTGCTCAAGCAAGACGCCGGGAACTATTCACTCAAGTTTACGTCGGGCAAAAACATCATCGCCGGCATCGGTGAGTCAAAGGCCGGCACGGGTGCCCTCGTCGTCGGCGATAGCCAGGGCAAAACGAAAGCGTCGATGACGGTCAACGACGGAAAAGGCGCCCTTAGCATTTTCAATAGCAGCGGCAATGGTGTCGCTTCGCTCAGCGAATCGGTCAACGCCGGCGGCCTGCTGGTGCTCACCGACGCAAGCAGCAACGTAATGGTGAAGATGGGTACGAACTACAACCGGTACGGCGTCGTGATGACGTTTCCGCCGGGATTTCCGTATGTGCCGCGGTCCGGCCTGCCCGGAAGCTATTTCCTGGGATGTGCCGCGGGGCCGTCATGCATACCGTAAATAGAGGTGCCTTGTGTTATTTGAGGCTTTGTCAAAACTCAACCAATATCAGTTGCCGCTAGCTTCAGCTAGTGGGATAGATGTCGAAAGGAAGGTGGCTTTAGCCGAAGAAAAAAAGGCTCACTTTAGTGGAGGTTTTCGTGTGATTAGTGTTTTTTTGGCGGCTACGCATTTAACCTCTAAATACACATACAGACGGGCCGCCCCAATAGGGCTTAAGAATCGGTCAATGAATTCGATCTCAACTCCGTAGGAGTGACCTGTTTGTAGAACCGGATGTAGGACAAAGGGGCTAAGCTCCGTCGGAGCGGCCTGTTCTTACCATGCTGATTGCGGGCCGTCCCCATTTGCCCTTTGCTTGTCGGATGCTTTGTGTAGACTTTCGTGGCAGTTTTCTTGTGCTTAGTGTTATTTCGTGGTTGCGCATTGAACCATTAACTACACAAACCACAGAAAAGACACTAAGAAGATGCAACGCGAACAGTTTCTAAGGAGACAAGATGAAAAACTCTAAGATTATTCTGGCCTTCGCGCTCGGATGCCTGGTCACACTAGCCATCGGACGTCTTGTTGTTCATGTTAGAGCACAGGGCGATGACCAGGGCGGCAACATTCATGTATGTGCAGACAAGGACGGAGTGATGCGCCTCACAGCTCCGACGGCGACGTGTCCGAATGGTCAGCGAAGCCTGGTCCTCAAGAAGGCTTCTTCAGACGCTCAGGTCGACGAGCCGAAAGAGAACCCCGATGAGAAAAAACTCGAAGACATTAACCGGCGACTGCAAAAGCTTGAGAATATGGGCTGTGCCGGGCTTGCAAAGAGGGTCACCGCACCATTCGAAGTCGTCGACCGCGAAGGTAAGCGTGTCTTCTATGTGGACAAGAACGCCGCCGGAGTATTCAACAGTACCGGTAAACTTTCGACCTGGATGGTAGCAAATCCGGAAGGCGGGCTCTTTGTCGCTCAAAGTGAAAAGAGCACAGTTTACTTCGGAATTAATGAAGCTGTGACCACCGGATTTGGCATAAAGGAGAACGGCCAGCTAAGAGTTGCTCTCGGGCGAAACCCCGATGCGGGAACCTACAGTCTTAGATTCGTCAACGCCTCAGGTCAATCCATCGCTGGGATTGGAGAGTCTTTCGATACCAAAGCGGGTCTGGCGCTTATCTACGATCAATCCGGAAATCGAAAAGCGAGCATCGGCGTTACGCCAGATGGAAAAGGATCCGTCGAGGTTTTCGGAGGCAACAAAAAGGCAATATCCCAGTTGACCGAAGGTTCACATAACGGAGGCAGGCTGCTGGTTTACAGTTCTGATGGCACGGTGATGGTTGAGGGCGGCGATGCGGGCGGCTACGGCATCGTCCGCGCGGGTCCCATGGGTTTCAATCCGGGCGTCGGACTGCTCGGTCTCCCCGGCAGCTTTATCATGGGCAAACAACAATAACGGAGGATGGTGATGAGGTGTTTGCTTTTTTCGTTCCTACTTTTGCTGATCGCTGTGATCTTTCCTTTAAATACCCGTGCGCAAACCGTACCCGTCATTCCGCTCTGCCCCAGTTTGACCATAGTCACCGCCGTCAATCAAAAAGCCGGCGACTATGAATCGATCAAGACCGTCGAGTCGATGACCGGCACCGATGTGCGCATTAAGTATTCGGTAGAGCGCATCGTCACCGATTGGCTGCTCGGCGATGGGCCAAAGCTGCAGAAGTATACGCTATACAGGACCGTACGCAAGAGCGATCTAGATTCGGCCATACTTTACCAGCAGCAGTTTTCGACCGAGCTGCCCGAAACGGTTCCCGAGACGACCGCGATCGGGACGTCCCGTTCAGTCCTTAATGCACTCAAGACAAAAGGCGAAGCGAAGATCGGCATCTTTATCGCATACAGCCAGACCAAGCCATCGCTCGACCGCAACGTCCATCCAAACGTTTACGACAATCAAATGATCGCCGATATCAAGCGAGTCGGTGATAAGCCGGTGATGATACCCGTCATCGTAAACGACGTGCGCGTCGAGCTGCCGGCGATACAGGCGCGCGGAGATTTCTATGGCGACGATACGGAATTTTTCTTCCTGGACGATCCCGCTAACCCGCTGACGCTCAGGTACCGGTTCGGGATCGGCGGAATCAAGGGGATTGACGAAGCTGAAGCCAAATCGCTGGATATGAAGCCGACACCGGCCACAGACCGTGACGTGCTTAAGGTCACCAAGATCTCTTATCGCTGCGGCGAAACAGCACCTAAGGAAAATACACCGCCAGCCGGCCAAATACCGCCGCCGCCCGAGAGCAGCGCTCTGGAACGCTCGCTTGCCGAGACCAAACACGCCGATGTCTATAGCATCTATTTTTCATTCAACAGCGATCAGATCCGCGAAGAATCAGAACCGGCACTCAAAGAGATCGCCGACGTACTTCGCCGTCACGCGGACTGGCATCTGCAAGTCAACGGCCACACCGACGGCATCGGCAGCGACCAATATAACCTCGATCTGTCCAAAAAACGCGCCGCCGCCGTCAAAGACGCCCTAGTCAAACGCTACGCCATCGACCCCGCCCGCCTGACGACGCAGGGCTTTGGCAAATCACAACCCAAAGACACCAACGACACCCTCGAAGGCCGCGCGAGAAACCGCCGGGTAGAGCTGGTGAGGCAATGAGTTTCTAGTTTCTGGTTTCTAGTTTCTAATTTCTAGCTTCTGGTTTTTTTTCGTGTCGTTCGTGTGTTTCGTGGTTAGTTCTTATTTTTGCCTTTTAACTTTTGCCTTTTGACTTGGGTCTTCCCTTTTTCACTTTCAAGCTCCCCTCCTTACGAAGGAGGCGTGGCTGCGTTTTTTGCAAACGGGGTGGTTCTCTACCGCGGGCAATAAGAACGTTAGCGCTAATTGAGTATCTGCAGCGTTGAAGAGAACCACCCTCCGGCTAGAGCCATACCCCTCCTTCGTAAGGAGGGGAGTTGGGTGGCTGCGTTTTTTGCAGACGGGGTGGTTCTCTAAGACCGTGCCCGCGAATAACGCGAATCATACGAATGAGGTTCTTCTTATATTTAACTTTTTCACTTTTTCACCTTTTCCCCTTTTCCCCTTTGCTCCTTCATTTTCCATTCTCCATTCTCCATTCTCCATTCTCCATTCGGTTATAATCGCGGCATGGAGCCCCGACGCATCTCCTCAAGGTTTACGGCCCTTATCAAATTTGTTGTGCCAGGGATCTTCCTCCTCGCGATCCTCGACCTGTTGCTCTGGCCGGACGAAAGTTATGTGTTGTTTTCAGATGATGTGCCGCTTGAACTTGTATGGCTCGTGCCGATCGCCGGTTTCGTTATCACACTTCTTTACGCAAGGCGTCTGAAGGCCGTTTCGATGGACGATAAATACCTCTATATATCGAACTATCGAAGAGAGATCACAATCCCTTTACGCCACATCGGGAGTGTCCGCGAATTTCTGTTGTCGGAACCCCGACGAATTACCATCCATTCTCGTCATCGCACTGAATTTGGCAAAAAAATAGTCTTTCTCGCAAAGTTTCGATTGGCCGACCTCTGGTCGCGACACACAATCGTCAACGAGCTGATGCAGTTCGCCCCCAGTCAGAACACAAAGGCGGAACAATCCAGCTAAAAGTGGCGTGGATTCGGTTTTAATTTTTTCACTTTTTCACTTTTCCACTATCTTTTTTTGCCTTTTGCCTTTTGCCTTTTGACTTTTGACTTGAGCCCTGCGGGCTCCTTTTCACTTTTTCACTTTTCCCCTTTTTCACATTTTCACTTTCTCCAACGTGACGTTTTTCTTCTGGTAGTCGAGCGTTACGACGTAATCCTTTAGGAATCCGTTGCCGATGTTGATGCCCCAGGGTTTCGGTCACGGCCGGTTCCTTTGCCGAAGAATGTGACGGTCGGGGCGTAAACCGAAATACCGCCAACGGTAACATTCTGGACTTGTCCTTTGCGGTCATTGCTCACGCCGTTATAGCCGATCGAGCTGCTTGTCTCGGCGTTTGCCATTTGACTCTCGAGACCTAAAGCGGCGGTCGCGGCCGGGGTCAGAGCGAAGGTACCATCCGCGCCAGTGTCGACGTTTCCGGTGATCTTCTTACCATTCACCGTCACATCGTCGATCAGGACGTTTTCGTTATACCGAAATGGCATTGTCACGCGTTGTAATGGAGCTGCGTCGCCCGTTGACTTGGAAAATGGAGATCGCGGATAGAAACGCACGACGCTGTTCGGAAAATCGATCTGCACGACGCGTTTATTCAACAGGCTCCGGCCGCGAACGCCTTGTATCGGCTTGCCGATCCGCTAGCTGATCTTTGAAAGATCGATAGCGAGCGCCTCGACGTCCGTCGCCCGGAGCTCGCCGATCTCGACAACCGGCATATTCGTTTGATACGCCAGGTTAACGCTCGTTCCTCCACCGGTGCCCTGGTGGCCGATCGGATCAAGTTTCAGACCGATCTCTTTTGCCGTGGCAAGGTCGATCGCCGAAGGGTTAGTGCCGGTGTCAAGCATCATATTATAGGGGCCCTTGCCGTTGACCTTGACCTGGAGAACGATCTCGTTCTTATAGAATTCGAAGGGCACCTGGATGGCTTGATCTTTATCCGGCCTCTGCGAGAGAGCGGCGGTCGCGATCAAGAACAAACTAAGCAGGACGGTGAGTTTCATTTCGACGTTGAACTGATTAGGAGATTTTATAAGAAAGAGGGGAAAGAGGGGAAAAGGGGAAAAGATCTCTACCGCCCCGTCGGCGGAAGCCGCCGCCACCCCGCCTAATCAAGGCGGGGAGTTTTTTTGCCGCGGATGAACGCGGATAACGCAGATAAACCATCTATTGATTCAGATCTGCGTATTCTGCATGCATCTGCGGCGAAATATTTTATTGATTCGTGTTGTTCGCGGGCAAATGCCTGCGTCCCAAGACATAAGTCCCAAGACCCACGTCGCAGAATCAGTGTGTTCGAAGATCAAAAATCAAAGATCAAAGATCCTAAGACCATTGACACCTATTCTTCCTGGTGATATCGTCGCGAGAGGCAACGGCGGTATTACGGCAGTTTTCGATTCGACTAAGTATATAGAAGAGGGGAATATGAAAAGATTTGCTACTCGCGTCAGGGTGTTGTTTTTGGGACTGGTTGTTTTAGCTGCCAGTTTGTTCTTTTTCGCACCAGGCCAGGATGCGTACGCCTCGGCTCCAGACGCAAATAACAGGCTCTATGACAGCATCAGGAGCGGCAGCTTCGACCATCGTTTGCAGATCCGTTATCGACGATATCGGCGGTATTATCGGCCGGTCTATCGCCGCCGGTATTATCGGCCCGTCTATCGCCGCCGGTATTATCGGCCTGTCTATCGCCGCCGGTATTATCGGCCCGTCCGTCGCCGCCGGTATTATCGTCGGTACTAACGTCGGTAAGAATATCGACCAGTCGACGAAAGACGCGAAGGGCACGAAAGAAAGGAAAGGGTAAAAAGTGAAAGTGTGAATAAGTGTGAATAAGGGAAAGAGTATGAACTGAGACCTAACCCTCATTCGTGTAATTCGTGTTGCTTCGTGGGCAAGGTTTTTAGCCGCCTGAAGGCGGGACTCCGAACAAGATCGAAGATCGAAGATCGAAGATTAAAGATCAAACATCAAAGATCCTATATTCGATTGACACCCATTATTCCTGGTGCTATCGTCGCTGGAGGTGGCGGCGGTTTCATGGCGGTCACCTGTTCGATCAAATAAAGAGGAATTATCAAGGAGGAATATGAATAGATTTGTTAAACGCGTCGGGGTGTTGTTCTTGGGACTGGTTTTTTTGGGAGGCGGTTTGTTCTTTTTCGCACCAAGCCAGACTGCGTACGCTTCTGCTTTTGAAACACAAAATAGGCGAAATCAAAATCGCCGGATGACGCGCCGCCATAGGCCCTTAATTAGGGCGAGATTCAATCGGCAGCATAATCGCCGAATCGTCAGGCGTAACACGCGTAACAATCGTAATAATCGCCGTGGTAATAGGAATATGTGATCAATGCGCATAGGACGAAGAAAACGGGCTCTCGTGGCCCGTTTTTTTTGCGCATCTCAAGAAGCGAAGCAATAAGAGCGGGTGCAAGCAACCCTTCCCGACTGTAATGGGCTGCAGTCCTTGACACACTTTTCCCTTATTCCCTCCTTCCCCCTTTGTCCTTTGCGCCCTTCGTGTCTTCTCTTTGTGCCCTTTGTGTCAAAAACTCTATCTCAACACAAAGACCACAAAGGCAGAACCACAAAGTTCACAAGAGTTTCGCCGCAGATCCACACAGAAAACGCAGATCTGATTTCAATAACTGGTTTATCTGCGTCATCCGCGTTCATCTGCGGCCACACCACCTTTTTCACTTTTTCACTTTTTACTTGTCGCATTGGAGTACAATATCCCGGAATCAAATAACTTAGAGCGGAGGCAGATACAATGAAATTCGTTTCGTTTGCGTTGATCATATTTGTGATGACCTTTTGCGGGCTGCAGGAGAAGCTAAAGCAAATTGGCGGCGGTACAACTCCGAACACGGCGGGGTCAAACTCGTCGTCGACTTCTTCGTCATCGACCGCCGCGGAAAAGGCAAAACTGACCCCAGCTCAACAGTCGATCGCCGACAGCGGTACCAAAACGAAATGGGATGAACAAGGTGTTTCGTGGCGATTGCCGGCCGGCTGGAAGAAGATGGATGTGAAGAAGGAGCAGTTTAATTAACAGTCTCCGGACAATGCGTTTTTGCTGGTAAACGTCTCAGCGATGAGTGACGACTTTCCAATGGACGCAAGCCTCAAAGCATATTTCGACCAGGCGATGCAGCAGCTAAAGAACGGTAAGTACGAAAGCGCGAAGATGGTCGAGATCGACGGCATTCCCGGCGTCGAATTTACCGAAGCACCGCCAGAGGGAAAGGACGACGTTCGCCGCCACCAGTGGATCGGTTTTCGGACCTATCTCGGGCAAAAGCAGCAGCTAAATGTGATGACGTCGACCAGGGGATCTAACTTCGGAAAACACGGGGATGATTTCCAGGCGATATTGTATTCGATGAAAGTGGTGAAATAGGGGGAAAGGGGAAAAGTGAAAAAGGATAATCGCCGCGTCGCCGCGTCTCCCCTTCTCCTCTTCACCCCTTCTCCCCTTCTGTTTTCCCGAACGCTCGCGTCGCCGTGTCGCCGCGTCACCGCGTCCGTTCCGGTCTAGGCTTTCCCGAACGCCCGACCCGCGGCGGCGTTGTCAAAGAACTCGCGAAACGCCGCTATCTGTCCGTTGTTGATCGTAAAGATGTGTACCCAATCGGATTCCCAGCTTAGGCCGGTCGCATTGACCTTGGCAGCGTAGCGACCAAGAACGATCACCTTATCTTCGTCGGCCATATATTGGCGCGGTTCGAACACTTCGACAGTTTCGGCTGCACCAAGACCCTGGAAAAACTCGAGAGCACCGTCCCGGCCGCTCTTTGCACCATAGAACGGTGCTCCGTCGACGTCGGGCGTGACCCAGCTGACGCGTTCCGACAGCCGGTCGAGAATTCCCTTCACGTCCCCGCGGCCGAAGCAATCATAAGCCTGCTGTACTATCGCTACGTTATTTGAATTGTTGCTCATGGGTCTTAGTTTCTAGTTTCTGGTTTCTAGTTTCAAGTTAAGGGCATAAAGTCGCCGCGTCTCCGCATTGTTTCTGGTTTCTGGTAAGAGTTGGAAGCATTAACTAAGGGGTCATTGGATCGACGAAAGAGCGGGCGCCGGGCAACCCTTCCTGACTGTCAGTTGTTTTCCTGATTCCGCTCCGTTTTGCTTCTTTCTTTTCTTGCCGTTTTATTTTTACTTTTCCGAACCATTCCTGACTGTCAGTTGTTGGCGATCTTTTCCTTTTTCCCTTTTTCCCTTTTTCACTTTAATAAAGCGTCGGTGCATCGGCATGGGGTACAAAGCACTTGCGGCACCTCGCCTCGTATTTATCGCTCGCACCGACCTCGACGAGTGCCTCAGATTCGACGGTACGCTGCGAATAATTGGCCGTGGAACCACATTTGACACAGATGGCATGGGTCTTCGTAATAAACTCCGCGATCGAGAGCAGTTGCGGCATCGGTTCAAATGGCTTGCCCGTATAGTCCTGGTCAAGACCCGCAATGATAACGCGTTTGCCTGCCTCGGCTAAGAGATTGACCGCCTCGATCAATTCCATGTCGAAGAATTGCCCCTCGTCTATGCCGACGACCTCGGTATCCTGTTCGATCAGCACCATCATCTCAGCGGTATTAGCGACGGGCACCGAGAGGTGTTTCTGACCCGAGTGCGAGGCGATCTCCTCAAACGAATAACGAGCATCGATGCCCGGCTTAAAGACCTGCACCTTTTGGCGGGCGATACGCGCCCGCGTCAGACGCCGGATAAGCTCTTCGCTTTTGCCCGAGAACATCGACCCGGCGATCACCTCGATCCAGCCGGTGCCGTTTTGACGCGATAGGCGGCGTTCGTCCTCTTGAGCGAACACAAATTCTTCAACCATAGATTAAGCCGAATTTCCGTACGGAAACTTGTCTGGAGAACCAAAGAATATCATTTTCGATATTCTTTGTCATTTGGACCGCCGGTTGCGATTTGACTCATAATGGCGTCAAAAACATCATCTACGGAAATCGCATCGATCGTTTCATTTCGGACGATCGTGAGCTCTTCGGCCAGGGGTAAGTAGGTTGTAGGAGCACGTCGGTCAAGCAGCAGCACGATCGGTACCGATCCACAACTGGCCAGATGAACGGCGCCCGTATCATTACTAACAAACACGTCGAGACGCGAGACCGCGGCGATGAATTGTGCGACCGTCAATCCTTCGATGATGACGATCCCGCGAGGAAAGATCCTGGTAACAGTTTCTTTCAGCTCGGCTTCCTCCGGTCCGAGCATGACCACGGGCCGTACATCACCTTTTAGCAATCGATCTGCGAGGGCCGCAAAATTCTCCAGACTCCAACGGCGACTCAGGTTGCCGGCACCGGGAAACAAGCCGACCGTTTTCTTCGAATCCGAATCCGACGGCGAACCCAATATGTCGTCGACCGATTCAACGTCATTCTCATCGATTACAAATTTAAGCGTTTTGTCGTCTGCCTTTATATTCAGAGGCCTTAAGACGTCAAGGTATCGTTCCGCCGCGTGCTTTGAACTGTCCCAACGCGAAGGCTCGGGCCGGAAATGGCCAAGAAAGTCGATCGAGCGGTTTCCACGGTTTGCATAAAGACGATGTTTGGCACCGGACAAGAAACCCAACAGGTTTGTTTCGGAGAGACTGTTCAGATCAATGACAAGATCGAAGCGGCGACGCCGAACATCTCGGACCAGCCGCATGATAGCGGCGATCGAACGCAGTTTGTTACCATCACGCAACGCAACACGATCGATCGCGAAAAGCTCATCGGCGACATTGGCAAGGCGAACGATATCGGCCCCGGGTTTTCCCAGGAGTGCGGTTATTCTTGAGGCCGGAAACCGCTCGCGGATGGCTCGAAACGCCGGGATGCCGAGCACGACGTCGCCGAGCTGGCCAAAATGAATAACGAGAATGTTTTTGAAATCGAGATCTTGCTGCGCCAAACCGCTATTTTACATTATAAGAGCAGGTCGCTGCCCGTCATTTCGATGGGTTTTTCAATGTCGAGCAGGGCAAGGATGGTTGGAGCGATGTCCCGGAGAGAGCCGTCGTCACGAAGTCTTGTGCCCTCGAATTGCTCGTCTATAAGATGGAAGGGGACCGGGTTGGAGGTCGTTGCGGGGGTGGGTTCGAGAATTTCGTACTGCGGCATTTCTTCACAACTACCGTGGCTCGAGGTGATCAAGACAACACCGCCGGCTTGACCGATCCTTTCACAGATACCTCCGATACATGTATCGATGTATTGGATCGCCGCAATCGTTCGTTTCGCATCGCCGGTTTCGGCCATCAGGTCGGCAGCCGGAAGATTAGCAACAAAGAACGCGTTTGGTGACGTATCGAGGGCGCGGAGCAACTTGTCGGTGATCTTAAAACTCTGTGATTCGGGGTTATGATCGGCCACCGACGCAACTGTGCCCGGCAAAACGATCTGATGTGCAAATTGCGAGTCTTGATGATCGCCGCCATCGAAGTATTGCGTTAAGTGCGGGAACCGGGACGTCTCAGTGATCTTGAAATTGGGAATTTCCCTCGCGGACAAACATTCCGTAAGAGTTCCCTTTTCGGAAGTTTGCTTAAACGCGACCGGCAGATTGAACGAGCTGTCATACTCGGTCAGACAAACCGATTCGACGAAAGGCTTAACCGACAACGACTCGTCCGGCACACAAAGCGAACGGACCAACTGCCGCATTGTATCGGCGCGATGATTGAAAAATAGGACCAGATCGCCTGTCTTGATCTTCGCGACCGGGACATCGAATGTTTTTTCGATAACGATCGGCGAGATGAATTCATCCGAGATCCCGCGCAAAAAACAATTGCGGACCGCATCTACGGGATCCTGCGCTCTTTCGCCTTCGGCATGGACAAGCATCGTAAAGGCTCGTGCCGTACGTTCCCAATTTTCGGCGCTGTCCATGGCAAAAAAGCGGCCACAGAGCGTTGCGATCTGTCCGATACCGATATCGGCGAGTTTTATCTCGAGGGCTTCGACATAAACGTCAGCCGTCCGCGGCGAAACATCGAGCCCATCAAGGATCGGGTGGATGTAAACCTTGGTCAGTACATGTCTTTTCGCCAGCCTCAGCAAGGCGAAAAGGTTTTCGGTCACGGAATGAACACCGCCGTCGCTTAACAATCCGATCAGGTGGACCGATGAGTCTTTTTCCGCGGCCTTTTGAAACGCGGCGTTGAGAACGTCGTTCTCCATAAAGGCCCCTGATGTAACAGCCTGCCTTATCCGCGAGGTCTCGGTCTGCGCGGCGCGGCCGGTTCCGATATTGAGATGCCCGACCTCGGCGTTACCCGGCTGCTCCTCAGATTGGCCGACGAAGGTTCCGGACGCGGCAAGTGTCGTCATCGGAAATCGACGGCAAATATCGTCGTAATATGGGGTGTGGGCCATAGCGATGGCATTGCCCTCGGTGCGCGGAGCAAACCCCCAGCCATCGAGTATAACGAGAGCGACAGGGCGTTTGAGCATTGAGCTATTTTGATACATCGATAGGGGCCGAAGAGGCTGGCATTTCAATTATAGCGGAATCGGGCGAACGGTATATAGAGAAATCTTAGTGAAAGAGTGAAAAAGGGAAAAAGGGGAAAAGGGAAAAGGGGAAATGGGGAGACCGGGAAACGAGGAGAAGAGGAAAAGGGGAGGACCAACACGTCAGGCTCCGTTAGGAGCGGCCTGTCTGTAGTACGAGGGTAAGGAACAACATGTCCAGCCCCGTAGGGGCGGCCTGTTCTGTCGAAAACAGGTCAACGACAACGATGGTGGCATTCATCAACCGCCGGATTTTTTTTCCAAGCATCTACAAGACACGCTCCGCCCGTTTTCTAAAGGCGATGGTCGCATGTGGAATATGCTTATTTGCTATAAGGCGCAGCTCGTTCAACAATTCCGGTTGGCCCTGGACTATCCTGGCAGCCGTCGAAAGGGCGAAAACGCGCACCGCTACCGGCTGAAGAGCGTCATCGGCGAGAGATAGGCAGATGTCATAGATCCGGCCCTCGAAGCGTTTTGGTATCTCGACAAACTGGAGCATCCGTGCGACATTTCGGCGGACAGCAACATGAACATCTTCGCGTTCGAGCCGCTGGATAAGATGAGCGAAGTATGGCCTTACCAATTCGGCGTTGTTTTCGGCGCACCAGTTGACCGCCCAAATGCGCGCTGCGTAAGACGGTACTCGTCGCCGAGGAATATATCCATCAATTCCCTAAAGCGAGCCGGATCGCTGTCGATATACGAGACGATCGCCATCGTCTGGAGTTTCGAATGCTCCGCTGTAAGTGCTTCGCGGATATCCATTAGCCGAGCTGGTAGAAAGTCTTCCGGCCCGGATACACGGCGGAATCGCCGAGATCCTCTTCGATCCGGAGAAGCTGATTGTACTTTGAAATTCGATCGGACCGGCAAAGGCTACCGGTCTTGATCTGACCCGCATTTGTGGCTACAGCAAGGTCAGCGATGAACGAATCTTCGGTCTCGCCCGATCTGTGCGAGATGACCGCTGTCATATTGTGCGTGCGTGCAAGCTCGATCGCATCAAGCGTTTCCGTTAGCGTGCCGATCTGGTTGACCTTGATAAGGATCGAGTTTGATGCCCCTTCGTCGATTCCCCGCTGAAGGAATTTTACGTTAGTAACGAAAATGTCGTCGCCCACCAGCTGGATCTTACCCGCGGCCGACCGTGTCAGGGTCTTCCATCCATCCCAATCGTTTTCGGCCATGCCGTCCTCGATCGAGATGATCGGGTATTTGGAACACCAATCCATCCAATACGCAGCCATTTCGTCGGACGAAAGCTTTCGCTTGT
>OCZT010004215.1_pt1 | contig 14569 bp, 9 predicted proteins | sample 1539031 | NCBI WGS metagenome assembly OCZT01 (sample SAMEA3539308, study PRJEB22396) | soil metagenome | biome: tundra; feature: field; material: soil | place: USA | collected 2010-05 | depth 0.15 m
AACACATTAAAACAGCACATTAAATAACAGATTTCTAATTGCAATTTATTTTTACACTGTATACCTAAATATCATTTATGCAACCCAATTAGCTGGGATTTTGGGAGGTGAAAATATATATTTGTTAAAATCAAACTAAGGACTAATTTTGAAAGAGATATAATCTCAACCTTGACGATCGGGAAAAATTTATTTCAGCAATATGCCAAGCATAGTTCCAGGCTACGAATATGATATCTTCATCAGCTACCGCCAAAAAGATAACAAAGGCGACAAGTGGGTTAGTGAGTTTATTGATAACCTGAAGGGAGAACTTGAGTCAACATTCAAAGAAGACATTTCGATTTACTTCGATGAAAATCCTCATGATGGACTATTAGAGACTCATGATGTTGAGGCCACTTTAGAAGCTAAACTAAAGTGCCTTGTATTTATTCCTATCATTTCACGCACATACTGTGATCCTAGATCTTTTGCCTGGGAACATGAGTTTAAAGCATTTATTGAACTAGCCTCCCAGGATCAGTTTGGATTGAAGGTAAAGCTGCCAAATGGTAATGTTACAAGCAGGATTCTTCCTATAAAGATTCATGACCTGAGTGGCGAAGATAAAGTTCTTCTTGAAAAAGAGCTGGGAGGGATATTAAGGGCGATTGAATTTATTTATAAAGAGCCTGGAGTAAATAAACCTCTTACTGTAAAAGATAATTCTAGTAAGAATTTAAATAGGACCGAATTTAAAATCCAGGTTAACAAAGTTGCTAATGCCATTGATGAAATTATTACTGGGCTGAAAAGCATTCAAACAGTCGGAGTGGATACAAAGATCGGAAAAAGTGATTCATTGGACGTATTCGATCAAGAAGAGAAACATGTAAAAGGCAAGGAATTTAATAGATCAGTTCAATACAAGTTAATATCAGGAGCAGCAATCTTTGTAGTATTAATAATTGTAGCATTATTAGTTTATCCAAAAATATTAAAACATGATACATTGAATAAACAGAGATCTTCAGGTGAAAGAATTTCATTGGTAGTTTTACCATTTAGGAATATGACCAATGATTCAACCCTTAATATCTGGCAGGACGGCATACAGTTTAACCTGATTGAGTCTCTGTCAAATTCTCCTGACCTTAAGGTCTGGCAACCATTATCAACGAACAATCTACTAAGGAGCAAAGGTTATTCTGACTATTCCCAAATAACACCATCTATTACAAGGGAAATTTCCCAAAACCTAGATGCAAATGTTTTTATTTATGGAAATATTAATCGTGCTGGAGAAAAAATTCGAATAAGGTCACAATTAATTGACTCAAAGACAGAGGAGGTTTTTAGATCCTTTCAGCTGGAAGGAGAAGTAAAAGAGGTCCTTCAACTCACGGACTCGCTTGCCACAATAATAAAGAACTTTCTTATTATATCTTTTTTAAAGAAAGAAATTTCTCCTGAATTTCAGACTATTATGCCAAACTCAATTGAGGCATACAAGTCTTTTATTTTAGGAAATAAAGCATTTTTTAATAATGATGAATTATCTGCCGTTAAACTATTTTCTCAATCCCTAAAAATAGATTCCAATTTTATATATACTTATTTTTGGCTTTCAATGTCATATGCAAATCTTGGCTCATATGACCAGGCAGAAAAATGGTGTCTAAAAATATATGATAAAAGGGAGCAATTGCCATTCGAGTTTAAAATATGGGTAAACTGGATCTATGCCATATACCATGAGAAATCAAAATATGAGGAATTAAAATATTCAAAACAGCTGCTTGAAATTAATGATCGTGTTCCGCTCACTCATTGGACTGTAGGGCATGCTTATTATGATATGAATCAATACAATAATGCAATCCCTGAATTAGAAAAAACGCTTGAAATATATAAAAGCTGGAATACAAAACCCTTGAATTCTGGCTTCTATGAACTTCCGATTGTTGCTTGTCATTTGATTGGCAACTACAAAAAAGAGAAGGAGATCCTCAAAAGAGCCTTTAAAGACTTTCCCGATGACCCCCAGCTTATCAGGAGGCAGGCAATACTTTCATTATCCGAGAAAGATACAGTTTCGGCAAACCGATTCATTGATAAACTTTTGACGATCCGCAAAAATGATTCCTGGTCCGAGGCTGCAATTACAAACGGACTGGGTGTAATTTATGAAGAAGCAGGATATTATAAAAGAGCCGAGGCTTTTTACCGGAAGGCATTTTCACTTGAGACTGATAATCCGGCAAGGATCAACAACCTGGCGTACTTTCTTATTGACAGAAACATAAACCCTACTGAAGGTCTGGAACTTGCAGACAAAGCTGTAAAATTAAATCCCGTCAGTTTTGTATTTCTGGATACAAAAGGATGGGGATTATTTAAGCTTGGAAAATTCGAAGAAGCATTGAAGTTCCTCGAGAAGAGTGATTCTCTGAAACCTATTTATAACTACGATTTATCTATACATATCCAGGAAGTAAAAAAGGCAATTGCAAATCAAAAATAGCAACTAAGTATGATAATTAGGTTTTTGCGATTGATTTATCATAGAATTTGCAATTCACAACCCCAATTCCCCAATTATCATTCATTATTGTACAAGTCTATATATCAACCATATACAATATATTCATAAGCTTGTTTAAGTCCATTATTGACCAATTTCAACCACTTTCTATATCCCTATAATATTCTGCAATAACGAAACGCAACTTTGTGTTTAAATCGCTTAATATTAAGCATTTAGCTCATTTATTGTAGTTGCACTATAATATATCTATCTCTATATCAGCATTATAATTATTCAACCGTTTAGCCTGGGGATTTGGGACCAGGCTTTCTTATTTCTAACTAATCACTAATCAAAATCATATGAAAAACGCATCAGACAACTATATCTGAAGTAAGACTCGTCTATAGGACTAAGGTCAAAGCTTCTGAAAGATTACAGGTTAAATGCTCAAAGGACGCATTTGATATATTTATGGAAAGTTGGAACAAGGATTCAATAAAACATATTGAAGAATTTAAGTTAATGCTATTAACCAGGTCGAATAAAGTGCTGGGTATTGCATCAATATCAAAAGGTGGTATAAGCGGTACTGTAACAGATGTAAGGATAATATTGCAATATGCAATTAAAGCTAATGCATCTGGGATCATTGTCATAATCATCCTTCCGGAAATTTGAATCCTTCTGAATCGAATACAAAGATTACCCAGAAGATCAAAGAAGCTGGGAATTTGATGGATATCCAGCTGCTCGATCATTTGATCCTAACTATGGATGGCAGCTATTACAGCTTTGCAGACAATGGACTTTTATAATTACGGCAATGGAAATTAAATTTAGGTTCTGTGGCGAATATTTTTGCCCATCGAATGAAACAATTGATATGATAGCGGAAGGGTACATCTCCCATGACTCTGTAAACACTTGCGATGATAGCTGGGATATGATCCAGCTTCCAGAATTTGATCTATCGGAATCGTATTCGGATGCTGATCCAGCCTTATAATTGTACTTTATAATACTCCGGTATGTAGCCGGAGTATTTTTCTAACATGCATTGAATTCTATTTCACTTCTTAAAAAATGTCACATGAAAATCTTCTTAACAATTTGTTTTATCATCTTGATTGTTTGGATTATTCTGGATAGTCTGGATAATAATGATCGAGAGACAATATTTATCAACAGTTGTGATTTTGCTCCTATTTATGTTGCCCCGGTTGTGTTATAACCGGGGTACTTTTTATAGATTTAATTGTAAAAATATAGAGATTCATGGGCATTTATCTGGCGGTTCTGGACCATCTTTTAATACTTTTTAGCATTGTTGAGAACTGATTTTGTAAACTTGTAAAATATTTTTACGATTAACTGTAAAATATATTTACTCCATAAAGTTATCATAATAGTTAAAGCTCTTTATATCATAGATTTATAGTTGTGGCATTGTTTTGGTACATAATTATAGTGACAAAAAGATGAAACAAATGATTATATGATTTGGAACATGTTATCACGATCAATCAGACGTATAAAAAACAATAGGTTGATATCATTAATCAACATTTTTGGACTTGGGATTGGTTTGGGCTGTACCATTTTAATGGGAACCTATGTTATCCATGAATTCTCCTTTGATAAATATCACAAAAACCATGATAAAATTTACCGGGTGACTGTTGATAATAATTGTTTAACTCCTTATGCAATGGGAGAAGCATTTACTAATGGGATACCAGAATTTGAAAATATTTTTAGGATTTATAATATTTGGGATGCACATGTGAAAATAGGAGACAATTATTTTAAGGAAGATGATTTTATTCTTGCTGACCAGAACATCTTTTTTGCATTGACGATTCCAATTATACAAGGTCAGAAGCAAAACATTTTACTAAATCCATCTTCACTAGTAATATCTGACAAAGTTGCAGAGAAGTATTTTGGCAAAGAAAATCCGTTGGGTAAAATTATTGAAGTAAATATTTCTGGAAGACGAGTAAATTTCACAGTAACTGGTGTATATAAACAATTCCCCTCAAATTCTTCAATTCAAGCTAACTGGATTGGGAATATTACTGAGGCTTTTCCGATAATGACTACTGCCAGTGGTTTTTTTGATAAGGTTTCAGAAAATGACATAAATATCATAAAACAGAATTGGGATAAAGATGATTTCCAAACCTTTGTAGCGGTTGCTGGTAATCCAAATGTAAAAGAAGTGTCTCAAAAATGTACTGCAATCTATCAAAATCACAGGAATAGTGAAAAAAAGGTAGTTCAGTTACAACCATTCACTCAAATGTATCTTCATTCAAATAATCTCTATAATTCAAATCCTTTAAAAACAAGTCAACTCAATGTCATTAAAATTTATGCGACTATTGCATTTTTAATTCTATTCATCGCTTGTATCAACTATATTTTGCTTTCGATAGCAAATGCAAAAAAACAGTTAAAAGAAGTTGCCTGCTATAAGGTTGTAGGCGCTTCGTCGTATCAAATTCAAAAGGAATATCTTTTTCACTCTGTATTTATATCCTTTTTGAGCCTGTTTCCAGCATTACTATTTGTTTCTGAAATTATTCCATTTTTTAACCAATTGTACGATAAAAATTTGTCGATGGGGCTGTTTTTACAAACACCTTATCTAATGTTGCTTTTTATATTTATTATTGTTACCGGGTTATTAGCCGGAGCTTACATCAGTTTTTATGCTTCACGGTTCAATCCCTTGATGCTACTTTCCCCTGCATCAAAGAAAATTAAAAGTGGACGTTTTGGGAAAGGGATACTGGTAATTGTTCAATTTACTATTTTCATCTTTCTTTTCAGCTCTACACTGATAATGGAAAAACAACTTTCATTCTTGAAAAAGAGCAATCCTGGATTTGATGCCAAAAATGTTTTGGTTTTTAGATTAGATACTAAAGAAGCTCAGAAACATTTTTCGGCAATTAAGTTGAGCATGGAAAAGAACGTTCATGTTGTCAAAGTTGCAGGATCAGGTTTTACTCCTCCAACCCAAAGCTTTTTGCAACTAACAATAGACAATGCAGATAATGAAAAACTAAATGAAGAAGGGTTATTTATAGGAGCAGGTCTGATCAGTTTACTTAAAATCCCGATTATTGAAGGAAATGATTATTCTTCAGAAGATAACCAGCCTAATTCAAGCAGCTTGATTATCAACCAGACCACAGCAAAAAAGTATAAAGTCAGGGCCGGAGAATATCTCGGTAAATTCTTAATTAAAGCAGTAGTTGCCGATTTCCATGCACATTCGTTACATAGGTTTGTCAAGCCTCTTTTGTTATTAAACCTTAAAGATGAAGACGTGACAGAGTTAGTTATTCGCACGGACGGTAACAATGTGAAGGTGGTAAACGATTTAAATTCCTTGTGGAAAGAAATTTCACCATCACCTTTTCTTGAATATGACATACTGAGTGACCGTATAGCTAATTTCTATCAAAAGGAAGAAAAACAAACCAAATCGGTTATGTTCTTTGCTTTCATGGCAATTGCCTTAGCATCGATGGGCTTATTCGGATACGTTTCATTGATGTTGATTCAACGTACCAAAGAAATCGGTATCCGTAGAATAAATGGAGCCAGAGTGACCGAAGTAATGACAATGTTGAATATTGATCTCATAAAATGGGTAACCATTGCATTTTTTATTGCCGCACCAATTGCCTGGTACACAATGCATAAATGGTTACAAAGTTTCGCTTATAAAACAGAGCAGAGTTGGTGGATCTTTGGATTGTCTGGAATTATTGCGCTTATGATTGCTTTATTAACAGTAAGCTGGCAAAGTTGGAGAGCAGCAACAAGGAACCCGGTCGAGGCGCTGAGATATGAATGAGTAATTTGAAAATTTGAAAATAGAAGAATTATTATAATAATGTTGGTTCATAAAGTGGTAAGAGAAACAATGAACAAGACTTCACTGTCCATCATTTGGCGGATTCTGTGGATAGAAATCGGAGGGATTTAAAGAAAATTAGAGCTGTGAAAAATGAACAATGTAAATGTTTGAATTTAAAATTCTAATATGGAAAAGTTAAAATTCTTTTTTAGGATAAACATCCGTAACTTATTTTCAAAAAAAAAGTTTGCATGGATAAACATTATTGGTTTGTCTGTTGGCGTGACTATCAGTTTATTAATCCTCCTTTATGTCCGTTATGAAACTTCATTTGATAATTTCAATCCAAATGCTGCGAGCATATCCCGGATAGTTATAAAGAACATCCAGGATGGTTCAATTGGAGCAACCACTCCTCTTGCATTATCAGATGTCCTTAAAAAAGATTATCCTGAAATTGACAAAGTTATTGGGTTAATTAGGACCTGGAAGGAAATAAAAGTGGAAGAGAAGAGGTTTGAAACGATAAAAGGTGCGATAGTTGATAAAGAATTTTTTGATCTTTTTAATTTTTCACTAAAATCAGGGAATCCGGGTACAATTTTTCAGGGTCCATATGAAGCGATAATTACTTGGAAACTGGCAAATATACTCTTCGGAAACACTGATCCATTGGGGAAAACATTTGAATATGATAGTTATACTTTTACTGTTGTAGGTATTATTAATAATATCCCATCAAATTCCATATTCGATTTTGATTTCTTCCTCTCTGATAAGTTCAGATATAAATATCATCCTGATTTAAATGAAAGGTGGTATGATTTAGGACTTTACACTTTTGTTACATTTAAAGGAAATAAGGTACCTGAGGGATTTGAGCAAAAACTATCCAATATAGAGAAGCAGTATTATCCCGACTTTATGAAAAACAGATTCAGTTATCTTCTGGCTGATTTTAAAGGAAGCCATCTTAACTCAAAACTTAAAGGAGATCTTGTGCCGAGTGTTTCCCCTATGTACTTATGGACACTTTCTGCAATTGCTATAGGTATATTAGTAATTGCATGCCTTAATTTTATGAACATTTCAATAGCAAATGCGGGGAAAAGGAAAATTGAAACTGTAATTAAAAAGGTTAATGGTGCTACTGAAGGTGCCCTTATTGGTGATTTCTTTGCGGAGATAGCCTTTATAGTATTTATCAGCCTTATAATTTCATTCTTCGGAGTTTATATGCTCATACCTTCTTTTAATAGTTTAATCGAAAAGAATCTTATTGTTAACCTCTCCGATCCGATATTTTTTGCAGGAGTAGTAGGGTTTGGAGTTTTAACTATGTTGATTTCAGGGCTTTATCCTTCAATCGTTTTAGCAAGACCGTCACCGGTAAGGGTTTTACTTCATGATAATGAAGCGGATAAAAACAAATTGACTTTTCAGAAGAGTTTTGTTGTACTCCAATTTACTATTACCATAATACTTGGGATAACACAGCTCTTTTTCTTAAAACAAATTTCTTTCATGCAAAAGCATGAAACAGGATTTGATAAAACAAACCTGATAACTATCCCAGTGCAATCACTTGGGAATATTGATGGAAATGAACGAATGAAAAACACAATTCTTTTTGTTCAGGCTTTAGAAAAATATCAGTCTCAATATGAGTATGGAAAAGCTTCAGTGACAGAGTTTGTTCCCGGATTTAATTTCAGAAACCTATTTAAAATATTTCCTGAAGGAAATACTTCTACTAATGGGATGGAGGTGCTTTCGTGTGATATCGATGAGAATTTTATCGATGTTTTTGGACTTAATATTGTTCAGGGTAGATTTTTTTCAAGAGACTATTCAACAGATCGCGACGCATTGATTATTAACGAATCTGCTTATAAGAAACTTGGCTGGAAAACTATTGAAGGGAAAAGCGTCGGATTGTTTACAATGGAGAACAGAAAAGAAATTGTAGGTATAATTAATGATATTAATGTCAAATCATTACAATATCCGGTTGAACCAATGATCTATCAGTTTGGTGGTCATCATAACTACCCTGGATATGTCACAATCAGGTTAAAATCCGATAAAAAGACAGAATCTATCGAATTCATCAAAAAACAATGGATGTCCCTGTTCCCGGATATTCCTTTCGGATTTGAAAGTGTTGATGAAAAGTACAAAGCTGCTTATGGGGTTGAGAAAAAACTTGCAAGGATCACAGGAATTTTTTCCATTCTTGCTACGTTGTTGTCATTGCTTGGTATTTTTGCCTTAAGCACAATCGAGTCTGAGAAGAGGGTTAAGGAGATAGGCATCCGTAAAATAAATGGTGCCAGAGTGACCGAAGTAATGATTATGTTCAACAAAGAATTTTTAAAATGGGTAGTCATTTCCTTTGTCATCGCCTGTCCAATTGCATGGTATGCAATACATAAATGGTTACAGAACTTTGCTTATAAAACAGAATTGAGCTGGTGGATATTTGGTTTGGCAGGTATACTCGCACTTATAACCGCCCTAATAACTGTTAGCTGGCAAAGCTGGAAGGTAGCAACCAGAAACCCGGTGGAGGCGTTACGATATGAGTGATTTGCATACTCATTTTCAGTCAGGGCAACATTGATTTTCTGTTAATACTGATAACGAAGAAGAGTCTTACTGATAAATGAAATTGTGGTTCTTTTAATGCCCCGGCCGGAAGATTGATACTCTGCCCGGGTTTTTATTAAAATTTGTGAAATCCGGGATATGCAATCTGTTTTTGTTTAACTTTAGTAGCGATTGTGAAGAGTCAGACACAAGTATTTTTTAGTTGGGTACCCAGCGGATTGTTGGCGAAATGCTTCTGTGATTGACGGGGCTGTGCATTAACTACCGGGATTGGTAAAAAACGCGGCACAATATAAATGTTAGTCTATACTGTAATCACTCCTTTCGATAACGCGACCGCTCCTTTGGCACATTTGCTTTTGCGCGACACTAAACCTATCCCACATGCAAAAGCAAAAGAGCCAAATGTCCTCGCTCTTTTTGTTTAATTTGGTTCTCACTATTTATCTGGAACTTTGAATTCCGTCTCATTTATAATAACTCAGTATGGAATTAAGTAAAATTAAAATGTCAAACGAAAATAAAAAGCAAATACTTTTTCAAATAAAAGTTCTCAATAATTATTGCAATAAATCTGAATACCTAAATGATGGAGAGGTTTTATTCTTGAATAAGGCACTTCCAGCTTTTATCGGTTTATTACCACTTAAAGTTTATTTGATTAATAGTTTCAACCTGCCTTTTGAAAGATTAGTTATAAATGAAAATTTTTGCAAAAAGAATAGCCGATTAAAAAATCTTGCAGATTTGCGTTATCCCCCCAGAGAAATTCAAAATGATATGGATTATAATAGGGCTAGCCTTAAAGGTCAAACCGTTTTTTATGCTGGTACTAAAGGATCGTTGCCCAATTCAATTGAAATTCAGCCGCAAAAAGGCAAAGTTATAACAGAATCGAAGTGGAAATTTAACAGTGGTATCTTAAAAATGCTTATTATCTGCCAGAATGCAAATTTGGCCATGTCAAATCCAAACGATTTACTAGATTATTATAACGAATATGAGAGACTGCTAAATCCACTGGATCAAAATAATAGAGAAGTCGTCGAATCGGCATATCGGTTTATTATAAAAGCATTTACTAGAAAAGTTAATTCACAAATTAAACAAGGATATTTAGTTAGTGCAGTACTTTCAAATTTATTTTTTACCAACAAAAAAAATCCTATTGATGCAATCTATTACCCAAGAGTACCAAATAATGGCTCTGTTATGAATATTGCTATCCTACCAGACATTCTTGACAAACAATTTAGGATGATTGAAGCGACAGAGTCAATAGTTCTGTCAAACCCAGGAAAAAATAAATGGGGTGCTTTTACAACAGGAATATGTAAAAGTTATGATGAAGATACGCTTGAATTAAATTGGGTAGACCAAATAATTCCATCAAATGGATTTTTTAAAAACTTTTTACAAGAATATAACGTAGACTTAAATTAAGAATCCATATGAAAATTGTAATTGAATTATTAGTCTATTTATTGAGTCTTTACTTTGCGTATAGACTTTATAAAAAATTCAGTGATAGATTAGAAAAATATGTTAATGAGGTTACAGAAAAATGGCCTAACATACCTTATTGGTTGAATTGTATTCTAGGTATTTCATTACTTATTGGAAGCATTGTTATGCAATTAACAATGTTTTTTGTCTCGGTAACTGTTTGGCTTGTTTTATTAATAATAATTCCATTCTTTTTTTTACCTATTACTAATAGGAAAATTTTTAATTTTCTTTCAGTTACAACTTTTTTACTGACATCATTTTTCGCAATTACTCTTTTTTTTAATGTAAATAATTCAAGAGATATTATAGGAGAAGCATTTATCCCTAACTATAAAGTATTTTACACAACAGAAATTGTTCGAGTTGATTATGGCACTGGTTACGAAGAAAAAGAAAAAGAGATCCCTCATATTTATACTGGAGACAATACCTTAAATTATTTTTTAGAGTCAATATTCCCATTTGTGTATAGAATTTTACTTGGTATTATTATTATATTATCGCTGATGTTAAATATTTCAATAAGAGAGAAAAATAAATTAATAACAAATCATTTGCAATGAGTTGATTGGTTAGATCAGTATTGTTGGAATCCATTTGAAAAAACAAAGGTTATAGTTCATATGGAGTATTTTAACACGTTTAGTGGAATGGATCTGTTATTTATTTTAAAAAGGTAGAATGCATATATAAACAAAATAGCCAAGTAATTATTTATTGGTATTACGAGTAAGATGACGAAGATATGCTTGAGTCTGGACAAGATTATGAATCAATTGTCAGAGTGCTTTTTAAAATGGTATCTTACAAAAGGAACAAAAAGGCACAAAAAGAACGAAAAAATGTTTATGAACATTCATAGACTTAAGATTATATATGAAAAGATCAAAACTGCATACTTTCTATAATCCTAAAATGGCTTTAGACCCTGAAAACCTTACGGGTTATACGCAAACGCCTGCCAAACCACGGCTCTTAATGGAATATTTGGAACGTAAAGGCCTGTTGGAGTCCTTTTTCTTGGATGGTAGTTTTCCCCCCTTATTAAGGGAAGATTTCTATATTGCCCATACAAAAGAAATGGTTGATAATTTTTTTGACAAAGGAAAAACAAGCAAACTTTTACGCATTAAATGGACTCCTGAGTACGCAGAATCAGTAACATATGAGAATGCAAGCTTATACTATGCCATAAGGTATGCAGTTCAGAATCCGGAAGAAGTTTGTTTTAGTCCATCATCAGCATTTCATCATGCAAATCCGACGAGAAGTGCACTTCTCTGCGCTTTTTCAGGTCAAGTAATAGCTTCAATGAAAGTTTATTATGAATTTGGATTATGTGGTGCATATATTGACCTCGATGGTCATTATGGCAACAGTATTGATAATTCAAGAGATTTTGTACCTGAAATTGATAAAGCAATATCGCCAGTATGCGGTAATATCAATATTATCGCCCGGCATCAGGTATATATTGAAGAATTAAAGGCTAATCTTAAAATTCTCCGGAATGAAATTCTGGAAAACAGAGTTCATTACATTGTTTTTTGTCATGGGGCAGATAGTCACGAATGGGATGAACTTGCAAGTCAGGTTTCAACAGAAGAATGGACAGAATGTTCAAGACTCGTTTATACATTCGTACTTGATTTACAAAAGGAGGCTAACAAACAGATTCCACTGATTTTAACACTATTTGGAGGTTACCGTAGAGATGATTATAATTCCGTATTGTCTTTGCATACTACTGATTTGGTTACTTGCTTGAACATATTGTGTGGAAGAAAAATAAATTATATTACCGAAGTATCACCAAGAATTATATCAAAAGTATCTTAAATTCTTCCATTAATTGATGGTTTTGCAAGCACATTTAAAATCCACGCAGGCTGACACACTAACCAAAGCTTTAAAAAGAGCTTGCAAAGAGAAGGTTCCATCAACCCTGACCAAAAAATGGTACATTTACTATTAATTAATTTTTAATAAAAAACCAATGGAACCTTTTGACAGTATGAAACTTGAAGATTTTCAAAAGTTCTTGAATAAGAAACTTGAGATTACGTATTGTGAAAATCTGGACGATGAAAGTAAACTAAAAAAGATAGTGGGTTCATTATCTATCGATAACGTTGGGAGGCGAATGAATGATTTAGCTCCAGTTCTTTTCATGATTTGTGTCACCGAACAAAAAACGGAGAATTCTATTAGAATTTCATTACGCCAGATTAAAAATATCGACATAATAGAAAAATAACCGTTCGTCTAAATATCGTATAGGATACTTTTTCTATAACAAACGCCGTAACTTAAATTAACAAACACAATAGGGCTGCCGGCCTAAGAACAGCTGTCATGGTTTTTGCATCGCCATCAAGACAATTTTATCGTGACGGGACAACTTCGTTCCATTTATTGGGATTCAGCCATCTCTTAAGTAACTACTTTTTGAAAGCGTTGAAATTTAATGTTTAAAGTAGTTACTCTTTTGGGGGCCATATGTACCCATACTGAGGGACTGGACAACTTTATCTGGACGAGAAAACTTGCGTCCATCTATCGGGACTTTGCAAAAACACATTCCAACCCTGACACGGACGCCAACTCAATTAAACCGCCGGGCTGTTATGTTGCATTAGCAACAACCTAGACCATGGATGAAAATAGAGTTTTTTAATGGGCTAAAATAAATATGACTTGATCCAATGACAATTTGTAATTTATGTAAGACAAAATTAGCGACTCAGAAAAACTCTCATATTTTTCCGAGATTCTTAGGCACATCTATGCTAATTACACAAGATGGTCTTAGAAAAGGTTATAAAATCACGAATTTTAATGGCTTAAATTATAAAGCCTATCAAGATACCCCAAAAGAAGATTACATTTTTTGTCCGGATTGTGAATCTTTTATTGCTTCAAAATATGAAACACCAATTGCTAATCAATTATATAATAATAGAGAAAATCCAAGATCATTTTTTTATGTTTATGTAAAAGGGCGCTATTTATATAGAGTATATCATATGGTAGATTATCAATTATTTACAAAATTTCTTTATTCGATAATCTTCAGGGCTGCTATTTCAAATAATGACCATTTTAAAAATTTTAAAATACCCAAAGCTTTTCTAGAAAAAATAAGGAAGATACTATTAGAAGAAATACCTTATGAAAGATTTCCATTACTAGTGCTTTCATGTCCATACAATACAAATCCAACTGGTAATTTCATAGGTGCTATCTCATCAAAGAAAAATTCATATCTGATTGGAGTAAATGAATATATAATATTACTCGATTTATCGAACGAAAGTCATTTTGGACATCTCTTCCAAGGGATGAGTGAAGAGAAATATGAATTGGTTAGAATCTTAACTTTACCATATGACAAATGGTTATCTCTTATAAAGGATACTGTTTTTGGTCCAGTAATTGAAAAGCTGATAAAAAGTATTATTATAAAAACATTGATAGATAACTTATTCATAAATAAACTCTTAAAATTGAACGCAACACAACTCGGACGGTTTAGTTAATTGCCTTTTGCAACCCGGACAACTTCATCATGACACCAAACGCCAGTCCACTTATTGGGACTGGCAAAAAACGCGGCACCTCGACACGGACGCCAACTCAATAAACCTCCGGGACGTTATGGGCAATAGCGCTGATTAAGTGACAGTTAACCTTGACAATTCCGTTTTGCGTGACAATATTTTTACCTCAAGACGAATTCGTTATCAGCGCAACTAGCCTATAACGGGTTAGAACTATAAACTTAAAATTAAATTATAAAACTTATAAATAAGTTGCACAACTGAATTATAAGTTATAGCTTTATAGAAAATTTAATAAAACTATAGCCATGACTAAATCATTTGTTTATTATGTTTTGGAAAGTTCAATCTGTCTGTTACTCTTTTTAATGGTCTACAGATTACTGATTGCTAACCTAACTCATTTCTCGTGGATGAGGATTTATTTATTAGTTGGTGTAATTCTAAGTTTAATTCTTCCACTGATAATTATACCCATTCATTGGAACTCATCAATTCACGCTG
>OCZT010004217.1_pt1 | contig 14568 bp, 12 predicted proteins | sample 1539031 | NCBI WGS metagenome assembly OCZT01 (sample SAMEA3539308, study PRJEB22396) | soil metagenome | biome: tundra; feature: field; material: soil | place: USA | collected 2010-05 | depth 0.15 m
TCCTCCATGAACAGGACTTCCATAAAAACCCTGCAAAGAATGCTGCCTTACCATATCAAAGAAATCAGAAGGAGAGTGCTCCTTCCAATAATCACCTGGAAATTCTCCAGCCTGCATCTTTTCAAGCATTGCTGTCTGTTCTCCGAAAGGCAGTTCTTCAAACTTTTTACCCTTCGTCTGAATTACTGTTTTTTCAAAGGCAGCAAGCCCTTCGCGATATGCAAGTTGGTGTTTCCTGTAATATGTGTCAAGCTGTTTATCGATGAAATTTGACACATTGGCCCATTTCCCACCCGGAAATTCATCTGTTGGAATTATCTGTTCAACAATAGCATCCAGCAGGCCAATTTCTTCTTCGTGTAGATATCGCCACTGACTGATTTTGTTCTTGCAGGCAGTATTAAAGGAGATGAGCACTGCAGCAGTTCCTCCTGTAAAAAGCTGTACAAATTCTCTTCGGGAAAATGACCGGTTTATCATATATTCTGATTTTTAACCTATCCGAATTTAGCATAAATAAAATAATTACCACATCCAAAGAGATAAAAAAGATAAGACGAATCAACCCGGCAACCTGGCGGTTCCAAACCGTACGAACTTCAATCTGCACGATGAATCATGTCTTTCCAACGATTTAATGCGCTGGAATTATAACGTTTATGAAAATAATACAAATAGAAATATTTGTTATTCCAATGACATTTTCTGAATGATGATCCTTTTATTTGGGCATTGAAGCTCTTCATAGCTTGCTGCGAAGAGCTTTAATTGTCAGGTAATGAGAGATAAAAAATTGCGTTTTAAGTTCATTCCGGGAAATGAATCAAAATCAGCTGTCATTAATTATGGTGTCGGGTGCTTTTTATTCAGTTTGATTTAGAATGAAATATCCTGGTCAGATTAAAGCCGAAGTATATGTGGCCTTTTGTCCAGCTTCCAACGGTATTTGTTGCAATCTGCTGCTCGTTTGTTCCCTGGCTATTGCTGAAAACTAACTGGAACTGGTGCCCGCCGGTATTAATTTCAAGACCAACTGTTAAGGGATTGGTTTGTGTAAAACTTTCTTTTGTTAAAAGAGGCATATACTCACCAATCAATCCGAGTTTTTCGCTTAATCTTATTCTCGCATCAAGCGAAATTGCATAAATATTCAAACTGCCACTTGTTCTCACTTCATAATCTGAATGCAGCCACAATGGTGAGACCTGTAAGGAGAAGATGCCCTGGTTTCTGGCTACAATTAACTGATTGTCAAAGGCAAGTCTTGACCCAAATGAATTGTGGCCCTGGGGAAAATAGTAGTTGAGTGTATTATCTATCACAGCAATATAGCAGGATAAGGATACAGGAATATTACTCTCATTTTGTTTAAGAATAACGGCTTTTAGCTCAAGGTCATATTCTTTTTCATATATGCTTCTCCCAATTCCGGCTGATAACCAGTTTACAATTCCATAGTCAAATCCAAACCTTGTCAAAGCTCCGTCCAAACCGAAAAACTGATATCCTCCTCCGCTGATATCACCAAAACGATGTTGAATGACAACATGAAATTCACCCTGTGGTGTAGTCATAACCGACTGGACCACTCCGATGCGGACAGTACTGAATGTCTTTTCATAAGAACCGCCTTTAAAAGTTGATCCGGAGTCTGAAGGTTGCTGACATTCCGTTTTGATTGAAATTGTAAAAATGATTAGAAGAAACGCAAGCAATTTGAAACTTAAGGTCCGGATTTTATTCTTGTCAGAGTTTTGGGTATCCATAATAAACAGTTTTAATTATTGATCCCGGAGAATATTTAATAATAAATTAATCGTCAGAGGAATGGTAATAGATAAGATCCCGATTACACAATAATAAAAATGGTATTAATGATTCCCGAATCAATTTTTCAATTTAGTTTTGATACACTGAAATTCGATCTATAGATTTTATGTATTAACTATATCGATTATCCAATTGGAGTTTAATTAATCAGGCATTTCCTGAGGAAAATATTTAGAAATACCCTGTAAGTCAGAAACTTGGTTAGTTAAAATTAATTGAAATTGATCTTAACGTCAAGTACTTCAGATTCATATTAATTGCAAGAAATTTTAAATTAATAGGATACGTTAAATCAAGGATACATATCATTTGCCACAAAACCAGAAGATATCGTTTTTATTGAACAATAACTGTAGCAGTCATATATGGATGAACCGTGCAATGATAAGGAAAAGTACCAACGGTGCTGAAAGTATAGCTAAATGTGCCATTGGTGTTGATAGATCCACTGTCGAAAATGCCGGTGTTGCTGGTTACTGTATGTGCGACTGCATCTTTGTTTGTCCAGGTAACTGAAGTACCCAATGCAACAGTAATAGTTAAAGGGTTAAATGCCATTCCCTGAATAAGGACCTGGTTTGCCCCCTGGCCTGAAGAAGATTTACTGCAGCTGTTTGTTATACTGAATGTTGCGATTATAAATAAAGTACTTACAATCAACTTACTCATGGAAAATGTATTTGCTTTCATAATTGAAGGTATTTTCAGGAATAACAAAATAAATATCATTTTGTTCCGGTTAAAGAGAACCTGTATTAAAATAATAGATCAGAGCGCAATATTCTATTTTTGTCGCTGAGCTTTGAAGTCAATTATTCCTTCATTTGATCTATTGTAATATTGAATGATAAATCATATCAGGTGAACATTTTAATTGCAATTCTGTTTTATTTCAGCTTGGATAATTTTAATAATCTGAAAAGATGAGAAAGTTATTTTTACTCTTAGTACTGACAGGAGCTGGTTTTAGTTTCAGCAGTTGTAAGAAATCTGCTACAGCATCACTTCCTGTGCTAAATACTTTACCCGTGACAAACATCAGTCTGACAACTGCCAGCAGCGGCGGTAACATAACTTCCGACGGCAATGCAGCTGTAACTGCAAGAGGAGTTTGCTGGAGCACATCATCTAATCCATCCATCTCAGATTCAAAAACTTCCGATGGTAATGGCACAGGGCAATACACGAGTAATTTGACCGCTCTGATTCAGGGCACTCCTTACTATGTTCGTGGATATGCCAGTAACAGTGCAGGAACGGCTTATGGAGACCAGGTATCATTTACGACCACTTCATCGCAACTTGCTACACTTTCTACCACTACAGTTTCTTCAATTACATCAACAACAGCGATGTCAGGCGGAACAATAACTGCTGATGGTGGGTCACCAGTAACTGCCAGAGGTGTCTGTTGGAGCACAAATACCGGCCCCACTATGGCCGGATCTCATTCATCGGATGGTACAGGAACGGATAATTTTGTAAGTAGTATTACAGGTTTAACTGCAAGTACTCCTTACTATGTTCGTTCTTATGCAGTAAACGGTACAGGCACGGCTTATGGGAATGAGGTTTCATTTACTACAAGTGCCGCGCAATCCGGGAATGCAGTAACTATACAGGGAATGGCATTTAACCCTTTAACTCTTACTGTGGCAGTAAACACCACAGTAACCTGGACTAACAACGATGGTGTTACACATACCGTGACCAGTGACGCAGCAGTATTTAACAGTGGCAATGTAGCTCCGGGAGGAACCTTCAGCTATCAATTTACCTCGACAGGTACATTCCCGTACCATTGTGCGATACATAATTATATGACCGGAACTGTTATAGTTCAATAGATTTCTAATATACACTTCTTTCTGATTTTGAAAATGCAGCAGAATCTCATATAGTTATTCTTTTATTGTTGTTGTTTAGTATTATATATCAAATCTGAACTGAATACGGAGCCCCAGGGTTGAGACATTCGGAAGATTAATGTATGAAAATCGTTTGATCAGATCAACACGGAATATTTTAAAAATATTTGAAATACCAACACTAGCTTCAATATATGGTTGTTTTTCAAGAGAATATGTTAATGGTATCCCATTTGCATCTGTCGGAAGCTTAAACAGTGAGAGCTGATAATCAGGATTATTTGTTCTGCTGACACCTCCATATAATACCTTAACGCTCACCACCTCTCTTAATTTGAGTTTTTTCACAAGGGGAATTTTATTGAAAATAAGTCCGTTAAAATTATGATCTACATTCAATGATACGTATTGATCGCTCACGAATTCCAGAAAATTCATCAGGTTGTAGGAATTTTTCTGATAGGAATAGGTTTGATTTGCCCGTGGTATGAACAATAGGGGGTAAGGCACCTGACCGAATATCTTTCCGGCCTCAAAACCGACATCAGTGTAGCCCAGGACAGAAAGATAGAATCTTCGGCTTATACCCAACTGAAGACGCAGATAGTTATAATCGTTGTAGAATGATTTTAAACCTCCTGCTATTTTCAGCTGTATGACAGGATATTTACCAGGCAGGGGATCTCTGTATAATTTCCCCTGGTAGAATTTTTCATTCGGGGCATATCGCAGATTGAGATAAAACTCAGATATATTTATGTATGGAATGTTGGTTGCCAATGATGTAGAATCAGCTCTGTTGAAATGGAAATTGCCTTCTGTGGATTGCCTTGTGAAACTGTAGCCAACCAGGTAGGAGAAATGATTTTCAAATTCATTCAGATATTCCACCCTGAATGTTTTATTTAATAACAACTTGTCGCTTATTCCTCTTTTTAGCGATAAGAATATATTATCTCCCTGGGTGAACTGAAGTTCCTGACCCGGAATTTTTACATCATTCTGATAACTTAATTTAATTGATTTGACCGGGAACTGAAAAATTGTTCTTGGTGTTAATGAGTAAGTTACACTTGCATTATATTTTAATACTTTGTCGGTCAGACCATATGCCAGATACCCTTCATAGGTTATTTTTTTACTGAAATTGGTTGTTGTCCGGCCGCCGAATCTGAACCTGTACCCCTCAACAGAATTAACACTGAAGAAACTCTCGTCGGGTCCGATTTCAATTTTGCCCAGGTTTAAAAAACCGGTAGTCAGAAGCATTATCACATTCATGCTTCTTTTGAAAGCAGGTATGTTTTTTATACTGTCGATAGTAAGATAAACTCCATTTTCTGATTTTGAGAGAGGAACGTATCTGTTGGCTTCCCAGAAAGCCGAGCTGTCTGCTGATGGGTCGAGCCTGTCAATTTTTTGTGGTCCTGTGAAAATCTTTTTATCAATGGGCTCATTGATCTTATAATCCCTGTATGAGATGGTTCTTTGACCATACAGGCCCATTGAATTCTTTGAGATGCCAAAATCTATAGATATTTCATCTTTTGACAGCAACCATTTTTTTTGTCCGAATTTGTCGAAATCCTGTGTGATAGAGATATCCTGCACCCAGTCAATATTCATTTTTTTGTTTATTCCCATATCGATCTTTCGTACAGCATAACTGCTGTCAAGCGTGATGTAAATATTACCGTGAAACAGAAAATCGGGTTTGTTCCTGGGCTCAAAAAATAATCTTACACATTTTATACTGTCTACTGAAAGCGTATCGACGATGTAATATTTGTAGAAAATCGGAGCATTATTGGCAATTGGACTAATAAAAGTGTTTGTCAGAAATAAAATTTCATTATCGTAAATGTTTATATGCTGATATAAATAGTTAAGATTTTCAGAAACACCCTTATTGTCGAGATATTCATCGAGATCAACCGTCTTTTGGGCCCTGACAATTTCTTTGGTCGCTTCAGGTTCTCTTCTGTAATAATGATCGGAGCGCTCTTCTTTTATGAACAGAGGAAGAATAGTATTTCCAATTCGTTTTGTTGTATCCAGGTTATCAAATACAAATCTGAATTTTCCTAACAGGCTGCCATTTTTAAACTTCTCAGATATATTGCTCAGTGCAAACTGGATCTTGTCGTACTGTCTAAATTGAAGGAATTCAAAACTTTTTTCATTGTTTTGATCTTTATTATGAATTACTTTTTCAATTAGTTCAACAGCCTGATTATTTTTGTTTCTATATTCGGTTTTTCCGGGTTTTATTATTACTTCATCCAGAGAAATCGATGATAATTTTAAACTGATATTAATGGTCTGGACTTTTCCATCTGAAAAGGTTCTGGATTCAGTTTGATAACCAATAAACGAAAAAACTATTTTATCTGCATGAATTTTGGTGTCAATAATATATTTCCCGGTGTGGTCAGTAATCGTTCCTACTGTTGTTTTGTCAATTAAAACAGATACTCCGGTCAGAGGGAAACCTGTCTTGGCATCAATTACAATACCATTAATAAGTGTTTTATCTGTTGCCTGCGAATATGAATACTGGCTCACAATTAAGGCTAAGACTAAACAGGTCAGGGATTTATATTTTTTAATGACTGGTAGCATTTCTTTGTGTTAGGACAGCTGGAATATTATTTGTTCATATATATACAGTGAACAATCAGTCAGACTATAATTTAGTTCCTTATAAGTTAAACAAAGGAAAACGCGAAAAAGAATGTGAGAGGTATAATATTTATTCTTTATTTTTAGGACATTAACTTAACTATAAAGGTACGAGACAATTATAATACAAGTCAAATTTATTAATAAAAAATCCATCCCCAGGGTAATCAGTACCTTGGAGATGGATAATATTAAATATTAACGTAGAACCCCAACCCTCAAATGGCTAAGGGAATCAAGATTTATTTGACTGGTTCAACAACCAGGATGGTAAATGTACCAGGTTTCAGCTGTGGACGTGGTCTGGGATTATCTGCTGTTTTTTCAGGGGTGGGTCCGAATTCAGCTGTTGGCAGATAAATTCTGTGTGTTTTTGCACTTACAGATATAGTTCTGGCTCCGGCTTGCGTAGGAATGTTTCCCAATACTTTAAAGGAGTTCGGATTTTCTTCCTGAACAACTGTAAGTACACCTTCTCCGCAGGAACTGTATGCACGCTTTAAACCCGGATCGAAGCCTGCTCCGTCAACACGGCCGCCCGTAGGAAGCGTAGTTATTACCTTGCCGGTTAGTGCGTCGAGTACAACCATTAGTTTATCAGTGGCAGCGAACAGGCGATGATTCTCATTGTCAAGGGCGAGTCCGCTTGGTTCTTCTCCCGGACTTATTGACCATGTTTGTTCCACCTTCCAGGTATTTACATTTATCATACTGATTTCACTCTTATCTTCAATATTAACATACACTTTCCCCATTCCATCGCTTACTGCGGCTTCCGGTTTTCCTGCCAGGACAATTGTTTGTATTACTTTATCAGTTTTTGCATCTATCACTGTGGCATTTGAAGAACGTCCGTTCCAGGTTAAGATGGTCTTTGTGAAAGGTTCGTATAAAATAGCATCAGGATTTCTACCGGTAACAGGAACTTTTTCAATAACCTTGAAATCTTTTGTATTGAATACTGTTACATTGCTGTCGGCTCCATTGCTGATGAATCCTTTATTTAATTCGGGAGCAATAGCTATTCCATGCACGCCATTAACATCAGTAATAGTTGCGACACTTTTACCGGTACTCATATCCACTACATTCACCATTTTGCCATGTGAAACATACAGCATTCCTGTAGCATCGTCAGCATTAAGATAATCCCAGAACCCGTCTCCTTCAAGATGGATTTTCTGAACAATTTTGTATCCGTTTGCAGCTTCCTGTCCATTCAGACCAAGCAACGACAGGAGTATGCCTGCCATAATAAAAATCGTTTTTTTCATTTTTTTTTGATTTTACGTGAGAATTATATTGTATTTGAATATTCAATTTTTCATGGCAACCTGATTTGCCAATTATCCGGAAACAAATAAAGATTTATAAAAACTATCCTGGAAATCACCTCAATACATTATTCCCATTCAACATTTATTTAACATTGTGGGAACGATTTTGTTTAGATTTCAATATTCAAAAAAAACTATTCTGACTATTTCCTGATTTTTTCTGGCTTTTCATCTTCATCATCTTTGACAATTGTTTTTTTAAGAATATTCCCTTTGCTGTCAAGAATAACTTCTAGAGATGTTTCTCCCTTCTTAAGTCCTAATTCAAATCCATTCATTTCAGGACTTTCAAAAATTTCGATATGCCCTTTTTTATAACCAGCGAAATCCCTGTTCAGTGTCATTTCCACGGAAGCCGGAAGTCCTTTTTCATTGATTACAGTCTCTGATTCAAGCCATTTGGCAGAATTGTCAAAGCTTGCAGACATTTTTTTATTGTCAATTTTGAATTCAGCTTCCCATTCATTTTTCTCTTCACTGTCCCATTTTACTCCCTGAGCGGAAGAATATTTCTTAATAAACTCCTTTTTAACATTATCAGGCGGATTTTTTTGACTTAATGCTGAAACTGAAAGAAATGATAATGTAATAATAAGAATAATAGAATTCCTCATTTTTTCATTTTTAAAGATTTATGCCATAAATATATAGTCAGATTCTGTAAAGAATTTGGATTTAGAAATTTACTATGACTTTATGCAGGCTTTCTTCAAATAAATATTTAACACTCCATTTGTTAAGTCTGCAGATTTCACTGACTATTGACAGACCAAGTCCGGGAGAATCGGATGATTTGTCTGTTTTATAAAATCTTTCAAAGAGTTTGGATTCATTCACAGACAGAGATTCGCCACTGTTTGATATCTCAAGTTGGTTTTTTTCTAATTTTATATTGATTACACCTCCATAGATATTATGCTTTATTGCATTACCAATCAAATTTATTATCAACGATTCAGTCAGAAAAAAATTGGTTTCAAGAATGCAATCAGGTTCAATCTTTTTATTTAAAGTAATGGCTTTCTCTGTGATTTGATCTTCGAACATTTTCATTTTCTCAATGAGAAGCTCCGAGAAGTATATTTCCTTTTTTTCAGGGAATTGGTCATTTGCTATTTTCGTCAGAAGCAGAAGCGTTTTTGTAAGTTTAGAGATTCGAAGCGTATAAACATACGCAGAATTGATAAGTTCAGCCTGTTCCTTTTTTAATCCCGGATATTGCATAAGGTTCTCTAGCTTTGTCTGAATAACAGCAAGAGGTGTCTGAATTTCATGAGAAGCGTCCTCAGTAAACCTTTTCAGGGTCTGATAGTCAGAGATTACCTTTTGCGTAAGCTTTTCAAGAGTTTTATTGAGTTCATTAAATTCATAAAGCTGGCTGTCAGAGGAGAGTTTCAATCCGGGCTTGTCATAGGAAAACTCTTTAATTTCATTTAATGTCTTATAGAATGGCTTCCAGATCTTTAACGACAGCTTTCTGTTGATGAAATAAAGGCTTACCAGAAGAAGAATAAAAACTGAACCTGTAACAAGAGCAATGACTTCAAGCAAATCATCTTCTTCAAGAAGAGTATCCCTGGCTGCAATGAAGTATTCTTTTCCATTAATGATACGTATGAGACTTATCTGTCGGAAAGGTATATTTCTTTTCTCAAAAGCATTGAAAATAAGGGTATCATTGATTTTGAATGATCTTTTAGGCTGTGTCGGAACTTCTTTTATTTCGATAAAGGGATAATAATCAGGCAAACTCCCATTTTTTTCAATTGACCTTGTTATATTTCTAATATCATGAAATAGTTTTTCATTTAGCTGGTCTTTGAAAAAGAAGCTGATAACGAAGAAGAATACAACTCCTGCAATTATAAAGACGGTTCCTGAAATAAGGAAGTAAGTTCTGTTGGTCTTTTGAAGAAGCTTCATTTATCTGAAAATTTGTAACCTAATCCGTATATGTTATGCAGATAGTTCCGGCCATTATTAATCTCAATTTTTCTCCTGATATTCTTTATATGGCTGTAAATGAAATCAAAATTATCGGCATAGGAGATGTTATCTCCCCATACGTGTTCAGCAATTGATTCACGTGTAATCACTTTGTTCCGGTTCACAACAAAATATAGCAGAATTTCGAATTCTTTCTTTGTGAGGTCCAGAATTTTTTCGTTTACAAAAACCTCATTTGAATCAGTGTTAATTTTTATCTCATTGAATATCAATTCAGTTGAACCTTCAAAATGCCGCCTTCTGGCAAGTGATTTAATTCGTGAATTAAGTTCCGCCAGATGAAATGGTTTGGTTATATAATCATCAGCACCCATATCAAGGCCCTTAATCTTGTCATCCAGGGAATTTTTCGCCGAAACTATCAGCAGTCCGGCTTTCCTGTTCATCTCCTTTATTAGCTTTATCAGGTCCAGCCCATTTCCTCCGGGCAGTGTAAGATCAAGAATGATAATGTCATAATTGTAGGATGATAAAGAATCTTCTGCTTCAGGAAAGGAGACAGCTGTTTCGCATAAAAATCCCTCAGGCTCGAGAAACTTTTTTATTGCACCAACAAGTTCTTTTTCATCTTCAATTATCAGAATTTTCATCAATTATTATTTAATATGTAAAGATAAATCCTAATTCTGGACTAAATCTGAATTATTCTTCCCGCGGTCATGTGTAAAATTTTATATTTTTTTTTGGTTAGATTTGAAATATTTCAGGATGGAGAATGGTCTTTAAAAATAAGTACTAAGAGAAAATCAAAGCAAATTTGTGCACTAACCTGCTGAATTCTCCTTAAATCATAAAACAATATCAAATGAAAGAAGATGATATTAAGACTATTGAGCTGACCTTTGTAAACGCTTTTCTGGTAAAGGTTAACCAAGGATTCATTTTAATTGACACCGGCTTGTCCATGCATTGGGAAAAACTTGATCGGGAACTGGTTTCAGCCGGTTGTTTCCCTGATAAATTAAAACTTATCATTTTAACCCATGGAGACTTTGACCATACGGGAAATTGCGTAAAGCTCAGGGAAAAGTATAAATGCAGAATAGCTATGCATAAAGAAGATTCAATTATGGTGGAAAAAGGCTTGACCCTGAAACGTAATACCAGAACCTTGCAGGCAATGGTGTTTTCGGGGATAAGAAGATTGTTCAGGAAAAAATTCACTTTTGATAAATTTATACCGGATATTTATTTGACAGATGGTCAGAGCCTGAATGAATATGGATTTAATGCAAAAGTTGTTCATATTCCAGGTCATACGAAAGGTTCAATAGGAATATTAACAGGAGACGGAAATTTATTTGCAGGAGATACTTTTACCAACAGAAGAAAACCCGAAGTGGCAAATTATATAGAAAATAGCCTGGATTTGGAAAACAGTACTGAAAGATTGAAAAAGATGAATATAAAAATGATTTATCCCGGACACGGTAACCCTTTTGAATTTCAACAAATAGTCGGGAAGTTATAATTCACAACCACTAGGTACATGGCAGTCACAGATTCTGAAAAAAGGGGACAGACCGGTTTCGCAGCTATCTTTCGTTCCTTCAAATACAAAAATTACCGTCTTTTTTTCAGCGGACAAAGCATATCGCTGATCGGAACATGGATTCAGCGAATTGCAACACCCTGGCTGGTTTATCACCTTACAGGTTCGGCATTGTTACTGGGCGTAGTCGGCTTTGCGGGTCAGATACCTACCTTTGTGCTGGCCCCTTTTGCAGGTGTTCTCACTGACCGCTGGAACCGTTATCATATTCTGATCGGAACCCAGATAGCAGCGATGATACAGGCATTTATTCTTACAATTCTATACTTCTCAGGATCTATTCATGTTTGGCACATTGTGCTCCTGAATATATTTCTGGGATGTGTAAATGCATTTGATGTGCCTGCCAGGCAGTCATTCGTAGTTGAAATGGTGGAGAAGAAGGAAGACCTGGGAAATGCTATTGCCCTGAACTCTTCGATGGTAAATGGCGCCAGATTACTCGGACCATCAATAGCAGGTATTCTGATTGCATTTACCGGTGAAGGAATTTGTTTTCTGCTTAACGGGTTAAGCTATCTGTTTGTTATAGTATCGCTGCTATTAATGAAAGTTACCCCACGAAAGATCATAAGGAAAGACACTAACATTTTAAGTGAACTTAAGGATGGATTTTCTTATGCGTTTGGTTTTATTCCTATTAAATATATAATCTTTTTACTTGGTCTGATAAGTCTGATGGGAATGCAATATACAGTCCTTATGCCGGTTTTCGCCAAAGAAATATTACACGGAGATTCTCATACTTTCGGATTTCTGATGGGAGCATCAGGTCTGGGCGCACTTTCAGGAGCGCTTTATCTTGCATCCAGAAAAAATACAATGGGTTTGGTAAAAGTCATTCCCCTTGCTGCATGTTTGTTTGGACTGGGGCTTATAACATTTTCTTTTTCGAGGTTCTTTTTGCTCTCATTGGCGCTGATGGTCATAACCGGGCTTGGAATGATGCTCCAGATGGCATCGAGCAATACTATTATACAAACTATTGTTGATGATGATAAACGCGGTCGCGTCATGAGCTTTTACACAATGGCTTTTATGGGTACGGCCCCTTTCGGAAGCTTACTGGCAGGAGCGCTGGCAAAAACAATTGGTGTATCATATACAATATTAGCAGGTGGAATATTTTGTGTTATTGGAGCCCTGTTATTTGCATATAAGCTACCTGAATTAAATGAGATGGTTCATTCGGCTTATGCTAAGATGCGATCGTCAAAGCCAGAAAGTGAAGCAGAAGTCAGAACGGTAATAGTTTAATTTTTTATTAAAATATTCTTCAAAATAATTTAACAAAATGTTGCGTTTATTCGTTTATATTTGCATCTCTCACTTAAAACTTATCTTAAGCTTTAAGAAAAATATATTCAGATATCAAGTATTTCTTTCAGACCATGCTTAGAAAAGATACTATGTTCAAAAAATACCGGAGTGGTTTGATAAGTTTGTTTTTTCTTGTTGGCTCCAATTTATTATCCGGACAAACAATTCAAGATACACTTTCTTCAAATGTTTCGTTGTCACAATGCATTGCCTATGCTCTTGCCAATCAGTCGTTGATAAAGCAATCAGTTCTTGATGAAGAAATCACAAAAAGAAATATCAGGATCGCGCTATCGGCATGGTATCCTCAACTTGAGGTTGATGCTAATATTCAACATTTTTTTCAGACACCACCAACCTTTTATCCTAATCTGAATAATGCTCCTGCGTACACACCTTATATTTCCCTGGCCTCCACACCTACAAATATATCATCTGGTATTTTTTCTGCCACCCAGACCTTGTACAGCAACAATTTATTCTTTGCGGCCAGAACTTCAAGAGAACTTCGCAATCAGGCTTCGGAAAATACAGAAAGTTCAAAGATCAACACATATGTTGATGTAACAAAAGCTTTTTTCGATGTGCTGTTAACAGAGGAGGAGATTAATGTCCTGAATGAAGATATAGTAAGGCTTCAGCATAATTTTAAAGATGCATACAGTTTTTATAAAAATGGACTGACAGATAAAATAGACTATCAGCGTACTGAAATAGCCTTAAGTAATGCCCAGGCTCAAAGAAAGAGTACCGTGGAAGCTCTGAAGGCCAAATACTCAATATTAAAACATCTCATGGGAGTCGTTCCTGAAAAGCAAATAACTGTGGCATACGATTCTACAAAATTTGAAAATGAGATATTAATTGATACCACAAAGAATCTCGATTATGGCAATCGTATTGAATATCAGTTAATGGAGAGTTCATTAAAACTGCAGAATTACGGGATCAGCTATTACAGATGGTCATTTCTTCCGACATTGTCTGCTTACTATAATTATGATCCATCATTTTCAGCCAACCAGTTCTCTGATTTATACAATACTAACACTCCCACTTCTCTTTTCGGCCTGAAATTAACGCTTCCTTTGTTTCAGGGAATGAGCAGGCAGGAGAATTTCAGCAAGGCAAAGCTTCAGTATCAGCGACTGCAACTTGGGATGGATTACCTGAAAAGCTCTATGAGCAGCGAATATACTCAGGCGCTCGCAGGCTATAAAAGCAACCTTAATGAATTGAAAGTAGCAAAAAGGAATATTGTGCTTGCAAAAGAAATCTTTAACACCGTGAAGTTTCAATATGATAAAGGAACTAAGGCCTATCTGGAAGTCATAGTTTCTGAAACAGATTTACGGACTGCTGAACTTAATTATTTAAATATACTTTTCCAGGTTCTTACCAGTAAACTGGATTTGGAAAAAGCTTCGGGAGAGATTAAAGTTAATTAACATTTACAATTTTTGCTGGTAGGATATGGCAGATTTTAATATGTAACACTATGTATAAAATAACACTTATAATAATATATTTTGCTATTGTAGCGGGGTTGTTATCCTGCACCGGGAATTCGGCAAATAAAAAGACGGAAGTGCCTGCTGTACCCGTAACAGTTACTAATGCAAGTCCTTCAAAAGCCATATTCTACAATGCATACCCTGCAAATATAGTGGCATTAAAAGAGGTAGAACTGCGTGGGCAGGTAAGCGGCTATATAACAGGAATATATTTTACCGAGGGTAAAGAGGTTCACCCAGGAGAAAAACTGTATGAAATTGACCGCCGTAAATATGAGGCAACTTACAGGGAAACACAGTCGAATGTCAAGATAGCCGAGGCCAATCTGGAGAAAGTCCAGCGAGACGCGGACCGTTATACTGATCTTGCCAGCCAGGATGCTGTTCCAAAACAGCTTCTCGATAATTCAATGACAGATCTTAAAAATGCCAGGCAGCAGTTAGATGCTGCAAATTAG
>OCZT010004218.1_pt1 | contig 14566 bp, 13 predicted proteins | sample 1539031 | NCBI WGS metagenome assembly OCZT01 (sample SAMEA3539308, study PRJEB22396) | soil metagenome | biome: tundra; feature: field; material: soil | place: USA | collected 2010-05 | depth 0.15 m
TCGTCGCGGCCCTGCGCGCGCTCGAGGGCGACGAGACGCTGCTCATCCAGAGCGGAAAGCCGGTCGCCGTATTCCGCACGCATGCCCACGCGCCACGCGTGCTGATCGCGAACTCGAACCTCGTCGGCCGCTGGGCGACATGGGAACACTTCCGCGAGCTCGAGCGGAAAGGCCTCATCATGTACGGCCAGATGACCGCCGGCTCGTGGATCTACATCGGCTCGCAGGGCATCGTGCAGGGAACGTATGAGACGTTCGGCGCTGTTGCCCGGGCGCACTTCGGCGGCTCGCTCGCCGGCCGCTTCGTGCTGACCGCCGGGCTCGGCGGCATGGGCGGCGCCCAGCCCCTCGCGGCGACCATGCAGGGCGCGGTGATGCTGGCGGTGGAAGTGGATCGGTCGCGCATCGAGAAGCGGCTTGCGACCGGATACTGCGACCGGATGACCGCCTCGCTGGATGAGGCGCTCGCGTGGGTCGAATCCGCGCGGGCGGGAAAGGAGGCGCTGAGCGTCGGGCTCGTCGGCAACGCCGCGGAGGTCCTTCCGGAGCTCGTCGCGCGCGGCGTCACGCCCGACGTCGTCACGGACCAGACGAGCGCTCACGACATGCTGAATGGCTACGTGCCCGCCCTCATGTCGCTCGAGGAGGCGGCCGCGCTGCGCAAGAGCGATCCCGCCGAGTACATCGCGCGGGCGACGCGCGACGTCGTGCTGCACGTCCGCGCGATGCGCGCGATGCAGGACCGGGGGGCCATCGCGTTCGATTACGGAAACAACATCCGCACGGTCGCGTTCGACGCGGGGCTCGCGGACGCATTCACGATTCCCGGGTTCGTCCCCGAGTACATTCGCCCGCTCTTCTGCGAGGGGAAGGGCCCGTTCCGCTGGGCCGCGCTCTCCGGCGATCCCGCCGACATCGCGCGCACCGACCGTCTCGCGCTCGAGCTCTTTCCCCACGACCGGCACTTGCGCACCTGGATCGAGAAGGCCGCGGAGCGCATCCGCTTTCAGGGGCTCCCCGCCCGCATCTGTTGGCTGGGGCAGGGCGATCGCGCGACGTTCGGCGTCGCGATCAACGATCTCGTCGCGAGCGGCGAGATCAGCGCGCCGATCGTGATCGGCCGGGACCACCTCGATACCGGCAGCGTCGCGTCGCCGTTCCGTGAGACCGAAGGGATGAAGGACGGCACCGACGCCGTCGCCGACTGGCCGATCCTCAACGCGTTGTTGAACGTGGCGAGCGGCGCGAGCTGGGTGAGCTTCCACCACGGCGGCGGAGTCGGGATTGGCAATTCGCTGCACGCGGGGCAGGTGATCGTGGCGGACGGCACGCCCGAGATGCGCGTTCGTCTCGAGCGAGTGCTCACGAACGATCCGGGCATCGGCGTGGTGCGGCATGCGGACGCGGGATATGAGACCGCCGTGGCCGCGGCTCGCAAGCATGGAATTCAGATGCCGGCCGAAACCTCGCGCCACGACGTGCCGTAGATTCCGGTATGCCGCAGGCATCGACTCGAACCGCCCCAACCGCACCAACGGGCCGAACCGTCGCAACGCCGGCGCCGACGCCGAATGCGATCGTTCCGGGCAGGCCCGGCGCGCCCGCGATCCCGATTCCGCTCAGCGCCGCCGATGTCTCCGCGCTTCGCGATCGCGTTGGGGAACTCCGCGGCCAGCGCAGCTCCGTCAATTCGGAACGCGCTTCGCTCGCCAGTCAGCTGCGCACGGCGAGGCCGGGCGCCGATCAGGTCGGCATCGAGTCGCACATTGCTCAGCTCGACGGCCGCCTCCTGTCGATCGAGTCCGACATCGCCGACCTCGGCAAGGCGCTCGCTGCCGCTCCGAATGGACTCAGCCAGACGACGACGAGCACCGTGCCGCCGGTGCGCTACGGTCCCTTCACGTCGAACCAGATCACCGCGATCTCGATCCTCTCGGTGTTGTTCGTCGCCGCGCCGCTTGCGTGGGCCATGGCCATGATCGCCCTGCGGCGCTCTCCGCGTCCGCCCGCGCCACAAATTCCAAAGGACGTTTCAGAGCGACTCGAGCGCATGGAGCACGGCATCGACGCCGTCGCGCTCGAGGTCGAGCGCATCGGCGAAGGCCAGCGCTTCGTCACGCAGCTCATGAGCGACCGCGCGAAACGCGCCGCGCTCCCCGAGGGGGTTCCTCGTACCTAGCGCTTTTTCGGTGCGGTTCCACGGATCGGAGTGTGAGAATCACGAGGCGGTCGGACTCCACGCTGTAGATGATTCGGCAGGGGGCGAAGAAGACTTCGCCGACGCGTCCGCCGCGCGGATGATCCCCGTGTGACACCCCCCTGATCCGCGCCAGCATCCCCTGCAGCCACTGCCACGCCGCGCCGGTGCGGTCGCAGCGCATGGATGCCACGATTTCGGCCGCGCGCTCTTCGGCCAACGGAGTCCACACGACCCTCATCGGCCGAGCATCGCGCGCAACCGCGTCTCGACCCGCTCGGACGGTTCCGCCCGGCCCGTCTCAACTTGTTCCACGGACGTCCGCACGTCTCGGGCAAGCTCGACCTCGTCGAGCAGGCCTTCGTACGCCGCGATCGCCAGCAGCACAATCGCGCTCCGTCCCCGTTGCGTGATGACCATCGGTTCGCTCGTCGACTGCACCTGTTCCACGAACGCGGCGGCATGCGCCCGAAACTCGCTGAGCGATCGAATATCCCGGGACGCGCGCAGTCCTCCAGTAGACGAGTTCATGGGCGGTTACGACGGAACGTACGGCTGAGCGTACGCCCGAGCGTACGGTTGAGCGTACGGCTGAGCGTACGCCCGAGTGTTCGCCCCAGTGTACATCTGAGCGTACGCCGGAGCGTACGCCGGAGCGTACGCCGGAGTGTATGCCGGAGTGTACGCCGGAGTGTACGCCGGAGTGTACGCCGGAGTGTACGCCGGAGTGTACGCGCTATCGTTCGGTCGGATCAACGGTCGCATCAACGATCGGACGTACCGTCGCACGTACGCTTGCGCGTACGGTCGCTTGTAGTCGCGAAATAGTTGCGACAAACGCTCCGTACGAGTCTCCGGGTGAACAGACGGCTGAATCCAAAAAGGTGCACACGCGAATGTGATCATGATCGCCACATTAGCGTGCTCAGCCGTCAAGTGCTCAACCGCCGTATTGCCCGAGCCATCATTCGAGCTCGTCCGCTAGATTCGACCCGGATGACTACGCAGCAACTCTTCATCAACGCGTCCCAGGTCGTCACCTGCTCCGGCCCGCCACGAGCACGCCGCGGCAACGAACTGCGTGACGCGGGCGTCCTCACGAACGCCGCCGTCGCCGTCGACCTCGGACGCATCGTCGCGGCCGGGCCGCAGGATGAACTCGAGCGGCGCTTCCCGTCGGCCGCGCGCATCGACTGCGAGCGTGGCGTCCTCACGCCCGGCCTCGTCGATTCCCACACGCACGGCATCTTCGGCAAGCCGCGCTTCGAGGAGCAGGAACTCCGCGCGGCAGGCCTCGACTACATGGAGATCGCGAGGCGGGGCGGCGGCATTCACAGTTCCGTCCGCGATCTCCGGGCGCGAAGCGAGGACGAGCTCTTCTCGCTCGCGCTCCCGCGATTGCGGCGGCTCGCCCGGCACGGCACGACCACCGTCGAGCTCAAGAGCGGCTACGGCCTCACGCTCGACGACGAACTGAAGTCGCTGCGCGTCATCCGGCGGCTCCAGCACACGCTCGCGATTCGCATCGTGCCGACGTTCCTCGGCGCGCACGAAATCCCCCTCGAATACCGGACGAAGCCGCGGACTCGAGACGAATACGTCGCCCTGCTCGTGGACGAGATGATCCCGCGAGTCGCGCGCGAGAAGCTGGCGGTGTTCGCCGACATCTTCTGCGAACCGGGCGTGTACACCCTCGACGAATCACGGAGGATCCTCGGCGCCGCGCGCGCGCACGGCCTCGCCCTCAAGTTGCATGCCGACGAGCTCGAGCCATGCGGCGGCGCCGAGCTCGCGGCCGAGCTCGGTGCCACCAGCGCCGATCACCTCGCAGCAATCTCCGCCAACGGAATCAAGGCGCTCGCCGCGAGCGAGACCGTCGCGACGCTCCTGCCCGGCACGATGCTGTTCCTCGGCAAGTCCGCCCAGGCGCCGGCCCGGGCGTTGGTCGACGCCGGCGCTGCCATCGCCCTCGCCACCGATTTCAACCCCGGCACCTCGCCGACGGTGAATTTTCCGCTGATGCTGACGCTCGCCGTGAGCCAGCTCCACCTGTCCGTCACGGAGGCGATGATCGCGGCCACTACGAACGGCGCCGCGGCGCTGGGACTCGCGGCCGAGACGGGACAGCTGAGCAGGGGATTTTCGGCGGACCTGGCCCTGTTCGACATCGGCGACATGCGGGAGCTCCCGTACTGGTACGGAGATCACCGCTGCCGTCGCTCGTGGGTGTGCGGTAATGCTTGTCACGCCTAGGGAACAGGGCGTAGATTTCCTCGCGCTGGGGCGGTGTGCGCCCTCCTCAATAGAGCCTGCGCCGTCGCGCATGCCTGTGACTCACGTCCCGCACGTCCGGGTCTCACAGCTCCTTCATGGCTAACGTCGCTGCGCTGAGAAAGAAGGCCGCCGATTTCGAGCAGAGGAAACAGCTCGACAAGGCGATCGCGACGTATCGGGAGATCCTCGACGTCTTCGATGCCGGTGGCGACCAGAACATCGACATCGGTCTGTACAATCGCGTCGGCGACCTGCTCGTGCGGCAGGGCAGCACATCAGATGCGGTCACGCTCTACGAGCGCGCGGTCGATCTCTACGCGGAGAGTGGATTCTTCAACAACGCCATCGCCCTCTGCAACAAGATCCTGCGCACGTCGCCCGGGCGTGCGACCGTCTACTACAAGCTGGGCGAGATCAGCGCGGCCAAGGGGTTCAACGCGGACGCAAAGCTGAACTTTCTCGAGTATGCCGACCGGATGCAGAAGGCCGGCGAGATGGAGGAGGCGTTCAGGGCGCTGAAGGAGTTCGCCGACCTCTGCCCCGATCAGGACGACACGCGCTTGATGCTCGCGGAGCAGCTCACGAAGGCCGGGCGAAAGGCGGAGGCCCTCGAACAGCTGCAGTTGCTGCACGCGCGATACCAGAGTGGCGGGCGAGTCGCGGAGGCGCATGCGACGTTCGAGCGCATGAAGGCGCTGGACCCGAACGTCGAGGTGAAGGCGGCGGAATCCGGCGAGATCGCGAAGCGCGACGACCTCGTCTTCATCGATCTCGACGCGCCGTCGACTCGCGCCTCGCGTCGCGTACGCGGCAGTGGCGGCAGGGTGGGCATCACGCTCACGCCGTCGAAGACGGTGGATGGAAGGAAGACGCCGGTCGCTCAGACGCCTTCAGCCTCCCAGACGAGCGCACCTGAGCCGTCGAGTACGAGCACCTCCGACCTTCCGCTGATCGATGTCGATGCGCCGGCGGCACCGGTGCTCCCGGCGCCGCCACCGACGTCGGCGGAACCCGCGGCGGAACCTGCGGCGGAACCCCCGGCGGAACCCGCGACGAAGGCGCGCCGGTCTGGCGCCGCCATCGCGAACAACGCCGGCACGCTCCGCGAACAGCTCGCGGTCAGTCCCGACGACTGGGCCTTGCATCGCCAGCTGGCCGAGGCGCTGCTCGACGACGGCGACCGCGAGGGCGGACTCAGGGAACTCGAACTCGCGCTCGTCGGCTATGAGAAGGCCAACGACCTCGAGACGGCACGATCCATCGCCGACGAGATCCTTCGCCTGGATCCGGGATCGGTGCGGCATCACCAGAAGCGCGTCGAGTACGCCTTCCGTTCCAACGACAAGGCGCGCCTCGCCGAGGCGTACCTGGAGCTCGCCGGAGCGCTCTTCCGCGACGGCGAGGCCGAGAAGTCGAAGCAGGTCTATCGGCGCGTGCTCGAACTCTCGCCCGACGACGCACGCGCCTATTCCGCACTCGAATCGTTCGGCACGCCGCCCGCGCCCACCGAAGCGCCGGGAGCGCGACGCGCGCCGGGACAGGCGGACCGCGCCTCCACGCCGTCGAAGGCCGGCCGCCGGTACATGGGCTCGATCGACGCGCAGCAGCCGGCCGCCAAGCCAGCCGCCAAGCCAGCCGCCAAGCCAGCAGCCAAGCCAGCCGCCAAGCCGGCGGCACGATCGGCCCCAAGGCCGGTGGCAAAGCCGCCGACAGAAGCGGCGCCCGCGGGCGGCGACGACGAGTACGTCTCGCTGGGCGACTGGCTGCGCGACCAGGAGGCGCCAAAATCGACGCGCATGGTGGTCGGCGAGGATACGCCGACCGGCGACGAGCAGGCCGACTTTGCCGACATGCTCAAGAAGTTCAAGCAGGGCGTCGCCGAAAATGTGGACGCCGAAGACCACGAGGCGCATTACGACCTCGGCGTCGGCTACAAGGAGATGGGTCTTCTCGACGAAGCCATCTCCGAGTTTCAGAAGGCGTTGCGTGGGCCGCAGAATCGTCTTCGCACGTACGAGGCGCTGGGCCAGGCGTTCATCGAGAAGAAGCAGCTGCCGGTCGCGGCGATGATTCTCCAGCGGGCGCTGAACGAGCCCGGCGCGCGCGACGAGCAGCTCGTCGGTGTGCTCTACCTCCTCGGTCACGTGAACGAGACGCTGGGCAAGCTCGTGGAGGCCAAGACCTGCTACGAGCGCGTGTTCGGCTTGGACATCCAGTTTCGGGACGTCGGCGACCGCCTGAATGCGGTGGACGAGGCGCTCGCATCGTGACCATCGGCGACCGGCTGCGCACGCCTGTGGCATCGGCCCTTCTCGACATCCAGGCGCCCGTTCGCGGGCCGCTCGACGACGTGCCGGCGGAGATGTGGCGCATCGTGAAGGCGGACGCCCCGATCATCGCCGCCGTGACCGCTCACTTGAGCGGGATGAAGGGCAAGATGTTTCGTCCCACGCTGCTTCTGCTCGCGAGCGCGCTCGAGGACCATCCGGATGGGCGGGCCGTCTCCATGGCGGCGGTCGCGGAACTCGTGCACCTCGCGAGCGTCGTGCACGACGACGCGGTGGATCACTCGAACGTGCGCCGCGGCCAGCCGACCATCAACGCGTTCTTCTCGCACCAGATCGCGGTGATCCTTGGCGACTACCTCTACTCGCGCGCCCTCGCGGAGCTCGTGCGCCTCGAGGATCTCGAACCGCTGCGGGCGTTCACGTCGGCGTCGAACGAGATGACGCTCGGCGAGATGCGCCAGCTCTCGTCCTACGACGCGCTCGGTTTCTCGGAGCGCGACTACTTCGCACTCAATCGCGCCAAGACCGCGTCGCTGCTCGGCGCCGCCTGCGAGGTCGGCGCGCTCTGCGGCGCGCCGCGGCATCGCGTGGCGATGCGGCGGTATGGCGAGCAACTGGGGATGGCCTTCCAGCTGGCGGACGACCTGCTCGACTACACGGAGAGCGAGAGCGTCATGGGAAAGCCGAGCGGCCTCGACCTGCGCGAGCACAAGGTGACGCTGCCGTTGATCGCCGCGCTGCCGTGCATGTCGGCGGCGCAGCGCGCCACGGTGGATGCGCTGTTCGAGGCGGCTGTTCCTGACGACAGGCAGATTGGTGAGGTCGTGCGCATCGTCACCGGGTGCGGCGGCATCGAGTATGCGCGGCGGAAGGGCGAGGAATTCGCGCACGAGGCGGAGAAGGCGCTGGACGGGCTGCCGGCCGGCGCGGCACGCGAGTCGCTGGCGGACGCCATCGCCTATGTCCTTGACCGGAGGTCGTAACCATGGCACCCAAGGGATCGTCCAGACATAGGCCGGGGTATCATGCAGTGGTGCTGCTCTGCGGGTTCCTGGCGGGCGGCCTGATGACTGCGGGGGCCCGCAAATGGCTGCCGTCCGGCTCCGTGAAGGAGTTCCTGACGACCGCCGTCACACCCTCGCTTGGGCACATTGACATAGATTTGGTTATCATCAAGTTCGGGCTGGGACCCATCGCGCTCGACGTGTCGTTGCTGAGCCTCGTCGGGGTCCTGATTGCCTATCTGATCGCGCGTTCGCTTTTCTAGGAGACGGTATGCCACTCCAAGCCTCGATCTTCGGCCCGATGGAAATCGGCCTGCTGTTGCTGGTCGTCTTGCTGCTCTTCGGAGCCAAGCGGATTCCCGAGATCGCGGGGTCGTTCGGGAAGGGGATCAAGGAGTTCAAGAAGAACATGAACGAAGTGCAGGCTTCTATCGACGCACCCGTGCAATCGACATCGTCGCTGCCGCCGGCTTCACAGCCGGTGCGCGAGGAGAATGCGCCCGCCGCCGAGCCGAAGAGGCTGATCTAGGCAGACGGCAGACGGCAGACTGCCGTCTGCCGTCTGATCAGCTCGTCGCTCTCCGCTGCGCATTCTGCAACGCCTTCCTCCGATCGTCGATCGTCGCCGACTTCTTGAGTGACTCCAGGAACAGGCGAATCCGCTGCTCCCGCAGCGCTCGCGTGATCTGGTCGCGCTGCGTCGGCTTCTGCGCCATCCACTTTACCGAGTCGGCCGTCGTCCGCTTGTCCACGCGGAGGACGAACACGCCCGCATCCGTCTTGACGGGCGCGCTGACGGCGCCGACGGCAAGCCCGGGCCCGAACGGCGCACCCACCGCCTCGCTGAGCATACCGAGCTGTGGCACCTGCGTGCTGCGCGAGAACGGCCCGACGCTGATCACCGTGAGCCCCTGCGCCTTCGCAGCCGTCTCGAGCGAACTGCCCGCCGCCGCGGTGGCAAACGCCTTCGCCTTGGGCACCAGCGCGTCCACCGCCTTCTTCTGCGCGACGAGCTCACGCACCTGGTCCTTCACCGCCGCGAACGGCGGCACGCCGCCGGGGCTCAGCGAATCGAGACGGACGAGATAGTAACCCTGCTCGTCGTCGAAGAGGTCGCTCGACTCGCCGACCTTGGCGCCGGCAAACGCCCATGCGCTCGCGCTCGGCACGACGTGGCCGAGATACATCGCGGGCGAACCCTCCTCGATCGTCAGCCGCGAGACGAGCAGTGATTGCTGCTTCGCGGCGCTGTCGAACTTGGCGGGTTCCGTCGCGCTGCCGGCCACCTTGGCGAGCGCATCGGCGCGCTTGTCGGACAGCATCGCCGCCGAATCACCCTGCTTGATGAACTTCATGATGTGATGGAGCGAGATCGAGTCGCCCTTGTGCTCATCGACCCGCAGGATGTGGTAGCCGAACGGTGTGAGCACCGGCCCCGAGAGCTCGCCGGCCTTCAACTTGTATGCGGCGTCCTCGAACGCGGCGACATAGGAGCCCTTGGCCATCTTGGGCAGCTTGCCACCGTCGCGGCCGCTCACCGTGTCGTCCGACTCGCGCTTCGCGACGTCCTCGAACTTCGCGCCCTTCACGATCTCGGCGCGAACGGCCTGGATCTTCGTGAGCGCATCCGCGGTGTCGGCCGGGGTCGGCCGGCGTCCGATCTCCACGATCGAGAGCGACGCGTGGGCGGGGTGATCGAAGTCCTTCGAGTGCGCGTCATAGTATTTCTGCATTTCCGCGTCGGTGACCGCGTCCCTGAGCTCCTTCGTGAGCTCGGGCTTGAAGCTCACGGCGGACACCGTCGCGGAGTCGTGGGCGTCGCGCCAGCTGTTCCAGAGCCGCGTGTCGGACACGAAGACGTCACCCGCGATTTCGCTGTACAGCTTCTGTTTCGGGAGTTCGTTGCGATAGTACGTCTCGAGCTGCGCAAGCAGCCCCTGCTGGCGCGCGGTCGGGCTTGCGAGAAAGCGCTGGTACTTCCCGGGGTCGAACTGTCCTTCGGTCTGCAGCTCGGGCGCCTGCATGAACTGCGGCGGCGGTGCGGTCTTGGCGGCGGTGATGATCTCGTCGTCGGTAACCTGGATGCCGCGCTTGGCGTACTGCTGCTTCAGCAGGATGTCGTTGACGAGGTCGTTGAACGACTGCGTCTCGAGCTGGGCGCGTTCGTCGAGCGTGAGCCCGCGGCCCCGCTGCTGCTCTTGCTGCTGCACCAGCTGCGCGGTCGCGTTCTGCCACGCGATGTAGGAGATCTCGGTCCCATTCACCTTCCCGACGGCCGTCGACGTGGTGACGGCGGCGCGACCGGCGAGGCCGGAGGTCTGGAAGAGCAGGAAGCCGCCAATGAACGCGACGACGATGATGATCCAGATCCACTTCGCGTTGTTCCGCATCTGTTGCAGCACGTACGGCACTCCATTGCAGAATTCGGTGGTGTACAGCTGATCGACGGAACCTCCAAAATTACCGGCTCGCAGGGGCTAAAATCAAGGGAGATGCGCACTTCTGTTTGACCGAGCTATCACGCGGCGTATACTAAGGTGATTACCAACACCGGACGATAACAGTCACTCGGATTACAGGGTGCGTTCGAGCGCTGGCGACCGTCCGCCCTCTGCCCTCTGCCCACTCCCCACTCCCCACTCTCCGCTGCCTCATTGTGACCGCCTCCGAGAGAATCGACGAGCTGAAGAAACGGTACGACGAAAACCCACGTCGGTTCTTCGCCTCACTCGCGAACGAACATCGGAAGGCCGGCGATCTCGAGCAGGCCATCGCGCTCTGCCAGATGCACCTCGCGGACCAGCCGTCGAACATGAACGGGCACGTCGTGTACGGCCAAGCGCTCTTCGAGGCCGGTCGCCTCGACGAGGCCAGGGTCACGTTCGAGGCCGCGCTCACGCTCGATTCGGAAAATCTCATCGCGCTCCGCCACCTCGGCGACATCGCGTGCGCGTACGGCGCCAACGAGCAGGCGCGCGAGTGGTACTTGCGCGTCCTCGATGCCGACCCGCGCAACCACGAGATCATCGCGCTGCTCGCGAAGCTCGCGCAGCTCACGAAGGTCGCGCAGCTCACGAAGGAGCCAAAGACGGTCGAGAACGGAGCGCCGGTCGCGTCCGCGCCGAGCGAGCCGTCCGTGCCGAGCGAGCCGTCCGTGCCGAGCGAGCCGTCCGCACCGTCCGCGCCACAGGAGGCACAAACGGAGCCGATGGAGCTGATCGAGCTGCCGGACGATTTCGAGTCGAGCCCCGAATCGCTCGTCTGGATCGATCCTCTTTCGCCTACCGGGACAGCGATGACGAGCGAGTTCCTCGCGCTGGACGATAGCGGCCTCGGCACTTCTCTCGACGACAGCGACCTCGGTACGCCACTCGACGCGGCGGCGCTCACGCCGGACGTGTTCAGCGACTTCATGCCGAACCCGTTCGCCGAGCCGGCGCCGGAGGTGCCGGCGATGCCGGCGATGCTGGAGATGCCGGAGATCCCCGAGTTGCCGGAGTTGCCGGAGTTGCCGGAGTTGCCGGAGTTGCGGGAGTTGCCGGCGGAGCCCGCGCCTCCTTTCGTCACCGAAACGATGGCGGAGCTGTACCTGCACCAGGGCTTCGCCGCGGAAGCGCTCGAGGTCTATCGGCGGCTCCTGCGGGCGAATCCCGACGACGAACAGCTGAAGCAGCGTGTGCGCAAGCTGGCCCGTGGCGACCGCGACAGCATTCCGTTCGACCTCGTTCTAAGGCCCGGCGCGGCTCCCAATAACGCGCTGGCACTTGAAACCTCAGCGGCTCCGGAAGCCGTTGCAGCGCCTCAGTCCGCTCCGGAACCCGAAGCCCCTGCGGCGCCTGAGCCCGCTCCGGAACGCGAAGCCCCTGCGGCGCCTGAGCCCGCTCCGGAGCCCGAAGCCCTTGCAGCACCTGAGACTGCTCTGGAGACCGTCGCCGTTACGGTAAATCGTCCTACCGCCCGCTCGTACTTTGCGCGGCTCGCGGCTCGGCGCGCGGTGCGCGGAAACGGATCGGCTCGGCCGACGCCCGCATCCGTGCCGGATGTCCCCACGCGCGATGACAACGCGCCGGCGACTTCTGCATCGAGCACCTCGTCGCTCGAAGCCTTGTTTACGGGGGGGGCCGTCTCGACCGAAGACGAGCACGTCGCGCTCACGCTGGCCCAGGTGACGGGCGCTGTCGGGACAGGCGCGCCATCGCCGGAAGCGGGGCCGGAGGGGAGCACCGCGGCCGGCTCTTCGCTCGACGCGATGTTCCGGGAGGCCGACGACCTGGTCGTCGCCGCGGTTTCGCGTCAGTCGCAAACGCTCCGCTTCGACCAGTTCTTCGCGACGGTCGCTGAAGAGGCGGTACCGCCGCAGCCCTCCGCGCCCTCCGCGCCCTCCGCGCCCTCCGCGCCCTCCGCGCCTTCCGCGCCCTCCGCGCCCTCGGGCGAGCCCGGAAGCCCCGCGGAGTTGAAGCAGTTTCATTCGTGGCTGCTCGGGTTGAAGAAGCCGTGAGAATCGCCGTCCTCAACGGCCCCAACCTCAACCTCCTCGGCACGCGCGAACCTGAGATCTACGGGACCACGACGCTGGCCGAGATCGAGGCACGCGTACGCGAAGTGGCGGACGAACTCGGCGTGCAGCTGGCGTTCGGCCAGTTCAATCACGAGGGAGACCTCATTGACGCCATCCATGCGCTGGGCGGCCGTGGCGCCGCGCCGGGTGTCGCGCCGGAACTGCGCGAGAAGGCGGACGGCGCGCTCGTGAACGCCGGCGGGTGGTCGCACACGAGCATCGCGCTCGCCGACGCGCTCTCGTCGGTGAAGCTGCCCTACGTCGAGGTGCACCTCAGCAACATCTTCTCACGCGAACAGGAGCGCCGTCATACGGTGCTTGCGGCGGGAGCGCACGGACTGCTCTGCGGATTCGGCGCCCACGGCTACGAGATGGCGTTGCGCGGCCTCGCTCACTCGCTGCGCCCCGGCAGGCGATGATGGACGGACGTGAGCGACGTCTCGCCGCTCTGCGATCCGCCCTGACCGACAACCAGCTCGACGCACTGCTGTTGAGCTCGCTGCCGAACATCCGCTACCTCAGCGGATTCTCGGGGTCGAGCGCACTCCTTCTCGTCTCGGCGAACGACGCACTGCTGCTGACGGATTTTCGCTATTCCATCCAGGCGGGCGCAGAGGCCGGCGCGGTGGCACGCGTGGTGATCGAGCCGAACTCGCTCTGGTCGCGGCTGTGGACCGAGTTGCCGGCCCTGCGCGGCGTGCGATCGATCGCATTCGAGTCCGCACACCTGACGCACACGGACTTCCTGCGACTCGCCGAACCGGCCGCCGGCGGATCCAGGTGGCAGTGGAAGCCGTCCGTCAATCTCGTGGAGACGCTGCGCGAGCGAAAGGACGCGGCCGAGGTCGCCAGCATCCGTGACGCCGTACGCATTGCCGAACACGCGCTCCAGCGCACGATCGACGGCGTGCGGCCGGGGATGACCGAGCTGGCCATCTGCGGCATCCTGGAGGGCGAGCTTCGCGCCGCCGGCAGTCTCTCGCATCCGTTCGAGACGATCATCGCCAGCGGGGAACGCGCGGCGCTGCCGCACGCGCACTCGTCACGCCGGGTAGTGGCCGCCGGCGACCTCCTCTTGATGGACTTCGGCGCCGTGAGCGGCGGCTATTGCTCGGACATCACGCGCACGTTCGTCATGGGGCGCTCGACTCCCGAACAACGCGAGCTTCATGACGTGGTTCGCGAAGCAAACGCCACCGCTTCGGGCGGCGTTCGGGCCGGAATGCGGGGAAAGGATGCCGACGCGCTCGCGAGGGGCTACATTGAGCGCCGCGGATGGGGCGAGGCGTTCGGACATTCGCTCGGGCACGGGATCGGGCTGGAAGTGCACGAGGCGCCGCGCCTGTCGAAGGTGGCCGACAGCCCGTTGCCGGTGGGGGCCGTCGTCACCATCGAGCCGGGGATCTACCGTTCCGGTTGGGGAGGCATTCGTATAGAAGACGATGTGCTGCTCACGGCGGACGGGCCGGAAGTGATAACGACGTTTCCGAGGGAGTTGATCGAGCTGGGCTAGTCTGAGAGCTGTCTGCTGACGGCAGTCAGGTGAGAGCTATCAACTGACTGCGGTCAGCTCATGGCGATCAGACGTAGGTGGTCAACTGACGTCTAGCCTCTGCCTTCTGCCTTCTTTCAAGAGACTGATGATCGATCTCCGGTATGTAAAAAAGCTCGTCGAGATGCTCGACAGTTCAACCGTCGACTCCATCGAGATCTCGTCCGACAAGGGCATGAAGATCCGCATCAGCAAGACGCCGTCGCAGCGCGGCGCGATGCAGGTCGTCGCGCCCACCGTGGCGGGGGCGCCCATCGTCGAGCGACGCCGGAACACGCCCGCCGTCGTCACCGCGGTGGCCGAGTCCGAGCCGCCGAGCGCGAGTGCGCCGCCCAAGTCGTCGCTGCTCGAAGTGAAGTCTCCGATGGTCGGCACGTTCTACGGCGCACCGGAGCCCGGTGCGAAACCGTACGTCTCTGTGGGATCGACGGTCAAGCAGGGCCAGATCGTCTGCATCATCGAGGCCATGAAGATCATGAACGAGATCGAATCGGAGTACTCGGGCGTCGTGAAGGAGATCGGCGCGACCGACGCACATCCGGTCGAGTACGGCCAGGTCCTCTTCCGGATCGATCCCAATGGCTGACCCAACCTCACGTCCGCCGCGCCCACCGGCAGGCGCCCCCGCTTCTGCCCCTGCCTCCCCAGCCGCCGCACCCGCCGCCGCACCCGCCGCCGCACCAGATCGGCAGA
>OCZT010004220.1_pt1 | contig 14562 bp, 20 predicted proteins | sample 1539031 | NCBI WGS metagenome assembly OCZT01 (sample SAMEA3539308, study PRJEB22396) | soil metagenome | biome: tundra; feature: field; material: soil | place: USA | collected 2010-05 | depth 0.15 m
GCAGCCGACCTGCTCGCCGCCTACCCCCTCTACCCGGACATCACGCTGGCATAGCGGGGGCAACTGACGGAGCGTGAGGCCGTGGTCGGATGCTAGAGCCCGGGTACGCGACACGCCCGTGTGCGCCAGCCCGGAGCTTCGCCGAGGCCAGGTGGGGACTCGGGCGACGTGTGACATGCGGATAGCCGCGTGGCGCGATACTAGTCAGGTGAGCGTTCCTGATGGCCGCAAGTCGAATACGACTTACACCGCGTCGATTGGCTCGGTGGACCTGGCCGCCGTGAATGACGACGGGACGTCGTTCGTCATCTGGCCATGTGAGGGCTGCTTGCCCTGGCACGCGGAAGTGATCCGTGACGAAGACGGCACCCTGTACGTCCGGGAGTGGCACGCCGTGGATTGTGGCGAGTTTCAGAACCTGCTACCGGCCATAGCTGGCGAGTAGCTGAGCGGGCCGCGGCCGCGCGAGCAGGGCCGTCCCGGCCGGGCAGTGCATGTGTTCTGGGCAAGTTGTGGCGCCGACATCGCGGGCGGCTACCAGCAGCGGCAACTGTGCCGCTCCTAAAGAGGCAGGCTGAGCGCCGCTGTTCCACAACCTTGGAAGTGGAACACGCGCCAGCCGCCCGCTCAGGAATCCTGTAAACCCGTGTTCCGCCGTTCCGTAAGTTGTTCCACAACACCAGTTCCACAATGATGCTACGGCGATAACTTCCGGTACAGTGGCGGGATGACTGCCGCACATGATCACCCTGCCCGCGGGCTCGACCTGGGTTACGCCCGGGTCTCCACCACCAGGCAGAGCCTCGACCGCCAGCTCGACGCCCTCACTGGCGCGGGCATCCCGGACAAGCGGATCTACACCGACAAGAAGACCGGCACTACCGTCGACCGGCCCGGCCTGACCGAATTGCTCAAGTACACCCGCGACGGCGACACGATCGTGGTGCACACCCTCGACCGGCTCGGCCGCAACCTTCGCGAAGTCCTCAACCTCGTCCACGACCTCGCCGGACGCGGTATCGGCGTGCGGTCACTGGCCGACCCGCTGCCGATCAACACCGCCGACGAGGGCATGGGCCGCATCGCGTTCCTGCTCCTGGCCCTGTTCGCCGAGATGGAACGCACCTTCACCGCCGAACGAGCCGCCCACGCCCGGGCCGTCGCCGAGGCAAAGAACCGTCGCATCGGCCGCCCCCTCGCCCACCCCGCGGAAAAGGTCGAGTTCGCCTGGCTGCTCAAGGGCCAGGGCCACACCCTCGGCGAGATTGCCGCGAAGACGGGGATCCCGAAAACCTCGCTGCACCGCTACCTCACCGCCAGCCAGGCCGCCCAGGAGGTGTGATGAGCCAGAACCCGCTCATGCCCGACGTTGTCGATGGCCGTCCCGGCAGGTCCCGCGCTCCGAAACGAGTCCCGTCAGTCACGCTGGCCTGCACTCTCGGCGATCCGCCCGTCATAACCGGAATCCTCGAGACCGGCCGCCGGTGTGCACGCAACGGAATCAGCACCCGGCTGTGCATGTCCGATGACGAGGCGCTGCTTCGCGGGGCGGTTCTGGCGGAAGAGGATCAGGTCGTCCTGGATGGCCACGGAGACCCGGACAGTGCCTTACTGGGGCTTTTCCCGCTGGGAAACCTGCTCGGCGGCGGGCTGTCGTTCAAGGCCCGGGTCCTGATGCTGGGCTGCTGCTGGGGCAATGCCGGCCGGTACAGGAACGTGGTCGAGCAGTGCATCAAGAAACCGACGGTATTCCTAGGCTGCGAGCACGAGCCGCGGAAGACCCATGGACGGCACCACCGGCGTGCCGACTCAGCCCGCACATTCATCCCACAAGAAAATGGACCTGACCAGTTACCTCCGCGCATGCCTTGCTGCGGGCGATTCTTGATCACATCCCGCCGATGCTCGGCTGCGCCGACTTTACGGCCATGGCAAACAACTACCCATGGAGCCGCACCGACAAGGGGTACATGCGCAACCTTAAGGAAGTCCGGCTCCAGGGTGACGACGTACTGCACCGGCAGATCTCCAAGAAGGGCGATGTCCTGCGCTTCGAGGGATCTGCCGACCGGTGCCGGGCTCAACCGGCTGTTGCAGGAGTGCGCCGATCGACTGTGACCGCTGGCCAGAGCGCCGCGCCTCGCCGCATGTGCGGTGACATCAGCCCGCGGTCAGGGTGACTGACCAACTGCACTCACTGTTGACCGACAGGTGGTAGTTCTGGCCGGTGTCGGTCGGGTAGAGAGTGGTCGTGGCCGTTCCTCCCGCGCCGAGCGCATTGGCGATCGACTGGTCATCCGAGCTGAGGCTTGACTGATTAGGTGTCTCCATGTCCGCGATGAAGTTGCCCGAGCCGCCTGCTGCCGAACAGTCGTAGGTGTAGGTGGCGGTAACAGGGCTCGCAGTGACCAGGAACGGCACCGAGTTGGCGATACCGTTGCCGGAAAGATGCGCTAGGACACGGTGGGCATACGCCTTAGCCGCTGCCGCCTTAGCCGCTGCTGCCTTAGCTGCCGCTGCGTTCTGTGCTGCCTGGGCCGCTGCCGCCTTAGCCGCTGCAACTTTGGCTGCGGCCTTCTGTGCTGCCTGGGCCGCTGCCGCCTTAGCCGCTGCAACTTTGGCTGCGGCCTTCTGTGCTGATGTCAGCGCAGCGGGTGTCCGGGCTAGCTGCGTAGCCTGGGCCGCCGCGACTGACTTCGCCTTGGTCGCTGTCGTGCCGGACGTGCCGCAGGCACCGATTCCAGTGGCTAGCGCGCCGACGGCTACGGCCGCTGTAAAGATCTTGGTAACGTTCACTGCGGGAATCGATTCATATACTCAAGGTAGCATAGCCACTACAATGCGTGAGATAACCCAGTGTGCCCCGGGCTTAAACCGCCTTCCGTGTCCTCCGCGACCCGGGGCGGCATTCCCGCCCGCCGGGACCGAAATCCAAGAACCAGCTACCCAACGAAACCCGGCCAGCTCCTCCCCCGCACGTGCGCGGCCAGGCCGCTATCCCAGCCGGACTGCCAGGGCCGGATAGCCGCCGCCACGCCGCTATCCCAGCCGGACTGCCAGGGCCGGATAGCCGCAGGCCGCTATCCCCAGCCGGACTGTCAGGCGGGCGGGATGATCAAGGTGTGGCGCATTTGGTCGATGCCGGCGGCCCCCGGGGGAGGCGGCGATCTCGGCCAGTTCATGCTCGGGCACGAAGCCCCGGTGCTGCGCGTTGCGGGCCGCGATATGAAGGCCGATGATCGCGTCGAGGTCAGCGAGAGCCGCGCTCCGGACCCTTAATGTGTTCCCGCCGCTGCTGCTCGCGCTGGCTCCTCTGATCGGCAGCAGCTCACCAAAGACGCTGAAGGGCCTGCTGCTGGGAGAGCTGCCGAAGATCATCGAGAAGTCTCCGAATACGGTGAAGCGGTCGCTGGAAAAGGCAGAGTGGACGGCGGACGTGCTACAGCCCACACCAGCGGGGGAAACGCTGACGTGATCGGAAGCGTCCGACCGCCACAGCATCATGCCTGGCCGCGCACCACGTTACGGTAGAAAGTCATGCATTTTCTGTAGTAGCAGAGCCTGCCACAGACCGAGGGGGGGCACGGGGCCCCCGCCGGGCCCCCGTGCCCCCCCTAGCGCTCAGCCCCTCACCCTGCCTCGGCAGCAGAAGGCACCACCCGGAGCGCCCGCTCACCCGCGGCCGGCCCGGCGTCCAGCTGCCCGAACTGGATCCGGCGCCACGCCGTGGCGAAACAGCGCTGATCTTCCTCGCCGCCGCCGCAGCCGGCGATGATCGCCACGACCACATCCAGGCGCGGCATCTCGCCGCTGCCCAGTGCCGTGCACAGCGTCGATGCGGCCGCCTTCTGCCGGGTGCGAGCTGCCATCACGCGGAACGGCGGCTGACCGGCCCATTCCCGGTAACGCCGCAGTGCCGCGACCAGCTCCGTGGGCGTCCGTGCCGCGAGCGGATCGGGCCGCAAGTCGAACCCCTCGGCGTCTCGGACCGGCTCGGGAACCCGCGCTGCCCTGGCGGCTGCCCTCGCCCTCTCCGCGGCCGCCCGCATCTGCGCCGCCTCGTATTCGTTCGTGGCTACCACCAGGCGGCTTTGGGCGTGGTGCAGGGAAGCCCTGCTGTCGGAGTTATCCTCGCCGTCGCGCACGGCGGCCGCGGCCGCGACCCGCTCCTTTGCCACGTGGTAATCCGCCGTCGCATCCTGCAGGACGGCCTGAGCCCGCGCGAGGGCCTCGTCCGCAGCGTCTCCCGGATCCGCCGGGGTGATAGCTGTGCGGCCCATCAGGCACGCCCCGGGACGGAGCCGATCCGGAGCCCGCGGGCTGGCGCGGCTGCGAGCCAGCCGCCGAGCCACCCGCCGGCGCCCAGCGGAAGCGCTGCGCCTGGTGCCAAGCGGATCGTCACCACGATGACGACCACGACGATGACCACGCGGGTCCACATCCCCGGCCACTGCCGGGGAAAGCAGATAGACACTCTCATGGAACCTCCAGATTGCTTGTAGCCCGGCGCCCCGAAAGGCGCCGGATGGGCTGGACAGGAACTCCCGCGCGGCTCGGGTTGCAGCCTGTCGCCGCGAGCGGTTAACGGCCAAGCATAGTGGGTGCGATGTGACCTATACCTATCGCGGCACGCCCTATCCGGCGTGCCGCCGGATAGGCCCATATCGGTCCCTGACCAGCAGCGGTGCAAGCTGTATCGATATGTTCAGCGGTGTTCAGGGACGTTCTCAGCGCCAAACAGAACTTGGCAAATGCGATGGCATTTGCCATCCTCAATGCATCGGCTATGTCAACTAGCAACAGCCGAGGAAAACCCGGTTGCTTGGTCCGGTGGGCTGGACAGGAAACGGGTAGGGGGGCCGTCCGGTTGCAGCGGGCGGCCCCCCACACACAGACCACCGATGCTGGTCAGCACACTCCCGCTGGCCATGTGGTCCTCACCCAGGGCGTCCGCGTCTGCCATCAGGTCATCGTGCCATGCGGCGGGGTGTCCGTTAGGAGATCGTCTATCGGACACCCCGTCAGGCGGCGGGGTCCCGGTCGATCAGCGCGCGGAATACTGCCTGGACGACTTCGGGGCGTACTTCCGGCATGTCTCCTGGCTCGTTCACGGCTGGCCGCCTTCGTCACCGGGTGGCAGGCCGGTGAGCCTGGATCGCATCTGCCGGAGATCGTCGAGGATCTGGCGTGCCCGTGGGCCTGCGGCCGGGTCGCTGGCGAGTTCCGCGAGGTCCGCTTCGGATGCGGCGATGAGGTGCAGGAGCTCCTGGCGCTCTTCGTCTCGGCGGGAGTCGAGCTCACCGACGCGGTCGAGGAGCTCCTCAGCTTCGGCTCGCTCGGCGGCGGGCAGGTCCGCGATGCGGAGTTCACCGCCGCGGCCGTGAAGCTGGATCATCTCGCGGAGGCGCTTGAGGTCTCGCAGCCGGACGCCGATCTGATCCTTTCGGGGATCGGCGGGGGTGGTCATGGCGGGGATCGTAGCGCGGGAGTCAGGCCTGCCAGGTGTCTTGGGCGCCGGCGTGCGGTGGGTCGTACCGGATCGTGGGGAATGCCGCTAGTCGTGGTGCTCGAAGGCGGTCCTGCTGCGGCATGCGAGGTCGCTCGCCTGCGCCGCGGTGATGAGCTCGTTGCCGATCGCGCGGGCCATCTCAGGCGACAGGTAGGCCTGGCCGCAGTCGCTATCGATTGGCAAGGCTGCGGCCGGTGGGACGATCGGGCCCATGAATATCGAAATTGAAGGGTTCTATGCCCGCCACGCGGCGCAGGCCGCTGACGGCCTTCTTGACAAGTCCGCCAAGGACCCCGCGGCCCCCGCGGCGCTGGCGCTGGCCATGGCCGGCATGGGACAGGCCGTGCTCTCCCTGGCCATCGGCGTCAACCGCCTCGCCGACACCGCCGACCACTTCACCGGCGGCCCGGGCCCCCGCCCTGGCATAGACGAGGTGACCGCAGCGATTGACCGCCTGAGCGACGCAATCGGGCACCTGGGCAGCTAGCCTCCAGGCCCCGCGGGGTGGCTAGCACATGCCAGGCCCGGCGACCATCCCCCAGGTGATATACCGCCGCGGTATACCTGCGGTCCGCGCTTCCAGGGGACGGGCTACCGGGACGACGTCGCCCAGGCCCCGGGCTGCGCCCTGGCTTCGAGTAGGCCGGCGAGCCATGGCGGCAGCCCGGCGATCGCGGTGTCCCGCTCGATGACGTACGGCGCGCCGTCTACGACGGAGCCGGGCCCGGCGAGGTAGCCGCCGAGGCGGCGGCCGGGCCCGCGCACATCGACGCCCGGCCAGCGCCCGGCGACGCTGGGGACGATCCGGCCGGCGGGCACCCGGAAGTACAGGTGCAGGCCGCCGTGCGGGGTGGCGACGGTCAGCGTCACCGGCCAGGGCTGCCCAAGATCAGCGCACAGGACCTCGAAGGTGGCGATCCCATCGGCCTTGCCGTCGTGGCGGTCGAGGTCGAGCCCGGCCACGTTGCTGGCCCGGCAGGCGACGCCGACGTTGGCGCCGGGCACCCAGGAGCGGGCGAGGACGGCCGGGTCAGAAGTGCATGCCCGGTGCCAGCCCAGCGCGGCGTGCTTGCTGCCGGGCGGCAGCGGGAACACCGCCAGGCCCCGGGCGGCGACGGGAAACGGGTCAGGCGAGCTCATAGTCGCAGTCGCACTGGTAGTGACTGTCCGCCCCGCACTCCTCGCAGTACAGCTCGCCGGACTCCTCGTCCTCGTGCCGGAACTCGTGATGCCGCCACCCCGAGCAGCGCGTCTCGCACCCGCAGCCCTTTGTGCACTCGGGACAGACCATGCCGTACGTCCACCCGCAGGTCTCGCACATGGTCTCGTTGGCCGGGTCGGACAGGAACGCCACCGCCTCGGCGTAGGTTTGATCCGCCTCGGCCATCCGCTCGCTGATGGAGATGTATCCCTCTTTGAACGGCGCGTCCAGGCTGCGGGCGGCGTCGGTGTAGGGCTGGCCGGTGGCGGCCATGTGCTCACGGACCGCCTGCTCGCGGTGGGCTTCGTCCTCATCCGAGGCGTCTTTCAGGAGGCCCGGCGGGTGGCCGCAGTGATCCGGCGCGGCCCCGCCGGCCGCCTCCAGCTCGGCGAGCATCCGGCCGTGCTCGGCCTGGGGGTACCAGCCGGACGCCTTGCCCTCGCGGTCGTGGGCGGCGCAGCACGCCAGGAACGCGAAGCCGTCCCGGTCCACCACGGTGTACAGCGATCCCAGCGAGCCGAGGACAGCCGCGCCCGGCGGGAACGGGAACTCGCCCACGGGGATCTTCTCCGGGCTGAAGCCGGGCGCGCCGGCGGCCGTCACCTCCGTGGCGGCGGCGTGTTCCAGGAGCGCCCGCGCGGCCACCGAATACGGTTCGCCCGTGGCGGCCATCCGGGCGCGGATCTTCGCCTTGCGGTCCTTGTGCTGCGTCATGACCATGGCCCTTCCGGCAGGAATCCCACGCACTCCCGCCAGGGACATCAGCACCGGGGGCAGGCTGCGGACGATCGGCACGCGAGTCGCTGGGACCCTTGTCCTCGTCACCGGGCCCGGCGTGGGCGGGTCGCGGCTCGGAAGCGGGCAGGCGTTGGGCTGCCAGTGCCCAAGCTAGACCAGCCCGCCGACAATTTCCCGCTACCGGGCCGGGCTGCCCAGCCGCCGCGGTGGCCAACCGCCGCCGCCCCTCCATGTATGAGATGGAGGGGCCCCGCGCAGAAAAACGCCGCCGAGATCTCGCCGGCGTTTTTCTGCGCGCCGCGGCATATGGCGGCCCGGGACTGACCATGATCATTCGTAATGCAATGGTCTGTGCGCGATCGGCGGGCTACGGCCGGGCGGGAATGTCAGTAGAGCTAGCACCACGGCGACACGGTCCTGGTCCTGCTGATCGACCCCGGCCAGTCTGTGCGCCGCCGCGCAGCCCACGCTACGGACCCGGCGTACGCGCTCTGGTACGACCCGCTCTTCCTGACCGCCTACAACGATTTCTTCGGCCAGCTGGATACCCATGTGCCGACCGGGCCAGCCTGGCAGGTCATCAGCGCGGCCCGCCACGACACGCCCAGGCGCGCGGTACAGGCCGCGATGCTGGTCACGCAGGCAGAGCCCGGATCGCAAGACGGCAAGTCGCTGAGCTGCGCGTACGGTTGCGCCGATCCGCGATCACCAGTCGTGCAGGCATCCGGGGCAGCCGTCCAGCTGTTCACCGGAGCACTGCACCACCAGCCGCCCGGCCGCCCGGTGGAGTGCCTGACCAGCGGTACCCAGATCACCGCCCGGTACCTGCGTCACGCGCGGGGCACGCCCGGGCCCTGACCTGCCTGGCTCATCACCGCCGCCGCCAGGCGGCCCACCACGGCCGGGCCGACGACGATGTGCACCTGGCTGACGTCGGCGTCGATAAGTCCCAGCACCGCCGGATGAGCGCGCAGGCCACCATCATCGACCCGCGCCCGGTCAGCCAGGATGACCCGAAGCCGGGTGACGCAGGACGCCACTTCCGCGATGTTGCCCGCCCCGCCCAGCAGCGCCACCAGCGCGGCCGCGGTGGTCTCGTACCTGTCCACCATCAGTCTCCCAGCGATAATCCGCCCCGTCAGCGGGCACCCCACAAGTAGCGGACCACGTCGATGTCGCCGTAAGCGACTTGCTCCGCCTCGTCCCAGTAGGCCTTGCCCACCACGTGCGACACGATCGACCGGAACCGCAGCAGCCCGTCTAGCCAGGTCCCCGGCAGCCGCCACTGTGCCCACTCCTCCGGCGCCGACTCCTGCAACGCGACCAGCGCCTCATCCAGCCGGGTCCGCCAGCCGAGCAGCACCTGCAACGGCACCGTCTCGGCCGAGCACGCGCCTGCATTAGCCAGGTACCCGCCGATCTCGGCGGCCAGCGTTCTCAGCCGGCCGGCCCACGGCTCGGCCTCCCCGACGGCCGGCGGGTCCGAGACCAGCGCCGCGAGCAGACGCAGCGTCGTGTCGGTACCTGGTAACTGATGCGCCACCCGTTCATCATTGCCGCCGGGGCGACCGCCCGCCGGCCCCGCGCTCGTCCCGCAGACAGGGAGCCGGGAGCCAGCCACATGCTCACCGGGCGGCGTGTGCCCGGTGAGCACCAGGTGATGAGCGTCAGAACGGGGGCTCGATGCCGTCGAGGTCGCCCCACCACGGGGGCGGAGGGTCGCAGCCGGGGCAGACCTGGCCGCAGCCGTCGATGTACGTGGATTCGCCGAGGGTGGTCAGGGTGCCGCAGCCGGGCTTCGCGCAGGTGATGGTGTCTGAGGGGGAAGTGGTGACGTCCATGGGGTGCTCCCTTCGCAGGTGGTCCCCGGCGGCGGGGTCCTGGTTCGTGGTGTGTTCCGACGCCGGAGGGCACGCAGGCGCAATAGGCCGGGAGGGCAACCGGCCGACCCGGGTGGGCGAGATGTTTTTCAGCGGGAAAAGCAAGACAGCGCCGGCGAAGCCGGCGGGGGTGCCCGCGGCCCGGAAAAAGATCTTGAACGCCCGGGGCGAGCGCAGCGAGAGGCCGGTTGCCCTCCCGGCCGCGCCTGCGAGACTGATCAAGCCGGGATGCGCTGCGGGCCCCGCCGCCGGGGACCTGGGGCAGGGGGGCGAAGAGGGACCGGCGGGGTAGCGAGCGTGACGGGCAGGGCAAGCCGCCGTGCCGCGCCGCGTCGGCCGGATCATGCGCGCTGTGGAGGGTGTGGAGCGGGCGGCCCCGATGGCTGGACCGGTCTGTTGGCCACAGGAGCCAGCCGCAGCAGTAGGAGACGACGGGTCCGCCGGGCAGTGTCAGGGTGCCCTGCAGGCGGGTAATGGCCATGCCAGTCACGGGCAGGCCACAGGTGGCCAGCTCCGCGAGCAGGGCAACCAGCGGCGAGGCACCGCCCGTCCAGGGCAGGTGGCCGAGCCTCGGCCGCGCAGCGGACGTTCCCGCTACCGTGACCAGGCCCAGCCCCGGGGAGGCACCGCCCGTCCAGGGATGGCCCGTGAGCTGGTGCGGGTTCAGCGGCCGCCGCTCAGTGCCCGGGGGCCTGTGCCTGGGAGGCGGGGGCCGCCGAGGTCGGCCTGCTGGCCTTTGGCGTAGCCGGTGCCGTAGCCGCTGCCGCTGTAGGTCAGGCGGGTCTTGCGGGTCAGCGGATACGCCTGCTCGATCGCGCGCCTGACCACCTGCCTGCGGTCAGCGAGCACCAGCGCCGCCGAGGGCCCCGGCGCCACCGCTGGTGCGGTCGCCTGGGCGGCGGCCTGCTGCTCGGCGGCGCGGACGCGGGAGACGACGGCGGTGGCGAACCCGAGCAGCCAGCTGCGCCGCCACGCCCGCGGGCTCCTGGTCCACGCGGGCACGTCCGCCCCGGCCATGCCCTGCCACATCTGCACCAGCAGCGAGGTGTAAAGCACGTCGGCCCGTTCGATGTCGGAGGCGTAACCGAACACGTGGATCCGGCTGCCCGGCCCGCTGGTGGGCAGGACGACGCACTGGCAGCGCATCGCGGATGCTAGCCCGCACAGCAGGTGGGCCTGGACCCGCGCCCACGGGTTCGGGATGCCGATGACCCGGTCGCCGGGCTGGTCGGTTTCTGGCCTGGCGGCGGCCAGCAGTGCCCGGTCGATGCCGTACTTGGCCATCAGTTCCGCCGCCTTGGCGGTCAGTGCCTCCGCCTCAGGCGGCGTCGTGCCGGCCGATTCGGCTTTGGCGAGCAGTTTGCGGACACGCTCAAGAAGCGTGTTGTTACTGGTCATTGACGGAGATCCTTTCAATGCAGGTGCGGATGCGGATGTGCGCGGGCCGGGATGATCCGGCCCGCGCACGGAGAGGGAAGTTCAGCCGCTGTTAGCGGCCCCGGCATCCGGGCTGCCGCTGCCGGCGCCCTGGCCGGGGCTGGGTTCGGCGTAGCTGGCGGCGACCTGCTCGGGGGTCATGGGCAGGACGGCTGCCGACGGCGGCGCGCCCGCGTCGAGAAGCTCGCGCAGCAGCTGGGCCATCGAGTAGCCGGGGGTGTCGAGCGCGCGGTCCAGCGCGATGTTGGCCAGCGCCCCCTCGCCGCCCTGCCACGCGGTGAACGCGAGCAGGGACGCCGGCGCAGCCACATAGCCGGGCTGCGCGCGGCACACCAGATCGGTCCACAGGCGCCGGTGGGCGTCACGGTGCCCGGGGTCCATCCGGGCCCAGGCGTCGTCCCGGATGGGCAGCCGGGTCAAGACGAACGCCAGCCAGGCGTGCCCGGTGGCGGAGCTGATCGACCCACCGTCGCGGTAGGTCTGGATCGCGGCCCGGACGGCTACCAGGCCGGGACCGTCGAGCCCGCCCGGCCCCGCCCCGGCAATGAGCCTGGCACCGGCCCGCTCGGCACGCCGGGTCGCCTCAGCCATCGCCTCAGCGCCGGGTCCGGTCAGCGGGGCGATGGTGGCCGCCAGCGCGGTACGGCTGGCCAGAACTGGCAAGCCGGTAACGGCCATGGCCTTGGCCGCGGGGTGGCCGGCGGCGTCGAACGGGACGCCCTCGGCCGGGCAGCAAGACGGGTTCTGGCAGATATACGACCAGTACCGGCCATCCTCGACGCGCAGCACGTCGTGGAACTCCACCCCGAGATGCCGCACCGCCGCGCGGATCGCGTCGGCGACCGGTGTCACGAGCTGCCCGGGGCCATACCCGGCCACTATGGCGACGGTCAGGTGCTGGCGGTACAGCACTTCGGCGGCGTGCGCGGCGATCTGGGCCGCTGCCTCGGCATCGGGCGGGTCGGGCAGGTCGTAGCGGAACGCGATCTGGATGCGGGTGGCCGGCGGCGCGGCGCCGAGCACGACCAGGCTGCGCTCGGGGGGGAAGCCGAGCAGGTGCGGGATGACGGCCAGGAGGCTGGCCGGGGAGCCGATCTTCAGCCGCGGCCGCTGTGGGTTCGGGTTCATCGCTGGTTCCTTCCGTGAGGAGGGTTGTACGGGACGGGACAGGCAGAGGCGAAGGCGGTGATCGCCCAGATCGGCCGCAAGAAGGGGGGGGGGGGGGGGGGGGCCCCCCCCCCGCCAGGGGGGATCAGCTGGTGGTGACTCCGGCCAGGACCTGTGCCTCGGCCTGCTCACTGACCGGCAGGTCGTTCGGCTGGCCGTTGGCGGCGGCCAGGCGGGCTGCCTTACGGGCGGCGAAGCCGGTGTGCAGGGTGTCGAAGGCCATCGAGGCGGCGATCTCGACGGCCCGCAGGGTCACCCGGCCCCGGGGCTCGCCGTTGGACGTCGCGGCCCAGGCCTCGGCGGTGAAGTCGTCGGCCAGGACGGTCACCCGGTCGCCCTTCCGGACGGAGGCGGCGGTGCGGGAGGCCAGGAGCCCGAACGCAGTGACCTTGACCCAGCGGGTGATGCTGTCGCCGGAGCCGCGGGCGGGGATGTCGAGGGCCAGGCGGAGCTCTACGCCGTCGGTGCCGTCGCGGGTGGTGAAGCTACGGGGGTCATCGCCGAGGCGGCCGGTGACGGTGACGCTGATCGGGTTCATGGGGTTCCTCCTGGTGCGGTGTCCGGGAGGGTCGGCCGCCCTGGTGGCGGCCTGGGGACTGGGGGGCCCTTCCCGGCGGTCAGGTGGCAGCGCCGTGCAGGAGGGGCCCGCACACCGGCCGGCCGGGCGGCCAAGATGTTTCCCAGCGGGCACATGAAGAGGGAGCGCCGGCGCAGCCGGCACCAGGCGCCCGCGGCCTGGGGAAAGATCTCTGGCCGCCCGGGGCGAGCGCAGCGAGAGGCCGGTTGCGGGAACCGACGGAGCGGCGCAGGCTGACCAAGCCGGGATAGGGACAAGCCGCAGTCCCAGCGCCACGAGCAGCCGCCCCGGGATCCCGTTTCGCACCCGGGGAACCCAGGACCCCGCCAGCAATCACCAGGCGCCCGGAACGGGCACCACTCCCCCGCTCGCCAGGGCGCCCCCCGGTGCCGCCGCTAAACCTCCTGGCGCTGCGCAGACCAGGCGGGGAGCAACAGCACGCGCGCTGTGGAACGTGAGGTCTCGCGCCCGGGTGCCCTGACCACGTGAGGACCGTCCAGAGTGTGGCTGGTGGGCGGTTGCGCGCCTGAGCCCGTGCACGGCGCTTCTGGGGCACAGGCAGAATGACAGCTCAGTTCTCGCAGCCAGCGTCGCTGACAGCCTCGACAACTCGAAAGCAGATTCGCATACTGGCGACGTGAGGGATGAGCCGTGGTCGCCGCCTCTTGTCCAGGTCGGTGACGAGACCGTGGCTTACCTGCTCTGCTGGGAGCAGCATGAGCGGGACGGGTCGTGGCACGCATGGGTGACGTGGATCCGGACTCAGGCAGGCCGGCCGCGCCGCCATGTTGTGAGTGTCCGGGCGGCAAGGGTGTACCCGCTGGAGGAGCCCGGCGCGTACGGCCTGGTCCCCCGCCGGGTACTGGGAAACGACGGCGCCATCCGGCCCTGGGCAGGGCCGTTACCCCCGAGACCACCTGACATCGCCCGGGGGCTGAGCCAGGAGTGTGCCGGCGCGGCCGGTGCCGCCCTCGTACGCACGGTGGTTGCGCGCACGGTGGTTGCGCGCACGGTGGTTGCGCGCACGGTGGTTGCGCGCACCGTGGTTGCGCGCACCGTGGTTTCCTACGGCTGGGCAGGCGGCATATGCGCGATGATGTCGGCGGCGCTGGTGACGCAGGCAGCACGCCGCTCGCGGATGAGCGCCAGGCAGCCCTCCGACATGGCGGAGGTGACCGGGCCGGGAACCGCCATCAGGGGGCGGCCGAGGTCGCTGGCGCGGCGGGCGGTGGCCATGGTGCCGCTGCGCGCGGCGGCCTCGACCACGACAGTCCCGCCGGCCACCGCCGCTATAAGGCGGTTCCGGGCCAGGAAACGCAGGCGGCCAGGCCTCTGGCCGGGCGGGTACTCGCTGATGACGGCGCCGCGGGCGGCGATGTCGGCGAGCAGGCCTCGGTGCTCGCCGGGGTAGGGGACATCGGGACCGCAGGCGAGAACGGCGATCGTGCGGCCGCCGGCGACGAGGGCGCCATGGTGAGCGGCCGCGTCGACGCCGTAGGCGGCACCAGAAATGACAGTCCAGCCTCTGCTGGCAAGATCGGCCGCGATCTCCGTCGCCACATGAAAGCCATAGGCACTAGCGGCGCGCGCTCCTACGATGGCGATGGCCTTCTGGCAGCAGGCTCGCAGGTCAGCGGTGCCGCGCACCCACAGCGCGTAGGGCCGGACGGTGCCGAGATCATCAAGCCCGGGCGGCCAGCCAGCCTCACCGGGGCATAGCAGGCGGATGCCGCCTCGCTGCGCGGCGGCGAGACCGCCGTCCGCCGGGATGACGGGCAACTGGGCCCGCCAGCGGTCCAGCATGGGCCAAAGCTGGGAAATCTGAGCCTGATCCAGCTCGGCAGTCACGTGGGCACGGACGCTGCCCGACCGGATCATGGCGAGCACACCGGCTGGGGTCAGGACCCGCAGCAGCCTGCCCATCAGCGGGTCGGCGGGCTCTGCCAGGCAGGTCAGGATGGCGCAAGCGCGCCGCTGGTCTGGGTGGGAATTCATCGGTGGTTCCTTCCATGCCGGATGGAGCGGATCGGGACGGGACAGGCAGGGCGGGGGC
>OCZT010004222.1_pt1 | contig 14558 bp, 16 predicted proteins | sample 1539031 | NCBI WGS metagenome assembly OCZT01 (sample SAMEA3539308, study PRJEB22396) | soil metagenome | biome: tundra; feature: field; material: soil | place: USA | collected 2010-05 | depth 0.15 m
CCCGACCGCGCCGCCGCCAGCGAGCGCCGGGCCGCGGGGAGCAGCGCCTGGCCGGCCGCGGTCAAGGTCACTCTCCGCGTGCTCCTCACGAAGAGAGGTACGCCGAGTTCGCGCTCCAGGGAACGGATCGAGGCGGACAACCCGGATTGAACGATCCCGGCGCGGTCCGCCGCCCGCGTGAAGTTGTGTTCCTCCGCCACCGCGACGAAGTGCTCGAGCTGGCGCAGTTCCACCCGTTCATCTCCGCTGGAGATAGATTCGATCAGAATCTTCTGTTGGACAGAACAATGCAGTAAGTCGATCCTTGTTTCCGACAGGTGGCTGAACATCCCCAGGAGGAACTCCAATGCAGTACACACTTCTAGGCGAGGGTGGCCCGCGGGTCTCCCGCATCGCCTTCGGCAACTGGTCCGCCGGCGGCGACTGGGGCGCGGTCGACCGCAAGGCCGCCCTGGCCACCACCCGCGAGGCCCTCGACCTCGGGATCACGTTCTTCGACACTGCGCGGGCCTACGGGTTCGGCGCCGCCGAGGAGCTGCTCGGCGAGGCGCTTCGGATCGAGCTGCGGTCGGCCCGCGAGTCGGTGGTCATCGCGACCAAAGGCGGCCTGCGCCAGGACGGCACTCGGCCCGTGCGCGACAGCAGCCCGGGAGCGCTCCGGCGCGACCTCGAGGCGAGCCTCCGCTCGCTCGGAACGGAGTACGTCGATCTCTACCAGGTCCACTGGCCCGATCCCGCGACTCCGATCGCGGAAACGGCCGAGACGCTCGATCACTTCGTTCGCGAAGGCAAGGTTCGATACGCCGGCGTCTCCAACTACGACACACGCCAGATGGCTACTTTTCAGCAGACACGGCGGATCGATACCCTCCAGCCGCCGTATCACCTCTTCCGGCGCGACATCGAGGCTTCGATCCTGCCGTACGCGTCGGAACACGGGATCGGCGTCCTGGTCTACGGGCCGCTCGCCCACGGTCTGCTGAGCGGCCGCATGAACGAGACCACTACCTTCGCGCCCGACGACTGGCGGTCGAGCAGCGACCTCTTCCGGGGCGAAGCCTTCGAGCGGAGCCTCGCCGTGGTGCGCGACCTCGAAGAGCTGGCAGCGGGCCGCGGTGCGACGGTGGCCCAGCTGGCGATCGCGTGGACGCTGGCCAATCGAGCCGTGGACGTCGCGATCGTCGGCGCTCGGTCGCCCGAGCAGCTCCGCCAGACAGCTCCGGCGGCCGATTTCAGACTATTCCCGGACGACATGGCCAAGATCGAGCTGATCCTGCGCGGCGAGGTCGCCGTCGGCGGGCCGGCTCCCGAACTGATGAAGTAAATGAGGCATTCGATGACAACCAATCTTGGAACGCACCTTGGCCCCGTCTCGGGCCAGACCCACGTCCATCTCCTTCGCGAGAACGCCGCCGCGCGAACCGGCCACTCCGCTGACTTGCCGAGGGTGGCCGTGCTCGGAACCGGCAAGATGGGCTCTGCGATCGCCGGCCGAATCGCCGGCCTGGGCTTCGAACTAACCCTCTGGAACCGGACCCGCTCGCGGGCCGAAGCCCTGGAGATCGGGACCGTAGCCGACTCGGCGGCTGAGGCGGCTCGCGACGCCGACATCGTGGTCAGCAGCCTGACCGGCCCCGAGGCGGTCCGCGCCGCGTACTTCGGGCAGAACGGCGCCCTTTCCGGCGCCGAGGGCAAGCTGTTCATCGAGATGAGCACCGCCGGGCCGGACCTCGTCTCGGAACTCGCGGCTGCCGTGGAGGCTGCCGGCGCGCGCCTGGTGGACGCGCCCGTTCTGGGCGCCCCAACCGTGGTCGCCACGGGCGAGGCCGCGATCCTGGTGGGCGGCACCGCAGACGATGTCGAGCGCGCGATGCCGATCCTCAGCCTGCTCGGGACCGTTCGACACGTGGGTCAGCTCGGGAGCGCAGCGCGACTCAAGCTCGTCGCCAACAGCATGCTCGCCGACGTGGTTCTGGCCGCGGCCGAACTGCAGGTGGCGGGCGAGGAAGCCGGGCTCGCCCCCGACGACGTCTTCTGGGTCATCAAGCGCCTGTCGCCCCTTCTCGAGGCCCGCCGCCATGGCTACCTGGAGAATCGGCACGAGCCGTCGTTGTTCGCGGTGCGGGACCTCCTTAAGGACCTAGACCTGGCGGTGGACCTGTTCGGCCGATCCGGCGCGCGAACGCCACTCACCGCCGTGTCCCGCGACCTGGTCGTCGCGGCCGCCGAGGCCAGCCCCGATCTTGACATCACCGCCGTGATTCGACCGTATCGTAGGGAGATACACTCGAATCGATAGCACGACGGGAATGAGAATGTCGAGAACACCGGAAGAGGCTGCCTGGAACGAGGCGCTGATCGCCGACTTCCATGCCCACGGCGGGCAGATCACTCTCGGACGCCTGGCCGGGGCGTCCATGCTGGTCATGACTTCTGTCGGCGCCAGGACGGGCCTGCCGAGAACGTGTCCGCTCGGATACCACCGCGACGGAGCGAGCTACGTGATCGTCGGATCCAACAGCGGCCTCCCCGAGCAGCCCGAGTGGCCGGCGAACGTCGCGAAGAACCCGATCGTGACAATCGAAGTCGGGACGGAGAAGTTCCAGGCCCGCGCGCGGGTGACCGAGGGATCCGAGCGCCGCCGCCTCCTCGACGATCGAATTGCCGCCGTTCCCATCTTCGGCGACTACGAGCGAAAGGCGAAGCGGGAGCTGCCGGTCGTCGTCCTGGAGCGCATCGTTTAGCCCCGGCTAACGGCCGCCTGCTACTCTCCGATCCGAGCCTCGCGCCGCGGAGGCCGTCCCTCCTCGAGGCCCGCTCGTGATCGCAACGCCGTCTCCCGAACGACTGCTCGACGACCTGAACCTCTCCCAGCGCGAGGCGGTCACGACGACTTCGGGTCCGCTCGCGATCGTCGCCGGCGCAGGCTCCGGCAAGACGCGGGTCATCAGCCGGCGGGCGGCGTATGCGATCGAGACCGGCGCGGTCCCGGCCGACCAGATCCTGCTCGTGACGTTCACCGACAAGGCCGCCGGCGAGATGGTCGAGCGGATGGTCTCGTTGGGCCATCGCGGCGTCATGGCGCGCACGTTCCATGCCGCTGCACTGGCCCAGTTGCGGCACTTCTGGCCGAGTCGGCACGAGGGCGCGCCGCTGCCCGCGATCCTCGACTCCAAGCTGCGATTGCTGGTACCGATCGTGGGCCGGCTGCCCGGCGGGTATCGCTTCACGCACGCGAAGGATCTGGCCGATGCGATCGAATGGGCCAAGGTCCGCCGCATCCGGCCCGATGGCTGGCTCGACGGAGGCGGCGATCGAGCCCCGATACCGGCCGACATCTTCGCCCGTGTCTACCGCAACTACGAGCGCGCGAAGGCAGATGCCGGCCTGCTCGACTTCGAGGACATGCTCGTCGAAACAGTCGAGCTGCTCGAAAGCGATCCCGAGGCGGCGGCGCTCGTTCGTTCGCGCAAGCGTTGGTTGAGCGTCGACGAATACCAGGACACGAACCCGCTCTCGGAACGGCTGCTGGAGCTGTGGCTGGGCGAGTCGCGCGATCTGGCGGTGGTCGGCGATCCGGACCAGACGATCTATACGTTCACCGGCGCCACGCCCGAGTTCCTGCTGGGTTTCGCCGAGCGGCATCCCGGCGCGCGGGTCGTGACCCTCGCCGAGAACTACCGCTCCAGCCCGCAGATCCTGGGACTCGCCAACCGGCTGCTGGCCGAGAGCGGGAGGGGCGCGCTGGTGGCGACCCAGCCGGACGGCCCTTCGCCCGCTGTCCGGCGATTCCCGGACCCCGAGGCCGAGCTCCGCGCAATCGTCGAGTGGATCCGCGCCGTCGCCGCGGCGGGCGTGGCCCCGACGGAGACGGCCGTTCTCGTCCGCATCAACGCCCAGCTGCCCGCCATCGAGGACGTGCTGACACGGGCCGCGATCGGGTTCAGCGTGCGCGGCGTGCGCTTCTTCGACCGACGCGAGATCCGCGAAGCGCAGCAGCTCCTGCGTCGCGTCCGGCCCGCTGAGGTGGGCGGCGGGCTCGTCGGTGCCATCGAGCGGCTCTTCGTCGAGAAGCTGGGACTGGACGACGTGGCCGCCGACGCGGGCCAGGAGGGTCGCGAGCGAGCCGCGTCGCTCGAGCTGCTGGTCGGCATCGTCGAGGATCTGGCGAACGCCAACCCCGGGCTCACGATCGACGCGGTGCTAGAAGAGCTGGATCGCCGCCACGCCGCCGAGGCCGCGACCGCCAGCGCCACTGACGCCGTGAACCTGCTCACCTACCACCGCGCCAAGGGGCTCGAGTGGGACGCCGTCTACCTGCCCGCTCTCGACGAAGGAATCCTGCCGGTCCGTCAGGCCAAGGAGGACGAGGAGGTCGCCGAAGAACGGCGGCTGCTGTACGTCGGCATCACCCGGGCGCGCCGGTTCCTATCCGTGTCCTCGTCTTCGCGCCGACCTTCGCGGTTCCTCGCCGCTCTCGAGCCGCCGCGACCGGCCACCGCGCGCCGGGTCCGCGTGCTGCCGGGCGCGCCCATGCCCACGGCTATCGCGAGCCCCGACGACGGGCTGCTCGAAGCGCTCCGCCGCTGGCGCCGCGAGCGCGCTTCCGCGGACGGCGTGCCGGCGTATGTCGTCGCCCACGACACGACCCTCGCCGAGATCGCCGATGCGCGCCCTCGTACGCTCCCCGCGCTGCGTCGCGTCCGGGGCATGGGCCCGACGAAACTCGAACGCTACGGCCCCGAAATCCTCGAAGTGATCGACGGCGCCCTACCGGACTAGCGGTCCGAACGTCCGGCTCAACAGCAGCTTCGCGTCGTTCACGTTCGGCGTCTCGCCGTCCGTGTCGTAGGTCGTTTTGCCGGCGGTCGTTTCGATCGTGATCCGCAGGTACGGCTGGCTGTCCTCGATGTCGCTGCCGGTCGAGCGGAGTTTTCGCTCGACTTTGACCTGGCGGACCTGGGGTGGCGCTACGAACCCGTTGCCCGGAGACTCCGCGAGGATCGCTTCCGGATGCATGGCCATGTACCGTTGAGCGAAGGCGAACGCCGCCTTGAGTTGGGCGCCCCACTGGCCGAAGAACCCGGCACCCTGAGCTTTGGCTTCCGCCCGAACCTGGGCCGTGTTCTCCTTCACAAGGTCGTTGGTCATCCTTGCAAGGAGCAGGCGGTGGTTCGTCACGGCGAGCGTGTAGGCCGCCGTGCTGAACATCCCCGTCTTGGTCTTCGCGCTCGGGATCACACCGATGACGACCTCGACTGCCGCGGTTGTCATGCTCGCCCACCTCCTGAGGCCGAAGCTAGTTCGTGACGCGAGCCTGGTCGTGCCCCATGTCCAGCTTAATGGTCGACCCTGCCCCTTGAAAGCCCTTTTCCTGCGCGGACGAGATGATCGCTCGTGTAGAGTTGGCGCAGATCTGCGCCCCACGGTGCCGAGGTCATGGCCGCTTGATGGCCCTAAGGTCGGATAGCCGTTGAAGGTCGCAGTCGACTATGGTGCGCGCCATGACTGACAGTTCGACCCGCATCTGCCCCTGGTGTTCTACCCCAATCCTGGCTGGAGCAGCCGCCTGTTCAAAGTGCGGTGCCGCGGTCGAAGGCGCGGCCGTTTTGGATATACCCAGCGTCACCGTCCCGGATCCCAGGGCTTCACTCAGTTTCGACGAGGGCCTAGTCACCGGCTCCGCCGACGCAGACGCGATCCAGCCGCCGAGCGAGGCGGTTCGGCTCGAGATGCGCAAGATGGAGTTGGAAGCCGAAATCGCGAACGCCGGCGGCTCCGTGATGAACCCGAACGGGGACGAGGCCATCCTCGTCGGCCGGCCCTCGCAAGAGGCGATCGAGGCCCTCAAGGCAGGGTTGCTCGACGACACGCTCCCGGCCAGCGAGCCGGATCCGTCGGAGAGCTCGGCCCAATAGCGCACGCGAGCGGCGCCGCGGGGTTGCGCGACTTGACTTGCACGTGTCCACCCGCTTAGCCTGCGGTCAATGCGACGCCGCCTGGCAGCGGTCCTCGTTCTCACCACCCTGGTCTGGCTGCCCACCCTCAACCCGCCACCGGTCGCGCAGGCATCGAGCACATGCACCGGCTGGACGAGCACGCGAGTGCCGCCCACGACGATTCGCGTCCTGCGCACGAGCGGTTCGGCTGCCGGCAAGGTTCAAACGGTCGACTTCAAAGGGTACGTCAAAGTCGTCGAGCAGGCGGAGTGGCCGGCGAGCTGGCCGGCGGAGGCCCTGAAGGTCGGCGCGATCGCGGTCAAGCAGTACGCCTGGTACTACGCCATGAGCTACCGGGGCGGGACCGGCACGGGCGGCTGCTACGACGTCGTCGACAACACCAACGATCAGCTCTACGCACCGGAGACCAGGGTGCCCGCGGCCAGTGAGATCGCGGCCGTGGAGGCGACCTGGACCGAGTCGGTGACCAAAGGCGGGGCGTTCTTCGCGACCGGCTATCGCTCGGGCACCAGCACGATCTGCGGTTCCGACGTGGACGGAGGGCACATCTTCCAGCACAGCGTTTACGGGTGCGCTGTGGGCGGCATGACGGCCGAGCGGATCCTCCACCTCTACTACGATCCGGTCACGATCTGGGCGGCCCCGGCCAGGCCCACCGCAACATTCCTTTCGCCGCCCGACCTCCTGCAGGTGACCGCGGGTGTCTCGGCCACGGCGAGTTGGGCCGAGGAGACGACGACCGGAGCCACGATCACCGCCCGATCGCTGTCGCTGATGCTCGCCCAGCCGGTCAACGGCTCGTGCAACGTGGACCGCTGGCTGCCGGCCACGCCCGGCTGGCGCTCGCCCAATGGCTCGCCCCAGACCGCCACGGGTCTCCATCCCGGTCTGTGCTACCGCTTCGCCCTCCGCCTCACCGATTCCAATGGGGTCACCAAATCGAGCATCTCCGGCACGATGCTGGTCGATCCGCTGGCGCCGGCGGTCACGTTCACCTCTCCCGCCCTGACGATCGCCACGGGTTCAGCCACGGCCACGGTCAGCTGGCACGAAACGCCTGCCGCCGGAGTCACCATCGTCGGCCGAACCCTCACGACCGAGTACGCGGCCCAACCGAGCTCGGGGAGTTGCGCCGGCGCGCAATGGGCGGTGCTCGCCCAGGTCGCGTCCGCTTCGCCCGTGACCGTCAGCGGGCTGCAGAAGCTGATCTGCTACCGGTACCGTGTCACCCTGACGGACAGCGCCGGGCATACCGGCAGCTCGGTTTCGGGCGTGCTCCTGGTCGCCTGAGTCGTCACGGAAAGTTCTGGACAGTAGGTCAATCGGGGCCCTGGAGCCGCCCGCACGTCTTCGGGGGTACGATGTCGATGCGAGAGATCGAGGGGCAGCCAGCCCTCGCCGAAGATCGAGGTGCACCATGGGACTGGGACCGGACGATCAGCTGGGCCAGGAGAACGGACCCAGCGCCGGCGGACCAAACCGCCGCGAACAGGCCGCACGCGCCCGCGAGTCGGCCGAGCGATGGATCGGGCAGCTTCAGGACATGATCGATCAGGCCGGTCGACAGGCGGCCCCCCTGCTTCGTGACGTAGCCGCCAAAGCCGCCGAGCTGGCCGCCGTCGCCGCCGAGCACGCCGGCCCGGCAGCCCACAAGGCCGCGAACGTGACCGAACACGTGGGCGACCGGCTCGCCGCCAGGAGCAAGAACCTGGCCGCCGACCTTCGCAAGGCAGCCGAGGCCGCCAGAACGCAACCCGCGCCGAGCGACGAGACCGCGGACGCGCCAATGAACGGCGAGTCGAAGCCCGACGACGGCGATCAGGCGTAACCAGCGCACCGACCGGCCCGGCTCCGGGGTTTAGAGCAACGGCTCCAGCCGAGCCCTGAACAGCTCGGTGCCATCCTCGCGATAAAGACGGTAGCCCCAGCCGCCGTCGTGCGGCCACACCCTGTCGACGAGGGCTCCCCCGTGGCCGGCCGCGGCGAGATACTCCATCTCGTAGCGCCGAGGCATCGCGTTCCGCTGCCGCTGCCCACCTGCCGTTTCCAGCGCCTCCTCGAAGTAGTCGAGATAGACGCTGTTGTTGACGTGGTCCAGGGGGTCGAGGTCGCGGCGCCGAACGTGGAAACGACGCTCCGCGGCTTCGGCCGGAACCTCCGGCAGACACACTTTGAGCATTTCGAACGTGGACCCCGCATCAACCACGAAGCGGAGGAATTCGGGCGGGATTCGGGTCGGGGCGCCCCGTTGGTTGGTCATGACCCAATCGATCCGGAGGCGCGCCAGCAACTCGCCCGACGGGTCGTAGACCTCGCTCTCGCGGCGCGCCGCCACCCGCCGATAGCCGGTGACGCCGGTGCTGACCATCACGCCGGCGTAGGTCGCGATCGGCTTCAGGACGTCGAGCCGAACCGCCCGCACCAACCAGAAGAGGTTCCGGGACGCGTACCAGTCGCGCCCGAAGCCGAGCAGGGTCGAGTGCTGCCAGGCGACGTCGGCCGCCCAGGCCAGGTGGATCGCCGTCCTCACGGTCTCGTTCGGAGTGGACTCCTCGAACCGGACGCGATAGGGCCGAACGATTCGATACGGCAGCCGGTCGTCGAGGATCGGATCGGTCATCGTCGGGGCTTGGTCAACGAGTCGAGCAACGAGTCGAGCGCCTCGAGCGCCACCAGGCCGGTGTGCTCGTGGCTGGCCGTGGCCCGAGCGAGGCGGAGTTCGCACGAGCGGCGAGCATCGAAGACCACGATGACCACGTTGAGCGCGACCTCTTCCTCGGCCGCGTGGGCTCGAGCGTCGTCGAGCTGGTTGAGCACGTCCGAGTTGATGCCGCGGGCGCCCCATTTGCAGTCGTAGACCTCGGGTCGGCCGTCTGTCTCGACGGTCACGTCGTAGGGGTGGATTTCGGCGGGCACGCCGTCGAAGAGAACGCGCCGCTCCCTTCGCACGGGCGCCGACCGCCGGGCCAGCAGCCGCGCGGTGAGCTCCTCGACGATGGCCCCGCGGTACGAGCTGCGCGCCTGTTCGCCGCGGTTGGCGACTTCCAGGCAGGCGGCGAGAAGCAGCTCGGCGCGTTCGCGGATCTCGTCGGGAGCGGACGTGCGGAAGAGAGTCGGGAATGTCCGGCGCCAGCGGTCCGGGTCTGCGCGTTCCCCGTTCATCACAGCTCGGGCCAACCACCGCTCCGCGGTCGTGGCCTCGGCGAGTAGCGATGCGACTCGGGCCACGAGCGGGTCGGCTTGAATCCCGGCGTAGACCACGGCGCGCGCGTCTCGGGCGGCGTCCTGGAACCTCATCGATCGCCTCGGAGGATCCGGAACGGCGAGTCCTCCTCCGCTTCGGGTCCGGCGCCAAGGCCCGCGGCGCCGCCGCTCTGCTCGTCGTCGGCGGGCTCGTCGATGTCGCCGCCAAGAGCCAGGGCCACGACGTGCGGGAACGTGGATAGCCAGTCGATCGCCTTGTGCGGGTCGGCGATCAGTTCGATCTCGGCGATCGCCTCGTCCACGGCCGCTTCAACCTCGGGGGCGAGCGCGGCGGCCGTCTCCGCGCCGCGAGCCCCCGCAGCCATGGCTCGAATGCTCGGCAGATACGCGTCCACAAGGTCGGTGACGTACTGCCACTCGTCCTCGACCGTCTCGGCCAGATCGGCCAGGGCCAGATAGGCGACGGCCGCTCGCTCGACGACATCCGCTCTTTCGCTCACCGCCGAAGCGTAGCCGAAATGCCACGGCCGGCTGTTTCGCTCTCGAGAGATCCCCGGGCTGGGCTCAGTCGCCGCGATGCCCGGACGACGCGATGCCGAAGCTGCCCCAGTGGCCGGTATACGGAAGCCAGTCCTCGCTCACGTACTCGACGATCGCCGAAGCCGGGCCCTCACGGAGAAGCTCGAGGAGATGCTCCAGGTCGGCTCGCGGGCCTTCGGCGACGCAATGAAGGCTGCCGTCCTGGTTGTTGGCCACGAAACCGGTCAGGCCCAGGTGAGTGGCTCGGGTGACCACGAAATACCGGAAACCGACGCCGTGGACGCGGCCCTTTACGGTCGCTTCGAGGCGAGCGAAGTCGGGATCGCTCATTGGCGCGGTCTCGAGGCAACCGGCGAAGCGGAACCGGGGGCAATCGCCGCGCCGGTGGGTCGGGGCCAGGCCAGCGCCAGAACGTCCAGCGCCAGCTCCGGATTGACGTTCTCGTCGAGCTGCGCTCCGGCCTCCGCGAGTCGGGTCAGAAAGGCCGGGAGAGCCGTCGCGAGCAGGCCATGCGCCGCCGATCGGAATTCCTCGATGAGCTCGGGGTCGCCCAACTGGCCGCTACCTCCGAGACCCGCGACCGCCACGTCCCGGGCGACGGAGGCCCAGATCGCGATGAGCGTGACCGCGGCGGAACGACGGTCCGAGGCGGAGGCGCGACCGGGCGTAGGGGCGTCGTCAGCTTCCGGGGCTCCGGCGGCGGCGCGCGTCCCCCGTCGCCGGGGAGTGGCGGCGACGCCCGGCGCCGGCGCCTCACCCTCGCGTCGCCCTGCGTCCAGCGCCGTATCGAGAGCAGCCGCCGCACCCATGAGACTCCGGATCGTGGCCAGCCGCGTCTGAGGACCGGCCGCCAGCATGTCCAGCAGGCCGCGTGAGATCTCGCCACGCAAGCGGGCCGCATCGTGGGAGCGGGCATAGGCAAGCGCCAGCCCGGGGAAGCCGCCGGACAATCGGGCCAGCCTGGCGGCTTGTGGCGCATCGGCCGCGCCAAGGTCGCCGAGCCAGCGCTCGATCTCGCGCCCGGCCACCGGGCCCAGGCGAACCCGCGCACAGCGCGACCGCACCGTGGGCAGCAGGCAATCCTCGTCGTCGGCGCAGAGGACGATCGTTACGCCCTGAGGCGGCTCTTCGAGCATCTTGAGGAGCGCGTTCTGAGCGTCCTCGTTGAGCCGGTGGGCTTGCTCGACAAGCGCGACCCTGGCTCCTCCCTCGACGGAGAGCAGCGCGAGTTCGCCGATGAGATGCCGTACCGTCCCGGGCTCCGGGTCGGTCGCCTTGCCGATGCGAACCTGTCCACCCGGGCCGTCGGGGGCGAGCCTGTGGAGATCGGGGTGATTGCCGGACGCGACCTGATGACATCCGCGGCATGTGCGACATGGTCGCGCACCTGGGTCCGGGTCAAGGCACAGCAACCCCGCGGCGAGGTCCATGGCGAGCGTGGTCTTGCCGCTCGATGCCGGACCCACGAAGAGCACCGCATGCGGCGCGGGACCGAGGACCATGGAACGGACTGCTGCCAGCGCGCGTGGCTGACCGCGGGTCACAACATGTTCCATCGGCAACTGCCTCGAAACGAGCGCGGGCCGAGCGGCTGAATGGCGGAATGGCGGCTACTCGGCTGCAGGCTCCGTGCTTGCGGTCTTGCGGCGGGCAGGAGCCCGGCGCTTGGGAGCGGCCGGCGCAGCCGGATCTCCAGGCTCTGCTGGTGCGGCCGGCTCGGCGCTCTGTGCGGGCGCTTCGGCCGCTGCAGTCTCGGCGGTTGCGGCTGTGGCGCTACCGGCGGGCTTGCGCCGAGCGCGGGTCGCCGGCTTCGCTGCCGGAGCCGGAGCCTCGGCTGCAGCTTCGGGCGGCGCCGTCTGTGCTGCTGCTGCCGCCGGGCTTTGCTCGGGAGCGGCTTCGGCCTGGCGGCGACCGCCTCTCCGAGCGGCCGGCTTGACAGCAGTTTCGGCTTCGGCCGTTTGCTCCGGAGCCTCGCTGGCTCCTTCGGCACGGCCTCCGACTGGCTGCTCGATGGGCCTGCTGAGCTTGGTGGCCAGCTGGGCGCGTAGCAACTCCTCGAGCTCCGGCGGAACCTCGCTCCACGGCTCGTTCGAATCGCGACCGCCGCCCCGAGGCAGACCTCGATGCTGCTGCGGCTGCTGAACCGGCCGCGCCGGACGCTCGTCGCGCCGACGTGGCGGCTGGGGTTGGGACTGTGGCTGCGACTGGCGAGCGGGCTCGGGATAGCGAGTCGAAGGGCCCCGACCATAGCGCTCTCGATCCACGGCCGACGCGTAGGCGCTGCGCGCGCCGCCACGACCGCCCTGGTTTCGACCGCGTCCGCCGCCGCCACCGCCACCGCTGCGCCGTCGCTCGGCGAGCAGGTACTCGGGGATTTCCGGCTCGGCGAAGTCGTCTTCTTCGGGTGCGATCGGGGCCAGCCGGGCGGGTCGTCCGGCCATTCCGATCTGCGAATCCCAGACCGAGCCGAACTGGTTCGGCCGCTGAGCGGGGGCTGAGGAAGGAACGGCCTCGGCCTCTTCGGGGTCCTCTGCCAGTTCTTCGCTCGCACCATCGACTAGAGCTTCTTCGGGAGTCCTGGCACCGTGCCCGCGACCGCGTCCTCCTCGACGTCGACGTCGTCGTCCGGTGCCGTCACCGGGCTGTTCGACCGCACCCGCCTCGAGCTCGAGGCCTTCGACGAGCTCCTCCGGCTCCTCGCTGGCTTCCTCGATGGCATCGGCGTCAACGGGCTGAACCCGCGACAGCTTCTCGCCGGGCATCGCCACGAAATGGCCGCCCGACGATCCCGCCGATGCCGCCGATGCCGCCGATGCCGCCGATGCCGCGATGCGTCCGCCCGTGGCGCCGCGACCGGCCACGCGTCCGCCGAAGCGGCCATCGCGATCGGTCGAACCCGCCGAAACCGCGACTGCGGCATCGGGCGTGCGTCCGCCGTCCCGAACGCGACCGCGACCGCGGCGTCCGCCCCGGCCCTCGGTCTGCTTGTCGGGGACTTCTGTCATCGACAGGTCTTCCTCGTCGCCAGCGACGCGTCGGCCGGAGCGAGAGGAGTCGCGGTCGACCCTGGCGACCTGGATGATGTCGGTGAAGACGTCGGCAACCTCGATCAGGTCCGAGCTGGTGTTGCCGCGGAAGCTTATGACTTCGACGCGGACGCCCATCTCCTGGACGGCGCGGATTGCGGGGGCGAAGTCGCCGTCACCGCTGATCACGACAGCGACGTCCAGGTTCCGAGCCGTCTTCATCATGTCGACGACGAGTTCGATGTCCAGGTTGGCCTTGACCTTGCCGTCGCCATATTTGCGAATGTCCTTGCTCACGACCTTGTAGTTGTTGCGAGCCAGGAACGAATGGAAGTTGCGCTGGTTCTCGTTCTCGGGATCCAGACCGGTGTATGCGTAGGCGCGGACGAAATCGCGTCCGGCGACCGCGGCCTTGAGCAGCGTGACGTAGTCGATGTCCGCCCCCGCCGCTTTTGCTGCGTAGAAGATGTTCGCCACGTCCACGAAGACGGCGACGTTTTTGCTCACGAGAGACTCCTTGATCGAATGGCCTCCGACACCTGGCCGTCGGCCGTGATACCCGTGGCGCCGGCGCTCTCTGGCTGCTCGGCTACGACAGGGTTATTTAGCGAGCAGCCCGAGCCCTATCCGCGACTGCAACGCGATAGATGTGAGTTGCCGCCTCCGCGAAGCCGTGGCGCTGCCAGCACGCGCGTAGCGCGGCGTTCTTCGTCAACATGACTTCGACCGTGACGCAACCCTTGTTGCGTGCTGAACGGAGCATCTCGTCGATGAGCGCGTCGGCCACTTCTTCAGTGTCATAACCTCGCCCGACCACCAGCACGTCAACCGTGCCGACGAAACCACCGGCTTCAACCGACGGCCTCAGGGCGAGAATGGCGCCGCCAGCCATCTGGCGACCAACCTCGGCGATCAGAACGCTCGCGTTCGGTATGTACACGAGCTGGCGGAGCAGACCCGTCGCGTCGATCGGAGAAACCAATGCCGGAGCAACCCCGTTTTCCGCGCATAGCGCAGACAACCGGTCTATGTCGGTTATACGGGCCTGTCTGACCAGGTACTCCACTCGAACGGACGAACCTCGAAACGAGAGGGCGATCGCACTGCCGCGACTGACAAAAACTAGAGACGGTCGCTTGCTGTGGTGCCGGGCGCTCTCGGGGTGGCGAGCGGAATTCCGCTCGACAGCCACGCCAGATCGATTGGCGGCCGCGCTTATGCGTTTGGCTCGCCGTTATCCACTATACGCCATCGGCAGAATCCCGATCAACCGACACCACGGCCTCGCTAATAGGCGCGACGGGATTCGACGACCTCGAAGACGCCCCGGGCGAATATCAGCAGGCCCACCGCCGCCAGCCAGAAGCCGGGGCCACGGAGTGGCGGAAATGGGAACGTGTATGACTGCTGAGCGAAGGAGACCAGTCGCAGCACGAAGCCGATGGCGGCGACGACCAGCAGCCCCACGAACGAGAGTGGGTGATCGATCGCGACCGGCGACTCGGACGCCAGGGGCAGCGTGAGAAGGAACAAGCTCGCCGTCGCTGCGAGAAAGATCAGGAGGACTCGACCGTCGGAGATGCCGATGTCCTTCAGCTCTGGGAGACCGGGCCCGCCATCCGTCTGCCACCACTGCAGAAAGCAGGCGGCGATGAGAAGGATCGCGCCTGCGGCTACGACCAGGCGACCGCGGCCAGCCGTATTCGAATTCATCGGGGCGCCCCTTACGACTCGTAGGCCTCGGGGCGGAGGACGCCCACGAAGCGCAGGTTTCGGTAGACCTCGCCGTAGTCGAGACCATACCCCACCACGAAGGCGTCCGGGATCT
>OCZT010004223.1_pt1 | contig 14556 bp, 15 predicted proteins | sample 1539031 | NCBI WGS metagenome assembly OCZT01 (sample SAMEA3539308, study PRJEB22396) | soil metagenome | biome: tundra; feature: field; material: soil | place: USA | collected 2010-05 | depth 0.15 m
GTGCTCGCACCGTGGTGGTAAAACTCCTCTCCAGCGAATTAGCGTTGCGCCAGCTCGATATGGTCAACACCAACCGCCGCAAGGTTGAGCAGGCCACGGGCGGCCGTGTGGGGTACATCTACATTCCGGACATGGAAGGGGACGGACTGAACGCGTTCGTCAAACAGTTCTTTCCGCAGATTCGCAAGCAGGGACTGATCATCGACGTTCGCTACAACGGCGGCGGCTTTGTGGATCAGCTCATCTTTGAGCGCCTGCGCCGCATCCTGGCGGGCATGGACTCCGCCCGCAACTTTGCCAGTGGCACCATCCCCGACGTGGTGTTTAACGGCTCACTCGCTTGCGTCACCAACGCCTATGCCGCTTCCGACGGCGACATTTTCAGTTACTACTTCAAGAAATATCATCTGGGCCCGCTGATCGGCATGCGCACCTGGGGAGGTGTCCGCGGCATTCGCGGCTTCGTCCCCCTGCTCGACGGTGGCTACATCACCCGGCCGGAATTTTCCGTTTACGGGCTCGATAGCAAGTGGGTGGTGGAGAATTACGGCGTGGCCCCCGATATTGAAGTGGATAACACCCCCGACCTCTTCATGAAGGGCCAGGACCCACAACTGGAAAAGGCCATCGAAGTGGTGATGAAAGAGATCAAGGAACACCCGAAGAAACTGCCGCCCCGGCCGCCAGATATCCCGGCCTATCCCAACGGCCCAGGGTAAAACGTGAAACAGGCGTCCCGCCCGTGATGGAGCATAGGCAGGATGCCCATCGCACGGGAAGTGGCAGGACGCATGGCCCGTGTAAATCGTTACCAGAAAGGCCATGCCAAAACAGATTCCCCGCTGAATTACAGGGTAGGAATGATCAAAATGTATTCGGGAGGCGCACGTCATGAAGCGCTCTGACAACTGTTTGGGAAAACTCGACCGAATGAAGAAGACCCTTCGCCACGAGGAAGCCGATTGCGTTCCCATCAGCGACTTCTACTGGGGGAGCTTTCTTAGGCGCTGGCGCGATGAACTGGGGCTTGCGCCCGATACCGATATCTATCGTTATTACGATCTCGACTGGAGAAGTTTCAATCCCAATGTGGATCCGCATATCAAACCCTTCGAGGTCCTGAAGGAAGACAGTGAAGAGGTAGTGGTACGCACGGGGTTCGAAGCTGTCCTGCAAAAGAAGCGCGATTATCCCATGCCCGCCTATCTGAAATTTGAAACCGACACCATCGAAAAGATGGAGGCCTTCCAGTTCGACGATCCCTGGGACGAGCGCCGCTACTTCAACGCCGGCGACGACCAGCTCAACGGCGTGGGCGATGGATATGTGCCCAATCTTGCCGCTTTCGTCGATCGCCTGCGCGAGGCGCATCCGGATTTCCCCACCTTCGGAGGCGTTTGCGAGGGCCATGAAATGCTGTGGCGCATCATCGGTTCTGAACATACCTTGCTCTGGATAGGGCTCTACCCGGATTACATCGCGCGTTTCGTCGAACGCATCAACGCGTTTTCGCTCGGAATCCTGAAAGCCCAGATCGCGGCTGCGGGCGGCATGTTGGACGGCATGGTGGTGTGGGGCGACGTCGCCTACAAAAACGGGATGCTCTTCTCCCCCGACTTTTGGCGGAAGCACTTCAAGCCTGGCGTCAAGGCCCTCGTCGATGAGTGCCACAAGCATGGCTTGCCGGTGATCTACCATGGCTGCGGCGATGCCAGCAAGATTTTTCGGGACTTCATTGAGATTGGCGTTGACGCCTACAATCCTCTGGAAGCCAAAGCGGGCCTGGACGTTGTTGCCCTTCGCCGCCAGTTCGGCCATCGCATGGGTTTCTGCGGAAACATGGATGTGGTGCTTTGGGCGAACGGGACAAAAGAGGAGATCAAGGCCTCCGTCCTCACCAAACTGAATGCCGCCAAGGGAGGCGGGTTCATCTTCCAATCGGACCACTCGGTTCCCGATAGCATATCCGGCGAGAATTATGATTACGTAGTGAGGCTGGTAAGGGAGTTTGGAAAATATCCGCTTCAGCTGGGCGAGTACGATATCACTTTCCCCGCTGCGGCGTAGACATCCGGAGGCAGGTCGCCACGCCCTAACCTGAAGATAGAACGACATGAAGATGCCGCTCTATTCCCGGACGAAGAACTCCTTGAAATATTCGGGCCGCTATTTCGTCTACACTAAGGGGTGAATCATGGGAATTTATCACACCATATGACCGGGTCTTCCCTAACTGGAAATGGAGCGATCCGCACCGTGGAGGTCTGCCGCCACCATACCATGGGGACGGCTCTGATTCGCGCCGTGGATGGCATCTCCTTTTCCGCTCAGGGCGGCGAATTCATTGCACTGCTGGGAAGTTCGGGCTCAGGAAAATCCTCATTACTCAATCTCATCGCGGGCCTGGACCGGCCCACCTCCGGCGACGTGCAGGTGGACGGCCGCAGCCTGGCCGAGCTTTCAAGCGAAGAGCTGGCACGCTACCGGCGGCATAGTGTGGGAATTGTTTTCCAGGCATTCAATCTGGTGCCGAGCATGACCGTGGCGGAAAACGTAGAGCTTCCACTGCGCCTGGCGGAAACCGAGCGTGGCGAGCGGGCAGGCCGTGTCCGCGAAGCGCTGGAACGCGTGGGATTGAGTCAGCGCCTCACTCACCGGCCAGGGGAACTCTCCGGCGGGGAGCAGCAGCGCGTAGCCCTGGCGCGGGCGCTGGTGAATTCACCGCGCATCCTTCTTGCCGATGAGCCGACGGGAAATCTCGACAGCCACACCGGAGTCGAAATCATGGACCTTATCCATGATTGCAACCAGCGTCTGGGCATGACCGTCCTGCTGGTGACGCATGAACGCGCCTTGGCGGAGCGTTATGCCCAGCGAATGCTGTTCCTGGCAGATGGCAAGTTGGTGGCGGACCAGGCGCATCCGGCGGGGATCAAGAGCGGGGAGGGCCGATGAAGACACCCGACCTGCTGGAACTCGCCGCTCGCAACCTCCGAGAATCGATGTTGCGAAATTCCCTCACCACGCTGGGAATTGGCGTGGGAGTGGCGTCGCTGGTGGCCATGCTTTCACTCGGCGTGGGCTTGCAGCAGTTGGCCACGCGTCGACTGGAAAGGACGGGGCTGTTTGACACCGTCATGGTCTCCCGCCGCGATTTTGGCGGCTTCGGCGGCCGCCCTCGTGCCACTGCCCCATCAGACAACAATCGGGTGCTGGACGAAGATGCGCGACGGGAAATCTCCAAACTACCCGGCGTGCTGGAAGCCGTGCCCGACCTTCGCATGATGACGCAGTTGCGCCTGGACGATAAACCGCATCGCGCCATGGTGGCGGCCCTTCCCCTCTCGGCGCGCGACCGCGAAGCGTTTGAAAATGTTCAGGGAAGCTTCTTCTCATCCGCCAATGCGGCTGAAGTGATTGTGCAGAGGCGTTTCGCGGAGGAGTTGCTTGGCTTCGCTCCTAGCACGGATGAAACCGCTGATTTCAGCCACCCCCTGCCCGCCCTTCAACCACTTTTAGGCAAGGAACTCGTAATGTTTTACGCGGCGCGTGTGGCCGCGACGAAGCCGCCGGGCATCAGACCTGGAGCAACAGAACACTCCCATGCCACCTCGCCACAAAATGGGGCGGAGTCTGGCGCGGACGCCATGCTCTCCGCTTTTTCCGTGGTCCCTCACACCCAGAGCCTGCGCATTGTGGGCATCATCTCCGATGACCCTGACACACTACTGGGCATGGGACGTGCGCGCGCCTTCATCCCGCTGGATTTCGCCCAGGGGCTTCAGATCATGCTGCCATCCGACCTGCGAGAGGAAGGCGGTCTGGGTCGTGCCTACACTCAGGTCAGTGTGCGCGTGCGAAACTCCCGCGATGTGCCAGGAGTGGAGGACGCCATCCATCACATGGGATTTGGCGCCTTTTCGTTGATTGATGCCTCGCGCAATCTGCAAATATTTTTCCGAGTCCTCGACCTCTTTCTCGGCATCTTTGGCAGCCTGGCGCTGGCAGTGGCATCTCTCGGCATCATCAACACACTCGTAATGGCTATCCTCGAGCGACGGCGCGAAATCGGCATTCTCAAGGCGTTGGGAGCGAGTGACCTGGATGTGAAGAAGTTGTTCTTCGCAGAAGCCGGCGCCATGGGCATCGTCGGCGGAGTGGTGGGAGTCATCCTGGGTTGGATGATCGGAAAGGTCATAAACGCCGGGACCAACATTTACATGCACCGGCAAAACCTACCGTCGGAAACATTCTGGTCCGTGCCCTGGTGGTTGGTGCTGGGCGCGCTCATCTTCTCGCTGATTGTAAGTCTGGTCTCCGGCCTCTATCCGGCGGCACGCGCCGCCAAACTTGATCCAGTGAAAGCTTTGCGGTATGAATGAAGAGGGTGGGAATAAATTAGCAGTGGGCCAAGCGAGGATAATCCGCATTGGCCCACTGCCGGATGGGGTAAGTGAAGATCAAGCTTTTGCCAACACCAAAACCTGATGGCGCTGAAAGAAACTCAGCTAGTTATTTCCGAGGTACTGGACGTGAATATAGGTCCCCAACCTCACGTTGAAAGCCAGGTACCAGCCGTCGTGATCCGGGTCGTCATAAATCACAACCTGGTCGCTGTCCCACAGCCAGTCATTGCAGTAGTCGTAGTCAGCGGCAGCAACATTGAAATAGAAGCCATTGAACCAAAAGCGGTCGCGACCGCCACCGCCCAAGTGCCAAACGTGGCCGCGGCCAATTCCGCCGGTAAAGTGCCCGTGTTCCCAGGCATGATCGAGGTGGTAGCGGGCGTCGTCTCGACCGGAATCGTGCCCGACCCATTTGCCATTGTTGTGAACGTGTGGAGCCTCAGGATGCCCCGTCGAGTCGGAATAATGGTGCTCTTGCGGAGCGGGCGCGGCATGAGTTTCACCCCTAGATCCCGTTGGCGCGGGCCCTCGCTTCGGCGCACTATGGGCAACCGCATTGCGCCCGTGGTCTCCACCTTTGCCCCCCTCATGCTGGGCCCAGGCGGAAAGCGACAGCCCCAGCAGTACCACAAGAATTCCACCAAGCTTTTTCATATGTGCCTCCTCCCGGCCTTTCAATGCAAAGCTTCTCGAGTTTCTTGACGTGGTTTGGGTTCGGCGCAGGAAACGGAGATCCTTCGCCCACGCCCGCCATTAATCGATGTCCCACCCCCGACGGGTTGATTTTATCAGAGGTCAGTGACCCAAGGAAAGCGCCATAAAATATTTGCACCGCTGATTCGTCTACACTAGTGGATGAATGACGCGCTGAGCATCACCTTCATGACCGACGAGCAGAATCGACGCATCACCGAGGATGTCGAGCGGGAGCAATCCCGCCTGCGCAACTTCATCCGCAAGCGCGTACTCGACGAAGGCGAGGCGGAAGATATTCTGCAAGAAGTCTTCTACGAACTCGTGCAAGCTTACCGGCTGATGAAACCGGCGGAGCAGGTGGGCGCGTGGCTTTTCCGGGTGGCGCGAAATCGCATTATTGACAGGTTTCGAAAGCGGAAGCCGGAGGCGGTGAGCAGCATTGTTTCCACAGGAAATGAAGAGGGAGAAATGTTCCCGTGGGAAGACGTTCTTCCCTCGCCCGACGCCGGACCGGAAGCCGCATACGCCCGCGACGTGCTAATCGAAGAAATCGAGGCGGCGATCGACGAACTTCCGGACGAACAACGCGAGGTATTCGTCGCCCACGAACTGGAGGGCAGGAGCTTCAACGGGCTAGCCGCCTCAACCGGGCTGCGCGTGAATACTTTGCTCTCCCGCAAGCACTACGCGGTCCTCCATTTGCGGCGGCGATTGCGGGCAATCTACGACGAATTCAAAAAAGGGTGAGGATAAAAATCATGAGAAGGCATTGGATCGCTCGAGGTTTGAAGATTTTGGTGATCGCTGCCGCGGCAGCGACAGCGTTCAGTTATGTGGTTATGGCGTTATGGAACCGGCTGATCCCGGCTATTTTCGGACTGCATGCCATTAGCTTTTGGCAGGCTTTGGGACTCCTGGTTCTCAGCAAGATCCTCTTTGGCGGTTTCCATGGACGGCCCGCGTTTGCAATGCACTGGCGTCAGCGTATGATGGAGCGCTGGGAACAGATGACGCCGGAAGAGCGGGAGAAATTCCGGGCTGGAATGCGTGGGGGCTGCGGTCCCTTTGGATCTTCATCCGCCGCACCCAAGGTTTGACTTATGAACAGTTACCCGATCGGAGACAAGCATGGCGCAAGCTGTCTGTCCGTGGTGGTTGGGCTATTTTCTGATTAGTCCTCTGCGGCGATTGACGCAAGATCCGCGGAAGGTTGTGTGCCCGTACGTACGGGAAGGCATGATCGTACTCGAACCTGGGCCGGGCATGGGCTTCTTCACCCTCGAAATGGGTCGATTGGTCGGCCCTTCAGGGCGGGTGGTGGCCGTGGACATTCAGCCTCGCATGCTCTCCAGCTTGAAGCGCCGCGCCGCTCGGGCTGGACTTCTAGAACGATTGGATGCACGCCTGGCCACTCCCGACACCCTGGGCATCAATGACCTTGCCGGTGCCGTAGATTTTACCCTGGCATTTGCCTTGGTGCATGAATTGCCGGCGGCCGAACCATTCTTCAAGCAAGTGGCAATGGCTTCAAAAAGGGGTGCGGGGCTGCTCTTTGTGGAGCCAGGCGGGCACGTGAAGACAGAACAATTCGAGGCCGAGCTGGACGCGGCGATCCATGCCGGATTCGAGTTGGTAGAGCGGCCTGCGATTCGCCGCAGTCTCGCGGCTTTCCTGAAGAGGACGTAAGCCCGTGGCCGCCCGGGATGGCCCCGCAAAACTCGGCTTGCCGTCTCTCTTGTGTAGTTTACGCCCGAGTCGGGCGGGAGAACACCCAGACTCTCACTCGACGCCAAATCCAAGGTTTTGGGAACTTATCCGTTTCGAGGAGAAACCCGACCGGGCCATTTCTCTGACCCTCCATAAAGTGAGTTGACGATGAGTTTCATCAGGAGTATTTTTGTCGATAGATTATGACTGACCGTTCAGTCATTCTGTGGAGAGGACGATGAAGAGAGCGAACTCCCGTCAGATGAAGACTGAGAGGGACCTACCCCGCCGGCAGGAGCAGAAGGCACAACGCCAAGTGGAAATCCTGAATGCCGGCTTCGAAGTGTTTGCTGCCCACGGGTACGAAGCCGCCCGCATCGACGATGTCGCCCGTCAGGCCGGGATCGCCAAAGGAACGATCTACCTCTATTTCCGGGACAAAGAGCAGCTTTTCCGAGCGGTGGTGCGAAGCCTGGTGCAAAAGAGGTTTGATGCCGTCGCGGGAAGTTTCGAAGGAACGGCAGAGCAGTTGCTGCGCGAGCTGCTCTCTCGCATGTATGGCCAAGTCGTGAGGAATGACAAGGTTTGCGCCATCGTGCGCCTGCTGATTGCCGAAGGCGGCAGGTTTCCGCAACTCACCGAAATCTACCACCGCGAAATCATTGCTCCAGGAATGAAAGCCGTTCGCCATGTCCTTATTCAAGGGATTGCGTCGGGCGAATTCCACAAGACCGCCGCCGTGGAATTCCCCCAACTTCTGGCAGCGCCGGGGGTTCTGGCTATTGTGTGGAAAGTCCTTCACGGGAAGCGGCACCGGCTCGATCTGGACTCCTACAGCAAGGCGCACCTGGAGTTTCTGCTGGACAGCCTGCGGAGGCAACCCGAAGCAAAGCCGCGAATTGAGTAAGGCCCTGCGGCAAAGGAGAGGTTCCATGCGGTTGAGGACAATGTGCGTGACATTACTATTTATGGCATTGTCGATTGCGGGTGGCACGCCAGGGAATGCTCAGCAAACCACACCCCAGCGGCTGACACTGAAGGCGGCAATTGGTTTGGCACTCAAGCAAAACCTCAGCGTGCTTGTGGCCAACACGCAAGTGGAGGAATTAGCCGGCACGCGTGCTCGACGGCTCGCTTCATTGCTGCCGCGCGCAAATGCCAATGCATTGGCGAATCTTCAGAATATCGATTTGGGTGCGTTGGGAATCTCCTTTCCCCAAGTTCCCACAGTGGTGGGGCCGTTCGCCCACTATGATTTCCGCATATCAGCGAGCCAATCCTTGATCGATCGGCACGCCTACCATAATTGGAAGGCGAGTGAAAAACAGGTCGAGTCCGCCAAACTTGACTATCAGGACGCGCGCGATTTGGTGATCCGCCAGGCTGCAGGACTCTATCTTGATGCTCAGGCATCCGCGGCGGAAGTGGAAGCGGCGGAATCTCGTGTGACGACTTCCCAATCCTTGGAACAACTAGCGCGAGATCAGCACGCCGAAGGGCTGGCAACCGCCGTGGATGAGGTTCGCGCCCAAGTGCAACTGGCGCGTGACCGGCAAACATTGCTTGTGGCGCGCGACTCATACCAAACTTTCCTGCTCGCCCTCGCCCGTTTTCTCGGACTGAGTCCCGGCGTGCCGCTGGCCCTGGCCGAGCCCTTACAATTTCATCACGTGGCATCAGCCGACGCTGAGCAGGCGCTGCACACGGCCATGGAGGCGCGCTCCGATTACGCGGCGCTCCTCAAGCAGCGAGAATCCTTGGTCGAGCAGCTCAAGGCCTCGCATGCGCGCTACCTCCCCACCCTTTCGGTGAACGGTGATTATGGAGCGATCGGGCGCGGATTCAACTCCATGGTAGGAACGGGCGAGATCCAGGGAACGCTAACGGTGACCTTGTTTGACCGCGACCGTGCCGGGGAGAAGACAGAAATCCAAAGCCGGCTGGAACGCCTGAACGCGCAGATTGACGACCTCAACCGCGAGATCGAGCAGGAACTGCGTAAGGCATTGCTGGACCTCGAATCCAGTGAGAATCAAGTGACTGTCACCGAAGCGGCTCTCCACCTGGCGGAGCGCGAGCTAAGCCTGGCGCAAGACCGCTTCCGCAACGGAGTGACAGACAACATTGAAGTAGTGACTGCACAGTCGAGCCTGGCGGGCGCGCAGGATGACCGCATCATGGCGATGGCGCGGCATGCCGATGCCGTCATGGCACTGGCGCGTTCGCTGGGCGGAATGGAAAAGATTTACCAGACTTACCTTGCCGAGCCTTAAGACACCGCGGGGTGAAGTTCACTGGGGAGAGGTAATAATCCTATGAAACGAGCGATTCCGATTCTGCTGCTTCTGGCAATCGGTGGCGCAGTGGTCTACATCCATCCGCAGTGGTTCCGCAAACCCACCGCCACAAACATTCTTAAACTTTCGGGGAATATAGAGGCCCACGAAAGCCTGGTGAGCTTTAAGGTGGCCGGCCGTATTATCGAGTTGCCCGTGGACGAGGGCATGGCGATGAAGGTGGGCGATCTGCTGGCGCGACTCGACAACGATGACTACCGGCAACAGGTGGCAGTGGACTCGGCAACGGCTCACCAGCGCGCCCAGCAGCTCACCCTGGCTCTGGCCGGCAGCCGCCCGCAGGATGTGGAAGCCGCCAAACTCGCGCTGCTGGACGCTCAGGCCGACCTCGACCAAAAGAAGAACGATTACGCGCGTTACGAGGCGCTCTACGAGAAGGATGAAATCCCGGGACAAACTCGCGACCAAGCCGCCACCAATGTCACCCGCGCGCAGGCGGCTTATGATCGGGCGCAGCAACTCTATAGCGAATTGGTGGAGGGAACCCGCCAAGAAGAACTGGCGGTTGACCGGGCGGGTGTCCACCAGGCCAATCAAGTCGTCAGCATGTCTCATATAAGGCTCGCCTATACGCTTCTGCGCGCTCCTTTCAGCGGGGTGGTGCTGGTGCGGCAGGCGGAGTTGGGTGAGGTCGTCTCCCCCGGCACACCCATTGTGACCCTCGCCGATCTCGACCATCTGTGGGTGCGCGTGTACGTGCCAGAGACCGATCTCGGCAAGGTTAATTTGGGTCAAGTCGTTAACGTGCATACCGATTCGTTTCCAAACAAAACCTTTCCTGGGCGAGTCTCCTTCATTTCCTCTGAAGCGGAATTCACCCCCAAGAGCGTGCAGACTCAGAAGGAACGCGTAACGCTAGTCTATCGAGTCAAAGTCGACATGGATAATCCTAGTCACGAGCTGAAGCCGGGAATGCCGGCCGACGTCGATATCAAATTCCAATAGCCTGAATACTATGAGTTCTTCTCCAGCCATAACCGTTTCTGCTCTGAGCAAGCATTTCGGCGAAGTGTGCGCTGTCGATGGGTTGAGTTTTGAGGTGAATGCGGGGGAGATCTTCGGATTGGTTGGACCGGACGGCGCAGGAAAAACCACCACGATGAGGATTCTGGCCGGGGTGATGGACGCGGATTCAGGCGCGGCGACGATTGCCGGCTGCGACGTTGTGCGCGACCCGGAGGGCGCCAAATCGTTCCTGAGTTATATGTCACAGCGATTCGGCCTTTACGAAGATCTCACCGTGGATGAAAACCTCCGGTTTTATGCGGAGCTCTTCGGAGTGCGCCGCAAGCAACGTCAAAAGCGGTCCGAAGAATTGATGGCGGCCGCGGGCCTGAACGATTTCCGCGACCGCCTGGCCGGAAATCTATCGGGCGGAATGAAGCAAAAGCTCGGCTTGGTGTGCGCGCTGATTCACACGCCGAAAGTGTTGTTGCTCGACGAGCCGACCAACGGGGTCGATCCCGTGTCGCGGCGCGATTTCTGGCGAATTCTGTATTCGCTGCTCTCGGAGGGCGTGGCAATTCTCGCCTCCACATCTTATCTCGACGAAGCTGAACGTTGCCATCGCGTTGGACTTCTACATCACGGACAAATGCTGTTCTGCGATCGGCCGGTGGAACTCAAGAAGCAATTCCCCGGCGAGATTCTGGCAGTACATGCGGCACAGCCTATGAAGGTGCGCACGGCGCTAGCAGCCGCTCCCGGCGTGCGCAGTGCCTTGCTCGTGGGCGACCACGTCCACGTTTTTGTGGACGACGCTGCTCAGCGGTTGCCGGAATTGCGTGCGAGGCTGGATGCGGCCAGCGTCGCTTACGACTCCATCCTAACTGTCGCCGCAACCATTGAAGACCTCTTCGTGTCAGCAGTCGAGAGCGATCCGAACAGTGCCCGGAGAACGAAACGCTGATGATTGAAAACGATACCTCCGTGGTGGTCGAGAACCTCACCAAGCGGTTTGGCGCTTTTGTAGCGGTAAATAACATCTCCTTTCAAGCTCATCGCGGCGAAATCTTCGGCTTCCTCGGCCCCAATGGCGCGGGCAAATCCACAACGATTCGGATTCTTTGTGGCTTGCTCCGGCCCACTTCCGGAGGCGCCATGGTGGCGGGGATTGATGTCGCCAAACAGCCTGAGGCCGTACGCCAGCAGATTGGATACATGTCGCAAAAGTTTTCTCTCTACAACGATTTGAGAGTCATCGAAAACCTGCGATTCTTTGCCGGGTTGTACAGCGTTCCCGCCAAGATTCTTCCTGAGCGCCTGGCCTGGGCGCTACGCATGGCAGGGCTGGAAGGCCGCGAGCACACCCCCACCCGCGATTTGGCCGCCGGCTGGAAACAAAGGCTGGCGCTGGGGTGTGCAGTATTGCATCGTCCTCCCATCGTCTTTCTGGACGAGCCAACGTCAGGCGTCGATCCCGTATCTCGCCGCCAGTTCTGGGAATTGATTCAGCAGATGGTGGGTGAGGGCATCACGGTGTTCGTGACCACGCATTACATGGACGAAGCGGAATACTGCAATCGCCTGGTGCTGATTGATCGCGGGCGCATCGTGGCCATGGGCACACCCACAAAACTAAAGGCTCACTCCCTGAAGGGCCAAATTCTATTGGTGGAGTGCGAGCCGCTGGGGCCGGGACTCGAAGCGTTGAGCGCCGTGCCGGGCATGCACGATGCGGCGGTTTTTGGGAACAGTCTCCATGTGACGGTGGCCGACGCCCAGGCGGCTCTACCCGGAATTCGCGCCGCCATGGAGTCCCACGGGGTGAAGGTAGAAAGGGTGCAACAGATTCAGCCGAGCCTGGAGGATGTGTTCGTCGCTCTCACCACACGCGAATCCAAGGCGGAGAGGGCCGCATGAACCTGCGCCGCACGTTCGCCATCATGCGCAAGGAAGTCATCCAGATCATGCGCGATCCTCTCAGCCTGCTGGTGATCTTCGCCATGCCGATTGTGCAGCTTGTCATTTACGGCTACGGCGTCAATCTGGATATCAAGCATATCCCCCTTTGCGTGTATGACCGCGATTCAACGCAAACCAGCCAGGATTTGCTGAAGCATTTCCGAGCCACGGAATATTTCCGAATCGTCCATGTCGCGAATAACTATGACGACGTCATCCAGCAGATTGACCACGGCGCCTGCACTGTAGCCGTGGTAATCCCGCCGGAATTCTCCGAGGATCTTAACTCCAACCGGAAGGCACAGGTGCAAGCCTTGCTCGATGCCAGTGACAGCAACACGGCCAGCATAGGCATGGGCTACGCGCTGAGCATCGTACAAGCCTACTCGCAGAATGTGCAGATCGAATGGCAGCAGCGCCACGGCATCCCGCCCGTAGCTCCCAACATCACCTTTCAGCCGCGGACGTGGTTCAATGAAGACCTGGAAAGCATGTCCAATATAGTACCCAGTGTGATCGCCATGGTCATGGCCGTGGTGGGCGCATTCCTAACCTCACTCACTATCGCCCGGGAGTGGGAGCGCGGCACGATGGAACAGCTTATCAGCACTCCCGTGCGCAAATTGGAAATCCAGGCCGGGAAACTGATTCCCTATTTCTTTATCGGAATGATGGATACCGCGCTGTGTGCGGCCGCCGCAATTTGGTGGTTTGGTGTTCCCTTCCGGGGAAGCTGGACGGTACTCTTCGCTTGTTCGGCGCTGTTCCTGATTGTGGTGCTGTCATTGGGATATTTGTTCTCGGTGACATCCAAATCCCAGCTTGGGGCCAGCCAGATGGCGCTGCTCGTCACACTGTTGCCCACCTTTCTTCTTTCCGGTTTCATTTTTCCCATCGATCAGATGCCAGTGGTCGTGCAGTGGATCACGCGCATACTTCCGGCGCGCTATTACGTTTCCATCCTGCGGAATGTATTTCTCAAAGGTACGCCGGTGCGGATGTTGGCAGGCAACATCATCGCCTTGGGGATTATAGCCGCGCTGCTGATCGTCCGGGCCACACGCGCGTTTCAAAAGAGGCTGGAATGAATTTCCTGTCCGCATTCCGACGTATCGGCCACATGGTGAAGAAGGAATTCATCCAAACGCTGCGGGCCCCGCAAATGCGCTGGCTGCTCTTTGGTCCGCCTCTCCTCCAAATGTTGGTGTTTGGGTACGCCGCCACTCTGGACGTAAAGAACGTGACGTTGTCAGTGCTCGATCTGGACAATACCCAAGAGAGCCGCGAACTGGTGGCGCGCTTTTCATCCAGCCACTATTTTCACCTGAACCAGTACGCCACGCGGCGCGAGGACCTGCGCGAAGGCCTTGACCGTGGCGATATTCTGGCGGCCATGGAAATCAATTCCGGCTTTGCCCAGCACTTGCGCAACGGCCAGGGAGCGGCTGTTCAGGTACTGGTGGATTGTTCCAACTCCAACACCGCGCTGGTGGCGCTGGGTTATTTTAATCAGATTGGCGCCGGGTTCAGCCGCGACTACCAACTCGACCGGATGCGGCGAACGTCTCCGCAACTCCTTTCGTCACTGCCGCAGGTGGATCTGGAGGTCCGGCCGTGGTTCAACGAGGGCCTGGAAAGCCAGTGGTATTTCGTTCCCGGCGTCATCGGCAATGTCATGTTGATTCTGGTCATGATGCTCACCGCCTTCGCAGTGGTGCGGGAACGTGAGATCGGCACCCTCGAACAGATCATGGTCACACCCATTCGCCGCTGGGAATTCATTCTGGGAAAGACCATTCCGTTTTTCATTGTCGGTTGCGTTGATGCCACCCTGATCGCCCTGGTGGGCACATTCTGGTTTGGCGTGCCTTTCCGCGGAAATGTGGGAGTGCTGGTGGTGGGACTGGTAGCGTTTATCCTCGCGGCTCTGGGCTTAGGACTGTTTCTGTCCACCGTCTCCAAGAACCAGCAGCAAGCGATGATCTCTTCTTTCTTCTTCACCATGCCTATGATCACGCTCTCCGGGTTTGGTACTCCCATCGCCAGCATGCCACCCCTGTTGCAAAAACTGAGCTACGCGAACCCACTGCTCCACATCATGGTGATTCTGCGCAGCGTCTACTTGAAGGGTTCCGGGCTCAACGTACTTTGGCCGGAAATCGCCGCCCTTGTTGGCATTGCCACTCTGCTGCTCACCATCAGCGTGATGCGCTTTCATAAGTCGCTCGAATGAACGGCAGACGCGACCGCCGCATTCGAGGATAAAGATAATCCCCTGGACCCTATATATCAACCTTGCCATTATTTGAATGTCCACCGCAAGGACTCATCGGACTTGTACGTAGACCCAGGAGATTGATAAAATTCTCCCGGAATTTTCAGGAGGAGAAGATATGGGCATGCCGGAAGGCGTAATGAGTTGGGGACGGAAGCCAATCAAGATCGGAAGAGCACACGTCTGAACTCCAGTCACGCCAATATCTCGT
>OCZT010004224.1_pt1 | contig 14555 bp, 7 predicted proteins | sample 1539031 | NCBI WGS metagenome assembly OCZT01 (sample SAMEA3539308, study PRJEB22396) | soil metagenome | biome: tundra; feature: field; material: soil | place: USA | collected 2010-05 | depth 0.15 m
GCTCTCTGTGACTCATGAACTCACCCCCTTGTGTTCCCCCTCTCTGCTTCGCAACGAGGGGGAAGTTGTTAATCTTCATTTGGATTAGAATGTTCATCCAATAATTTAACACCCCTCTTTACGAAGTAGAGAGGGGCAGGGGGTGAGTACATAAATCCCCTTTGCGGCTAATGGATTTTCCTTTTATATTTCCAAAAAGCCATAAAAAAAGCCAGACTAACCCAAAAAGTAAGCACAATAAAACTCATATGCAGTGACCTGAATTCCGCAATAAAGCCCAACAATACTGGACCTACCAGGAAGCCAATATTAGTAGTGGCAGCAATAAATGAAACACCATCGGCCGTTTTTATTCCATCAACGTTTGACGCCAGACGATATACCTCCGGTACAATAACAGAAAAGCCAAGTCCAACTACAAAAAAGCCAGGAATTGTGAAGAACGGGTTTAGAATTAAAACCAGGAAAAAACCTATGATCCCGATTAAGCTCGAGTAAGTGATCAATTGCCAGGAACCAAGTTTTTTACTTAACGAATCACCGGTAAAACGTCCAATCATCATTGCAAGAGAAAATGCTGAATAACCGAACCCTATATATTTAATATCAAGAAGTATTATTTTTTTCAGATATAAAGCGCTCCAGTCCGCAATAGCACCTTCCGACACCATCACCACCAGACCAACGATAGCTATAACAAAAAGCGGCATTATATTATTCCGTTTATGTTTTTCTTTTGGTGGTTGTTCCCCTTTTCTGAAAAAATACTGTGACTTTAATCTGGTTTGAATGATTTGTATGGCGAGCACAAGAAAAGTGATATGCAAAATCGGATTATGCACTACTGCAGCAATGAAACTCCCTGTTGCTGAGCCAATCATACCTCCAAGACTCCAAAACCCATGGCTTCCCGACATAATGTATACCCCGTCCTGTTTTTCAATGGTAGCTGTTAATGAATTTAATGAAATTGCATACGACGAACCTGCCATGCCAAAAATGAACAAGCTTATACAAAGAGAAACATAATTATAAGCCAGGAAAGGACCAAAAAAGCAAATACAATATATTAATAATGCAAAATAAGTGTACCTGCCTACACCTACCTTATCGACGAAATGCCTGCAAATACGGATCATGAAAAATGCACCCAGAGCAGAAAAAAAGATTGCCTTGCCTATTCTTCCTTCAGTTATTCCAATTTTCTCAGCAATATGGGGAATATATGTTACCCATGTGCTGAAAATAAGACTAAAGCAGAAATACAGAAAAGCAGAAGCAAAATATTTTTTATGCTGAAAGAAAAATTTAACTGAAATCATGTTTAACAGGATTCAAATTTAACGGCTACAAAGGCTATAAAGGTTGTAACAATTGTATAGGTTGTAAAAGTTTTAAAAGTTGTAAAAGGTGTACAACACTACAACCTTACAACATTAAAATTAAAGTCTATAAAACCTCTAAAGCCTCTATAATATTAATTAACTTGTTCAATTATAAAAATATCGTGCCTGTCGAGATCGTGCCAGTACTTCATTGAGTATGGATTTGGTTGCAAAAATACAATTTTGCAGGTAATATTTATGCAGGAACTCTTTTCCCTTATTCCCAAATCCTCCTCTTTACTTTTTTACCTCATCCCCCTGCCCCTTCTCCCAGGGGAGAAGAGGCGTAACGCACAGTTTATTAGTTACATAGCCCCTCCCTCCTGGGTTAGGGGTTGGGGAGAGGCATATAGAATAGAGGGACTCAGGCTTGAATTCTTCTTATTAGAATAATTTCTTAAAAATGATTTTTACCTGTATGGAATGTTAGATAATTTTTTATCTTGAACCCGCAAAACCTGATCTATGAAGCGATTAATTTTATGGTTTATTCCCGGGCTGATTATCGGTGCGTTTCTTATCCTGGGTGGTGGAAAAGCTCTGCATATGACATCATCTAACGATTATTGTGTCTCATGCCATATTCATCCCATGGCTGATGCAGCCTGGAAAAAATCAGTACATTATGATACGCGATCGGGATACAGGGTTGCCTGCGTTGATTGCCACCTGCCGCCGAAAGGCAAAGGGTACCTCTGGGCAAAGGGAAAGACAGGTTTACGCGATCTCTGGAGCAAGTGGACAAAAGATTCAGCTTCATTTAACTGGGACGACAAAGGACATCTTGAAGTTGCACGAGGTTATGTTTATGAAAGCAGTTGTATCACATGTCATGAAAATCTTTTCCCTGGCAAACTTTCAAAGGCAGGAGAAGATGCACACCTTTATTATACACAGACAAAAAAAACAGACGAACTTCATTGCATTAACTGTCACCTTAATGCAGGACACTTTATAGAGGGATATACCCATGGAAGCAATTCCACATTTGGAAATATATCATCTGCAGCAAAAGAAATTTTTACGGAACCCGCAAGTGTTACTGAATTTAAAAATTTCACAGAGCGAATCCCAAAATCATCGATCTCATTTAATATGGTTGCAATTCCTGGTGGAACATTCAGGATCGGGAGTCCTGCTACTGAACCATTCCGAAAGGATGATGAGGGACCTGTCAGAGAAGTTGAGTTAAGCCCGTTTTTTATGGCAGAAATTGAAGTTTCATGGGATGAGTTCCTTGCATTTTATGTTCAGACAGCTGCCGAAGGCCGGTCTACAGATACTGAAGGGTTAAGAAGCCGAAAGGCATCGGAAACTGATGCTATATCAGGAGCTACACCACCATACGGACAGCCCGACCAGGGATGGGGACTGGGTAAGAGACCCGCGATTTCTTTTTCTTTTCATGCAGCAGAAACCTATTGTAAATGGTTAAGTAAAGTTACCGGCAAGAGCTATCGTCTTCCTACTGAAGCAGAGTGGGAATATGCTTGCAGAGGTGGTACAACGGGCCCCTATTTTTTCACGGGTGACCCTAAAAAGTTTGAGAAAACCGGATTAAAAGCAAAACTCTCGAAAAACGATACAACAATAATCAATACCTATATAATATATAAAGGTAACAGTCCCACAAAAACACAACTACCAGACAGGGTAAAGCCTAACCCGTTCGGATTAAGGAATATGGCCGGGAGCGTGGCTGAGTTTTGTTCTGACTGGTATCAGCCGGATGCATATTCACGATACCCCAAAGGAATTATAAAAGATCCAACGGGCCCGTCAGAGGGAACTGAGCATGTCGTGCGTGGAGGCTCATTCTTAAGTAGTGCCGGATTATTAAGAAGTGCTGCCCGTGATTATACGAGAACAGAGTCGTGGCTGAAGACCGACCCTCAAATGCCAAAGAGTATCTGGTGGTATTCCGATTGTTTTCATGTGGGGTTCAGGGTAGTATGCGCATTTGACGGAAAAACCGGGAATGCAACGAAACAGTAATGAAAGAATTTAATTCTTAAAAAGAAGAACTAAAGTTCCAGAAAAATTTGTTTTTTAAAATATCGTGTCTTATATTGCATGGTAATTAACCTGGTCTTATAAAGACGATAATCGGAATATTGATTTGAGGAAAGTGAATAAAGAATGAGAAAGTTTTTTTTTAAACTAGTAAGTGTATTTTTTACACTTACTAGTGATTCAAAGAATAATTATTTTTAATCCTAATTCTAACTATTTATTAACTAACTAACAGTGTAACAGTATGAAAAAAACTTGCAACTGTGTCTGGCTGTTAAAGCCAGATGCGAATTTTCAAAAGTTACTACTAACTATGAAAATTGTTACCGTGCTTCTGTTTTGTGGATTGGCCCTTCCTGCCTATTCGCTTGCTACAGAAAATCCTGCCGGTGGTAAAACCCCGGGAACTGTCTCCGATCAACAGCAAATTAAAGTTTCAGGGACTATTTCAGACGCAGCAAACAACCAGCCATTGCCTGGTGTAAATGTTCTGGTTAAAGGAACTATAAATGGAGCCATTTCCGATGCAAACGGCAATTTTATCGTAACCGTTAACGACCCGAATGCAACCCTGATCTTTTCATTTATTGGGTATGTTTCCAAGGAGGTTCCATTAGCCGGAAAGATTACCGTAACACTTGCTTTGGAGGCTGAAGTTTCTCAACTGGGCGAAGTTGTGGTGACTGGTTATGGTACAACCAAGAAAGCCAGCTTAACCGGCGCCATCAGTTCAGTTGATGGTTCAACCCTTAAACAGTCACCGACTACTAACCTTACCAATAGTCTGGTTGGGCATATCCCCGGACTTACCGCCATCCAGAAGAGTGGTGAACCAGGTGAAGACGGTACCACAATTACAATCCGTGGCGCCAATACCCTGGGTGATAACTCCCCTCTGGTTGTCGTTGATGGAATCCCACATCGTTCACTCGAACGTCTGGACCCCAGCGACATTGAAAGTATTACAGTCCTGAAAGATGCTTCGGCAGCTATCTATGGTACACAGGCTGCAAACGGTGTTATGTTGGTTACCACCAAGCGTGGTCAGGCCGGGAAACCGACAGTTACAGTAAACTGGAACTCGGGTTTTAACCAACCCGACGTAGTTCCAAAAATGGCCGATGCTGCTACCTATGCAACAATACAGAATGAAATTGCATATTATGCTGCACCCAGCAAAGGACGTAATCAGGTGTATTCAGATGCTGATATTCAACAGTTTGGTGATGGATCAGATCCATGGGGACACCCAAACACCGATTGGTTTAAAGCTGTGTTCAAACCCTGGTCAGCTCAGAATTATGAAAACATATCTGTTTCAGGTGGTACTGAAAAAATGAAATATTATTTTTCATTGGGAAGTAAATTTCAGGATGCATATTATAAACACAGTGCTACAAACTTTACCCAGTATGATTTCCGCAGTAATATTGACGGTAAGATAACAGAGAATATAAGTCTTTCTTTCGACGTTGCTGGTCGCCAGGAAGACAGGAACTTTCCTACAGTCAGTGAAGGTAACATTTTCCGTATGCTCATGAGGGGGAAACCTACCATGCAGGCCTGGTGGCCAAACGGAGATCCGGGACCGGATATTGAATACGGTATGAACTCAGCTGTAACAGTTACCGACGCGACCGGTTTTGACAGGGACCGTCTCTATAATATGGAAAGCAACCTGAGGCTTAATATTACGATCCCATGGGTAAAAGGGTTATCTGTACAGGCCAATGGTTCGTATGATAAGACCTTCGACTTCCGCAAAGTATTCGATACTCCATGGTACCTTTATTCCTGGGATGGAATTACAAAAGATGCAGATGGCATACCTGTGCTTGTAAAGAATCAGAGAGGATTTGCTTCTCCCGATCTTACAGAGTACTGGCAGGAAGGTGGAAAGAAAACCTTTAACGCTTATGCAACCTACGAAACAACCATCGCTGATAAACATCATGTTAAGTTACTGGCAGGTACAGAAAGCCAATATGGCCAGAATAACTATGGAAACGAATTCAGAAAGAATTTCGTTACAGCTGCTATCCCACAGATGTTTGCCGGCGCTGCTGACATAAATATGTCGAACGGTGGCTACGCAGATCAGAATGCACGCGAAAGCTACTTCGGACGTATAAACTACGACTTTAGCCAAAAATATCTGATAGAACTCTTAGCCAGGTATGATGGTTCCTACATGTTCAAACCAGGCAAACAATACGGATTCTTCCCTGGGGTATCGGCAGGATGGCGTATTTCTGACGAGAACTTCTGGAAAAATAGTATCTCTTTCATTAATGACTTTAAACTACGTGCTTCCTGGGGCCAGACAGGGAATGACAGGGTTTATTACAATGGAGCTCTTCAGGAGTACCAGTACCTTTCAACCTATAGCTTCAATGGTCAAAATTATGTATTCGGACAGGGTGTCAACAACAAAATGCTGTACGAAAACGTGGTTCCTAATCCCAATGTAACATGGGAGGTGGCTAACCAGTCTAACATAGGGTTCGATGCAAACCTGCTGAATAAGAAACTGACAATTAACGCTGACTTTTTCTATAATCTGCGTTCAGACATTCTGTGGCAGGCATCTGCTGTTATTCCGGGAAGCACGGGTATGACACTTCCTCCCCAGAACATCGGAAAGGTTCAGAATGAGGGATTTGAAGCTGTTATAACCTATCATGGTAATAAAGGAGATTTCGGTTATAACCTCTCTTTGAACGGCAGTTTCGCAAAAAACAAGGTTGTATTCAACTATGACACTCCCGGTATACCCGATTATCAGAAAACAGAAGGCAATCCTATGAATGCTCAGTTAGCTTACCAGGTCATCGGTGTTTTCAAAGACGCCGAAGCTGTAGCAGCTTATCCTCATTGGGCAGGCGCCCAGCCGGGTGACTTGATTTTCAAGGATGTGAACAACGACGGAGTAATTGACGGACTCGACAGAGTCATGGATAAAAAAACCGGCATGCCAACTTTTATCGGAGGCTTTAATGCAGTAGTAACTTATAAGCAATTCGATATAAGTATTTTGTTCCAGGGAGCAACAGGCGCTATCGCCTATCTTAATCCTGAATCAGGTGATATAGGTAATTACTATGAGGCCTGGGTTAAGAACCGCTGGACACCTGAAAACACAACAGCCAGCTGGCCACGTGTATTTAACCGCAGTAATGAGTACTGGTCACCGGGGTACACCCGTAGCACCTTCTGGGAATTCTCTACCGATTATATTCGTCTGAAAAGTATGGAAATTGGATATACATTGCCAACCAGTCTTCTTAAGAAAATTGGTGTTGAGAAGATTCGCGTATATGCCAGCGGACAGAACCTGTTAACTCTGAGCAAGCTTAAAGAAATAGATCCCGAAGAAGATCAGGGTACCTCTTACCCTCTTAATAGGGTTGTGAACCTTGGAGTAACTTTAACCTTCTAAAAATTAAAGTAATATGAGAAAATTATTATTTATACTAAGTGTAGTTTCTTTAATAGGAATTGCTACTTCATGTAAAAAGGACTTTCTAAATACGACACCTCTGGGAGCTTATTCCGATGCTGCCGTATGGATAGATCCTAATCTTACTGCGGCATTTGTCAATCAATGTTATGAAAATGCAATAGGTTATCCTTTCTGTATTACCAGACTTGATGACTATGTTGATGAAACATCATTCACTCCCGACTGGGGTGTTTTCGACTTCGACAAATGTGTTGTTACCCAGGATAATATTACCGGCTGGGAATCGAATGGATCTTCTCAGGATACATACCATTATCTCTGGAACCAGCTTTATTCTAACGTCAGGGCTTGCAACCTTTTCTTTTCAAAAGTAAAAACTGTCGTATTTCCTGATGATGCAACAAAAACACAAACTATTGGCGAAGTTTATTTCCTTAGGGCTTATACCTATCATTACCTGGTTGCCATGTATGGTGGTGTGCCTCTTATAACCAAGCAATATGGATTGGATCAGGACTATAGCATTGCCAGGAATACTTATGAGGAATGTATAAACTACATTACAGGTCAGCTCGACACTGCTGCAACAATGCTTCCTGCATCATTTACAGGTGATATGAGAGGCCATGCAACAAAAGGAGCTGCTCTTGCTCTTAAAGCAAGAACACTGCTCTATGCTGCCAGCGATCTGCATAACACCACAACTTATGCACCAGGATATGCAAATCCCGAACTGCTTGGTTATACGACCGGATCACAGGCTTCACGCTGGACAACTGCCAAAGCTGCTGCCAAAGCAGTTATCGATCTGGGAACCTATAGTCTCTATAAAGCAACCCCTGCACCCAGCGATTCTGTTGCTCAGAATTTTGTCAATTATTTTCTATCGTACGGCTATGAGACTGAAGATATCCTTCTTCAGTATTTTACGCTCAAGACCGGAGCAAGCTGGTCAGATTACAATCCGGCTGAGTACTGCGGACCAAATGGCTACCACAACTGGGGCAACAATACTCCTCTTGGAGATATGGTCGATCAGTATGACATGAAAGACGGTTCATCTTTCGACTGGACCAAACCTGCTGAACTCGCCAATCCTTACGTTAAACGTGACGCTCGTTTCTATGCTTCCATTCTTTACGAAGGATGTCCCTGGAGAAAACGTCCGGTCGATGTTCAGAGTCTTGACCCATGGGACAAACTTCAGGTAGGTCATGTTTATTCTGATCTGGCTGGTACCAATCAGCTTATCCCCGGTGTCGATACCCGTCAGGGGCCGATCGAGAACTGGAACGGTGGAAGGAGCGGTTACTATCTGCGGAAGTTTGTCGATCCCACACTCGACCCGCAATATGTAAAGCAGGATATTCCTTTCCGTCACATACGTTATGCTGAAGTTCTTTTGAACTATGCAGAAGCATGTATTGAGGAAAATGCAGGAAGTGACCTCGCAGATGCTACAACTTATATCAATATGATTCGTACAAGGGCAGGACAGCCAGGTATAGCATCAGGTCTCTCACAGGCAGCAATGCGTACTGCCGTAAGACACGAACGTCGGGTTGAGCTTGCATTTGAAAACCATCGCTTCTGGGACGTACGCCGCTGGGTGATTGGTCCGGATGCATATAAACCGACACATCGTGTTGATGTGAAGTATGTAACTCCGTCAGCTAATAATTATCGCAAGGCTGATGGGTCAACCTGGGGTGCTCCGATTTATTCTAACGCACTATTGGTTGAGGAAACAAGATCATGGGATGCATCTAATAAGTGTTATTTCTTCCCGATTTACAGGAATGAAATGAATAAAAACACCAAGCTTATTCAGAACCCGGGTTATTAATATTATTTAATTTTCTTTATTTGGCAGGCAGAGCTTCCGGGCTTCTGCCTGCCTTTTTTTATTCACAAAGTGTAAGTAAGACTATCTATGTCAAAACCAATGATGGATGATTTTGTTATATCGATAAACTTGTTTTAATTTGGCTTCAGAAATAGTGCAAAACTGAATAATGCATAGAAGACCCTGTTTTACCAGGTTTTGATTATCTGATTATTTCACAACCCGATGAATTATGTCTAAATATCTCAGAATAATTAACTTTCATGATCAACATCTGTTCCAAAACCCGCTGATCATTTCTTTTTTGACTTTTTTTATATGCTCCTGCAATAATATGCATGTTAATGATCAGTTTCAGAATATAGAAAAAAACAAGATTCACCCGGCAGGGATAGCTATAGATTATCCATTGGGAGGTACAATTTTCCCTCCTGAATTTCCGGCGCCTGAATTTTTGTGGAAAGACACGTTGAAAACATCGGCTCATTGGCACATCCGCCTCTTAACGCAAAGTGGAAAAGAGTTATATAGCAAAATTGTAGAAGCATCGGCATGGAGGCCCGATTCAGCAACCTGGTCAAATATAAAAACTGCTTCTGCAACAAATCCGGTTTCCGTCACAATCATTGGTGAACACAAGGGCATTCTTGGTGCCAAATATTCATCCGGAAGGATTTCCTTTTCCTTCTCAAAGGATTCCGTCGGCGCTTCAGTTTTTTACAGAGCTGTTCCGTTGCCATTTGGCTATGCTGTAAAGAATGTACGTGAAATACAATGGTACCTGGGAAGCATTACCGGTGGGAAACCACATAAGATTCTCGACAATATACCTGTTTGTGCAAATTGCCATTCATTTTCAGGGAACGGACTTCTGGCTATGGATATTGATTATGCCAATGACAAAGGATCATACGTCATTGCCCCTATAAAGGATACAATTCATCTGACTTTTGATAAAATAATCACGTGGGACGATTACAAAAAGGAAGATGGAGTATATACATATGGTTTGCTGTCTCAGATCTCCTCCGATGGCAGATATGTGCTGTCCACAGTAAAGGACCGTTCTGTTTTTGTTGCGGTAGATAACCTGGAGTATTCACAACTGTTTTTCCCGATAAAGGGGATAATTGCTGTTTATGACAGGGAAGCAAAGAAGTTTTACGCACTTCCGGGAGCTTCAGACAAGCAGTATGTTCAAAGTAATCCGAACTGGTCGCCTGATAACCGTGAAATATTATTTACCAGGGCCAACAGGTACATGTCTTCTAAAATTGATAATTCAAAAAATATACTGCTGAATTTAGAGGATGCTGATGAATTCGTTACAAAGCATAAGCCATTTAAGTTTGACTTGTACCGTCTTCAGTTTAATGAAGGTATGGGTGGGCAGGCCGTGCCTGTGCAAGGTGCTTCCAATAATGGTAAAAGCAACTTCTTTGCGCGCTATTCACCCGATGGTAAGTGGGTAGTGTTTTGCCAGTCTGAAAACTATATGTTATTGCAGCACGACAGTAAACTATATATCATGCCGGCTGGTGGCGGGACACCTCGTTTAATGAACTGCAATACCAAAAATATGAATTCCTGGCATTCATGGTCCCCTAATAGCAAATGGCTTGTTTTTTCTTCAAAAAACAGGGGCCCTTATACTCAATTATATCTTACTCATATAGATGAGAATGGTAATGATTCACCTCCGGTCTTTCTCGAAAATCTGGCGTTTGACAAAAGAGCCGCTAATATTCCTGAATTTTTCAGCGATAAGTACAATAATCTCAGGAAAATGACCGATGACTTTTCCCAGAATGCCATGTATTATACCCGATCAGCCTCGTTAAACATTACTTCAAAAGAGTATAAAAACGCTATGGCGAATATTGATAAGGCAATTAAAACAGACAGTACTTTTTTTGACGCGTACAAAGATAGGTTAATGCTAAATATAATTTTAGGGAGAGCAAGGTCGACAGATGATATACATTACAGGATAATTGCCAAAAGGCTGATTGAAAAGCAGATTCAGCAGAACCCTGAGGACAAATCTCTTTTTATCAAGCGTGGCGAATTGCGATTGCTTATGGATGATTATGATGGAGCATTGAAGGATGGTTTATATGTATTAAAATCAAATGCAAATATTTATAACGCATATGATTTATTATCAGCAACATATCAAAAGATGGGGGAATGGAATAAGACAATACTCTATTTTAAAAAGATGCAGAAACTTCAGCCCGATAACACATTGATATCCTACAACTTAGCTGTTTCATATCAGAATATTCGGCAATTCGGGCCGGCACTTGATCTCTTGAATGGAATCATTGACAGATATCCCGATGAGGCGAATTATTATCTTTCACGGGCGAATTTATTTATTTTGAAAGGAGATATACAGGCTGCAAAAGCCGATTATGAAAAGGCAGTATCGGTTGATCCTGAAAACTATGAATGTTACCTGGAAAGAGGATTTTTCTTAAAGAATACTTCCACTTCCGATAGTGGGAAGATGAATTTTAACAAAGCAATAGTACTGATGGGTGACGAAATAGAGAAATACCCTCAGGATGCCCCTTTGCTGATTCATCGTGCGGAAATTATGGAGCAGACTGGCAATGTACAGAGTGCGCTTAATGAGTATGAAAACTATTTGAAAATATGGCCACTCAATTATTCTGTTCTGGCTAAGAAAGCAATAATTTTAAGTTACTCGGGACAATGGCCGCAGGCAATTGATGCATATAACACCATTATTAATAATTTTCCTGAGAATGCAACAATGTTCTATAACAGAAGCCTTACTTTCCAGCAGACAGGCAATCTGCAAAAAGCCCTGGATGATGTCAATAATGCTATTCGTATTGATCAGGGTAAATATGCATACTATTTTCAAAGATCAAGGATACGATATCAGTTGGGTGACCAGACAGGTTACAAAAGTGACCTCAAAGCTTCTTCTACATTATTGAATGAACAAAGCAAGACAAGGAAACTTGATAAAAAAGAGATGGAAATGTTGTCAATGATTCAAAAGCTATTGAATTATAAACCAAAAGCACGTTAAGCCTTTAAAGTTCAGAAGTCTAATAACTATGAGTCGGATAATATTCATATTACTTTGACTGACTATCTGTAGAAAACATAATACCAGAAAGTATCCCCGAACCGCCTTTTTAATGCAGGTTCTGCTGATTTCAGATCGTTACCATATTGTTGAAGCACACCAAGATATTGATTCCACCTTTGTTCAGTGTCATTACTGATATGAAGATTGCCTATGTCAGGAAATCTGTCCCTGTTCGAAACAGCCAGGGCCAAAGCTGCTTCTTCAATATGGACAGGTAATCTGCTGAATCCTAATTTTTCAAATTCCGGCAAATCATGTGCAATTCCATTTAAGTTTTTCTTAAGTAACATAAATGCCATCTTATACTCAAATGCCTTCCTGTTTAACGTATCGGATACCAGAATCTTTTCAATATTAATGTAAGGGTTATCTGTGATTGAGAAAAAATCGTTTTTAACCCTGTTTTGCCTTTTTTCTCCAAGTTCCTTATCTTTATTTACAGCAGAATCATTAAATAAAAGTTTTTCAAACGATTTTGCCTCTTTTGTATAAAAAAGTGTTTTCTTTAAAACGTTAATATATCTTGAAGCTACTTCATAATTACCATTTATCAATTCAGTTTTGATGAGCATCTTTAACCCTTCCGGTGATTGCCCTTTCATCACCATATTTTCAAATGCCCATCGGTGTGCTTCATTAATCATGCCGATAGTATAATAAAAATAGCCCCCGCGATTAAGTACTTCGCCGGCAAGATCCCATTTAAGGAAAAGAGTTTTTCCATCAGGACTCTGGACGAAATGAAACAGCAAATCATCCAGTTTATCCGTTTCACAAAGAGCTATATTATTCAGAAAGATCGTCAATGAATTTGTAGGAGGATTTGAAGTATTGAAAGCGATTACTTCATTATACTTATTCTGATAAAATAAATCTTCCACATGGAAGTACTGTTTTGCTTTATTGTCAAACTTTCTGATTCCCATTATCGAAAGAACAACAATTAGAACGATTGTCATAATAAGACTTCCGGTAAATTCAGAGATTCTAAACTTCTCAGGGACCGGGAATTTTATTTTAGATATTACCGGAAGAATTGCAATAATTACCGCAACTGAAATAAAAAGAACTTGCTGAGCCCAGGTATTATGATCTGAGAACGGAAATGTCAACAGAGTTTTTCCTGACTGGAAAAAGAGATATTCTTTTGATATGTAAAAAGTTAAAATACCAAGGCTCCACAGTGCAATAAGCCTGATCCATCCTTTATTCTCTTTGTCAAAGGCGAAAAATAATGTAACGAGTAAGAGGAAAGCCCAGGCAAAGCCTCCGGTGGCATAAATAAGGAATGGAGCAAGTATTACGGCTGCCCATCCTTTTAAGGCATGTAAATATCTCAATATAAACCAGAAGAAAGCCATTTGGAGCAATATCCCAACGATATTGAAAAGCAAAAAACGATAGTCTGTTTGAAGATAGAAAAGTAATGCACCGATTATCAGAGAGATAACCTTCGAATTATGTCCATGTAAAATATATACGATTTTTGCTACCAATATTACAATCAGAGTCAGGAAAGCGGAAAGAATCAAAGCTCCTGCAAGAGGATAATAGTAGAACGTCGAAAAGAACTTTCCAACCCAGATAAGAAACCCACCTGGCTGATGAAGATTCTCAATAAGAAAATCAGATGAAAAAAAGAAAAGTGAGGCCTTTTCCTGATAAAAGAATATATAGTTGCCAAAGAATCCGAAATAGATGAATGATGCAAGAAAGAATACCAGGTATGGTAACCAGTTGAAAAAAGTTTTGCTATTAGATTTGATTTTATTCATCTGTTATCCTTTGAGTCTAGTGTATCATCATTCATTTTAAATTCTATTATTGTAGGTGAGATTCCTCATTCAGCTTCGCTTTATTCGGATTGGCAATTTGTTTTTTCAAAATTTGTTCATACCCATGGGATTCCTCATTCCACCGCCAGTTGGCGGTTTCATTCGGAATGACAAGCGGTTTTTGAAGTATGGGGTAGTGAAGGCGGTTCGCCGAGCGAACCGCCTTCACTACCCTTGTTCCCCTCCATTGCCGTGTCATTCCGAGCGTAAGCGAGGAATCTCTATCTCGCATGGCTTTAATTCTACATCCATTTTATTCCCGAGTATTACGCGGAATCTCTATTAACCCATCATTATATAAATCATTCCATTTAATGTTAAATTGATCTATTAAAGTTATTTTTTTCATTTTTGAATATCCTTTAATTTGCTTTTCTCTTTTTATCGCTAGATCAACAAGATCAAATTTCTCGAAATAAACAAGGTTATCAACATTATATTTTTGAGTAAATCCCTTTATTTTTTTCTGTTTATGTTCAAAACACCTTCTCTCTAAATCATTTGTAACATCTGTATAAAGAACTTTATGATTAGCATTTGTCAAAATATACACATAATATAATTGTATTTTCATGGACTATTTTCAACAAATTTAAATAAATATTGAGAATCCTCATTTCGCTGCAGGTTGGCGGATTAGTTTGGAATGAAATTTTGTTTTTTCAAAATCTCTTTTGTCCGATGAGATTCCTCATTCCACCGCCAGTTGGCGGTTTCATTCGGAATGACAAGCGGTTTTTGAAGTATGGGGTAGCGATGGCGGTTCGCTCGGCGAACCGCCATCGCTACCCTTGTTCCCTTCCATTGCCGTGTCATCCCGAGTCCGATAACCGGCGGACGAGGGATCTCTATCTCGCATGTCTTTATTTCTTAATCCCTTGAA
>OCZT010004225.1_pt1 | contig 14555 bp, 14 predicted proteins | sample 1539031 | NCBI WGS metagenome assembly OCZT01 (sample SAMEA3539308, study PRJEB22396) | soil metagenome | biome: tundra; feature: field; material: soil | place: USA | collected 2010-05 | depth 0.15 m
TACATATTGATGGGGAAAGGTTTGCGACGATGAAGGCTTTGTGGGTTGTGCTGGGAGTGCTTGGGTTGATCGTGCTGGTGGCATTGTTTGCCGGCGGCAGCTATGTGAGCGCGAGGAATCAGATGGTCCAAAAGGACCAGGATGTGCAAAAGGCGTTCTCGGATATTGACGTGGACCTGCAGCGGCGAGGGGACCTGATCCCGAACCTGGTGGCGACGGTGAAGGGTTACGCGACCGTCGAGGAGACGGTGCTGACGAGCATTGCGAATGCGCGGGCGGGCCTGATGACGGCGCAGACGCCCAATGAGAAGCTGGCTGCCAACGATCGGCTGAATGTGGCGCTGCTGCCGCTGATGCGGATGCAGGAGAATTATCCGCAACTGAAGAGCAACGACCAGTTCATGCGGTTGCAGGATGAACTGGCGGGCACGGAGAACCGGATTGCGGTTGCGAGGACGCGCTACAACGCGGCGATCGAGGACTACAACGTGTTCATCCAGCAGTTTCCGAATAACATCTGGGCGAACTTTGCCGGCTACCACCCGAAGACGGGGTACTATGCGGCCGACACGAGTTCGAAGACCGCGCCGAAGGTGGACTTCTCGAAGTAAACTGAGCGAGACACAGGAAACGGCCGCCGGATTGATCCGGCGGCCGTTTCTGTTAATGCGAAATGGATTCGCGCTATTTGAAGGCGCTGACGGCAGAGGCTTCGTTGTCCCAGATGTCGAAGACGGTGTAGAGCTTGGTGATCTGGAGCAGGTCGTGGACCTTCTTGGTGAGGTTGAGCAGCTTGAGTTCGCCGCCCGCATTCCTGACCGAGGTGAAGGCGCTGACCAGTTCGCCGATGCCGGAGCTATCGATGTAGCTGATGCTTTCCAGGTTCAGCAGGATGTGCTTTGATCCCTTGGCGATCACGTCGTGAACGGTGTCGCGCAACGTGACACTGCCTTCCCCCAGGGTGATGCGGCCACTGAGGTCGAGGATGGTGACTCCGTCCACCTGGCGGGTTGCAACTTTCATGCTCATGACTATCTCTCCTTTTCGGACTAAGCCGGCGGTTGTGCCGGCGCACGGTGTTTGATGAGTGTGAGTTCAGTGCCGGGATGTAACTGGCGAAAGTGTACCTCATCCATAAAGGCTCTGATGAGAAAGATGCCCCTACCTGAGCCGCGGAGGATGTTTTCCGGGGCAAGCGGGTCGGGGAGGTTGCTGGGGTCGAGACCGGGGCCCTGGTCTGTGATGCGAACGATCAAGGCGTCGGAATTGGCCTCGAAGGACGCGGTAATGTGCTTCACCGGGTTATAGGCGTTGCCGTGGAGAACAGCGTTGACAGCGGCCTCGCGCACCGCCATGGCGATGTTGGAGACGGTGTCTTGATCAAATCCAACGCGCCCGGCGAAGTCCTCCGCGGTTTTTTCCACCATGTCGACGCTCTCGATCGAGGAAGCGAGCGTGAATGAGGCACGGCTTGTGGTGGAATCGGGCAACCGGGTCCTTTGGCCGATCCCGACTTACAGGTGATGGCGGGCTTCGGTAATGATGGCAGTTTGCTTGCGGATTGCTCGAATGTCAAGACAGCGGGCGGATTTCCGGCCTTTGGGTGGTTGTCGATGTGGGTGACGGCTGGTTGCAAATCATTTCTAGTGAGGCGGCGGCGCGGTCGGCTGGGGTAGGATGCGGTAAGAGGTATGCCTTCGCGACCGGGGGCAGACTGGGTACGATGACGAAGACTGCAAATCAGATGACGAGTGTTTCCGCGCTGATGGGCGCGCCTGTGGAGGATGCGAGCGGGCGGACGCTGGGCCATGTGCGCGAGTTCGCGGTGTGTCCTCCTGACGACGCGAACCATGTGCTTGGACTGGTGCTGAAGGCGTCGGGTGCCGGGCGGTCGGATCGGATGTCGATGGCCGCGGTGACCGATCTGGAAATGACAGCGGCGGGCGGCCTTCGGATGCGTGGGCAGGCGAAACCCAAGTTGATGCCGAAGGAAGATTCGTATCTTTTGCTGGAACGCGACTTGCTCGACCAGCAGATTATCGATGTGCACGGGCACAAGGTGGTCCGGGTGAACGACGTGGAGCTGGTGTGGGAGCCGGTGGCCGACGCGGGTGAGGAGTTGATGCCGGACGGGTCCGGCGGGCCTCTGGTGGGGCACGCGCTTTCGCTGCGCATCGCTGAGGTAGAGGTAGGGACGCGGGGCGCGGTACGCAGGCTGCTGAAGGGGCTTCCCACAGCGACGGTCGACCGAGTTTCGGCGCGGTTCCGTACCAGCGTGATCCCGTGGGACTTCGTCGATTTGATCGATCGTGATCCGGCGCGACGGGTGCGGCTGAAGATCGAGCAGGACAGGCTGGCGAAGATGCACCCGTCGGACCTGGCGGACATTCTGGAGGACCTCGCTCCGGCGGAGCGGCAGGCGCTGTTCACGTCGCTGGATGAAGGGATTGCGGCGGAGGCGCTCGAAGAGGTCGAACCGAAGATGCAGAAGGCATTGACGGATTCGCTCGACTCGGAGCACGTCGCCGGCATTGTGGAGGAGATGGATCCGGCGGCCGCGGCGGACTTTCTGGCCGAACTGACGGATGAGCGGTCGGAGGCGATCCTGGAGGAGATGGATCCCGAAGAGCGCCAGGATGTCGAGGACCTGCTGGAGTTCTCAGGCGATTCGGCGGCGGGCGAGATGACGAAGGACTATATCTCGCTGGGCAAGGGGGCGACGGTGGACGAGGCGGTTGCGGCGTTGAACGAGTTCGAAGGCGACCTCGAGACGCTGACGCACATCTTCCTGGTGGACGAGCACGAGGTGCTACATGACGTTGTGCCGCTGGTGAAGGTGCTGCTGGCGCCGCGGGGAACCGGGGTGGCGGGCCTGTCCGATGGCCACATCGTCTCGTGTGACATAAATGCGAGTGGAAAGAAAGTGGCGGAGCTGTTCGATAAGTACAACCTGCGCGCTCTGCCGGTTTTGAACGCGGAGAAGAAACTTGCCGGCGTGATTTACGCAGAGCAGGTAATCGCGCAGTTGCGGACGAAGACTTGAAATGATTGGCAACGAATCCTACCCCTTGATTGAGCAGCCTGAGAAGCCAGGACCGGCTAACTCGAACCCGCCGGGCGGTGCTTCGGAGAATGCTGGGCGTCTGAAAATTTTGTACGCCTCGGGGCTGTCGCCGAACGATTCGTCGCTCTACCGGCTCTGGGCGCTGGAACGGCTTGGGCATCAGGTTGTGCCGCTGAACGCTTTCGAGTACTTGCCCGGCAATGAACTGCTGGCCAAGATTACGTTTCGGTTGGCGGCGGGGCCACCGATCAATCGCCTGAACCGCGATCTGCTGCACATGGCCGAGCGCGAGAAGCCTGACCTGGTGTGGACGGACAAGCTGCTGGGGATGCAGCCCAAGACGCTGGAGCGGCTGCGCGCGATGGGCATTGCAACGGTCAGCTACATGATCGACAACCCCTTCGGCACGCGGCAGGATCCGGGCTGGCGGCTGTACATGAAGGACATTCCGTACTACGACCTGCATGTGGTGCAGCGCAACGCGAACATCGCGGACTACAAGAGCCGTGGCGCGCGCGATGTGATCAAGATTCAGACGGCGTATGAACCGACGATTCACTTTCCGCCGCCGGCCGGTTGGAGCGACGCCGATCGGGACCGGGAGGTGTCGTTTATCGGCACGCCGTACGACCAGCGAGGCAAGTTCCTTACGCGGTTGTGGAAGGAGTTCGGTGTGCCGGTGACGGTGTCGGGCGGGTTGGTGTGGAAGGAGCATCTGTCCGCGGAGGCGGTTGCGGCGATGTATCGCGGACATGGAGAGCTGTTCCGGGACGTGTATCGCGAAGGGATATGGAAGTCGAAGATCAACCTGAGCCTTCTCACCCATGCCAACCAGGATGAGTTCGCGCACAAGAGCTTTGAGATTGCGGCTTGCGAAGGGTTTCTCCTGGTCGAGCGGTCGGAGGGACATTTGCAGCGGTTCGTTGAAGATGAGGAGGCAGTATTCTTCTCGACGATTGAGGAGTGCGTGGAGAAGGTACGGCGCTATCTTCCGGATGAGACGGCGAGAAAGCGGATTGCCGCTGCGGGACGCGCACGGGCAGAGCGGAGCGGATATCACAACGACAGACAGGTGGGGCTGATCGTCGAGCGTATGAGGTCGATTCTTCCGCAAGTCAGGATTTTCGAATCCAACCCACACGGCGCTTGCGCGGGCTCGCCAGATGGCTAAAAGCCCGCATCTAATTTGACACGTTGAATGACCTATAAATTGATTTGCCGAAGGACCGGTATTCGGGCCGTTGGCGGGTTATGGTTGCAAGAGGGATTTTTGGGACTGGCGATGGAGACGATCGATCTGGGTAGGACAGGAAGACGGACGACACGCCTCGGCTTCGGGTGCTCGAGCCTGATGGGTGCGATGGGCCGCAAGGAGTCGGTTGCGATGCTCGAGGCCGCATTCGACGCGGGCGTCCGCCACTTCGATGTCGCGCCGATGTATGGGTTCGGGCAGGCGGAGAGTTGCGTGGGGGAGTTCCTCGGCCGGCATCGCGCCGATGTGACGGTGACGACGAAGTACGGCATTCCGCCGGCGAAACATCAGGGGTTGATTGGACTGGCGCGCTCGGTGGCGCGTCCGCTGGTGAAGGCGCTGCCCGGGTTGAAGCAGGGGCTGTCGAAGATGGCGGGCAGGGCGACTCAGCCTGCGGAAAAGGCCAGCTTCACGGCGGCCCAGGCGAAGGAGTCGCTGGATCGCAGCCTGGCGGAGTTGCGGACGGACCGCATCGATGTTTGGCTGCTGCATGAGGTCACCGCGGATGATCTGCGGGATGAGGAGTTGCTGCGCCTGCTGGAGGATTCTGTTGCTGCGGGGACGATTGGGGCATTCGGTGTGGGTAGCGAGCGGGAAAAGATTGGAATGTTGCTGGCGGCGCGTCCTGAGTATTGCGGGACAGTGCAATTCGAGTGGTCGGTGCTGGATGCGCCTGTGCCTGCGATGAAGAGCTTTCGCATTCATCATCGGGCGCTGAGCGAGAACTTCCGCAGTCTCCGGGCATCGATCGAGCAGGATAAGGCGCGGGCAGTGCGATGGTCGGAGAAGGTGGGCGCTGATCTGGCGGACCGCGAGGTGCTGGCGTCGCTGATGTTGAAGGCCGCGCTGGTGGAGAATCCGGAGAGCGTGATTCTGTTTTCGTCAAAGAGCGCAGTACATATGCAGCACAACGTGAAGGTGGCGGGAGACGGGACGCTGGAGGCTCCGGCGCGCCGCTTGTACGAACTGGTGCAGTGCGGGATTGCGACGCAGGACCAACCGAAAGCGCGGGTGGCCGGATGAAGCTCTTCTGGAAGCAATGGCGAATCCGGATCATCTTGTTCCTCGCAGTGCTGGGGCCGGGGTTCATCACGGCCAACGTGGACAACGATTCCGGCGGCATCCTGACGTATTCGCAGGCGGGCGCACAGTACGGCTACACGCTGCTGTGGACGATTATCCCTATCACGCTGGCGCTGATCGTGGTGCAGGAGATGTGCGCGCGCATGGGCGTGGTGACGGGCAAGGGTCTGAGCGACCTGATCCGCGAAGAGTTTGGCCTGCGCATGACTTTCTTCATGATGATCATGCTGGTGATCGTGAACTACGGCAACGTGGTGGCGGAGTTCTCCGGCATCGCGGGATCGATGCAGCTCTTCCACATCACCAAGTACGTGAGCGTGCCGGCTTGCGCGTTGCTGGTGTGGCTGTTGGTGGTGAAGGGCGACTACAAGAGCGTGGAGAAAGTGTTTCTGGTCGCCAGCGTCTTCTATATCGCGTACATTGTCGCGGGTGTGCTGAGCCGGCCGGACTGGCACGAAGCGATGCGCGCGACCGTGGTGCTTCCTGACCGCGGCGTGTGGAGCGACAAGAACTATATCTACATGACGATCGGCGTGATTGGGACGACGATCGCACCGTGGATGCAGTTCTATCTGCAGTCGTCGATTGTGGAGAAAGGTATCTCAATCAAGCAGTATAAGGCGTCGCGGCTGGATGTGATTGTGGGCTGCTTCTTCACCGACATAGTGGCGTGGTTCATCATCGTGGCGTGCGCGGCGACGCTCTATGTGCATGGCATGCGCGACATCGCGGTGCCGGCGGACGCGGCTGGCGCGATGAAGCCATTGGCTGGCGACTTCGCATTCATTCTGTTCGCGGCGGGACTGTTCAACGCGTCGCTATTTGCGGCATCGATTCTGCCGCTCTCCACCGCGTACACGGTGTGCGAGGGGCTGGGCTTCGAGAGCGGAGTGGACAAGGGCTTCAAGGAGGCGCCGTTCTTCTACTGGTTCTACACGTCGCTGATCGTCCTGGGTGCGGGCGTGGTGCTGATTCCGAGCTTCCCGCTGGTGAAGGTGGTGATCCTGTCGCAGGTGCTGAACGGCGTGCTGCTGCCGGTGATCATGATCTTCATGCTGAAGCTGATCAATAAACACGAGCTGATGGGAAAGCACACCAACTCGCGGTGGTTCAATGCGGTGGCGTGGGCAACAGCCGTGATCGTGACCGGGCTTTCGCTGGTGATGATGTGGAACCAGATGACGGGTGGGTAGGGGCGAGTTGCAGGTTGACAGTTGCAGGTTGTCAGTTGTGGCGGGAGCTAAGTTTTTTGTTGTCGGGCCGTGAGCTATGAGGCATGAGGTATGAGCGGTCAGCTCGCGTTATTGCTAGAGCAGCTTGCCTTCGGAGAGATCGCGGATGAGGCCGAGGTCGGCGGCGAGGAAGTCGTAGGTGGGCAGCGCGCTCAGGGGCGACCAGCAGATTTCGTTGAAGATGCGGTTGTCGATCTCGCCGGTGAATTCCTTTACCGCGAAAAACTGGAGGTCGATGGTGCCTCCGTTGCGATACCTGTGCCGTATCTGCGCGATCCTGGGACCGATGACGGCGGCGATGCCGAGTTCCTCGTCGAGTTCGCGCGTGAGAGCCTGTTCGGCCGTTTCGCCGGCCTCGATCTTGCCGCCGGGAAACTCCCATTTGAGGCTCATCGGCTGGTCCGGCCTGCGCTGACAGACGAGCACTTCGGTCCCACCGTCCTGTGCGGCGGACTGGCGCAGAATCAGGGCCGCGACGACCAGCCGGAGAGGCGTGCCGTTTGCGTTGCCGTGTCCGTCCAGCCTGCGAATGCGCTCTTTCACGCGGGTGTCTGTCTCTCCAGCATCGAGTCTGCAAAGTCGACGCGATATTTAACCTATTAGCTTAGACGAGCGAGCCGCGGCATTGCATGTAAACGGCGAACCGGGCGGCTACGAGGGGCGCTTCACAGCGACGGGAACACCCATGCCGTTGAGCTTGGTGCGGGCCTGGGCGGCCTCGGGGGAGTTGGGGAAGCGCTGGATAAGAGCGCGGAACTCGTTGATGCCGGCTTCGCGCTGCTTCATGGCCAACAGGGCCTGTCCTTTGTGCAGATGCGAGACCGGGATCTTGGGGTTGGAGGGATATTGATCGAGGACGTGGTCGTAGTCTTTGACGGCAGCGGCGAACTTGCCCAGGCGGTAGTCGATCTCGCCCATGTAGAAGAAGGAGTTTCCCGCGAGCGATTCACTGGGATAGGTGCTGGCGACTTGTTCGAACTCGGATGATGCGAGCGCGTATTTTGCGGCCATGTAATCGCGGAGTGCGGCGCTGTAGAGGGTTGCCACGGCAGGCGCACCAGCCGCGGAGGGGACAGTTGCCGGCGGTCCCTGGGGCGGTCCTTGAGTCAATGAAAATGGAACGTCGGCGGAGGGCTTGCCGGCATCCGCGATCGGAGCGGGCTGAGTCGCCGTCTGATCGGCGGACGGAACGCCTGTGGGGCCGTTGCCGGGAGTAGCCCCGGGAGTGGTGCCTGCGGGGGAAGCCATGTTTTGCAAGGTGGCGTTGATGGATTGCTGCTGGCCCTGGACAGACTGAAGCGCCTTCTCCATGCTGTTGAGGCGAGCCTTGACCTCATCGAGCGAGTCGTTGAGCGACTGCACCTGGCCGGAGACCTGGTCGAGCTTGCCGGTCGATGCCTCTTGCTGGCTTTGCATCTGCTTTTGCAGTGCGTCGACAGCGGCCGACATCTTGTTGACTGAATCGGCGCTCTGCTGCACCAGGTCCTTGAGCACGCCCATGCGTTCGTCGTTGGACTGCTGGAGGCGGGCGACGGCTTCCTGCAACTGCTGCACCTGGGTCTGGAGCTGGACCATGTCCTTGTTGACGGCGAAGGCCGGGGTGGCAGCGAGAGCGAACGCAAGGATGGCGCAGGCCAATCGAGTCTGCTTGAGGACGCGGTATTCGATCATAAGGTTCATACCTCAGGTGGGGTTGGCCCGACCGCGATGCATGGGCAACTGCCCAGTGCAAAACGGCTAGCGGTCGAGCGAGAATTGGGCGCGCCGGTTCTGCTGCCAACAGGCCTCAGTTTCGTCGGTGCAGAACTGCTTTTCCTTGCCGAAGCTGACGACGCGGATGCGTGAAACTGCAACCCCGGCACTGACCAGCGCGGTCTTGGCGGAGTTGGCGCGGTTTTCACCGAGGGCGAGATTGTATTCGGCGGAGCCTCGATCGTCGCAGTAGCCACCGATGACGATGCGGATGTTTGGATGAGCGACGAGGTAGGCGGCGGCCTTGGTGGCGGAAGTCTCGCCTTCCTTTCGCAGAGCGTAGCTGTCGTAGTCGAAGAAGATATCCGCGACGTTCTGGTGGAAGACCTCATCCGAACCCATGTTGCCCGACCCTTCTGCCCCGGCGGTTTCGCCGGGGACAGTGGGAGCGACTGCAACGCGGACGGTCACGCGGACGTTGGCTTCAACCGTGCCTCCATCGCCCTTGGCGACGAGGTGGAAGTTGGTGGAGGTGGACGGCGAGACGGTCTGCGTTCCGTTGACGTTAACCGGACCGATGCCGTCGATGGATACGGCAGTAGCGTCGGTGGTGCGCCAGTTGAGCACGACCGATTGGCCGAGATCGATGACGAGTGGATCGCCGCTGAGTGTTGCGGTGGGCGCGGGCGTCGGCGTCGATGATGTGGGTCCGAGGCTCGCAGGATTTGCGGGGCTCGATGTCTTGTGGCAACCGGTGACGGCTGCCATTGCGAATGCCAACAACAATGCGGTGCGAACCGACCTGGTCCGGATTGATTGTGGCTGAAAAATTTGTGTGTCGGTCATCGCTTCTCCTGCGTTTCAAAGACTGCGTCACTTCTTATGTTACTGAAAATCAACATTGCCGACGGAGGAGTTCCTTGCGAGGTACCACCGTCGTGACTACGAGAGGGCGCTATTTCCAACTCCAGTTTGGCATATCGGCGCCGGGGCCGGTGAGCGGGCGGCGCTGCGTGCCGTCGGGGAGCATGGTCCAGATCTTCGTGTGCTCGGCGCGACCGTCGGTGGAGTTGGCATAGACGATGTGCCGGCTGTCGGGTGACCAGGAGGGAAAGTCGCAGCGGCCACCGTCATGGGTGAGCTGCCACCATTTCTTGGTGGCGACCTCCATGATATAGATGTCCTGTCCGCCGGGTGCTCCGGGGCCGTATTTGCGGTCCCAGGCGAAGGCTATGAACTGTCCGTTGGGCGACCAGGAGGGCGAGGAAGCGTAGCCGCCGTCCGTCATCTGCTGCACCCCGGAGCCGTCGGTGTTCATGATGTAGAGCTGGGGCAGGCCGGTGCGTCCGCTGATGAAGGCCATCTCTCCGCCGGTCTTCGGGTTATAGGCCGGCGAGACGTTGCCTCCCCGCAGGTTGGTGACGCGCCGGGCGAGATTGCCGTTGGAGTCCGCGATCCAGACCTCGAACTGCCCGCTGGGCGCGGCGGCGTAGGCAATCTCCTTGCCGCTGGGCGCCCAGGCGGGCGATGTGGCGCCGGTAGATCCGTTGGGGAATGCGACGTAGCGGCCAAGGATCAGCGAGTACATCTTGAGCTGGAAGCCGTATTTGCCGAGCGATGCGAAGGCGAGGCGCGTGTTGTCCGGCGAGACGCGCGGCGACATGACGTCGGTGCCGAGGTGGGTGATGGGATGCTGGTTGGCGCCGTCGTAGTCCATCGCCCAGATATCTTTTTGATCTTTGCCGGAGATTTTGACGTAGTAGATGCTGGTCTCGGCGATGCCGGGTAATCCGCCGCCGAGGCGAAGAATGATCTCGTCGGCGAAGCGGTGAGCGATCTGACGGGCCGAGTCGTCGCTGGGCTCTTCGTTGTACTGCTTGGCGAGCACCTGCGGGTATTGGAGATTCTTGGCGTCGAAGAGGAAGCCGTTGGTGACCAGCCTGCCGCCAACGACACCGAGCGAACCGAAGGCGACGAAGGCGGCGCTGGCGGGTGCGTTTGCGTAGGTTGGGAGCTGCATCTCCGAGGGCGTGCCGGGAGAGCCGGGCGGCATCAGGCTCTTGGAGACGATGTCGAAGATGCCGGCGCTCGCGAGGTCGGCATAGAGGGTTGCGTCGAAGGTCTTCTTGAACGCTGCGGTCTGCGCGTCGCCCGCGAGCGGCTTGAAGTCAGCGACAGCGATGCGGATAGTGCTGACGCCGCTGTTGATGCCTCCGGTTAGCTGGTCCTGCCCGACGGCGGGCTGCACGAGGAGCGCAATGGTCGCGAAGAGTGAAAGGACCAGAACAGCAACGGTGAGGCGAGATATTCGGGTAGGCTGGCGAGATGTGTGGGTCGTGCTATCCATTCTCTCTATGGTAGATGGTTGCGATGAATGTTTGGTTGTCGCGGGTCATCAAGGGTGCGGGGGAGGATCAAAGTAGTACGTGACGTTGACATAGCTGCCTTGGTACCCATCCGGCAGTGGGCCGAAGGTGTCGACATGGCGGACGGCGCTCAAAGAAGTTTGATCAAGGGTCGCGTCTCCGCTGGGTTGAGCGATACGAATATCCGTGGGCGTGCCGTCGCGTTCAACCCGGAAGGTGATGTAGACGCGGTGGCCCTGGGCCTGTGGGTCGAGCATCACGGAGTACCACTCGGACTCGAGCTTCCGCTTGATTTGCTCGTTGTAGTAGCCGAAGCGGGTGCCGAAGGAGGCGTCTTGCGTGGCGACGCTGAAGGTGCCCGCATGCGTCTGAGTGCTGCTCATTGGGATGCTGGCGGCGGATTGGCCGGTCTGCGCCTTGTTGGGGTCAACTTTGGTGGGCTGAGGATGGAGCGGCGGAGGAGGCGTGGCCTTGTCGGCGACCTTCGCGGGCTTGGTGGGTTTGGTGGGGTTAGTGGGAATTGGGATTGCGTCGGCTTTGGGAGCTTCGACGGCGTGGGGCGCGGGTACGACGGGCGCGAGTGAGGGTGTGTCGGTGGCGAGGACGTTGGTCTGATCGGCGACCGGCTTCGGAGGCAGCGGGAGCGCCGTGACCATGGTGGCCTGGATGGCGCCGGAGGTGGAGGTGGCGTCGCCCCAGGTCTGCCCGGAGTGGGCGAACCAGGCCCAGCCGACGAGAAGCGCGGCGACCGCGGCATGCAGCACGAAGGAGCCGGCGACTCCGCCGCCGAACTGGCCGCCGTTGCTGAAGCCACGAGTTTTGGTCTGGGTTGCCATGGGATGCGCGCGTTCGGGCGATTACCGTGTCGGAGCTTCGCCCGCTTGCTTGTACTCAAGCGGCTGGGTCACGATGCTGATATTCGTAATGCCCGCCTGTTTGACGGCGTCCATGACCGAAGCGAAAGCGCCGAAGGGTACTCGCCCGTCGGCCTGGACATAGATGGTGCGCTTGGCCGGGTCTCCCTTGCCGGCGCTGCGCAGTTGTTTGGTCAGATCGGTGAGGTTGATCGGCTTGTCCGGCCCTCCGGTCTGGAGGAAGACGTTCTGGTCCTTGTCGATGGTGACCACGGTGCGCTGCTCGGTGAGCTGGTTGACCGAGCGGGTGCGCGGGACGGCGACATTGATGCCCGATTGCAGCACGGGTGCGGTGACCATGAAGATGATCAGAAGCACCAGCACGACGTCGACCAGCGGCGTGATGTTGATGTCGGCCAGCGCGGTCTGGGTGCGAGTCTGGCCGCCGCTTCGGGTGGAGATGGCCATTGCTAGAACGTCCTCCGGCGAGGCTGAGCGATGAGCTCTTCGGGCGGCGGAGGTGCGACTACCGGCGGGGCGAGCATGGCGGCGTTCTCGATGGCGTTGAGCAACTCGCGTCCGAAGTCGTCCATGCGCGCGGCGAAGTCGCGGAGCTGCGCGGTGAGCTGGTTGTAGCCGACGACCGCGGGAATGGCGACGGCCAGTCCGGCGGCGGTGGTGATGAGGGCCTCGGAGATGCCCGGAGCGACGGCGCGAAGAGTTGCGGCTCCCGCAGTGCCGAGGCCGTGGAAGGCGTCGATGATGCCCATGACCGTGCCGAAGAGGCCGATGAAGGGCGAGATGGCGGCGATGGTGGCCAGCCAGGTCATGCGCTGCTCCATGTTGGTGAGGGCTTCGGAGGACGCGGTCTGGGCGGCGCGCTCGAGTGCGGTGGGGTTGCGCGGCATGCCACGGCCTCCGCTCTGGCGCTGGTACTCGTCGTTGATCTCGGTGAAGACGGAGACCAGCGGGCTGGGCTGGAACTGGTCGGCGACGGTGGCGATCTCGGAGAGACGGCCGGACTTGCGGAAGGCGCGAAGGAAGCCCTGGCTCTGCTTGCGCGCGGCGGAGAAGCGCCGCCACTTGGAGAACATGATCGCCCAGGAAAAGATGCTCGCGACGAGCAGGATGACCAGGACGCCGAAGGCTACCGGCCCCGAGTTGCGGACCATTTCGACGAGCGCGCTGCCGGGCGAGCCGACGGGTACGGACGGCGCGGAGGGGTCATCCTGAAAGAAAAACATGGCGAGGGCTAGCGGGGAGGCCAGATTGGACAAAATCATTACCCACTATTGTAAGGCGTTGCGAGCGGGTCGTTGGAGAAGGGAACCGGAGAAGGTTCGCGGTTGCGGCCGGTGCGGGCGGTTTGGACGGCTACGGCCTGGACGGCGGCGAGGATGATGGGCGAGAAGGTTGCTGGTTGTTGGTTGCTGGTTGGATTGCACGGTTGAGTGGTGAACTGCCTGGGAGAGCTCAGGGCGCGTTGTGGGATATCCCCGGGGGGTTGTGGCGCTTCGGGCTGAATGCGGGGGTTCTTCGCTCCGCTCAGAATGACAACCCTGGGGGCGTTGTCCTCCCTGGGGGCGTTGTCCTCTCTGGGGGTGAGGGCTACTTCCTGCTTGGGGGCGGCGGCGACTTCCTCCAGGGGGTCGGCAGTGGGGATTTCGACGATGGGGGCTAGGTCTCCTAGGAAGGGGCTGGAGACGATGTCTTCGACGAGGGGCTCGGTGTTGGCGGCGGCGGATCTCTCGTGTTTGGCGAGGTTGGAGGAGGCGATCTGGAGGCCGTAGAGGAGCATGCCGGCACGTTTGAGGTCGATGTCGTCGAGGGAGAGGCGGCCGAGGACGTCGTAGAGGGCGATCTGGATGGCGGGGCGGTCGTCGATGCGGGGCATGAGGAAGCAGCCGTTGTGGCCGGCGAGGCGCGGCTCGCGGCGGGAGGCGTGGTGGTAGTAGCAGAGGTCCTGTCCGCGGAGGGCGGGCGAGCCGCAGCGATGGCCTTCGGTGAAGACGTGGCGGCAGAGGTAGCGGCGCTTCGGGTCGGTGGCGGTTGCGGTGGCGGTGGCGGCTGGCGTGGTTGATGTCGTTTCCGGCATGGTGGTACCCCCCGTACTTAAGTCCTAAAGTATTTCTTCTAAAGGTGTTAGGTCTGATTGTTTTAGACCATTGGTCAAAAGCGAAAGGCCCAGCCGTGGGCTGAGCCTTTTTTTATTTACTTACTAAATAAGGATAGCAGGTTGAGCATAACTACTATGACAATTTTCTTTTTGGGCTAAGTTGTTGTGGGGATGGGAGATAATTTTTATTTTGAGAACGCAGGGGCTTGACACTATTCGGGGTGTGGGGCGGAGGAGGGTACGTCCCGGGGGCTGAAGCCCGGGGATTAGCTGTCGTTGGATGTCCGGGCTGAAGCCCGGACCTATCTCAGGAGCAAGAACGAGAACCGGATTCCTGCGGAATGACAAACAAGAGCAGGCAACGACAAAAGCCAATACGGAGATTCTGGCTGTGCCAGAATGACGATCTTTTTGGGGGGATGACGACCTTATTGGGGGGATGACGACCTTTGACGGGGGGGGAATGACGAATGACGATCTTTGGGGGGGATGACGACGAATGACGATCTTTGGGGGGATGGCGACCTTTGAGGGGACGGAGACTTGGTGTGGGGCGGAGCTTTGAGGAGGGGGCTTGGTATCGGTTGATACACCTGCTCCGGGCTGAGGCGGCACGCTTGGGCTTGGATGACGTGCTAGGCTTTCGCTAACGCGAGGGTGAGGCGAGATGCTGCTGGAGTTGCGGGCTGAGAATTATGCGGTGATCGACCAGGCGGTGGCCAGCTTTGGGCCGGGGTTGAACCTGTTGACGGGCGAGACGGGCGCGGGCAAGTCGATATTGATCGATGCGCTGGCGCTGCTGCTTGGGGGTAAGGCGTCGAGCGATGTGGTGCGGCATGGCGCGGAGAAGGCGGTGCTGGGGTGCGTGTTTGAGTCGACGCCGGGGGCGGTGGCGA
>OCZT010004226.1_pt1 | contig 14555 bp, 7 predicted proteins | sample 1539031 | NCBI WGS metagenome assembly OCZT01 (sample SAMEA3539308, study PRJEB22396) | soil metagenome | biome: tundra; feature: field; material: soil | place: USA | collected 2010-05 | depth 0.15 m
GCCAGTGCTAATCCCGGAACCGCTGACAAAGTATACAAAGGAGATATTGCAAAATGGAAAAAATTTGCCAATAGCCTCATGCTGAGATTGGCATTGAGAATTAGTAAAGTTGATCCTGCAAATGCAAAAAAATATATTGAGCAGGCAATTGCAGGTGGCCTTATGACAAGTACTGCTGATAACTTTGTTGTAAATTATACCACTCAGCTTGCAGGTACAGGCACTACCTCTAACGGGACGGCACATACCTGGATAAGTTCAAGTTATATTACTACTTACAGGCTTGCAAGTCCCTTCGTTGACTCTCTGAAACTCCGCAATGATCCACGTACTCCTATTTATGCAATGAGAGAAAAACTTCCTTTAACTTCTTACCAGGAAGGAGATCATAACCCTGCCAACCAAAGAGGTCGTGATCAATTTGCTCAAACAGTACAAAGAGATAGCGCTTCTGTTGCTAATATAAAAACCTTTGGAAGATATGACGCTCCTTTTATTCATTTAAGTTATGCGCAGGTTCAGTTTCAGCTTGCTGAATGTTTTGTGAGGGGATTAATAACTACGGGTGATGCTAAAACTTATTATGAAAACGGTGTTCGGGCTGCAATGAGTGAGTTATCAATTTTTGGAGCTGACGGATGGAATCCTGGAGGTGTAATAACTTTGGCTCAACAAAACGCTTACCTGGCTGCCAATCCTTATGATCCGGCAAACGCTTTAAAGCAGATCAATACACAATACTGGATAGAAACATTTCCTAATTATTATGAAGCATGGGCTAATATGCGTAGAAGTGGTTATCCTGATACTTATAGCGGACTCAATCTTACTTTAAGCTCTAATTTAGGTGCACAGCTTCCACGAAGAATTTATTATCCACGTGCAGAATATGCTGCTAATCCTAATATTAATGATGCAGTTACAAGGCAGGGTGCGGATTTGACAAGCACCCATGTATGGTGGGATAAATAATTCTTTTTTTAATTTTATAGCCCACCTAATTAAGTGTGGGCTATTTTTTTTCTAATCATTAATACCTTTTCAATTGGTTATCCGTATTCAGTGCAGCAGGTATATTGAAGTATTTTTTTTCTTATTTTTTTTCTTATGTAACAATACTTCACCTGCTCAGCAAAAGCTATCCGACATTACCCTAAATGCCAAACCTGTTACCAATCTTCATTTTAACGATGACACAGATAAATTACAATTTGCAATTATCTCAGATCTTTGGGGTGGCAACAGGCCAGGAGTATTTGAAGACGCAGTTGATAAGTTGAATCTTTTACAACCCCAATTCGTTATTTCCGTTGGCGATCTTATCGATGGAAAAACACACGATGCAACTCTTATAGATCAGCAATGGCGTGACTTTACGGGAAAAGTAAATTCATTGTCAATGCCTTTTTTTTATGTTCCGGGTAATCATGATATTGGGAATGCAGATATGGAGAAGGAATGGAAAAAAAGATTTGGGCAACCATATTATTACTTTGTATATAAAAATGTTTTGTTCCTCTGTGTCAATACGGAGGATGGAGGTGTTTCAGGTGTTAAGGATGAACAGATAAAATATTTTCAAAAAGTGATCGCAGAAAATATAAATGTCAGGTGGACCTTTATATTCATGCATCGACCAGTGTGGCAAGGAAAAGATCAAAAAGAAGAAGGCTATGAAAAAATTGAGTCAGCTTTAAAGGGCCGCAATTACACTTTGTTTTCCGGTCATCATCATACTTATTTAAATATTATAAAGAACGGACAAAAGCATTTTGTTTTAGGAACTACAGGTGGAGGAATTGAATTGCGGGGAGAAAAATTTGGCGAGTATGATCATGTTACAATGGTTAGTTTAAATCCTAATGCTACTCCTAAAATTGTTAATCTAAAACTTGACGGAATTATTAAAGAAGATGTAGTTAATGAAAAAACTTTTCCGGTTACACAAACTTTAATTAACGAAGACTGGATATCTGTTCCAACATTTGTTTTACCTCATCAATTCGAAAGATCTGTTTCGCCTGAAATATTTTTTGAAAACCCGACTTCTTATCCGTTAACAGTAACAGGTAGCTTACCAAATCTTCCCGGTTATAAGATCAGTCCTGAAAATATTAATATTACTCTTCCTGCTAAGAGCAAAAAAACACAAACGATCACCATTGCTTCAATAGATAGATCCAACATAGATTTGGCGGCATTGCCTTTTATAGATATTCAACTGCAGGGGATTTACCAGTTAGAAAAAGATATCTACCAGTTACCTTCAAAAAAACGATTGCTACTTGATTGGAGACACCAACTTCCTGAAATTCCAAATGCAAAAAAAATTGCAGAAGATCAATTTGAAAATTTTGACAGTGCCGGTTTTATTTCCATTACAAACCCTGAGTTGCAAAATATTTGGTATTGGTACGGTACAAAAGATTGTCTCATTAAATTCCGCTTGATACGTGATTCAAAATATTTGTATGTCACTTCTTTTATCTCAGATGATCAATTGGTTTTAGGAAATAACCAGGATGTGTTCTATTTATTTTTTGAGGATAAAAATGGTAACGCAGCAAAATTCAGCATTCAGCCGGGAGTGAAAGAATCTGTTGTAAGTGTTGATGGCAGATCATCTTTAGGGACAAAAGATATTCTCCTGAAAAGTATTGTGAATGTTAATGGCCAGCTTAGGTTTACTGTACAGATACCTATTGATAAAATTGTAAAACAGGATCATTCCATTCGTTTTAATATCGGCTACCGTGACCAGGATAATTATCCTGATGTTGAAAATTCATCTTTATTCTGGAAGCCGGTTTGGGGTACCGCAAATGATTATAAAAATTCAGGTACTTTTCTTTTGCAATAAACTGCAGCCTTATTCATCATAAAAAAATGAAACATTTAATCACAATATTTTTCCTGATCCTTGCAGTAAAATGTTTTTCGCAAAACACAACTCCACCATTATCCAAAGGCGGCACTCGGTTTACAAACAAGCCTATACTTATTCGTGGGCCTTACTTACAGGTTGCTACAGATACAAGCATGGAGATAAGATGGAGAACAGATGCATCAATAAGAAGCAGGGTGCGCTATGGAATAACAGAAGGGAAATTGGATAAAAATATTGATGATCTTAAACTGGTAACAGACCATGAGATAAAACTTGGCGGCTTAACAGCGGGAACTAAATATTATTATTCCATAGGTTCATTACAGGATACTTTACAAATTGGGGGAGACAATTATTTTCACACACTGCCGACTACGGGCTCAAAAATTTTTCAACGCATTGGTGTTTTTGGCGATTGCGGAGATCTCACCATTAATCAAGCTAACGTCAGAGATGAATTTATTAAATATTTGGGGAACCATTATTTAAATGCATGGATATTATTGGGAGATAATGCCTATAATGACGGTACAGATGCAGAATATCAGGCTAAATTTTTTAATGTTTACAAAGGTTTGCTAAAAAAATATCCTTTATTTCCCACTCCAGGCAATCATGATTATCATGACGCAGATTTTACAGCTGATTATGCACAAAACAATCATACAACTGCGTATTATCAAAACTTTTCAATGCCAATAAATGGAGAATCGGGTGGTGTACCATCTCACAACCTGGCTTTTTATTCATTCGATATTGGTAATATTCATTTTCTATCACTCGACTCTTATGGAAAAGAAGAAAATAAATATTTTTTGTACGATACTTTGGGACCGCAGGTGCAATGGCTTAAAAAAGATTTAGAAGCCAATAAAAATAAGGAATGGATTGTAGTCTATACCCACTTCCCCCCATATTCAATGGGATCTCACAATTCGGATACTGAATCAGGTTTATATAAAATACGTGAGAATGTTATCCCGATACTTGAGAGGTATGGAGTTGATCTGGTTTTATGTGGTCACAGTCATGTATATGAACGTTCGAAATTGATGAGAGGATATTATGGTAAAGAAGCAGACTTTGATGAAACAAAATACAATTTAAGTAACTCTACAGGTTTGTATAATGGAAACGAAAATTCCGGCCCATATATTAAAGATTCTGATAACCAGGGAACGGTATACGTGGTAAGCGGTTCTTCCAGTTACCTTGGAAAGCCTGAAGCCAGTTTCCCTCATGCTGCCATGCAGTATTCCAATGCTACCATAACTGGTTCAGCCATACTTGAAGTGCAGGGCAACCGCCTGGATGTAAAATGGATCTGTGCAGATGGTGTTATCCGTGATCATTTTACAATGATGAAGAATGTAAATAAAAAATCCATCATTCATTTGAAGAAAGATCAAACTACGATATTAACAGCTTCATTTATCTGCGATGAATATAAATGGAACAACAGTAAGAAGATTGGTGGAAGTATAGAAGTGAAACCTCCTATTGGTAAATCAACTTATATCGTAAGAGATAAATTCAATTATTTAAGAGATGTTTTTGAAGTTGAAGTTTCAAAATAGTGAAATGTTTTTTTCAATGAAAACTAAAAGCTTAATTTGATCATGAAAATCTTATTTCAAATAGTGTGTCTGTCCATCATATTACCTTTTAATGACTCTTCTCAAAGTATTGCAAAGACATCGCTAATCAAGGCTGGAAAGGAGAAAATGGGATATTATTAGTTTCTTAAACTCATTAACCGATTCCTATACTTCATCTCAAAAAAATTAAAGAATGAAGTATTTTAAAATTTTATTTATGGATACTAAAAATATTTATCAAATTTTTATTTCAACAATTTTATTTAACCTGCTCTGGTTTAACAGCTACTCTATTCCAAAAGAAAGACCATTAATTTTTCCTATTCCTTCTAATGTTCAGATGCATGAAGGAAAATTCAATATTGATAATTCTACTTTCTTACTACTTCCTGAAAACGAAAGTAAAGCAGATGAATTTTTAGCAAGATTTCTTTTCAATGAGATCGTTGATAAATATGAATATTCAATAAACATCATTAAGAGATCAAAATTTTCAGAAAAGGACAAATTCATTTTAATAGGTTCTATCGCAAATCCTTTGATTAAAAATTATTGCGGAAAAAAAAGATTGCTCATTGCGTTAAAGGCATTAGGTGACGAAGGTTATATTTTATCCGTGTCGGAGAATAATATAGTTGTTGCAGCAAATACAAACAGCGGTGCATTGATGGGATTGGCATCACTTCGGCAGATCATTCATAAAGAAAATGGGAATATTTTTATACCTCAATTACTTGTTAAAGACTCACCTAAATATCCGTTTCGTGGAATTAAATTATACCTGCCGGGAAAAGAAAATATTCAGTTCTTTAAAAGGTTTATAAAAGATTTCGCCGCACTCTATAAGTTCAATAAAATTATTCTTGAACTTAATGCAAACATGCGTTTGGATAAACATCCTGAATTGAATATCGGTGCTGTTGAATTTGCGGGACATTTAAATTTCAGCAGACTCGACAGACCTCCGGGAGTTCATAAAGAATATCAGAATTCATCTCACCAGGATAATGCAGATGGCCAGATATTGGAAAAGGAAGAAGTGGCAGACATTGTGAATTATATCAGAAAGTTCAACATAGAAGTTATTCCTGAATTACCATCGTTAACTCATTCATACTATTTACTTGCAGGTCATAAAGAATTGGCAGAAAATCTCAACCAGCCATACCCGGATACTTATTGCCCTTTAAAACCTGAGATCTACAAAATTTATTTTGATGTGATAGATGAATACATTGATGTTATTCATCCAGCTATGATACATGTTGGTCATGATGAATGGAGAATGGAAAAAGATATATGTGAGCTATGCCGTGGTAAAGATTATGGAGAACTATATGCAAATGATCTGAAAAAAATTCATGATCATTTAGCTAAGAAAGGTATTAAGACTGCGATCTGGGGAGATCATTTATTAGAATCCGTTTCAGAAAAAGACCATCAAACATGGAAAAGTTCAACAGGTTATCAATACAAAATCCCAGGCGCTTTAAGACCTGAGCAGGTTTTAAAATTGATCCCAAAAGATATCCTTGTTTTTAATTGGTTCTGGAACGATATTAATAATGATAAACAGTTATCAGGTTTTGGTTTTAAACAGGTATATGGAAATCTTCGTGCAGATATTAATAACTGGAATGAAAGAGATAAAATAAAGGGTGTGTTGGGTGGCGCTCCTTCATCCTGGGCGGGAACAACTGAATATAATATTGGTAAAGATCAGCTTTTTGATTTTTTAAGCGCTGCTAATTTATTGTGGTCTGAACATTATTTGCCTGTCGATAAACTTGCTTTCGCAACTGAACCTTTGGTAAATGAAATTTATACAAACCTCAGTGGAAAAATTCTCCCCAGTGATAATGGTGCTGCAGTTACTTCATTAAATATTTCATCTTCTTTTAATTCTTCGTTAACTGATGGAATTACTGGTTTAAATAATGCTCATCTTTTATCAGGTGATATAAGAGTAGAGAATAAAATTTTTAATTTGAATTCTTCTGCCGAAGATAAAAGGGCAATTGTTGTTGGTAAAGATGAAACAAGATCAGCTAAAGTAATTCAAATAAATAAGGACGTCAGCAGCATCATATTTTTACATGCATGTGCAAAAGAAGCTATTAATGATAAAGCGTATGCCATGATATATAATTTCGACGATACTGCAGAGCCTTTAGGGTGGTATGAAGTTGTTTATGAAGATGGAATGGTTGAGACTATTCCAATTAAATACGGTGTGAATATTTTAGATTGGAGGTGGCGGAAAAGAATAATGAATAATGAAAAGGAGAAAGGTAAATACAGTCAGAATAAATATGCTTATAATGCAACAGCAGTAGAGTGTTCTAATGATAATTCAAATCCTATTACATTCTTTTCATTTGAATGGAAGAATACACGCTTTGGAAAAAAGATAAAAGAAATAAATCTGAGATCGGTTGATAGTAAAAAGGGAAATGAGAATGCGATCATTCTTTTGGCAGTTAGTATTTCTGAAAATAAAGAAATAACAAATGCTAAAGGAACAGAAGCACAGTAAACTTTTATTATTACTAAATAAGTCATCGCTTAAATAAAAATCTTTCATGAGAAAATTAGCATCAGTTATTGTTTCATTTGTTTTATTTAATCCAATATTGAATGCACAGTATAATGTAAAAACTTTCGGTGCAAAGGGCGACGGAGTAACACTTGATACACGTTCAATTCAGCATGCTATAGACAAAGCCTATGAAAACAAAGGTGGTGTTGTCAATGTTTCGTCAGGCACATATCTGATCGGCACACTCATTCTTAAAGATAATATTGAGTTGCACCTTGAGCCCGGTGCCACCTTATTGGGCAGTTCCAATTATAAAGATTATACCGCCGTAAATCAGAAATTCGAATCACGTACGAAAGATCTGTATGCAAAATATTTTATGATTTTTGCAGAGGGTGCTAAAAATATTTCCATCACCGGTTCCGGAATAATATATGGAAACGGTTTGAAACATTTCCAGGAGACACGTCCTCAAAATCTTCGTCCCTATATGATACGCCTGGTTAATTGTGATAATGTGATTATTCGTGATGTACATCTCTTAGAATCTGCTAACTGGACACTTCATATTTTAGGTTGCAGAGATGTAAATATTAGTGGTATTGATATTGAAACAAACGGCGAAGGCAACAGGGATGGGCTGGATATAGACGCCTGTCAAAGAGTTAGTGTTTCAAACTCAATATTTTCAACCACTGATGATGCCATAGTAATGAAGGCGACTACTGATATTTTATGTCAGGACATTGCCATTACAAATTGCATGTTGCGATCGCAGGGTTCAGCTATTAAAACAGGAACAGAATCAAATGGTGGATTTAAAAATATTACGGTGAGTAATTGTGTTATCAAAGATATTCCTGTTCATGCAGGGATAGAACTAATGACAGTTGATGGCGGAATGATGCAGAATATTTTACTGGAAAATATTACAATGGAAAATGTGGCAACACCTTTTTTTATCCGCCTCGGTATAAGAGCAAGACCATACAGGACCGGGCAATACGTTAGCAGGGTTGATGATGTAAGAGATATTTATTTGAATAATATTTCTGTTATTAATGCAAAGCTACCTTCCAGTATAATAGGATTGCATAGTAAGAAAATCAGGAACATCACCATTAATAATTATACAGTAAGATATGCAGCAACACAGGAAGCAATTGCATATAATAAAATACCATTTGAAGAATTCGATTATCCTGCCGCTATGATGTTTAGTAAGTTGCCGACATATGGTCTTTACTGCAGAAGTGTTGAAGGGCTGCATTTGCAAAATATAAATATGTATTCAACAGAAAATGAAAAACGATCTGCACTTACATTTGACAGAGTAAATAACCTGGAATTGTTTTCTGTAAAAGCTGAAGCAAAAAATCCAACAACACCTATGATGCATTTCAGAAATACAAAAAATGTTTTCGCAGGTTTCTGCAGATCACTGGATGTAAATAATGCTCTCTTTGAAATAGAAGAAAGTACTTCTTATAATTTCAATTTATATAACAACATTTTGCAGGCTGGTCAAAAAGAAACAGTAAAAGTTGAAATGCTCCCTGATGAGCAGATTTTTGAAGACTTTAAAACAGAAATAAAATATTCAGTTGATAAAGGTGAAAAGATCAATGGTCTCTATGCATATGATCTTAAAAACGGGCCACTTAAAATTGATCTGAGCTCCAAAAAAGGCGCTTTGCAATTATGTCTTTTAATTTTAAACGATTCTCCCAAACCTGAAAAAGTTTTATTGAAATATGATGGAATAACACAGGAGTTTTTGGTTAGCTGGAATGAATGGGGATGGGCCCCGATATTTTTGCTAAAGGAATATGATAAAAATCAAAAGATAGAATTTGAGATCATCGCCGCTGATGCAAACACTCATTTAAAAATTGCAAAAGCTTATTTGCGTTACCAGGATATTGGTTTTACTGATTAAAGTTTCATAAAATAAAAAGTATCGTCCAATAATAAACACAGTTATGAAAAGTTCATGTAAGAATATCAAAAGACCTTTATTTTTTACGATGCTTATTTGTTGTATAGTAAACATTTTATTTGCCCAGGAGAAAGTAAAAAGGAATAAAGATAGCTTTGAAAAAAAATCCTTAGTTGGCAAACAAAAGAATGGAAGTTATCTTGTTCCTACATCTCAAATCATTGATCCTGCAGGCGCCACAATTACTTTTCCAGGCAGGCCTATAGATCTTGCACTTAATCCTGACGAAACAATTCTGGCTGTTAAAAACATGTACAACATTGTTTTTTTCGATGCTGCTTCTCAAACTATCAGGCAAATACTTAACATTCCTGATGATGGAGGAAATACTTTTAAAGGAATAGCCTGGAGCGATAATGGTAAAAAAGTTTGGACTACGGATACAAGAGGTTATTTGCGTTCAGCAAAATTACAGGCTAATGGAATGTTTGCATGGAATGATGCGATTTTACTTCCTGCAAAAAATTTATCAAATGGAAAATTTCCATGGGAAGATAAAGCGCTTTATAAAACTAAAAAAACTATAGATGATCGTGCTTACCCCGGCGGTTTTGCTATTGATGAACAGCGAGGACTTATCTATGTCACGCTTAATCGTGACAACGCTGTTGGTGTAATAAATATGAAGACAAATAAGTTTGTGACTTACGTGTCTGTTGGTATTGCACCATACGATGTACTTATAAAAGGCGATAAGGCTTATGTAACCAATTGGGGAGGTCGCTTACCTGTGAAAGGAGATAAAACCGCCATGTCTGCAAACACCCCTGTGGTCATAGACCCTAAGACCGGTATTGCATCTTCAGGCACTGTTTCAGTAATTGATTTAAAAAACCTCAAAGTAATAAAGGCACTAAAAGTTTATTTGCTTCCATCAGGGATGGCGCTCAGTCCTGATGGTTCAAAATTATACGTTGCTAATGCAAATAGTGATCTGGTCTCTGTTATAAACACACAAACTGATAAGGTTATTAGAGATATAGATCCAAAGCCAATGGCAGAGTTGCCATTTGGAAGTGCACCAAATGCATTGGCTGTTTCTCCAGATGGTAATACGCTGTATATAGCTAATGGAGGTAATAATCTTATTGCCGTGATCGATCTTATAACAAACAAAGTAAAAGGGTTGATACCTGCAGGATGGTATCCGGGTGGTGTTGCTCTGAATAAAGATGGCAGTAAACTTTTTGTTGCAAATACAAAAGGGTTAGGAAGCCGCAATTTAAAGCCAGGTGCTAAGGGTTATCAATACAGTGATCATTTAGGTTCTGTATCATTTATTCCTGTTCCATCAAAAGATATTCTTGAAGAATATACGGTGAATGCTGCAACCAATATGCGTTTGCCGGAAATAACCCGGACAATGAACCTGGAAAAGGTAAAAGAGAAAATAGTTCCGGTTCCAACAAAGCCCGGTGAAAGATCTGTTTTTAAGCATGTACTTTATATCATCAAAGAAAATAAAACATACGACCAGGTCTTTGGTGGTTTAAAGCAAGGTAATGGTGATAGTTCTTTATGTGAGTTTGGAAGGAATGTTACTCCTAATCATCATGCACTTGCAGAGAATTTTGTATTGCTTGATAATACCTATTGCAATGGTGTTTTAAGTGCAGACGGACATCAATGGACGAATGAAGGATATGTAACTGATTATTTAGAAAAAAGCTTTGGCGACTTTATTAGAAGTTATCCTTACGAAGGAGATGATCCTTTAGCATATGCATCCTCGGGTTTTATTTGGGATAAGGTTTTACAGCACGGCCTTACTTTTAGGAACTATGGTGAATTTGTGCATGGCACAATTAAACCCGAAAATGCAACATGGACCGATATATATAATGAGTATAAGAATAACACCAGTCATATTAAAATCAGTCCTGTCGCAGAACTTCATACTTTAAGGCCATACCTGTGCCCAACCTTTATAGGCTTTCCATCTACCGTTCCGGATGTTTATAGGGCACGTGAATTTATAAAAGAGCTTCATGCTTATGAAGTGAATGATTCACTGCCCAACTTTATGATCATGCTTCTTCCCAACGATCACACAACCGGTACAAATGAAAATTATCCAACACCTGCAGCATCAGTTGCTGATAATGACCTGGCATTGGGACAGATTGTTGAAGCTGTCAGTAAAAGTAAATTCTGGAAGGAAACAGCCATTTTTGTTGTACAGGATGATCCTCAATCAGGACTTGATCATGTTGATGGAAAACGTACCGTTGCTTTATGTATAAGTCCTTATACTAAAAGAGGTGAAGTTATCAGCACCCAATACAATCAAAACAGCATATTAAGAACTATTGAATTAATTTTAGGATTGTCTCCTATGAGCCAGTTCGACCTTGTAGCTACGCCTATGGTAGATTGTTTTACCGGCAAACCCAATTTCACTTCTTATACTGCATTGCCCAATCAAATTCCGCTTGATCAGATGAATCCAAGATTATCATCTCTCAAAGGTAAACAATTACACTGGGCTAAAAAGTCCATGGATATGTCTTTTGAAGAAGTAGATAAAGCAGACGATGATGAGTTGAATAAAATAATATGGTATTCTGTGAAGGGGTATGATGTGCCTTATCCTAAACTTACCAGGAAGTAAAATGAGATTAAAAAAGTAAACAATGAAAAACAAAATATTGAGTGGTAAAATAATTGGATTATTTTTTTTGTTTCTTTCTTTTGAAGCATCGGCACAGGTCACCCGTCAGCCGTATCTCCAGGTATCCACACCCAATAGTATTATTATTCGCTGGCAAACTGCTATAGCATCCCCGGGAACTGTTTATTATGATACTGTTATTTCTTCACTAAGGAATAACCTGGAAGAATCACAAAAGGAAATGGATCATGAATTGAAATTAACAGGTCTCAAAGCCAATACTAAATATTATTATTCAATAGATGATCCCTTAAAAGGAATCGAGGATCAATATTTTATAACAGCACCGGACAAAGGAAACAATAAACCGGTAAGGATCTGGGTAATTTCTGATTTTGGCCAGACAAATTCCCGTGAAAATAAAAGGAGGATGGAAACTGTAGATGCATGGAGATCATTTAACAATAATAATTACCATGCAAATTTTGTGCTTTCGTTAGGCGATCAAACAGAGGATGATTCCGCATCACAATTACAGAATAATTATTTTAACCAGCTCGAAAAAGTTTTAAATAATTCTCCCCTTTATACTGTGGTAGGAAACCATGACAATCATGATACATTATTTAATTACCTGAAAACATTTAGTGTCCCTGAAGGAAATGAACCAGGAGGCATTGCGTCCCATAATAAAATGTATTATTCTTTTGATTATTCCAATATTCATGTTGTTGTTTTAAGTACAGAAATATATGATGATGTTACTTATAAAGCACAGGTTGAATGGCTGAAAAAGGATCTTGCTAACAATAAACAAATATGGTTGATAGCCTGTATGCATCAACCTTTTCATAGCGGCGGATACCATCCAACTGATGATAACGAATCTTCACAAAGAAGAAGAGCGGACTGGCTAAGGGTTCTTGAAGATGATGGTGTTGATGTTGTTCTGCAAGGTCACAATCATGTTTACGAAAGGTCTTACATGGTTGATAATCTCATTGGAAAATCAACAACAATAACTGATGCTAATAAAATAAACACCGGGTTAGGTCGCCCGGATATAGATGGGCCATACCGGAAGCCGGCGGGCAACCAGCCGCACAAAGGCACTATATTTATTTCTTGTACGGGAGGAGGTGTTGCAAATTCTGTTAAATACTATCCCGCTCCATTCAATATTTTTCCTGTAGTGTTTGCAGGATCGGATTATGAAGGATCTCTGGTTATTGATGTTAATAGTAATCAAATGGATGTAAAATTTCTATGTGACGAAAAAAATGAACAAGGAGGTCATATTTGGGATTATTTTACAATCATAAAAGCCAATTGAATGTCATATATCCATGGTTAATTTGACAACAGGCTGCAGGTCTTTTGATTGGTGTTTCTAAATAAAACCGCATAGGTTTTATTGGTTAAAAAAGTATACATCATAAATACATTATAAGATATTTATGCACTTTCAATCTGATAAATTTGAGTAATCTTTCTTTAATCCAAAACTAAAGTAATGTCTGATAAATCTTTTACATCGCTGACATTTATTATTCTTTTAATCCTTCTTCCATTCAATTTAATATTTGCGCAGGATAAAAACAACCCGCGTAAATGTATCATGGTATTTGGCGCTCATGCAGATGATGTTGATGAGAATGCCGGTGGTACACTTGCCAAATATGTTGCAATGGGTTACGAAGGTGTATATGTGTGCGCAATAAATAATCTTGACGGATGTAACCTAGAGCGAACTCCGTGGTATGATAAAGGGCCAAATTTTACTATTTCCAATTCACCGCATAAGTATCGTGTTGATGCTTTGGAAACAAGCCAGATACGGGAAGAAGAGGCGATGCAGGCTGCTGCTGTATATCCTGCAATACCTGTATTTCTAAATTTCAAGGAACCCACTTTCTTTATAGGACGCAAACTGGTTTATTTCGGTACAGAACCATACGATGAGTTTGATCCCCCCGGCAGGCAACTAATTGCAATGGCAACTTACATTGAAGAAGATGTGAATTTTGTTTTAGAGTTATTAAAGAAGTACCAACCCGAAATTGTAATTACACATACTTTAGGCGGTGAAAAACTTGATCATGGAAATACTGCTTATCTTATTTACCTGGCATTTAAAAAAGCAATGCAGCAAAAAATTCCTGTTGGTAAATTATGGATGGTTGTTAACGGTTGGCTGTTAGATAAAGATGCGCAAAAGAGTGGAAAAGGAAAACCCGATGTGCATATTGATGTGAAAGATTATTTAAAGACGAAGTATGAAGCGCTGAATAAACATATCAGTCAGAATGGTGGATTTGGGAGAGATTATGTAACGGGGAATGAAACACAGCCTAAGGAAGTGACAGAAGAATTTATTACTGTACTGGACAATAAAAAATGAGAATTCATTTTCAATAAACATTTTATTAATGATTTACGGATTATGAAAAGATTTTATTTAGATATAATTTACTTATCCGCCTTTTTATTTTTATTCCCTGAACCTGCAGGTGCTCAGGTCAATCATAAGATAGTATCTGGTGGTGCCGATCAGATCCACTTTTCAATTATAAGTAATACAGCAATTACATTTGACTGGATTGGAACGGCTGACAGTATCAGCTATGGAAAGAATCCAAAAAATCTTTCAATTACTGTGAAAGGGGAACACCCTTTGTTTTTACCGGTTTTGTCTCCATGGATTTCAGATCCCGGTCCCTACTGGGAAACAAAACTTACCCAACTCAAACAAAACACAATATATTATTATAAAATAGGCAACAATGGAGAGTTACACAAATTTAGAACTCCGCCACCTGTCGGAACAGCAAGCTTCAGGGTCTGTCTAACAAGTGATATTCATGAGAATTCAAAAGAATGTTTGGCTATGTTCAATCAGATTGCCGGAATGAAACCTGACC
>OCZT010004228.1_pt1 | contig 14549 bp, 29 predicted proteins | sample 1539031 | NCBI WGS metagenome assembly OCZT01 (sample SAMEA3539308, study PRJEB22396) | soil metagenome | biome: tundra; feature: field; material: soil | place: USA | collected 2010-05 | depth 0.15 m
GCTGGAGTCTTATCTGGTGCATGCCCAGTATTACCATTCTGAAGACTGGTATAATTTTTACCGTTTATTGTTACAGACTCATTAGTGCTGTAAGCAAAAGTAGGATTAAAATCGGAAGGAAACATAATAAACTCCTTTGGAAGTTATTGTACGTTCTGTTTAAAATAGGGTACTTGACCCTGCAAGACCTAATAGAAAATTAATTACAACTATACAGGCGGCTACTACTAAAACTACAGTAAGAACCTTCTTGAATGGCTCAGGTGGATTTAATGCGCCCAGCGCCCACCAAAGTACCCAAAAAACCAATCCCACGATCAAGAGCATTACGAAGGCGTGTACAAACCCGCCTCCCAAAAGTGCTCCCGCTGCCAGAACGGTTAGAAAACTAAACATATTAATACTACTCCTTTCTTTCTGTAACTGGATTAAACTATTTTACCATACAACAGGGAAGATAAGTACCTCCTTTTGGAGATATAAGTAATATACTATACCTAATATACAACATTTTTTAGTGTTTGTCAAGCCCTAAGGTTAACTTACGTTCAACTGGTATATAAGCGAACTTCCATCTTACATCTGGTGGAGCAGTAGTAAATGAGCTTTCGCCTCCTAAACGAAGTACTTCATAAACCACATCCTGTTGAAGTTTAGTAGCCTCCAAATCTGGCATGGCTTCATAACATAGAACAGAATCACACTGCTGTCTTGTAAGGATAACTGTTTTACCATTTACAAGTATCTTTCCTACACAACTATAAAGTAAGTCATGGAACCAGGCTCCCAAAGCTATATGAGGGTTATCAGGAGCCATAAAGATGCTCCAGGCAACTGGAGGTATGGAAGCAAGGTCAGACAGGAAACCAGCTGGAACTACGATGTCCCCACCAGCGATATCACTACGAAAACGAAGGTCATCATGTAATAAAAATATACCCCTGTCTTTACCTAACCCACGTTTCTTTAGCTCCCATGGGGCTAACTGGGTAGATACGTCCCCTACAGTATCATAAAATCTATTACTCATAGTTACCTTTAAAATGGTGGCTTTGACTGGTATCGAGCCAGTGACCTCTTCCTCTTCAGGGAAGCGCTACTACCAACTGAGCTACAAAGCCTACATGTTACTCATAATATAAAAATTTACACATAGTTCAGAATTACAAAAATATAGGTGAGGAGCTTGTCTATTAGTGTAAGCAGCTCTTTCACCATCTTCTTCAACACGCAACATTACATATTGTAATCCCATTGATATTTCTTTACTACAAACAGGACATGTGTTAAAAAAGTTACTATTTGTTATTTCAGCTGGTTCACTTACTTTGAACTTTTTCATATATTCTGAAATATAAACATATCACGACAAAGGTCAGAACAAAGAAAAGCATAATAGTCTGACATGTAGTAACATTTGTATGGAGGAGTTAGTCTTGTTTCACAAACCCTACACATTTCCTGACTGTCTCTATGTGTTACTTCATAACATTCAAAAGTTCTTTTATGGAATAGATTATAAATAGCCATTAGAGCCCTGCTTTCTCCTTCTTAATTTTAAGAAGCTCATTATAAGCCCCAACAAGTTTGTTTAAAAATCCTGGATTAGCACTATATACAACAAACTGTGGGTGCGGAAGGCTTTCAGTTCCTTTCACAACAATTCCTGCCAAGTACATAGTTTTTGGAAGGTGTCGCGCACGAGGCTTAATTAAAACCAGCTCTTCATCCATTTATTTTTATCCTCTCTTTTATACCCTACTTCTATAAGAGTTTCTATCAAAGCTTCCGAAGCTATGTCAGTAAAATTACTCATAAGATGTTGAACTCTTGTAGATTCATCTTTATCTAATGGTTTATTACTGTCTATTTTAGCACTCATTTTATGAATATTAATTTTGTAACAATCAAAAAATACTGCTGCTGAAGGAATGACTATTTTCACGTTATTCCTCAAATCTTTCTTTACTTTTTGTATTTTACTTTTTCTGAATAATATCATTACTCATCAGTCCTTTAATATCATTTACTAACTGTTTATTTATATTATCTAACGCCTTCTGTATTCTAACTGCTACATTTTGTTGGGCATGAAGAATTACGTCCTCAAAAGCTTCAATATATTGTGTATCAGGAATACCGCCTTTATTCTTTAAAAGAGTTAATTTAGTGTTAGCCATAATATCCAAAGTAAGGTCTTTAGGAAGGTCTTCATTTACCCAATTTATGAGGCCATCTAATTCACTAACAGAAGTTTTCATCTTGCTATTAGTAAGGTCATAAATCTTCTTTAGCTCACCATACTTTTCATCTCTGGCTTTTTGAACTCTTTTCATACCATTGAAAAACTTTACCTGGGAGCAAATCAACCATCCCAATAAAAATGCCCCAATCATATATACTTCAAACTCTAAATTCATTTCTTCTTCCTTCCGTCTATGTCTAATTTTTCTGCTTTTTTTAATGCCTCGTTTAATGAACTAGCCATTTGATACTCTAAAAGAATAACTGCTTTAGTGCATATTCTCATGGCTGTTGTAACCTTCCAGCCTTTTTCCTTACCATACATTTTAAACAAGTTCTGTTCTTTGTCGGTTAGGAGAACAGGTCTGGATTTACGAGCTTCAATTTCTACCTCAGGCAGAAAATCTGACTCTGTCATTGTTACTGGCTCTTTCATTTAGTTACCCAGGTTAGTGCTTTCCATATTGTTCCAAATACAAATATTATAAAACAAACTGGGATAGCCAAGGGAAAACAAACTAAACCCAGAAATACAGGGGACTGATCGCGGCCTACGTCTGTAGATAGTATAAATCTGGTTAGCCAGACATGACAGGTTACCTGGGTTAACCCCGCTAAAATCCATAAATACCATGTCATATTTATTCCCTTCAAACCAAAAGCGGCGAACCAATGATAGCCCACCGCCTAAGGAATGTCAAGTAAAATTTTACCCTTAAACGGGAAAGAATTAAACCTTGTCTCCACCCACTCCTGTATCCATTGCAGAAGGAACAACATTATCAAACCTGGTTACTTTAATCTGGTCATAACAATTAGTAGCCACAGCAAGTTTCTGTAATTTACCTAACTCGTTCTGCATATCAGTTTCTGTATAAACCGTAGTCGCAACTCCAGTATCTGCAGTATTATTAAGGTAAGGTGTTATTACCCATTTAGAAATATGCCTAACTGCTGAGTTAGTCCATTGAAAAACTACACCTGTATCACCATAGCTCACGGAGCACCTCTTAGTTTCTGGACTTTCCTATCCGCCCAGTATTGTTTCATTTGTTTAGATTTATTTTCTTTCCATTCTTCTGGATGAGTTTTTCCCTTAAACCCTGCCATTAAATGTCTTGCTTCATCAGAAACTTTATGCCCAAATGCATTTTTATTACCTATAAGTTTCTTTTTTGCTGCTTCAGAAAGTTTTTTACCTTTATGAGCTTCTGATAGTCTCTTTATATGTTCCTCTGTTAAAGAAGCTTTATTTTCTGGTTCTCTAATATTATATTTATTAGTAGTGCTATCAAACCATTTCTTTTCTATAGGAGTCAAATAAATAGTAATGTCTTCAACTATTTCAACAGGCTTAAATTCAAAAGCATCTTTACCATATTTGTTCCAAGCAGCCTGAAGATGCGGATTTCTATGAAAACCATATTTCAAAGTGTAACGATGCTTTGCTATTCTTTTATCAATATTATTACTTTGACCATAATAAACCATACCAGTCAAAGTATTAGTTATAGAATAGATACCTCGCATTTTACCTCTTAATCTTTGTCATGCCATTTATAGCATTAAAAACTTGTTTAGCACCTTTTGCAGCATAATGTCCGGTTACCATAAGTCCCTTATGAACATCAGCTACCCTAGCAGCAATTTTTTTTGAGTTATCTTTAGCTGTAGCAGGTTCTCCTGCTACCATTGCTTTATAGGGATGCTCTACTGGTTCTCCTGCAACAGGTTTATCAGAAGAAGCGCCCGCGCCTGTACTCCTTGGCTTAGGTTTTGGCCTATTGAGAGGATGTTCCCCCTGAGCAAGTTTAGCAGCAGGAGCAGAACCCCTAGCAATTGGAGCACTGCTACCAGGGCCAGGAGTAGGAGGTTCAGCAGGTTTAGGTGTTTCAGGTGTTGGTACTACTGCAGGCGCTGGTGAAGGAGTAGGTTCTGGTACTTTGGATGCATCTGCTTTTACTCTGGGCATTTCTTGTGATTTTGATAAAGCATCTTGTCTGCGCCACATAGCAGGAGTTTCTTTATTTGCAGGGTCAACTTGATGAGGAGAAGTGCGCCTAATAGGAACATCCTTTCTTCCAATAGCTCTATTAACTACCCCATGCATTTTTGGGACAAGTCTATTTATTATACTTCCTTCACCAATTCTTTTTCTTTCTCTTGGCCTAACATTTTGATTACCAAGGGAAGGAGGAGCCTGTTTATGCATAGGTTCTGCTTCAGGAGTTTTTCTAGCAAAGGTTTGGTCTTGATAAAATCCTTTATGTCTAGCAAGATTTGGAGCACCACCTAATGTTTCCTTTGGTAACCCCTTTAAAGGAGATTCAGGCGCAGCAATTTTTGAAGCAGGAGAAATTTTTCTTGGTGCTTTAGGACTAAGAGCATTTGCCTTCATTACGGCAGAAGCACCACCAGGTCCCATCAAAAGTTTAGCATTGGATGGTTTTTCTTGTTGACGAGGATTTTGTAAAAAAGCATCCGCTGCTTTTGTTGCCACTCCTATTTTTGTAGGAGGAGCTTTAATACTCTGTGTAGCGTCTGGATCGAAAGCAGTTTTTGACATTTTATTCATCACTATCTGGGCCGTTGCCCCTAGACCTATTATCTGGAATGCTATCCGCACTAACAAATTTTTTCTTTAATCTACCTACAATAGTAACAGGCGCATCTTTGCTTCCTTTAGGTCTGCCTGGTGTAGAATAAATACCTTTATTTTTATTTGGAATAGTTCCAAGAGGTCTTCCTGCTGCTCCATGCCCATATGAATGCGCTCTATCAAAAACAGCTTTTGCAGCTTTTATACCTTGTGAGTTTGCCCCTTCTTTCTCTAAACCAGCTTCAATGCTTCCCCACTTATCTGCACGTTTTTCTGCTCTTCTTTGCTTTCCTGTAAGAGGTTTAGATGAAAAAGCTGATCTATTAAGAAGTCCCATAGGTACATCATTAAATTCAGATTCTAAAATACCGCTTTTTATACGGTCCATAAAATGGATCTTTTTCATGAAAGATTAGGCTTCGCCAGAACTCTTATTGTCATCAGTTTTTTCTGCTGCGTCATCCTTGGGAAGATTTTCGTCTGATGCAGGGGCAGCATCATCTTCAGTAATTAGAAACTGAGTAGCGAACCTGGTTAGCTGCTCAATCAAGAAAGTATCAGCCTTGTCTGCTTCTAACTTCTCTATAATTGCTGACACTTTAACTACATCTTCCTCTCTGGCATTTTCACAAATATCCTTTAGAGTAGCAGCAAAGTCAATATATCCTGCTTCATACATTTCGTTAATCAAGTAACCAACGCTATCTGGATCTGACAAAATAGCTGATGGACTGTCTTCCAAGAGATTATCAACAATCTCTACAGCAACAGATTCCATAGCACTACCACTGCCGGTCTTTCCAAAAAGACCATTATGGGCTTGACCCATTTCAAAGTCCGCTAGCTTATCATACATAGGATTTGATACTTGGTCAAAAGGCCAAATTACAGACCCTACCATTTCACCAGCTAACATTTGACGCTGTGTTCCACCCCTTACATACATATCATTATTGTTAGGGGTAGTGTTATTACGGTCTCCGCTTGTAAAAGCTTCGCGGATAATTTTGTTTGCGATTTTGTTAGGATTCATATATTCTTCCTTAAATAGGGCGTGAAATTGTTCCGCGCCAGGTTTTTTAGGTTGACGCATTTTCATCCAAAGATCTCTTGTAGTTTCAACACTGGTTACTTCTTTTTCTCTTTCTGCATTAGAAGTTCCATGAGGAAGAGGATGTGTATTACGCATCGGTGCCAGTTCCCCATGTTTCTTTGGTTCATATTTTTTAACTGGAGACGCGGTGGCTACAAGCCTGTACTCATGCAAGAAGTTTAACAGTTCATTAAAAATACTCTCATTTTTTGGTTTTTTGATTTTTTCAATGTTTCGGTTGGTCTTGTCCCCACTACCACCCTGTCTTCCTGTTAGTCCTGCTCTTACCAGTTGGGCAGCATTACTACCAAAGCCTGCTGGCTTTAGTGAAGCAGCAACAACTTTAGTATCATGAGTAGCTGGACGATCAACGCCAGCCCTGCGTCCTGGATGAATTATATCTTCGGGGTCCGACCCGCGAAGAGCAGGATTTTTAGTCATAGCCTTTGGTGTATAACGATGCTCACCAACTTTACCTAAGCAGTTGGTACACACACCAGTATGAGCTTGTTGATAGCCTTTTTTAACTCCATCAGGGTAAGAAGTTCCTGATTTGGAATGTGCCTTTGTTAGTTCTGGAACATCCGGACGAACATTATCTGGTGGGTTATCATTGTCTTTAGGAAGACCTTGACCAGAATAAGGAGTTAATTCTCCATTTCCAAAATGTTTTTCGATATGTTTTTTATTAGGAATCCAGGCAGCATCTGCTTTCTTTTTGTTATCAGCTTCAATGTCTGTAATTCGACCTGCGGCTGTAAGTGCTCGCTTATAGGATGCCCCTCCAGCAGCAGAGGCTTTATCAGCTGTAGCTATTCTTTCTTTTGGGGACCCACCAGTAATTTTTGCTGCTAGCGGGACAGAGGGAGAGGAAGAAAACCCTTTGCTATAAATGGAACTTCTTTTAGCCATTTCATTACCAAATAATCAGGCGTTTTGGTTTTGGTGTTACTTCTTCTTCTTGTTTCTTTGAACTCTTGGTAGGTTTAGGTTTAGCATCCACTGCTCTCTGTGCAGGGTCACCACCATCTCCTCTTGGGATTGAAATAGTAACACTAGTAGCTCCAGCCCCTGCTCCACCGGTAACCGTGACGTTACCTTGGGTGTAAGCATCTGTGGATGTCTTTGTAGCTGTCTTTGTGGCTGTTTTTGAAGCAGTATCTGAGGATGTATCTGTGGATGCACCAGAAGGCTTGGTAGCTTTTTCAAAAACCATTTTTCCTTCCTTTAGTTGGGAAGGAACATAATCTGCTTTCTTCTCATCAGTATTGGCATTTGCCTTTTCTGAAGCGTAGTAAATCTCCATTGCTTTACGCATTGGATTTTCTTCTCTTAGAACCTTGGCAGTCCCCTTGACATTATTTACCAAACCAATGTTCATTAGTTCATTAGCCAAAGGTAGATTAGCATGCTTGCTGTTATAGGATTCACTCATAGGTACAGCTTGCTCCTTCTTTTTATCTTGTTCTGAAACAAGCATCTTGGAATATACCTTTACAAACATTGCTGGGGTGACGTACCCCTTTTCACCTGTTGTGGTATCTTCAAATACAAGCTTAGCCTGTGAATAAGTTTCACAAACATGATGAATATAATTTAGTGTTCTTAATGGAAAAGCAGACATTGCTTTAATAGAAGTTTCCGAAATATCAATCGGTGCCCCTTCCAAAACTAAACCAATAGAGAACCCTTTTTTATATGCCTCGGCTTGAACATTGATAGAAGGAGGTTTTGGACCATCTGGTGGTTCTGATTTATGCAATTCTTTATCTTTCATTTCTTTTTCCTTCTTCTTCCTTTTACCGTCTTCTCCAACTTCATATCCAATATAATTACTTGGGTCCGTCTCAATAGTTGAACCAGTTTCTGTAATCTTAACCATTATGAAACTACCTTCGCTGCTTTAGCCAAACATAAACGAATCGCTTCTGCTCTGCGTTCCTCGGGGGACTTATTCGCCCAATAGCCTTTCAAACTCGTTGATATATAGTTCTTAGTTTCTTGTGAAGGCTTACATCCCTTTCGAGCTAAAGCTCTATTTAGTATGTGGTTTTGAGATTGTTTCTTTCCTTTCAACTTCAAAGAAATCTTATTTCGTATTTCTTCTGTAATAGCAGAATGGTCTGCTGGAGGAACCTCATTGTATCTATTTGTAGTACTTTCGTAGTATCTTTGTTCTATTGGTGTTAGAGGTATTGATAAATCTTCTACTACCTCAACAATAGACCATACGAAAGCGCTTTCTCCATATTTGTTCCATGCTGCTTGAAAATGAGGATTTTCATGAGCACCCCTTATAGCCCTAGAACGGTGCTCTTTAAATCTTCTTGGCATATCTACAGACTGTCCATATAAGACAGTGCCAGTAAAAATGTTTCTCCACTCGTAAATACCTCTCACAAACACTCCATTATACTCTTCATATAAAGGGTCTAATAAACCAATCAAATTGATAGGAATGCTTGTTATTTCAAGCTTATTTAATAGGAGGGTCTTTGTGGAGAGCTTTAGCTACTCTCTCGGCTACAGATTTCACGGTCTGCGTTGAAGTTTGATATTTAGTAGATAACCTCTGAACTTCAGCAAAGGTAGGGGAAGCTGTAAGGGAATCAAAAATATCTAAATCTCTGAAAGCGTCCAAAATAACCTTCTGGTCAGGGATATGAACTGTTTGTCCTGCAAAGGCAAATAGAAAATTAAACAACTGTTCTGGAGGCATAACTTCAGCCATCTCTGGTAAAAGACTGTGTTTGCTTGATACATAAACAAGGAAAGCCTCTACATAACCTTTCTTACTAAAATCAATTAATTTATTGTAAGGGATATGATTCAGAAGGTTTTCCGAGTTCTTGAGCTTATCGTCTTTTCGATGGGACATGTTTGGGCCTCGAACCAGGAGGCAAGTGCCTCTCACTTTCATACTCAAAACGTATTCCATCCGTAAATTGTTTGTCTTTCATAAACCTATTGTTAGGGTTTCTTTGAAAACTATGTCCATTACATTTTGCTAATGGAACATGTGGGTCACAATAAACACACATGGTGCTATAGTAACACTTTGAACACAAGACACTACTTTCATAAAAATAAGGAACTCTATTTTTTTGAATATCTTTTTTACACAAGGTACAGATATGAACTTTATCCATTGATAACTGACCCCATACAGTCCATACAGAGATAAACATATTCACCTGTAGGACCTTTTTTTCTGCCTACTGCCATGTTTCTATCTAAGGCACAGCGGGCACCTATAGGTATATCATTTTCTTCAACCTCATCCATTTCACGAGGTATGGAAACATCCTGTGCTATTTCAGCAAGGACTGGAGATAAAGAGGGTTTTTTCTTTTCTGCTTTAGTAAAAGTCGTTTCTAACTGTGTAGTTGATTTAGCAGGTATTCTTGGAAACTTACTTACTATACCTTTTTGTTTTCTAACCTTGTTAATGGTAACTGCAGTTTCTGCTACGCCAATAAGGTTAGCTTTATAGACATTAGCAAAACCCCCCTTATCAGTTACACATTCTTTGGCAAAATCAAATGCTTCATTTTTAGCTTCAAACGTAGTAGTTTCTAGACCACCTTCATCATTAGATGCCATTACAATAAACATTATATTGCCTCTTCTTTTTTACTGTTTTTGATTTTCTTTACTCTATACTTTTTTGTTATAGGTAAGAACCTAAGAACATCATGTGGAACTAACTTGTTAAGGTCTTCAACCTCTTCTTCCAGTTTTGTTTTGCTAACATGTAAAGTTGATTGAAGTTCTTTGTACTTCTTCTTTTCCCAAACCTCTATTACGTACATGTTATTCTTTTGGCTCCTCTGCTGGATGCGGGATTGGTGTATCCGCTCCATAACCTTTATTGATAAGACGAGTCATAGCATCCTTAAAGGAAAACTTTTTACCTTCTATTTCATTCATCATCTTTTGTCTCGTTAGTTCAATCTTATTAAACACTTCTTCGTCTTCTCTATATAAATACTTTTTAATAGCCATATTTACTCCATATCCTTATTTACTATTTTCCATAAACGATTAAGTTCACCAATAAGAGCTTCAACTACTGATGTTTGATAACCAGTTAGTTCATTACAAGAAAAGTAAGTAGAACCATCTGGATTAAGTACTACATATTTTTTGGTTTTCTCATCCTGCTCCAGCTTATACAATCCTTTATTCATTTGCTTTTACCTCTGGTGGTTTGAACCCTACTATTCTTCCGTGTTTTGATTCTAATATCCAAGCCGTCTTTCTCATCTCAAAATCATTTAGGCTACCTTTGGGTTCAAACATTGTGCATTCTATAATACAAGGATGAACTCTACTATTACCCTCATACATTTTTTCACATCTTACTACAACAGTTTCATCTGCAGCCCTCATAACATGGCCGTTATTACATTTAACACATAATGATTTATTAAAGTCTTTAATACGAAAGTTCATTGTTTTACCTTATGAAATCCACATTTACATCTTTCAAGCAAATTATTGTCTAAATTTTGCCAGTTCCATATAACACAGTAATCATCTTGTTTCTGACATTTGGTACATTCATGCTTATACCAGTCATTAGCACCATTCCAACAACGTCTGGGGTCAAGACCCCATACATAATTATGTTCTCTGCCCTTTACACCCTTACACCATTTTTTAGTGTCTTTATGGTTAGAAAGTTTAGGTTCTTCCGGTTGAAGTCTTTCTCTTAGTATCTGTCCGCGCCTCTTCCAAGAGGCAGCACCAAGTTCACTCATAACATCCTTTCTAAAATTGGTGAAGAGAGTGGGAGTCGAACCCACGGTGTTTCTAGTGTGTCAGATTTACAGTCTGATGGTATCGCCGCTAACCGACCTCTTCATAAAACGCACCCGTTTGAGGGATAAATGACCGACAGGTACGTGTATGGGTCAAGCTTATAACTCCCTCAACTATCTACAAGTCCAAAATTCAAAAGCATATCCGAGTGTAACATAAGCATAAGCAATTTTAAAGTACCCTTGGAGACCCCAAGAAGTGCCCCAACTATTTCTAACAATTAGGTACCCACCATCTTTCCAGTAACCAACTCCCTTTGGAGTATCTTTGTATCCTACAATTGTTACTGCATGACCACCTAATGCCTGTTCTCCCTGTCGTGGACAAGCAACCGAACCCAGTTTAGCAGCTTGTTCTGATTGCATCTGGTTATAGACATTCATTCCCATTACTACTGGGTAACCCTGTGCAAGACAAGCTTTTACAGCACCAAGAGAAGTAAGTTGCATATACTTACTAACTTTGAAATCAGAAGCTTCTGCCATAGCTGCTGCCGAAGGCGGATTTTTAAAAGTACTAATATCATATGGGTCAAGAGCTTCTTTGCAAACACCATGGTTGATTAAACAGTCCCCACCATCTTTTAGGTTAGCTCCAGCATCCTCTTGAACAGCTCCTTCATCAAGCCTTTCCTGATAGTACAAGAAAAGACGAGACAGTCTATCAAGAGGCTTCCCCTCCTTGAGAAGAAGGAACTCTCGTAGTCCTGATACCCAAGCATTAGCAGTACATGACCCAAGTTCCCCCTGATCCACTATGGGGGAACATAGAGGACGAAGGTCAACAGAAGGTGGAAGAATTACCGGTGGTGCAGACGCAAGCCTTTCATGGAATAAAAGGTTTCTCTTGTCCGGTGGAGAAGCAACGCAATTGAAAACTCTTTGTATCATGGTATCTCCTATAAACTATTTCTTGCTTTTATTCTTGCTCTTGATTTACGTTTATCTTCTCGTACATATTCCTTGCATATCTCACAAGAACAACCATACTTATTTCTCATAGCATAAGTCCCATGAGTAGTTCCTGATATTTCACTTATAGTCTTTTTCAGATGACAATTATAACAAAGAACCTGACATTTAGCAAGTTCTTTTTCTCTTACTTCAACTCTACAAGACCAAAGACGAGAAACATGATTTCTTTTCAAAGATGGGTCGATATGATCCACTTCTAAGTTTTCGTCGGAACCACAGGACTTACAAGGGCCATTAGCATTTACCCATTCTAACCGTCTTTGTTTCATCCAGTTTCGTTGGTATTCTTTAATATATTCTTTTCTATTCATAAAATATGGTCAGGGCGGGAAGATTTAAACTTCCAACACCTCGCTTCCAAAGCGAGTACTCTATCAGGCTGAGCTACGCCCTGTTTTCCCGTTATATCCGTTTATTCAATAAAACCTTGATTTCTTTCAAAAGATCTTTTACATCCTGTAATAGTTTGATTATGGCTTTTAGGTGTCCTGGAACACTTAACATGTTTCTCCTAAAAATTGGGAAGCGCCGCATAAGGTCATAAGATCTTACCTTCCATCCAACCAGCAAGCGCGGCTCAGGGTGGTACTTGGTGAGGACCGTCTACATCCGGCTACCCTCGTTTCATCTGGTATCCATTGGGGTTGTAGCCCCGCTCCCCAAAATCATGGTCGTAATATACTCCCTAAAACCTTTTTTGTCAAGCCCATTGACTTTCAATCCTTCAGGGCCTATATTTGGTCTGAAGGAGGCTTTGTGACACCAGAAGAAGAGCTAAAACATCTAAAAGAACTGCTGGTCCAGGCAACCAACCTGTTTCCACCACCAAACCCTGACAACCTGCCTTCTGGACCTCCAGAACTTGTTCATGGTTATAGAACTGGATACTCTAATGGTTGGGTAGCCTACCGTCAGCATCTAAAGAAACTTATATTCCCGCAAGGGACTTGAAAAAAGTGTTAACAGCCAGTTAGGCTGAAAGGAAAGTATATGTCTAAACCTCATAATAAAATAATAGAAATTCCTTATGATATCTATAAAGACTTTCTCGATTTACTTGACTCTACACAATGTCAGTTTACAGAGGAAGAACTAAAAGACATGGCCCCTAACCAGATAGAACTAATAAAATATATTAGTAACCTTGTAGGAGAGGGAGCAACTCCTCGATTTAAATCAATTAAACAGCAAGCGAAAGCGAGTCGTCTCCTTCGTGCTCAAGAATATCCGTATCCATAATATCATCAAGAGTTCTTGTAATCTGCTCTGACCCTTCCTTTAATCCTTCCAGTTTTCCATGTTCCCTTCCTAAACTATAAGCCTCATTGAGGACTTGAATCTGTGCTGATACCATCTTTTCAAAGTGCTCCTTGGCTGGAGGTGTCTCTGCCTCTACAGGACCAATAGTAACCGTAGGTTGTCTGATGGGTGCATAGGTAGACCAATACCCCGTTGAAGCCGTAGTATTGTAAGGAGAAAGGTTACCAGAAGTGCCTGCTATAGTAACAGTACCTCCTTGGATACCATTAGTAATTGTAGTTGTAGTAGTATTAGGTATTGTATAAGAAGCTCCCAGTCCCCAATTACCAATATTTACGTCCTTCCCATAAACGCTTACTTCTCCCTTATAGCCTGTTACTTCCTTAACACCGTTAACTATTTTTTCTGCAAGAGCACGTAGCTCTTCGTGCTGAATATAAACATTCATAGTTCTTCCTTTTTATGAAACCCTTTTGGTAAATCTTTACTAATATACTTTTCTCCGTTAGGGTCTTTCATCCAATTAAAAATCTGATACTTCCTGGAACCAGTACCACCACAATATACACACTCTTCTACTATTGAGGGAGATACTTTTGTATTCCCACTAAAATTAGATTCTGATACTCCACTCCCTTTACAAGCAGTACAAGTTTTTTCAGTAAGTTTCATTGTCATATTGTTTTTTGCAGCATGTAAGTAACGCGACATTCTGGCGAGCATGTCCATATAAGACCTCCCTGTGGAATACCCGTGGAAGTAAAAGTAATCGGACGCCAATCAAGAGCTATATTATCCCACTCTTTGTCAAGGTCTCTTAATTCTTTCCTTCCACAAACCGAACAAATAAATTCGCTTTTAAGAGTATCTGACATATTTATTAAAACCTAAAAAATGGGGCGGCTCACAACCGCCCCCGTTTTGTTGATGGTTACTTTGGACAAGTATGGGCGCAGTTAGCGAGACAAGATGTAAAGTGGTCGTAGCCATTCTGACTTGCACATGCGATAATACACTGGCAGCATAATGAAGTTGCGTTTTTATCGTCCTTCCCATCAACGCCATTTGTGCCGTCACTCCAATTGACAATTGAAGTAATTCCATTCGTTGTTTGACAAATCATTCTATAGTGACCGGGAGAAGTAGTGGATGTGGTACAGGTCGTTCCTACACCGTTCGTACCGGTATCACCCTTTGGACCGAGAGGGCCTAGAGGACCAAGGGGACCTAAAGGACCCATGGGACCTAGGGGACCAAGATCACCCTTTGGACCTAGGGGACCTAGGGGACCAAGGTCACCCTTTGGACCAAGGGGACCCATGGGACCTAGGGGACCAAGGTCACCCTTTGGACCAAGGGGACCCATGGGACCTAGGGGACCAAGGTCACCCTTTGGACCAAGGGGACCCATGGGACCTAGGGGACCAAGGTCACCCTTTGGACCAAGGGGACCCATGGGACCTAGGGGACCAAGATCACCCTTTGGACCTAGGGGACCTAGGGGACCAAGGTCACCCTTTGGACCAAGGGGACCCATGGGACCTAGGGGACCAAG
>OCZT010004231.1_pt1 | contig 14547 bp, 8 predicted proteins | sample 1539031 | NCBI WGS metagenome assembly OCZT01 (sample SAMEA3539308, study PRJEB22396) | soil metagenome | biome: tundra; feature: field; material: soil | place: USA | collected 2010-05 | depth 0.15 m
CAGCACCGACTACCCACAGGACAACGCGAGCATTCTGTTTTCCCAGCCGCCTAACGGGTTCGGGCGCATCTGGACCAACTACCAGGTCACGAAGATTCCCGTCGCGTTCGCCTTCCAGGTGACGCCGAAGCTCTCGGTCGGCGCGTCGGTGAACGTGTACGTGGGGCAGTTCTCGGTCGCGCCGCTGCCCGACGGCACGTTCGACACCGCGACAAACGGCGCGCGCTGGTATCCGGAGGCGGGCAAGCCGAGCCAGAAGTTCGCGGTCACGCCGCAATTCGGCTTCTACTACCAGCATAGCTCGATGATGTCGATCGGCGCGTCGATCACGCTGCCGCAGAACTACTCGCCGTACGAGTGGAATTCCACGATTGCGGATCCGACCTCTCGCGCGTTCGGGCTGTCGCGTCTCCTCTCCTTCGACCTCGACGGTCCGATGGTCGTGAGCTTCGGAACCGGCATCACGGTGAATCCGAAGACCGCCATCGCCATCGACGGGATGTTCACGAAGTACAGCGGCGTCAACGGGTTTGGCAGCGCGGGCGGCATCGTGAACGGCGTCATCGAGCCCTTCGGCTGGCGAAACGTGTGGACGTTCAAGGCTGGCGTGCGGCATGAGATCAGCGAGAAGGCGACGGTGCGGGCCGGCTACAACTTCAGCCAGATGCCGATTCGACCCGAGGTCGTGATCTCGGCGACCGGCGCCCCGGAGACGTTCCAGCATTACTTCTCCGGCGGCGTCGGGATGAAGATTTTCCCGTTCCTGACCGCGGAGGCCTCGGCGTACTTCGCGCCGCGCCAGCACGCGGTCGGGCCGTTTCCGGGCCTGAACAACACGCCGCTTGGCACGCTCGATGAGTCGAACGCGAAAACGGGCGCGCTCATCGGCCTCAACTTCAGGTTCTGAGGCGTACTTGTCGGACTCCGTTACAGAGGTGAAGATGAGACGCTTTCGATTGATCGTCCTCCTGGCCAGTCTGGTGCTCCTGCCTGCGTCTGCCATTGCTCAGGGCGCGGCGCTCCACGGATTCGGCCCCATCAACAGCTCGATGGGCGGCGCCGGCGTGGCGCTTCCCGAAGACTCGCTGAACGCGCTCGGGTTCAACCCGGCGCTGCTGACGCAGGCCCAGGGCAATCAGATCTCGTTCACCACCGAGTTCTTCGAGGATGGGATCAAGATTCATACGACCTACGGCTTCTTGAGCGGCGACGCGAATCCGAGCCAGCACGTGAACATCGCGCCGTCGTCCGGCTGGATGGTGCGCGATCCGCGCAAGAAGCTCGCGCTCGGCTTCGGCCTGATCGCGGTCGCCGGTTTCGGCACGGATTACCCACAGGACAATGCGAGCATCCTGTTCGCGCAGCCGCCGAGCGGCTTCGGCCGCATCTACACGGGATATCAGGTGACGAAGATTCCGGTCGCCTTCGGCTATCAGATGACGCCGAAGCTCTCGGTTGGCGCATCGGTGAACGTCTACATCGGCCAGTTCTACGTCGCGCCGCTGCCCGACGGGACCTTCGATGTCGCCGCCAACGGCGATCGGTGGTATCCGGAAGCGGGCAAGCCGAGCCAGAGGGCCGCGGTGGCCGGGCAATTCGGGTTCCTGTACCAGGCGACGCCTCAGTTGAGCGTCGGCGGCTCGTACACGATGCCGCAGAACTACTCGCCCTACACGTACAACTCGACGATCGCGGATCCGTCCTCGCCCGCGTACGGGACGACGCGTACGCTCTCCTACGATCTCGACGGCCCGATGATCGCCGACCTCGGCCTGGGGATTAAGCTGTCGAAGAGGACGCACGTCGCGGTCGACGGCATGTACACGCGGTACACGGGGGTGTCCGGCTTCGGCAGCCCCGGCGGGATCGTCAACCGTGTCGTCCAGCCGTTCGGATGGAAGGACGTGTGGACGATCAAGACCGGCGTCGAGCATCAGATGTCCGACAAGTTCACGATGCGCGCCGGCTACAACTACAGCAACATGCCGCTGCAGGCCTCAAAGGTGATTTCGGCCACGGGCGCGCCGGCCACCTTCCAGCACCATTTCTGCGCCGGGATCGGGGTGCAGATCTTCCCGTTCCTGTCGGCGGAAGCGTCGGGCTACTATGTCCCGAGGCAGCATCTGGTCGGGCCGTTCCCCGACCTCGACAACAACGTCCTGGGCACGCTCGACGAATCGAATCAGTTGCTGGGCGCCCTGATTGGCCTCAATTTCAAGTTCTGACGCGAGGGCTCCCACCAGCCTCGATCTGAAGGAGCACGAAACCATGCGGAGATACCTGCTGTCGGTCACCATCGCCCTCGGAGCTGCATTTGGGCTGGCGTCGCTCACGATCGACGCCCAGACCCCTGCCCCGAATCCTGTCGTCGGCGTGTTCTGGGGCGTGGCGCGCTCATGCAACGGCGCCACGCGATTCCCGCCGCCGAGCGGCACCGTCAACCAGTCGATCTGCCGCGAGGCCTGCGGGGCCGGCGGCTGCCTGCAGTCGACGTTTCCGATCGACGAAGTCGCGATGATGCCCGAGGTGTTCGCCGACGGCAACTTCGTGGCGACCGACCACGCGACGCTGGTCGACGGCCACACCATCGGCCAGGGACGCTGGCAGCAGGGACCGCAGCGGATCGTCGACGGCAAGGTCTACAATACCGTGCAGGCGAGCTTCATGTGGTTCCAGCCGGCGCAGCCGCAGAACGTCAATCCTCAGAATCCGTGGTCGCGGTTCTTAGGGATGGCGCATCCCCGGTTCGTGATGTACCTGGATCCGACCAACCCTGACGTGGTGATCGGCTACCTGCAGCCGTTCCTCTTCAGCATGACGGACGCCTTCGGGATCGTGAAGCTGAAGCCTGGAACGCCCTTCGCGTCGCCGGATCCGACCTCGCCGCTGCCGGCAACCTGTGATCCAACGGACAAGAACGCGAACCCGTACTGTTTCGGCACGTTCATGTTCGTGATCAAGCGGGTGCAGGCGCAGTGACGACCGACCTGTTCAGGAGGAGATAATTCCCGAGACGATCAGCAAGCAGATTCACCAAGTGCAACCGCTCGCCTCCAGAGAAGGCCGACGCGCCGGTCGGTCCCTACGCTCCGGTTCGGCAGCGGACCGAACGGTCCGCTCCCACCGAACTGCATCGCTCCTCCGTCGCTCGGGCGTGTGTCCGAAAAGATCATCAGAAAACATCACGAGGGATTCCGTCCGGCGCGCTCGCGCTGGCGTGTTGTCCCGATTCTGCTCCTCTTCGTTGTCGCGATGGTTGTCGTCGCGCTCTCGAGGCCGATCGCCGCGGCATCGAGTTCTTCCAGACGGGCAAGGACATCGACGCGCGACTTCCATGGCGCTCTTGACCGTGATCGGCAGGCCGCCGAGCGGACCGCGGGATGCACCTGCGGCGGCGGCCGAATCCTGGGCGCGCGCTTCGGCGCGCAGGTCGACGAAGGCGTTCAGCTGGGGCTCGTGCAGCAGGTCGTCAGCCCTCACGGCGCGCCTCCGATCAGACCGCGGTCGCGGCCTTGACGCTGACGACTTCGTAGAACTTGAGTTCCCTGACCTTGCCGCGCAAGTGCGCGTCCGGCATCGGGCGGCACACGAATTCGTCCTTCACCGCTTCGTACGTCGTTTCGCTGATGAGGATCGTCGTCCCGAATTCCTTGTTCAGGCCCTGGAGACGTGACGACGTGTTCACGCCGTCGCCGACGACGGTGTATTCGAGCCGCTTGCGGGAGCCGATGTTGCCGAGAATCACCTCGTCGGTGTGAATCCCGATGCCGATCGCGATCGCCGGCTTCCCGGCCATGGCGCGTTCTCCATTGAGCTTGGCAAGCAGCGCCTGCATCCGGAGGGCCGCCAGTACCGATCGGCGGGGATGGTCGGGGTCGTCGCCGAACGCGCCGAAGATGGCCATCAGTCCGTCGCCCAGAAACTTGTCGAGCATGCCGTTCTGCTCGAAGACGGCGTCGACCATCTCGGAGAAATAGTCGTTGAGGAAGGCGACCACCTGGTGCGGCGTCATCTGCTCGGACATGTTGGTGAAGTTGCGGATGTCGGAAAAGAGGATCGACACGCGGCGCGACTCGCCGCCCAGGTTCGCCTGCCCTTTGAGGATCTTGTCCGAGACCTGCGTCGCGATGTACCGGCCGAACACCTCCTTGACGTGGTCCCGCTCCTGCAGTCCGGCGGCCATCTCGTTCAAGGCCGCGGCCAGGCGGCCCGCCACATCGCGTCCCGTGACGTCGGCGCGCCCCGTGAGGTCGCCCGTGCCGATGGCGTGCGCGAACCCGCTGAGCTTCTCGAGCGGACGCTGGATGGATCTCGACACCCGTTCGGCGATGATCAAACTGGCGACGAGCAGGAGCCCGACGCCGAGCGCCAGGGCGCGTGCCAGTTTTCTGAGCGGCGCCATCTCTTCACCCTGATCGATCGCGGTCAGCAACACCCACGGACGTTTCGCCAGCGTGCCTGGATTCTGCATCGCACGATACACGAACAGCCGCATCTGCCCGTCGCTGTTGGGCGCCTGCACCGCGCCGATGCCCCCAGACCGCCAGGCCAACTGGACGGCGGGATTGGTCGAGAAGTCTTTTTCGAGCAGCGTCTCGTCCGGGTCCCCGACGATATGGCCCTCGCCGTCCACGACGACCGCGTAACCGCTCTGGTTGAACTTGCTCCCGCTAATCAGCGTGCCGAGCTCGGCGCGGAGATCGAACCGCGCGGAGATCATGCCCTGGATGTGTTGTGACCGGTCGTAGATCGGCAGACTGATGTGCAGCATCTCGCGCTTGAACGTCGGCGAGTAGTACGCGTCGGAGACGAACGGCTTGCCCGACAGGTTGAACCCGACGGCAATCCGGTTGATCGGTTCGAGCTCTCCCGAGGCGGCCGTCGTCGTAGCCGTGATGAGCGTACCGTTCGCATCGAGCAGGCGAAGCTGCAGGTAACGGCTGTTGAAGCTCTGGGCCGCGAGCATGCGCTCTCTGAGATCCGACAACGCGGCGTGGCCCGCCAGCGCTTCGGCCATGGAGCCGCCGAGTCCCGTGAGCTGCGCCTCCACGTCCCCGATCTCGTTGGCGATTTCTGCTTCCACGATGCCGCCGACATCCTGCAGCTCGACGACGAGCTCCTGCTCGAGGATCTGTTTCGCGGCCAGATAGCCCCAGACGCCGACGACGGTCGCGGCCATGAGCGCGATGCCGACGAGGGCGACGACCATCGACAGGAAGAAGCCGTTCTCGAAGCGCGCGAACCAGCGGCGCCGCAGCGCTTGCACGAGAATACCGAGCACGCCCAGCCAGGCGAGCGCCGCCAGAGCCACCCACGACGCGATTGCCAGGGTCATCAACGGTGCTCCACCCGCGCAAGAGTCCGGCGCGGAGGCATTCCGCTTACGAGCTCGATCTGCGTCAGAGGATGCGCCGGCCGGTAATCCTTGTCGCAGTACGCGACGTTGTAGATGGGGATGCCGGCGTGTTCGTACTGCCCAAACGAACGGTGAATGTGGCCGCAGATGACGAGCAGGGGTCTCACGCGCTCGATCGCCGCCAGCAGCGCGCGGGAGCCCACGTGCTCGAGCTTTCCCGGAGCGGTGAGCTCGATGTCTCCATAGCCGAATGGCGGCTGGTGGCTCACCAGGACGTCGATGTGGGTCGGGATCTTGGCGTAGATGGCCACCAGTTCGTCAGGTTCCTTCATGAGCGCCCAGTGCTGGAAGCAATCCGACCAGGGCGTCAGCCAGATGTTCAGGCCTTCGCATTCCACCATCTCGTCGAACCCGATCGTCAGCGGCAGCTCGGAGCGAAGACGATCCAGGGCGCCTTCGCGCTCGGCGACGAAGTCGTGATTGCCCCACGTGGCGATCTTGTGTCCGCGCGACAGCGGGATCGCCGAGGCCCAGTCGCTGAACGTCTTTTTCAGCCAGTCCTCCTGGCTGTCCGGACCCTCGCTGGCCGGCCGCGAGCCGGCGACCGGATCGGGACACACGTCGCCTGCGAGGATGAGCAAATCGCATGCGGGCACCGCAGGGAGGTAGCCGTGCAGGTCGGAGATCGCGACGATTTTCATTTGGTCTTCACGGGTGGGGACAGGTCGCACATCATGGATGAACTTTACCGTAGAATGTCTCTCACGTCATTCAGGATGTGACCGGTCTCTTCGACAAGCGCCTGCTGATCTTCTCCGGCAAGGGCGGCGCCGGAAAATCGACCGTGGCCGCCGCCGCGGCCGTCGCCGCCGCGCGCCGCGGCAAGCGCGTCCTCATCGTGGAGATCGGCGACGAAGAGCGCATCCCGTCGATCTTCAGAAACGCCAAGAAATCGGGATACGCCGGTGGTCGGGTCTCGATGCCGCGCCCCGGCGGCATCCCGCCGATTTGGTCGATGTGCCTCACCGCCCGCGAGGCGCTCCGCGAGTTCGCCGTCCGCTCCATGAAGTTCGAGCTCTTTTACGAAGCCATCTTCGAGAACCGGGTCATGCGACTCTTCACCGCGGCCGCCCCGGGGCTCGACGAGCTCACGATCATGGGGAAGATCGAGTTTCTCCACCGCGAGGCGGTGGCGCCCGCCAGGCACGCGCGGTTCGACCTGATGATCTTCGACGCCCCGGCGACGGGGCACGGCCTCGCGTTGTTCAAAGTGCCGCTCACCGCGATGAGCATGGTCCGCATGGGTCCGCTCTACTCCAAAGCGGAACGGATGTGGCAGCTCCTGTCCGATCCCGCGCGCACCGCCTTCAACATCGTCACGCTGCCGGAGGACATGTCCGTCAACGAATCGCTCGATCTCTACGCTGCGGTCCAGGCCATGGGGCTGCCGTGCGGGAAGGTGATCGTCAACGGCGCGTATCCCGATTTCTTTCCGAACGACAGACCGGCGTTGCTGCGCGCGCGCGAGCGGGCCGGGCCGCCATCGGATCTCACCGGCCGGATCGCGCGGGTCGCCCTGGACGCGGCGGTGTCTTCGTCGTCGCGTCACGAAGCGGATCAAGAAATGCTCGCGACCCTCGCGGCTGGTGTACCGCTCGATCGCGTCGTGCTGCCGTTCCTCTTCCGGCCGCGAATCGGCCCCGAAGAGCTCGAACTGCTCGCAGACGGTCTGGACGGGCTCTGATGGATCTCGAGAACATCGTCCGCGAGCAGAACGTGATCGTGTGCGTCGGCAGCGGCGGCGTCGGCAAGACGACGATGTCGGCCGCCATTGCGCTGAAGGCGGCGGAGTGCGGACGAAAGGTGTGCGTGCTCACCATCGACCCCGCCAAACGTCTGGCGAACGCCCTGGGCATGAAGAGTCTCGGCAACGTCGCGACGCGCGTCGAGGACGCCCGGTTCGACGCCGCCGGGATCGGCCGGCCGAAAGGGCAACTGTGGGCGATGATGCTCGACACCAAACGTACGTGGGACGATCTGGTGTCGCGCTTCGCGCAGAGTGAGGCGCAAGCCAGGCGGATCCTCAACAACCACTATTATCAGCAGATCTCCTCGGCGCTGGCCGGATCGCAGGAGTTCATGGCGATGGAGAAGCTGTACGAGCTGCACGAGTCCGGGCGATTCGACCTCGTCGTCCTCGACACGCCGCCGACGCGCCACGCCCTCGATTTTCTCGACGCGCCCAAGAAGATGATGGGCTTCATGGACGAAGGTGTCCTCAAGCTGTTCCTCGCGCCCCCGACGATGGCGGCGAAGCTGGGGTTCGGCTTCCTGCAGAGCTCGACCGTCTGGATGCTCAAGGCACTCCAGACCATCACCGGCTTCAACGTCCTGCGCGACATCTCCGACTTCATCAACAGCTTCAGCGGGATGCACGCGGGCTTTCGGGATCGTGCTGGCGCGGTGGAAGCGCTCTTGCGCGCCGATGGCTCTACGTTTCTGCTCGTCACGAGCCCAAATCCCACGACCATCGACGAAGCGAAGTACTTCCACCGCAAGCTCGTCGAGTATCGGATGCCGTTCGGTGGGTTCGTGGTGAACCGCGTTCACGCCGACGCGCTCGGCGAGCCGGGCGCGAAAGAGGCCTGGCTGGCCCTCGCGACGGATCCGACGCAGATCCTGAAGAGGCTGCACATGCCGGCGGATGCGGACCTCGCCGTCAGGATCGCCGACAACCTCACGCGCGTGCAGACGCTCGCACGGCTCGATGCTTCGCGGATCGAGCGTCTGAAAGCCATGCGTCCGGGGGCGCACCTCACGGGCTCCGTGCCGGCGTTCGACCTCGACGTCCACGATCTGTCTGGCCTGCGCAACGTCAACGGCCACCTCTTCCCGGCGTAGAATCCTCAGGATGACCGCCGTCGACCCCTCGACCGAGCTGGCCCAGCTCGCGCGCCAGCTCGAGGAGCTCAATCAAATCGGCGCGGCGCTGGCGGCCGAACGCGATACCACGAAGCTGCTCGATCTCATCCTGACCAACGCCCGCGACATCACGGGAAGCGATGCCGGGTCCTTGTACCTGACTGAGGCCTCCGAGATCGATTCGACGCCTGCGGCCGGTCAGCGACCGCTGCCAGGTCTGCACGAGGTCGAGGTGCAGAGGGTGCTGCGCTTCGTGATCGCGCAGAACGACTCGGTGCACCTCGAGTTCGAGACCACGAAGCTCGAAATCACGGATAAGTCGATCGCCGGCTACGTCGCGCTGACGAGCGCCCCTGTACGGCTCGACGACGCGTACCACATACCCGCCGGTGTCCCGTATGCGTTCAACCGGAGTTTCGACGAGGCCACCGGGTACCGGACGCAATCGGTACTTGCCGTGCCGATGCGGACGCCGAAGGGCGCGATTGTGGGCGTCGTACAGCTGATCAACGCGAAGCGGAACGGTGAGGTCGTGCCGTTCGGTGACCGGCAGGAGGCGTTGGCCGTGTCTCTGGCGGCGCAGGCGGCGGTGGCCGTCGAGAACAGCCACCTGTACGCCGAGATTCAGCAGTTGTTCGAGGGATTTGTCCGCGCGTCGGTCGTGGCCATCGAGGCGCGCGATCCGGCCACCTCCGGCCATTCGTTCCGCGTCGCGAACCTGACCGTGGCGTTCGCTGAGGCGGTGGACCGCGCCGACGGCGGCCGTTTCGCGGCGGTGCGGTTCTCACGGGAAGAAATGCGGACGATCCGCTATGCGTCGCTGCTGCACGACTTCGGCAAAGTTGCGGTCCGCGAAGAGATTCTCGTGAAGGCGAAGAAGCTGTATCCCGCGCAGCTCGAGCTGATTCGCGAACGATTCAAGCTTGCGCGCCGCAGCCGCGAGTTGGCGTCGATGCAGGAGCGGATCGACTGCCTGTTGGCCGACGGACGCGACGCGTACCTGGCCCGGGTCGGCGATTTCGAGCTGACGCTCGTTGACGAGTGTGCGGCGCTCGACCAGGCGCTGGTCGCGATCGAGAGGGCGAACGAGCCGAGCGTACAGCCGGACGGCTTCTTCGACCCGATCCGGCGTCTGGCGGAAATTGAGTTCGTCGACGTCGACGGCGCGCGCCGCCGGCTGCTGCGCGACGACGAGGCGCGGCTGCTGTCGTTGCGGAAAGGCACGCTGTCGGAGGCAGAGCGCGCGCAGATCGAGTCGCACGTCATGCAATCCTACAGGTTCCTGACCCACATTCCGTGGACGCGCGAAATCCGCCATATTCCCGCGATCGCCGTGGGCCATCACGAGAAGCTGAACGGGCGAGGCTACCCGCACAAGCTGTCCGCACCTGATATTCCCATCCAAACGAGGATGATGACCATCTCCGACATCTTTGACGCGCTGTCGGCTGCCGATCGGCCGTACAAGCGAGCCGTGCCCATCGAGCGCGCCCTGCACATCCTCGATCTCGCGGTGAAGGATGGCGAGCTCGACGCGGAGCTCTTCAGCCTCTTCGTCGACGCGCGGATCTTCGAGCAGTGGCTGATCGAACCGCACCCGTATTGATCCGGGTGTGCCTCCAGATCACACGGCGGTATCGCTACTGAATCGGCTTCAAATGCACTAAGCTGTCGCCTGGAGGGCGCCATGAGATTCTGCCGCCGAGCGACAGTTACGGTTTTCGTCGCGGCCGCATGCATCGTCAGCAGCGCGTTGGCCGGCGCGCAGACGCCGAAGCCGCCCGTATCCAAGACGCCGCAGAAGGCGCCCGCGAAAGCGCCACCCAAGGCGCCACCGAAAGCGGCCGTCACGCCGGCACCTCCTGCTCCTCCACTCCCGACGGACGTCGAGATCGCCTCGACGTATACCGCCCGCGACAAGGTCGCCACGAGCACCGTGTTGATCAAAGGCGCGCGGCAGCGGATCGAGTACGGCAACGACCTCGTGACGCTGTTGCACTGCGACGCGGGCCAGACCGTGCAGTTGAACACGAAGACCAAGACATTCCTGGCGACGCCGTTCGACAATCCGTCGCAGACGCTTCCGCCCGCGCCGCCCAACAGCAAGGGCGGCCACATCACCTACATCACGGCGGTGACCGACTCGGGCGAGAAGAAAGAGATGTTCGGCTATCCCGCGCGGCATCTGCTGACCAGCGTCACGAAAGAGGCGAGCGCCACGGCGTGCGACAAGAAGGCGGAGCGCATCGAGACGGACGGCTGGTATGTCGATCTTCCAGCGACGATGACGTGCACGAGCGCGCCGCAGACCTCCGCGCGCATCCAGGTGGATCCGAAACAGCCGAATTGCCGCGATGAGGTCCGCTTCACGCGCGCCTCAACGGTGGCGGTCGGATACCCGGTCGCATACACGATGACGGCGACCGCGGGCGGAGACAAGCCGGCCGTCACGACGCTCGAGGTGACGTCGCTCAAGACGTCGACCCTTTCAGCCTCGTCGTTCGAGTTGCCCGACGGCTATCTCGAAGTGAAGAGCGCGAGCCAGCTCATGGCCGATCACCGCCCGGGTGAAATCGGCGCCAAAAAACCCGGCGTGGTGCGCATCGGGGTGGCGCCGATTCGCAACACGACCGATCGTCCGTTCGAGTCCGGCCGGATGGGTGAAGCACTGGCCGAGTCGCTCGGCGAGTCGGATCTCGATATCGTCCCGCTCACCGGCACGTCAGCGGCCGAAAGCGCGGCCGATGCGAAGACGAAAGAGTGCGACTATACCCTCGAGAGCACGGTGGCCGACCTCAAAAAGCCCGGCGGCGGCGTGCTCGGAAAGGTGTCGGGCGCGTCGCGCGAAGAGATCGGCGCCAAGGTCGATTTCGCGCTCGTGGCGCCGGGCCAGCCCAAGCCGGCGTTCGCGGGCTCGGCACGCAGCGGCACCTCGACGCTGCAGACCGCGGTCGGCGCCGCCAAGCGCGTCGTGGTGCTCGTGGCGCCGTTCATCATGGTGCAGTACAGCTTCCTGAACGCTTTTTCCGCCATGAACGGCGGCGCATCGGCGCTGGCCCTGGGACAGAGCTCGGATCCCGTGCTCGGAACCGTCGTCAAACTGCTCGATCGCGCGTCGGGGAAGTCGCAGGAGACCTATTCGACCGAGGAATCCGCGATCGCATCCGCCATGGAAAAGGAAACGCAGGCGATCTTCGTGGAAATGCAGAAGCGCAAGAAGTAGCCGTCCTCGAAACCAGTGCGGCGCCCGGTTAGCGGAAGCGCATCCGGAAGCTGAGCGCGTTGTGCGTCTCTTCCTTGGAGTGGGTGAACGTGTACTCGAGCGTGTACTCGAGGCCAAACAGTCCGACCTTCGTGAAGCCGGCGAGGCCCGAGTACTCAACCGCGGGAATCGGCAGTCCGTCGACCTGGAAGTTGCCGTTCGGTTGTCCCGCGAACGTCAGGTCCGCGGTCGTCACATCGGGCGCGAACTGGCGCCGGTAGTTCAGCAGGAAGCGCGGACGGAACGAGCCCTTGGGGCGAAAGATGTTGATGTTGACGTCCGCCTCGCGAGTCGTCACGGTGTCGTCGCCGCCGCTCAGCGAAATTGAACCCGCGCCGGTTTCCTGAAACGGCTTCCGGGCGATACGCGCCTGGCGGATTCCCGTCCTCCAGTCGTACGTCCACCCCTTGACCTTCAACGTGTCCTTGAGCTCCGACCACTCATCGCTCGCGATTTCGTCCTGCGTGCCTTCGGCGATCCGGTCGATGCCGTCGGAGAGCGGAACGAGCTGGCCGAGTTCGTTCGGGACCGTCGCCGCGAACGCAATCCTGCGCGTCGTGTGGCTCGTCGTGGTCGATGCGCTGCCTCCGCCATGGATCTTGAAAGGTCCCCAGCCGACGCCCGTGTAGCCGAACGCCCGCGGAGCGTTCATCGTGCTGTTGCCCGCGCCGCCGAGCGACAACGAGCCCTGTGTGAAGGACACGCCGCCGCCGAGCAGGAATCTATCCGTCTGCTTGACGTCGTAGCCGCCGGCGCCGCCGCCCGCATTCGCCGACCCATCGCGCAGCGACGCGTGGTCCGCGGCGAACTGGAACCAGAACGCCGACGCCGTCGGATGCGATACCGTCTGGCCCTTCCTGTCGGCCGCATCGTCTTCCCGGTCCGAGATCGTGTTCCGAATCAGGTCGGTAATCATCAGGTTGTCGTTGGCGGTCAGCCGCAGCTGCGAGGCGTGCACCTCGCCGGATAGGCTGGTCAGCGCGGCGTCCAACTGGCTATCGCTCAACGCAGTGAGCTCGCGCGTGACTAGCCCCAGGTCGCCGGTCGACCCGTTCTTGATCGCATCGACGGCCCGGCCGACGCTGGTCGCGTTCGCCGACGTGCCGACGGCCGCGAGCGGCAGGTTGAAGTTGAGCAGCGTCACCATCAGGGCGTTCGGATAGACCTTGATGACGGGGACGATCGCGTTCGTGGTCACTGTGTCAAATCCCGTGGCCGAAACACCCCGGAGCGCCTGGAGGGCCACGTACGTGGAGGAGCGCGACGGATTTGGATCGTCCACCGTCACGACGAAATGGTTGTTGAGGAAGGTGGCCTGGCCGTTCACCACAATCGGCGGGGCGCCTCCGGGCGTGACGGCGAAGGTGACCGTCGAGCCCGGTTGGGCGTTGAGGTCCCCATTGATGATCAGCGAAGGCACGTTCTGGGCCGGGGTCGTCGTGGCGAGCGGATTGACGCGCAGGCTGTTGAACGTCGCCAGCGTGCTCCCAGGCGCCGGAATCGAGAGCCCGCCCGCGATGTTGGCGCTGCCGTCGATCGAGCCCGCGCCGATGAACAAGCCTCCCGCGCCGACATTGACGCCGCCGCCGAGCGATCCGTTCAGCGCCAGCGTGCCCTGATTGATGTTCGTCACGCCGGTAAACGGTTGCGCGCCGTTGATCGTCGTCGTCCCGACGCCCGTCTTCGTCAGGGAGCCGCCGCCCGTCAGCAAGCCCTGAAACGTCCCGTTCGCGGACTGATTGAATGTCAGCGCCGCGTTGTCGACGATGATGCCCTGGAGGCTCGACGTATTGCCGATCAACGTGCCGGCGTTGATCACCGTGCCGCCGGTGTACGTGCTCACGCCGGTCAGCGTGAGCGAGGCGTTGCCGTTCTTCCCCAGCGCGCCCGAGCCGCTCATGTTCCCCGTGTACGTGCCGTCGGCGCTTTGGTCGAAGATGACCGTGGCGTTGTTGAAGATGTTGCCGGACAGGCTGGCGGTGTTGCCCAGGAGCACGCCGCCGTTGACGCCAATGCCGCCGCTGAACGCGTTCGTGCCGGAGAGCTCCAGGGTGCCGCCGCCGTTCTTGACCAGGCCGCCGCTGCCGGTGATGTTTCCGCTGAACCCGCTGCTGGAGCCGCCCCCGCCGAGCGTCAAGGTTCCAGCGCCGAGCGCCAGCGTGCCCGAGCCGACGATCGATTCGACTGTCTGGCTGAAGCCGCCGAAGTCGACGGTCGTCCCCGTATTGATCGACAGGACGCCACCCGGCGCGAAGAGATTCTTCGCAGCGGCCCGCAACGTGCCGGCCGTCACCAGGGTCGGGCCGGCGTAGGTGGCCGCGCCCACGAGTGTCAAGGTGCCTGACCCCGCCTTGATCAGACCGCCGCTCCCGCTGATGGTGCCGCTCAGCGTGGCGTCGGTCGAACCGATCGTGTCGATGGTGCCGCCGCCGGCGCCGAGGTTGATCGGACGCGAGGATGAGAACGACGACGCGGAGATCGCGAGTGTGGCGCCGCTCGACGCGCTGCCGAGAGCAAGAAGCCCCGACGCCCCTCCAAGCGCGGCGTCGCTATTGACGAACACCGTGCCGGCGTTCACGGCGAGGCCGCCCGTGAACGTGCTGGAGCCGAACAGCGAGAGCGTGCCCGTTCCGTTCTTCACGATGCTGCCGCTGCCGCTGATGATTCCCGAGAACGTGCTGCTGGCGCCCGTGCCGCCGAGCGTCAGTCGCGCCGCGCCGAGCGACAACCCGCCCGAGCCGTTCAACGACGTCAGCGTTTGGTTGTTGCTGTTGAAATCGACGAGGCCCGCGGCCCCGATGGTCAGAGCCGGACTCGTGCCGAACAGATCGGCGTGCCCGGCCAACAGCGTGCCCGCATTCACTGTGGTTGGTCCCGCGTACGAGGTGGGTCCGGTGATGGTCAGCAGGCCGGCGCCGTCCTTGGTCAGCCCGCCGCTGCCCGTGATCGCACCGGTCCACGTTGCGTTCGTGGAGCCGACCGGGATGATGACGCCGCCGCCGGCGCC
>OCZT010004232.1_pt1 | contig 14542 bp, 14 predicted proteins | sample 1539031 | NCBI WGS metagenome assembly OCZT01 (sample SAMEA3539308, study PRJEB22396) | soil metagenome | biome: tundra; feature: field; material: soil | place: USA | collected 2010-05 | depth 0.15 m
CCGGGTCGATGAAGGAGCACTTCCCGACCTGGGCCGAGGCCGAGGAGCGCCTCCGCCCCCCGCGGATCTCCGGCATCACCGAGGACGCGGTGCGCGAGTGGGCCACGAGCGGGCCCCTCGCCGAAGGCGGCGATCCCGCGGCGGCGGGGGAGATCCTGCTCGGCAACTTCGAGGCGGCAGGGGACGGCACTCTGAGGCCCCGGCTTCCCCTGCAACAGCACATGGAGATCGCCCGCCGGCTGTATGAGCTGGACGCCTTCGAGCTGATGGCACGGATCGAATGCCCCGTGCTCTTCGTGCCAGCGAGGGGAGGGCCCTGGCCCGTGAAGCAGAAGGCACAGGGACTGCAGCGCGCCCAGGATGTGCTCGGCTCCCGCGCGCAGATCGCGTGGGTGGATGGCGGACACGACCTGCCGGTGCAGCGGCCCGCCGAGGTGGCATCGGTGATGGCGGACTTCGCGAAGGCGCTCGCCAAGGGCGCTTGACCGCAGTGCCGCCCTCGGCAGCCGGTAACGATTCCGCACCAGCCCCCTGATCCACGACCGTGCGGGCTGAGAATCCCCTGCGGATGGCCGTGGTCCGCAACCGACGAAGAGCAGTTGAGGAGGCTCCACAAGGTGGCCGATCGCGGTGAGGCGGCCGCGGATGCTGCTGGCAAGACCGGCTCCTGCGGTCAGGTGCCGACGGTCTCCGTCATCGTCCCCGTCCTCAATGAGGCAGCCAACATCGAGAGTTGCCTTCTCGCCATTGAGGCGCAAACCTATCCGGGCATCGTGGAGATCCTGGTACCGGACGGGGGCTCAACGGATCGGACCGCAGAGATCGCCGTATCCCACGCGCGGGTGCGGGTCCTCGACAACCCGGGACGCCTGCAGGCGGCAGGGCTGAATGTTGCGCTGGCGGAGGCTACCGGTGAGGTGGTGGTACGGGTCGACGGGCACAGTCTGATCAGCCCGGATTATGTCGAACGGTGTGTCAACTCACTCGCAACCACCGGGGCCGCCATGGTGGGCGGCATGATGGTCCCCGTCAAGACCGGGGGCTGGGTGCAGCGCGCCATCGGGGTGGCAATGTCGTCCCGGCTCGGTGCTGGTCCCGCCCGCTTCCATGTGGGGGGCGCGCCCGGGTGGGTCGATACCGTCTACCTGGGCTGCTACCGCGCCGACGTGGCGCGTGAGAAGGGGGGTTACGATCCTGCTTTCGTCCTCAACGAGGACGCCGAGTTCGCCGTTCGGATGAGGGAGGCTGGAGGCGTCTGGTTTGACCCGGCCATCCGCGCGACCTACGTTCCACGGGGCAGCGTTCCAGCGGTTGCCCGCCAGTTCTTTCGCTATGGCAAAGCACGCGCGGGTACGGTGCGACGCCATCCCGCCTCGCTCTCGGCACGGCAGCTGGCGCCTCCCCTTCTGCTCCTCGGCCTGGTCAGCCCATGGCGACGGTGGATCGGCCTCGCCTACGCCGGTGCGGTCTCAGCGCGCGCGGCGGCCGAGGTCCGCCGCGATCCTCCCGCGGCTGGCGGACTGCTACTCATCCTCCCAGCCATGCATCTCCCCTGGGCGCTGGGGTTCCTCATTGGCCTCGGCCGCCCACAGCCCAGTCTCTCGTCACGGGTCGGGGTACCCCAACGCCAAGGCTCGCCTCCGCCCTGACCGGACCCGTTCACCCGGCGTGCGTCATCAGGCAGAAGCGGCCCAGTCACAGCACCGTGACAGAGCGCGGTCCACGTTCCCTCACCTTCTACGATCCAGCCGTCTGCGCCGCTGTCAAGGGTCGGTGCGTTGGTTGAGGTTCGACTTCGAGACATGAAGCTCTGCGTGGTGGGCCTCGGCAAGCTGGGTGCACCCCTCGCGGCGGTCCTCGCCAGCGCCGGTCACCAAGTGGTTGGCGTCGACCTCTCCGCCGCGGTGGTGAAGGCTCTGGCGGAGGGGCGCGCGCCGGTTCCGGAGACAGGCCTCCAGGAGCTCCTCCACACCGTTGGCACCCGCCTCACCGCGACGACGGATCTCGCCGCCGCGGTCCGCGCCAGCGAGATGACGTTCCTCATCGTACCAACGCCGTCAGAGCCAGAGGGCGGCTTCAGTCTCCGACACATCCTCACCGCTGTCGCAGGGATCGGGGATGCCCTCGCCGAGTGCACCCATGACCACGTGCTCGTGATCACCAGTACGGTCATGCCTGGATCAACGGACGGCCCCATCCGGGCTGCTCTTGAGGCCCACGCAGGACGTCAGCTCGGCAACAACCTGGGGCTCTGCTACAGTCCCGAGTTCATCGCCCTCGGGAGCGTCATTCGCAACATGACACATCCCGATCTCATCCTCATCGGAAGCAGCTCACCGTCCGCGGCGGAGGCCCTGGCACGCGTCACCCACAGCTACACTCCCGATCGCCCGCCGATCGTCAAGCTCTCACCCATCGACGCCGAGCTCGCCAAGATCGCCGTCAACACGTTCATCACCACCAAGCTCTCCTTCGCCAACCAGCTGGGTGAGATCTGCGAACGTCTCCCGGGTGCGGACGCCGTGGCGGTGACCGCCGCGATAGGGCTCGACACGCGCATCGGGACCAGATACCTGAGGCCGGCAACCGCCTATGGCGGCCCATGCTTCCCCCGTGACAACCGAGCGCTCTCTGCACTCGCCCGCTCACTCGGCATTTCCGCGGACATCCCGGAGGCCACTGACCGGGTCAACCGACGCCAGTCCCAGCGGCTGACCGAACTCGTCCTCCGCCACCTCCCGCCGGGGGGCCAGGTGGCAATCCTCGGTCTGACCTACAAGCCGGACACGCCCGTGATCGAGGAGTCGGCCGGCATCGCTCTCGCCAAAGATCTCGCCGACCGGGGCGTCCGCGTCATCACCCACGACCCGTCGGGCACCGACGCGACTCGGGCGGAGCTTGGACCGGCCGTGGCGTACGCCAGCGATCTCGGCGATGCGCTTGCCTCGGCTGACGTTATCGTCATCACGACCCCGTGGCGCGAATACTCGGACGTCGCCCGGATCGCCGGGGGCCGGCTGATCGTCGATTGCTGGGCGCAGTGCGCGCCGTCACCTGGGGTGCCGGCCCGCCTTCTCAACCCGAGCACTTTCAACGCGCCCGTTGGCGCCGCCACACCGCGCCTCCTCAGCGCCGGAGAACCCACATGACAGCACCGTTTCCAGGCCCGTCGTCGCCCATCTCGCCGCAGGACCGCATCCTCGTCGCCGGCGCCGGTGGCTTCATCGGCGGCTCCTTTATGGCCTACCTCCAGAGCCTCGGCTTCCAGCACATCCGCGCCGTGGACAACAAGCCGATTGGTCAGTGGCATCAGCGCCCGAGCGCTGTCGACTACGTCCAAGCAGATCTGCGCGAGAGGGATGCCTGCTATCGCGTCGTCGATGGGATGGACCACATCTTCAACTTCGCCGCCGACATGGGCGGGATGGGCTTCATCGAGTATCACAAGGCGGACTGCATGCTCACCGTGCTGATCAGCACGCACCTTCTCCTGGCGGCACGCGACCTAGGTGTTAAACGGTTCTGGTACTCATCTTCGGCGTGCGTCTACAACGCAACCAAGCAGACTGCAACCGATGCACCGGCTCTCAAGGAGGAGGACGCCTACCCGGCACTCGCCGAGGACGGGTACGGATGGGAGAAGCTGTTCAGCGAGCGCATGGCCCGTCACTTCCTAGATGAATTCGGTCTGCAGACCCGGGTCGCCCGCTATCACAACGTCTACGGACCCCACGGCACGTGGGATGGAGGACGTGAGAAGGCGCCGGCGGCGATCTGTCGCAAGATCGCCCAGGCAGCGCTGGGCGGCACCAAGGTCATCGAGATCTGGGGTGACGGCGAGCAGACCCGGAGCTTCATGTACATCGACGACTGCACCGAGGGGACACTGCGCATCGCCAGCAGCGACATCGAGGATCCCATCAACCTCGGCAGCGACCGGCTGGTGACGATCAACCAGCTGGTTGACCTGGTGGAGGAGATCGCGGGCATTCGTCTCAAGCGCGTCTACAACCTCGGTGCGCCCAAGGGTGTTCGCGGTCGCAACAGCGACAACACGCGCATCCGCCACCTGCTGGGTTGGGAGCCCTGGATCAGCCTTGAAGTCGGGCTCGAGAAGACGTACCGGTGGATCTATGACGAACTGGCTGCCGGGCACCGGGATCTCAGCCTGGTCTCGGCGGCCTAGCGAGGTGGGCGACATCGCCACCGCGGCTTCCCCTGCCGAGCCCGCGCCGGGCCCCCGCACGGCAGCCGTCCGAGCCTACTGGGAGGCCCAGCCGTGCGGCACGACGACCGCCGGAGTGAGCGGGCAGCCGCGCATGTCCGAGGCTTGGTTCGCCGCCGTCGAGCGTGAGCGCTACCGGGCCGAGCCCTTCGTCCATTCCGTCGCCCAGTTCACCCGCTGGTCCGGGAAGAAGGTTCTCGAGATCGGGGTCGGCGCGGGCGCCGATCACCTTCAGTTCGCACGCGCGGGCGCCGACCTGAGCGGCGTGGACCTCACCGACGCCGCCATCCAGATCACCCGGGCCCATCTCGCCGCCCATCGCCTGCACTCCGACCTCCGCCGTGCCGATGCGGAGCACCTGCCCTTCGACGACGCCTCCTTCGACCTCGTCTACTCGTGGGGCGTCATCCACCACGCGCCGCACCCGGAAATCGTGATCTCCGAGATCCACCGCGTCCTCCGACCCGGAGGCACCTTTCTCGGGATGCTCTACGCCCGCCGATCGATCGCAACGCTCAAGCTCTGGGCACGCCACGGACTGATGGAAGGGCATCCGCTCACTCCGCTGCGCAGAGTGGTGGGAGAGCACATGGAGAGCATCGACACCAAGGCCTACACCGAAGCCGAGGTGCGGGACCTCTTCGCGGCATTCGCGTCCTGCTCCACCCGCCGGATTGCCACCGAACGGGACCGGTCTCGCCTGCCCCGAAGGCTGGGTGCGCTGCTTCCCGACGCGGTGGGGTGGTTCATCGCCATCGAGGCCAATCGCTGAGCGGCTGATGGGCCCGAGCAGCACCTCCGGAGGTAAGCCACTCGGCGCCCGCGTCCAGACGGTCCGCCAACTGGTGCCAAGGGTTGCGGCTCTGGCGAGTGGCCGCCTGGCCGCGGCAGCGTTCTCCGCGGTCTGGCTGCTGCTGGCCGCGCGCCTCCTCGACCTGAGCGACTTCGGGGATCTCAGTATCATCCTGGCCACGACGACGGTCATCATCAGCGTCTCGGAGCTGGGCTTTCAGACCGCGCTGGGTATCCACACCGCGGAGCATCGCCATCTCGAGATGCGAAGCCTGGTCGGTAGCCTGAGGCGCCGGCTGCCCGCCAGCGCGGTGGGCGCGCTGCTCAACGCGGCCCTCTACGTGGTGGCAACGCACGACATGCGATGGCAGGTGCCCGCACTAGCCGCGGTTTCGATTCTCTGTACGCCCGTCTACGCGACGATCCTCACCTCCTACCGATCGCTCGGCCTGGTGAGGGCGGACGCGCTCAACGAGGTGCTCTCCCGAATCCTCGTGCTGGCCATGGGCACCGTCCTGCTACTGCATGGCGGCGGCATCATCGCGGCGGTGGGCGCGTACGCGGCGGCAGACGCCGCCTCCGCGGTGGTGGTGGCGGTGAGGGTGGGTCGGAAGTACGTCACCAAGGACGCCCGCATCCCGCCGGTCGATCTAAGACTCAGTGCCACTCTGCCGCTTGCGCTGGTGGTCATCGTCCTCACCGTCTACAACCGTCTCGACACCTACTTGGTGGCGCTCTTCAAGGGTAACGAGGCAGCCGGGCTCTACTCCGCGGCTTACCGTTTCCTTGACGCACTGACCATACCCGCGATCGCCGCAGGGGCACTCGTCCTCAGCCTGACCATGACCCAGGGCGGCCGTGAGCGCCTCGCCACCCTCCGCAGGCTCGCCGCCCTCGCCGCTGCCCTGGGCGTGGCAGTCGCGGTGTCAGGCCTGTTTCTCGCCCCGCGCCTCTTGGTCCTCCTCTACGGTAAGCCGTTCGCGCCCGCGGGCACTTGCGCCATCCTCCTGCTCCTGAGCGCGCCCCCCTCGTTTGCAGCGGCCACCGTGCTTCCCATTGTGGTCCCCTTCAACCGAGCGCGAACCTTCGTCACGACGACCTTCGTCCTGGGGCTCAATCTGGTCTGCAACCTGTTCCTGATTCCGCTTGCCGGGCTGAACGGCGCAGCCATCGCCAACCTCATCGCACAGCTCGTCCTGTGCGCCGGCATCTATCGACTAGCAAGCATCCAGAGCGGGCGGGAATCGGCCTCCGGTCCACCATCCCCGCCAGCAGCCGGGGGAGGTTCGCCGCCTTGGTCGCACGAGGGCACCCAACCGAAGCTGAGAGAGATCAGCCCCGGCGGCGCAGCCACCGCACCCTCCGACATTCCCGTCAGCAGCGCCCGGCCGCGGCAGTCTGCGGCCGGCAAGGGAGGTCTATGTTAGTCCCTGTCAGCCGACAGCATTCGCCACACCGGGCGATGTCGACCACGGAGCAAACACCGTTCGGGTACGCGAAGCGGCTCGACTATGCGTCACGCCACATCGCCACCCGCCAAGTGCGAAGTGTGTTAGACATTGGGTGCGGCACTGGGGACAGGCTAACCGCTCCCCTGGCTGCCCGTTTTCCGGGCGTCCACTTCACAGGAGTTGACTCCGATCGCAACAGCATCCGATACGCGAGCACAACGAATCGGCTGCCCAATCTCAGGTTCGGTTTAGACAGCGAGCTGATGCCTAGCGAGCCCTTCGACATGATCATCGCGTCCGAAGTCCTCGAACACGTGCATGACCCTCGCTCATTCCTCTGCCGGCTTCGCAGCCAACTCACCGAGGACGGTTTCCTGCTGCTGACCGTCCCCAACGGGTACGGTCCCTTTGAGGCGGCGAGCGCCGCGGAGGGCCTGCTTCTCGCCATGGGTGGCGAGACCCTGATGAGCGCCATCCACCGTTTCTTGAGGTGGCTGAAACGGCGGATCATTGGTAGAGGAGCTCCCGCCGCACGCGTGGTCCACGATACCCTGGCGACAAGTCCGCACATCAACTTCTTCAGACTCCGAGATCTCCGCACCATCGCCGCCTCCGCTGGATTCCGTGTGGTCACCTGCCAGCCACGCACCCTCCTCTGCGGTTTCGCGATTGGGCGGCTGGTGCGCAGCCCTGCGGCACAGCGATGGAACGCCTCAGTTGTGGACCAGCTACCGTATTGGATGGCCAGCGGTTGGATGCTGGTCCTGGAGCAAGCGCCGACGGGCTGGAACGGGCGAGCTTGGCGCCCAGGATTCGTCTCGCGCCTTCGCCGGTCGCTGAATGCGCGCAGGTGGTACCGCGGTCAGCGTATGGTAGGCGGCCGCTCCTAGGGAACAGTGCGGCATGTTGGGCTCAATCGAGCAAGCATGCAGTTCGGTACCGGGCGTACCCGCCACCAGGATGGGCCAAAGGCATGCGCGCAGGGCGAGAGGCGGGGTCAGCCGGATCGGATCGTGAGATCGAACCAGTTGAATTCGCCGCCGTGCCATTCGCATTCAAAGAGAAGCTCGACCCGCGCGCCGCGAAACAGCGATAGCACCTTCCTTCGGTCGTGGTACTCCACCCAGGGCGTCCCCTGCCCGTCGGTCATCGTGCCCCAGGCCCAGAACGGAGGCCGCAGATCCCGCACCCAGCGGCTCTTCGGGTAGGCGAAATGCAGCCACCGACACGGGGACGCGAGGTGGGGAAGCACCCGACGAACCTCGGCCTGAGTGACCCGCAAGGGGGCGTGGATGAGCGAGCCGAGAGCAGTCACGACCTCGAACTCGTCGGGAAGGTCGTCGAGATCCCCAATGCTGTCTAAAACTCGGTACTCAGCGTCAATGCCCTTCAGTTGGCAAAGGCGACGGACGACCTCAATGTTGTCCGGTACGACGTCGACGAATGTCACCTTGGCACCGTACTCGGCAAAGGGGATGGAGCTGAGGCCGAGCCCGCAGCCGATGTCGAGCAGCCGTTTGCCTGCGACGACATCGCGGTAGAGGGCGTGGTACCAGCCTCTTATGCCGAATCCGGGGCCAACCGTGTCCCGGTTTCGCGCCGCCTCCCAATGCTCGAGTAGGGCGGCGTCCGGGAGTTCGAGAAGCCGGCCCGAGTATTCCCGCGTGTCGTTTCCAAGCGGGACCTCACTCCACTTCTCACGAGCAACGGCAAACGGGTCGGTCCAGTCCGTCCGCGAGGCGCCGGAGGCGAGGCCGGAGAACGTGGCTCTGACCACCCGGTACAATGCATACGTCCCGGTCGATAGATCGGCCATCAGATTCGATCCCGAGAGCCCTCTGACGAGGGACGGCGGATGGATGCGTCCAGCTCTGCCGCGCTCCTTTCGGCGGGCGGGCTCCCCCTGTCCGGCGCCGTGACGCGCGCTCCTTCAGGGAATGCGCGTTCCTCAAATACCGCCGAAGCATACCCCCAATTCGGAGGCGCGTACTGGCGTGGCCGAGGCCTGCGGCCGACTCCCAGTCCAAGGTTCCGAGCCTCTCTGGCAAGCGTTTCGTTGGTGACGACCGGCACTGCTCCGGCCTGCAACCGGCGGAACAGTGACGCTGCCCCCTCGGGTGTCCATCCTGAGCCAGCGCCGTGCTCCATGTGGCGAACACTGCAATCCGGAGGCAGGACGACCTCGTGCAGGCCGTAAGCGCGCGCCTGGTAGAGGAGCAGGGCGTCGATATTCCAGCTGTAGGTCGGCCACTCCGCGTAGCCACCCACTCGCAGCCAGCAGCCGCGGCCCATCATGGTGAAGTCGCCACAACCGTTGCCGTGCGGTTTCGGGACGGTCACCAGATTCCAGAGCTTGCCGGTGTAGCTCAGCCCGCGCCGCACCAGCCCGGTGGGCTTCGTCTCGGGCCCGGCCGCACGGCTATGAGCCGCACGGTCACGTCGATGGCGCCACCGGTACTCGATCAGATCCCCGAGGTTCTGATAGAGGGGAAGGACGCGAGCTCCGGTCGCGTCATAGGTCCCATCCCTGCGGTGATACCGCAGGGGCGGGAGGCCGCGCAGGCGGCTCAGGTCGTGCGCCCCGCCAGTCTCGGCGAGCCAGTCGATGTCCAGGCGATCGGTGCGGTACACCGAGCCCCCGGCGTCGAGGTCACGAACAGCCAGGCGGGCCACCAGTGGATCGGGGAACAGGATGTCGATGTTGGTGGCCAGGACCATACGGCCCCGGGACCGCCGGATGCCAACGTTCTTGGCGATCATCTGGAACAGCGGAAGCGCCTCCGCGTGAGGCAGGTTCCGGTGGACCTCGGCGGGAACCGTGATCACGCGCGTCACCAGGTGCCCTTCTGCGCCGGGGTACCGCAGCAGGTTGGCCAGCCCCGGCCGGTCGAGCGGGGGGTTCCAATCAACCAGGATCAGCTCGCAATCGAGAGCAAACCTGCGTGCCTGGTCGGCGATGCCGTCGATGAAGAGCTGCGTGCGCTCCTGGAGGTGCCCGCCGTGATCGTCGTTGCGCGAGCAGGCCACGATGCTGAGATAGGGGGCCGAGGCGCCGGTCAGAAGATCACCCTGCACAGGAACGGCGGCCATCAATACTGCGCCGCCCCCTGCCGCAAAGCCCGTGAGAGCCGCCGGTCCATGAGCCTGCGGCGTAGGGGGACGGTGAAGCGCAGAGCGTGGGCGACCGCTCGCCGCGGACGGGCGAGACGGTAGGGCAGACTTCGCGCCGGTACCACCGCGCCCCCGGCAGTCAGCAGCCACCGGGCATGAAGGACACCGTGATAGTGGGACCAGTGTCCGACCAGGTCACGCGCGCGTCGCGCCTCCTCACCGGCGAAGACTGTCGCCGCGCCTCCCGCGTGGGAGTAGTCATGGCGCTGGTGGATGACCGGACAGAAGCGTGTCACGTCGATTACACGCGCCCCGGCCGCGGCCGCTGCCCAGACCAGCCAGTTGTCCCAGCCGGTCCGCCCGATGGCGAAGTCCGGGATGTCCTTGTACAGGCCTCGGGGGAATGTGAAGTGGTCGATCCAGTTGGGCGGCATCAGGACGCCTTGAGCTCGTGCCCTAGCGGTCAACTCGTCCGCCCATCGGCTGCTCCCGAAGTCCACCGCATCGTTCTGTGTCAGGTCGATCCGCCTGCCCACCGCCAGGAATGGTGTGCCAATCGCCTGGACCAACCGCACCATCTCCATGAAGGACGGGGTGAGGATGATGTCGGCATTGACATAGGCGAGGACGTCACCGCTCGCCAGTGCCTGCGCCTGCCCGAAGAGATCGCTCACCAGCGGCACGCCACCTCTGGAGGCGACCGCGGGAATGTGCGTGATCCCCAGCTCAGCGCAGATCTCGGCGGTCCCGCCGTCCGAACCGAGGAGGATCACCTCCGGTCGAGGGGTCAGCACGGTCCAACTCCGGATCGCGTTCCTCTGAATGAGCGCGTTGCGCCCCGTGAACGGCTTGGCCGTGGAGAAGATCGTCAGCGACATCGCCGCCTCACCGCCCGTTCAGGGACAGGACGGCCATGACCGTCCGGGCCAGGATGATCAGATCGAGACTGAGTGACTGGTGCTTGACGTAGTAGAGGTCGTAGCTCAGCTTGACCCGGGCGTCGTCGACGCTGCTCCCGTAGCCGGAGTTGACCTGAGCCCATCCGGTCAGGCCGGGACGAACCGTCAACCGCGTGTTGTAGAAGTCGATCTCGGAGCGGAGCTGTTCGACGTACTGGGGCTGCTCGGGGCGGGGACCGATCAAGGACATCTGGCCACGGAGGATCGACCAAGCCTGGGGGAGCTCGTCGAGATGGAGGCGCCGGAGGAGGTGGCCGACCAGCGTGATCCGACGGTCGCCCGCCTCGGTCCACGTCGTGGCCTCAGCGGGCAGATGGCGCATGGTGCGCAGCTTCACCACCGTGAAGGGGCGACCGTGCTTGCCGACGCGGACCTGGCGGTGAAAGACCGGACCACCGTCCAGCTTGACAACCACAGCCAATGGGAGAAGCAGCACCCCAAGTACGATCAGCACGGGGATCGCGACGACCACATCGAGGGTCCTCTTGATCGCGGCGTAGATGTGTGACGTCTGGCTCCGCATCGGCAGTCCTAGGAGCCACGTGTGACCGAGCTGATCGAGGAGAAGCCGCCCCGTGAGCTCCTCGTAAAGGTCGGCCAGTGACCTCACCCGGATGCCGGCGTCATTGCAGGTGAGGAGGCCTCGGAAGAGTTCGCGGTCGATGTCGTCCCGGACTCCTAGAACGACTTCGGTGACCTGGCGCCGCTGGACGACGTCACAGAGCCTCTGAGTGCGGTCCTCCCGGCGCGGGTTGACCACGGCGGCGAGCTGGTACAGGCCGCGGATGTGGTCCTTGACCTCCGGCCACACCCGGGTCAGAGCGTCCCGGTCGGCGACCAGGGCGATCCGGGCCGGGGGAGAAGATGCGGCCACCAGCCGGCCGTACATGAGGCGTTCTCCCATCACCAGCATCCAGGCCAGCGGAGCCCAGATGACGATGGTGGGTCGGGTGATCTGATAGGGCACGATCAGGAACACCACGAGCAGTCCGATCAGGGAGATGCCCAGCGCCGTCGACACGCGCGGAAGCGTCAGTCGCATCGAGCTGGCTGTCCTCACGTTCCAGGCGTCGACGATGGTCGCCGAGACCACCCACAGTCCGAGCGCGACGAGGGTTCCCAGCCGCGGCACGGAGAAGCCGACGTGCCGGACCTGAGCTGTCCAGACATTGAAGGCGAGGACGAAGGCGAGCGAGACCGCCAGGGCGTCGAAGCCCATCAGCAGCAGCCGGCGTTCGTGGATCGACAGCCCGCGCCGCCGCGCCGCGGGCACGCTGAGCGTGAGAGGGGCCTGCTCCACGGCCTGACCCTACCAGCCGCCTGGGAACTCCCGGTGATCCGGGGGCGACATGCTGTTGACAGGATCGCGACGGCCCGCCCGAGGGTTCGTCACCCTCGGCCGCCCTGTCCCGACAGTCAGCCGGTGACGAGGAATCCCGCGGCTCCGGAGGTCGATCCGGCCACGAGGCGCAGCCCCGGGATCGCTGCGATGCATGCCGGATTCCAGTGCTGGGGGCCGGTCGCCCCCGCTTCGGAGCCGACGAAGACGGCCCGGACGCCGCTCAGAGCGGCCCGAGCGCCCGAGGGGTCGGAGCACGCCCCCTCGAGAGCCACCATCCGCCAGTCGTTTGGGAAGGATTCGGCATAGCCGCGGGGCTCGACCTCCACGTCATCGGTCAGTGCCGTGATCCACTGCCCGGAGTCCGCCACCCCGTCATTGAGGACGAGCGAGGCCGGCGGAAGCCTGGCGGCGAGCTCATCCATCACGGTCACGTCCTGGGCAGGGACGCGCGGCGACATCGCGAGTATCGCGGACAGCATGTCGGAGGTGCGGGACGCACCGAGGACCAGCCCGCCGACCGCTAGGACGCCAATCGCCGCGGCGGACCAGGCGGACATTCCCCGGGAGCGTTCCGGCCTGCGCTGGGCGGCGCGGCGGGACAGCAGGTCCACCAGCCCCACGGTTCCGATGGCCGCGATCACGGGAACGATGAAGTACTCGAGCCCGTACAGCCGGTCCAGTACGGTTCACGGGTACAGCCTCACCCAGAGGGGATGAAGCCACTGGGGACCGGCGACGTCCGCGACACAGATCGCGGGAATCGCCAGCGATCCGAGGAGCCAGCGCCAGCGCCGCGTCAACACCACGGTGACGGCGCCGGCGCACAGGAGGATTCCGCAGATGAGGGAGAGGTCGAGATTGATGAATGGCGTGAGAGCCCCGACACCCGCGTTGCGCTGCCCGGCGATGTAGGCCACCGCCTCGTTCGGCACGGACCGAGAGGAAAGATGAGCCAGCGGAAGGGAGGGCGCGCGGGTCGGGACGTAGCCGGCGCCCACTGCAATCACAACTGACGTGAGCGCAATGGCGGCGCCACCGAAGGCTGCTCGCCTGCGAGTCACCAGGATCGAGAGCCAGAGGAATGCCCCGACGGCAATGGCGGTCGGGATCTCCAGGCCGTGGATCGACCACATGGCTAGGACGGCGGCGCCCGCCATCACCGCGCTGCCGACCATCGCCTTCCCGTCCCGGCAGCGGGTCACGGCCAGGATCAGAGGCACGACGAGCGTGGAGTCGACGAGGTAGGGGTAATCACCGTAGCCGACGGGCCAGGCCGGAAGATCAGACCGAGGCTGAGCACGGCTGCGACTGCCCCCACGCGCCGATCCTGGGTGACGTGATGCGCGAGCACGGCGACGCCGAGTGGCAGAGCCAGGAGACTCACCAGGGCCAGTGGAATCACGACCTGCGCGGGGCCGCCGGCACCGAGCTCGGAGGCCAGGGCGTCGGTGGCCTCGAAGGCCGCCTGGGTGCGCACGAAACCAGATCCGTCCGCGGGAACCGGAACGACGGGGAGGACGTCACGGTCCTGAACGATGGTCGCGGCAACGGCGCCGTGGAGAGAAGGGTCGTTGGCCGGCGGGAGCACATCGCCGCTCATCGCGGCCGCGGCGATGCCGACCAGCACCGCTCCGCTCGCCAGGGCAACCGCCGCCACCGCCCAGCCCGCTCCGGCAAGCGGCTTCCCATGCCGCCCACTCATGAGCTGGCGGCCGATCGCAGCTCCGAGAAGCACGACAAGGATCGGAATGGCAGTGGGCGGATAGAAGGGCAGACCGAGGAGATGGAGGACGAGTCCGATGACTCCGATGCACCCCACCGACAAGCCCGGTGCAGCCGCCAGGCGCTCAGGCCAGGAGAGACGGGGGGCGATCAGGGTCGCCAGGGCCAATCCGGGGACGGCTCCGAGAAGGAGGATCAGCGGAAGTGCGCGGAAGAAATCGGCCAGCGGCACTCCGCGGATTCCCGGAGGCCCCGCCGACCACCGGCTCGGCCGAGCCCCTTTCTCTCCACCCGGTAACGAAGATGTGATGGCCGTCACCGAGTCGTCAAGGTTCGCGCAATGCGGTGAGGCGGCCCGCCTCGGCCTCGTATCGTCGGGCACCGTGACGAGCAAGCGATCCGGGCCGCTCGTGGCGGCCACCCTCTGTGGGGCGATGGTGGTCGCCTACCTCGTCCTCTGGCTGGGCGTGGGAGCCTTGCAGATCGGCCGCAGCGACTTCACCTCCACCTACGTCGGGGCGACCCTCCTCCGTGAGGGCCAGGGCGGCTCGATGTACGACGAGGCGCTGCAGGCTCCTCTCCACGCCGCTCTGATCGCACCCGATCGGGAGGGCAACCTCCCCTTCGTCAACGCGCCGCTCGCAGCCGCGGTCGCGCTCCCGGTCAGCCTGCTCAGCCTCCAGGCCGCGTACCGGATCTGGTCGCTCGTCCAATTGGCCCTGCTGGTGGGGGCGGTGATGGTGGCCATCCGCGCCGCACCCGGCCGGCGGACCCTGCCGCCGCTCACCCTGGTCGCGGTCGGGCTGGGCGCGCTCGCCTGCCTGGGCACTTTGGCCACCCTCCTCCTCGGTCAGTGGGACGGGCTCTCCGCCCTTGGGCTCGCCATCGCATAGATCGGAAGAGCGTCGTGTAGGGGAAGAGTGTAGATCTCGGTGGTCGC